>Ga0187822_10000200_pt1 | contig 11062 bp, 7 predicted proteins | sample NC_wetland_sal_i_18_FD_132967 | JGI IMG/M metagenome (GOLD analysis project Ga0187822, IMG submission 132967) | Wetland sediment microbial communities from Neuse River Estuary, North Carolina, USA - SourceSoil_2 | ecosystem: Environmental > Aquatic > Freshwater > Wetlands > Sediment | place...
GATGTGCGGGCGCGGGTGCTCGGGGCGGAAGAACTTCTGGCATCAAAGTTATTCGTAGTCCGCCGGGAGCGCTTCGACGGCGCTGATATCGCGCATATCATTTATGCCAGCCAGGGGAACCTCAATTGGGAACGAGTTCTGTCTTTGGTGGGCGAGCACTGGGAAATCCTGCTGTTTGCCCTCGTACTCTACCGCTACGTCTATCCTGCACACACTCAATACGTGCCGGGCTGGGTATGGCAGCGATTGCTCGTTCGCTTTTCTAACGAGCTCAAGAACCCCAATCCCGCTGCCCAATTCCGGGGGAGCCTGGTCGATGACAAGATGTTTGCCATCGACGTGCGCGAGTGGGGAATGGAGAACGTGCTCAGGACGCGGCGCGCCGAGGTCCGAGATACCGAGGTCTCTCTCCGCACCAAGTGAGCGAATGAGAATCGCAGCCACTGCCGATTTGCACTTCTTTCCTCCCCGATTCGGCTTGATCCAGGAGCAGCTCGCGCAGGTCCGCGATCAGGCAGACATATTGGCGGTCGCGGGTGACTTGACCAACTACGGCAAGCCGGAGGAAATGGAGCCGCTTCTGAACTCTCTGCTGCGGCTGCGCCTGCCGATCGTGGCGGTTCTGGGAAATCACGACTACGAAAGCGGATCCGAGGCCGAACTGGCCCACATGATGATCGCGGCGGGAATCAAGCTTCTCGATGGTACTGCGTACGAGCGCGATGGAGTCGGATTTGCCGGCACAAAAGGCTTTCCGGGAGGTTTTGGAAGAGGCGCCCTGACTGCATTTGGAGAGCGCCAGGTCAAGGCGTTCGTCCAGGCGGCCATCGACGAGGCCTTGAAGCTGGAGCGCGCGATGTCGCAAATGCGAACTCCCAAACGAGTGGTTCTGCTTCACTATGCGCCGATTCGTGACACCATCCAGGGAGAAGCTCTTGAAATCTATCCCTACCTGGGCAGTTCACGTCTGGCCGAAGTGATCGATCGTCACGGCGCCGATATCGTCTTTCACGGCCACGCTCACCACGGATCACCAGACGGCAGGACCACGGCCGGCATCCCCGTGCGCAACGTGGCTATGCAGATCCTTCAGAATCAGAACCCGCCCGCGGCTTTCAGAGTGTTCGAGATATGAACGAGAACCGATAGCGCAGCGGGGAAGTAAGGGTCATTCCCCGGCAGATTCAGGTCGCCGGATGATACTTCGATCAGGATGTTGAAGTCACGCAGGTTCGGCGCTGACGGCCACGTCCGGCGGGATTCGTCCGGATCTGTGGACGTGAGAAGCTTCAAGACGATACCAAACGCCCATGGGACACATTTTGCATCCCTGAAAGCGAGTACCCTCGATATGAATTGCATGCTGGATCAAGGCGTGGGGAGTCGAGTGCAAAACAGCATACAGGCCAGATTCAGTCACCAAATCTCCGGAACGGAAGATGTGTCTCAGACTCATAGGCAAAACTTAGAAACTCGCGATAAGGCAAGTGTGACTCTTGTCAAAACGCCGATCAATACGATGTTTTACCGATGTCATTGGGTCTTAATTCCTAGATTCCGTCAGCTACTCGACGGCATCGCCTCGAAACGGATACAGTCCTTCCAGTCAATAAATCCGGAGAATGCCCGATGCTATGGGTCACGGTGCAGATAAACTTCTGCCGAGAGTTCGCCCGCGAGCCAGCCGTAGAATGGCAAAAGACATTCTGAATTGAGCAGGCTACAACCGAATCTGCTGTAACCGAATCTGAGAATAGGTCTTCCTTCCGACGAGGTTGTGAGTTTGGACTACAACAGCGTCACCCAGAACTTTTACATCGCTACCGAGACGCCTCCTGCGGACGACCGCACGCGTGTGCTGAAATACGGCGCCATGTTTGCCGTTTTTGACCGATACGGTGACATTCGAAACGTGGGATTGAAGGAGCAAGGCATTTTCTGTGAGGGAACTCGCTTTCTGTCGCAGCTCGATTTTCAGCTTGCATACACCCGGCCTCTGCTGCTGAGCTCGACCACGAAAGCCGACAATTCGCAGTTTGTAGCCGATCTGGCGAATGTGGACATATCGGAAAATGGCCAGGTCATCATCCCGCGAGGGACGCTGCACGTGCTGAGAACCAAGTTTCTCTGGCAAGGTGTCTGCTATGAGCGGTTTGAGGTAGTGAACTATGGCTCCAGGCCGGTGGATATTCCTTTTGGCCTACGCTTCACAGCCGACTTCGCCGACATTTTTGAGGTGAGGGGCGTAGCCCGGGAGAACCGCGGGCGGCGGCTTGAAGACAGAGTAGAGATGGACGGCGTCATCCTATCCTATCGAGGCCTGGACGATGTGGTCCGCCGGGTGCACGTTATCGGCTCGCCCAGACCCAAACGAATCCGGGCTTCCGAGATTCAGTTCGATGCATATCTGGAACCGAAATGCCAGGCGACTTTTAACGTGACGTTCGCCTGCGAGGTTGGCCCCGGGTCCTACCGACAACCCAAGTCGTACGAAAGAGCCTGGAGCTCGACCCAGGCCGAAATCGGTGAACTGCGGCGCGACAGTAGCAAGGTCCACAGTTCCAGTGACGAATTCAATCGCTGGATTGGGCGTTCGCAGTCTGACCTGGAGATGATGATCGTGGGTAACCCGGAGCACGACTACCCATATGCGGGAGTCCCGTGGTTCAGCACGGTGTTTGGGCGGGACGGAATCATTACTGCTCTGGAATATCTTTGGCTCAATCCGGCGGTCGCACGCGGCGTTCTGGAGTTTCTGGCCTGCCATCAGGCCACAGAACTGAATCCCGCTTGCGAAGCCGAGCCAGGCAAGATTCTGCACGAGATGCGGAAAGGCGAGATGTCAGCATTGGGTGAAGTGCCCTTCGGCCGTTATTTCGGAACGGTCGACGCCACCCCGTTGTTTGTCATGCTGGCGCACGGATATTACGTCCGCACCGGGGATCGCGTGCTCATCGAGCGTCTGTGGCCGCACCTGGAAAGGGCGCTGGACTGGATTGAGCGGTACGGCGATAGCGACGGCGATGGATTTGTGGAATATTCGCGCCGATCCAGAGATGGTCTGGTGCAGCAAGGATGGAAGGATTCCAACGACTCGGTCTTTCATGCCGATGGGACCCTGGCGGACGGCCCCATTGCGCTCTGCGAGGTGCAAGGATATGTCTACGCGGCCAAGCGTGGAGCGGCTCAGCTTGCACTCACGCTGGGCCTTCGCGACCGGTCATCCGCGCTCGAATCCCAGGCCGCGACCCTTCGCGAGCGATTTGACCGGGCGTATTGGTGCGACGAGATCTCCACGTACGCGCTGGCGTTGGACGGAGAGAAAAGACAGTGCAAGGTTCGAACCTCGAATCCGGGGCATTGCCTGTATACCGGAATCGCCAGCACGGACCACGCCTATAGCGTCGCCCATTCCCTTCTCAGTAAGGATTTCTTTTCGGGTTGGGGAATTCGTACCGTGGCCAGCGGCGAGGCTCGTTACAATCCGCTCTCCTATCACAACGGTTCGATTTGGCCGCACGACAACGCTCTGATTGCGGCAGGCCTGGCCCACTACGGTTTCAGGGATATGGCGGGCGAAGTACTTTCCGGGTTGCTGTCCGTCAGTACATTCGTGGACTTGAATCGCCTGCCCGAGCTCTTCTGCGGACTGGACCGCCGCGCGCGGGAAGGACCAACTCTGTATCCCGTAGCCTGCGCACCGCAGGCCTGGGCCGCGGGGGCCGTTTTCTTGCTGCTGCAATCCTGCCTTGGCCTTTCTCTGAGCGCAGAGAAGAAGCAGATTCGACTTGATGGGCCACACCTTCCGGAGGCTATTCCGGAACTCTGGATAAGGGATTTGAGAGTGGCCGACGCCCATATAGACCTTTTCCTTGAGCGACGAAACAATCTGGTTCGCTTGCAGATTCTCGACAAGCGTGGAGAGGTCGATGTCATTACCACTTAATGGTATTCGATACACAAGTTCCTGCCGCTTGCACTTCCCGGGCTCCTGAAAACCCGGTACAGGACTTACTGTATGGCGACATCGGCGTCCCCGGGAATTCCAGTAGGGAATGTAAGCGAAGATTTCCAAGCATAGGTCCGGCGTACTCTCGATTCCCGCCGGGCAGCCCTACCAAGCACACCTGCATCGAAAGTGCCAACCTTGCTTACGGGGTGATCGTGCGCGTGGAGGTGAACTTTGCGTCGCGACAACCTGCTGGAGCCGGATGTGGTGAGCGACATCATCCTGGTCGGTGCCGCCGCTTTAGGCTTTCTGATCCTGCTTGTGACCCTTGTCTTATTTCTGACTCAGGTCCCTGCGCCGGTCTGAATTTGATTTGAAGCGCGCGCGGGTTCCGCTGTAGCTATTTGAACGACCTCTCCTTGCGTGGTCCTGTTTCCAAAGTCAACTGGCTGATCGTCGTTCGGATTCCTTTCAGGCTCAGGCCCACAATCACAAGGGGCGCGGAATACCGGCAGAAATCTCGACCCGATGGGACTGAAACAACTCGGCATATCTGTGTTGCTCAAAGTAACGAGACTGGCATAGATTTATGTAACACAAACTTGATACGAACTAAGCTTTCCAGACAACGATCCGATCGATATCGATGACAGACGACAAGGAAATCAGGGGCCAAGTCGACCAATTTGTGATCGATGAGATTGATAGCGTTCCCCATTTGGAAGCACTGCTTCTTCTGTGGACGAATCGACCGAAGGAATGGTCTGCCGAAGAGATGGGGAAGGCGCTTTACGTGGAATCGGCTTTTGCCGAACGAATCTTGAAAGACCTGTCGCAACGCAAATTGGCGGTCCTGCGTCCACAGTCTTCAGACCGGTACTCCTATGATGCTGGCTCCGAAGCACGGAACCAGCAGGTTCAGGCTCTCGACGCGATATATCGCAGAGAGATCGTAAGAATCTCCAGAATGATTCATGCGAAAGGTTCTCCAGCGGTTCGCGAGTTCGCAAAGGCGTTCCGCTTCACGAAGGACCGAGAGGAGTAATCATGGCTCCAGTGGTGTACATGCTTGGAACGCTGGTAACCCTGGCATGTGGCATTTTTCTGCTGCGGGGGTACTTTAGAGGACGAAAGCGGCTTCTACTCTGGAGCGGTCTCTGCTTCCTCGCTCTTGCGGTATCGAACCTGCTGGTTTTTGTGGACCTGGTAATTTTTCCCGAGGTGGACCTTTACCGCTGGAGGCTTTCATTCGCCGCCGTAGGAATGATGCTCCTGGTCTTCGGGCTGATCTGGGAAGGAGAATAACGTGATGCTGGAACCGTTCTTGGTTGGACTCATCACGATGGGCTCGATGACGGCGAGCGCATTTTTCCTGAAGTTTTATATCCGTACGCGTGATTCGCTGTTTCTTGCGTTCTCAGTGGCATTTGGAATCGAGGCCCTAAATCGAGCAGCAACTCTCGGCCTTGACGGCTCTCATGAGGGCAGTCCTTGGACCTACGTTATCCGCTTGTGCGCGTTCTTGATCATTCTGGCGGCAATTATTAAGAAAAATTATTGGGGTCGTGCATAAGGCTTTCAGGATTTTGATTCCCCAGCCTGTTTCACAGCACCCCTTGGGACCCCCGAAAACGGACATTGGTCCATCTCACCCCCCTGAGCCTGTCCGAAACACTCCCTGAAACGAGTTTGAAACCGAAGGCATGCGCGGCGTGTCTACGCTCTGGGTTTACAAGCGACGCGGAATGTCGCGGCGGCGGAGATTCTTACTCGAGATACCTTCGTCGAAGCTTTCAGCAATCTTAACGCGGTTGGTGATGATGAGGCATTTGCGCAGTTACTTCAGGGCTGCATGACGGCCAAGGTCATTGCAAAACGCACAGCCGCCGGTTGCTTGCCAGGCAGCACTAGCCTACCTTAGCTTGCTCCACGACTGGATCAGAACTTGTCCCGAGCGCCGTCAGTTCCTCCTCGGGCCGCGGCACGGCGGAAGAAATCGAGACCGAAACCGGGATCGTCACCTCCACTATGGTTCCGGGATGGGCGTTGGTCACCTGCAATTCTCCCCCCAATTCTTTCGCGCGCTCACTCATCCCCCGAATTCCGACGCCGGATGTGCCAGAACGCAATTCTGCAATGCCCTCGGTGACCCCTTTGCCGTTATCACGCACCTTCACGGTCACTGCGCCTTCTCCTTGCGTCAGGCTGATCCACGCCTGCTGGGCCCCTGAATGGCGGAAGACGTTAGTGAGTGCCTCCTGAATAATACGGAATATTGCCGTTTCCAGTTCGAGCGCCAGCCTGGGAAAATCGGTGGGGCTTACATCAAGCGTGGTCTCGATTCCGCTGCGCTGAGTAAGGCCCCCCAGATACCAACGAAGGGCGGAAAGCAGCCCGACTTCGTCGAGCAAAGGAGGGTGAAGAAGGTACGACAAGGTGCGGATTTGCTGCGTCGCGCGGTCGATCACGCTGGTGGCCTGTCCGATGTACTCGGGCAGTGAAAGGGGAGTGTGAACAATCCCGTTCAGCAACATCTTGAGAGCGACCAACTCCTGTCCCAATCCGTCATGTAATTCCCGCGCGATGCGTCGTCTCTCGTCATCTTGCATGGTCATCAGACGATTGGAAAGGCGGCGCAGCGCGACCGTCCTCTCATCCACCTTCTTCTCCAGTTCAGCGGCACTTTCCCGCATAGAATGCTCCACCAGTTTGCTGTCGTGGATGTCGGAGCAAGTCCCATACCATCGGCCAATCTGGTTGGCCTGATCTCGAATGGGCACGGCGCGGACACGGAACCAGCGGTATTGGCCGTCCCGGCCCCGCAAGCGGTACTCGCATTCATACTTTTCGCCGGATTCGACACAACGGGCCCAGTGCGCCAGGCTGGACTCCTTGTCGTCGGGATGCACATACTCGAGCCAGCCAAATCCTGTGGCGGAATCCGGCGAGGCGCCGGTGTATTCGTAAAATCGATCGCTCATGTAGTCCCGACTTCCGTCAGCGCGCCGGCTGAAGATGATGTCGGGAGCCGTCTTCACAATGGCATCAAGGTCCTGGTTCTTGCGCGCCAGTTCAGAATTCAACCGCTGCAAGGCCGTCGCCCTTTTGTCCAGTTCCTCGGTTCGCTCCGCAACCCGTTGCTCCAATTCACGATTCAGAACCTCAAGCTGACGGGTTTTGCGCCGTAATTCAGCAAATACGCTGACTTTCGCGCGCAGGAGTTCTGGAATGATCGGCACGGAAATGTAGTCCACCGCTCCCCGCTCGTATCCTTTTAATTGATCGATATCGGTCAGGTGAACCGCAGAGATAAAAATTAAGGCAGTCTCCTTGCACCGGGGATGCTGATGGATCATTTCCGCCAACTCAAATCCGTCGAGTTCGGGCATGCTCACATCCATGAGCACAATGGCAATGTCGTTCTTGAGCAACTGCTCCAGAGCCTCACGCCCGGAAGTTGCCTTGATCAGGTTCTCGCCCAGTTCGCCCAGGATGACTTCGTAACTCAGAAGCTTCGCGGGTTGGTCATCCACCATTAAGATGTTGACTTTATTTTTAGTGGCCATAGGTTGTCCCCGTCTTCCTGCTGGGCGATTATCCCGTGCATCCCTCGAATCGAGTCAAAACCGGGTTACCGGTGGAGCCATACCCTGAGCGCCGACAGAAGCTGCTCGGTGTTCACCGGCTTGGCAAGGTATTCGGAGGCGCCGGCCTCGAGACACTTCTCGCGGTCGCCCTTCATCGCTTTCGCTGTCAGCGCGATGATAGGCAGGCGCCGGAACGCTACATTCTGCCGGATCACCTGCATGGTTTCGTATCCATCCATCTCCGGCATCATGATGTCCATGAGGACGATGGCGACTTCTGGAGTCGACTCCAGCGTCGCAATCGCCTCGCGCCCGGTGCCGGCGGTGAGAACGCTCATGCCACGCCGCTCGAGCACGCTGCTGAGCGCAAAAATGTTCCGGACGTCGTCGTCCACCACCAGCACCTTCTTCCCCACCAGCGCATCGTCAGAGCGGTGCAGACGGTCGAGCATCCTTTGCTTCTCCGCCGGGAGGTCGGCGACCACACGATGCAGGAACAAGGCGGTCTCATCGAGCAGTCTTTCCGGCGATTCAACTCCCTTGACCACCACGCTGCGCGCCAACGAGCGCAGCCGCGCATCTTCATCGGGCGAGAGTTCCTTGCCGGTAAAGACGACGACCGGCAGGTCGTTCAACTCCAGCGTGTCGCCCAGACGTTCCAGGACTTCGAAGCCCGTCATGTCCGGCAGGCGCAAGTCCAGAACGACGCAATCGAACGGCCGTTGCTTGACGGCAGAGATCGCCTCGGCGCCAGTCGCAGCGATCGAAACGTCGATGTCATCGTGGCCCAGCAGTTCACGAATGCTGAGTTGTTCCGCAGGGTTGTCTTCCACAACCAGCAAGTGTTTGCGACGCGGTTTCGAGTATTCCCGGATGCGGTCTAATGCCGATTCGAGCCCTTCCGTCGTGGTTGGCTTGGTGACGAAGGCAAATGCCCCTCGAGTTAACCCATGATGCCGGTCTTCATCCAGAGTCAACATCTGCACCGGAATGTGCCGGGTAGCGGGGTCCTGTTTGAGATGGTTCAATACCGTCCAACCCAGCATGTCGGGGAGGAATACGTCGAGCGACACGGCCGTGGGATGGAACTCGTGGGCAAGAGCCAGGGCCTCAGCCCCGCCCATCGCCACCAGCACTTTGAATCCCTTGTCGTGCGACAAGTCGACCAATACGCGCGCGTAGTGCGGATCGTCTTCCACAATAAGCAAGACAGCGTCGTCAGGCTCCAGGTTTGCCCGGTCGTCCGCGACCCGTTCAATGGTCAGCTCCGTCGCGACCGGAGACAGCTGGCGCGGCAAAGGACCTGTTCTGCGCTCCGCCAGCGCAGCCGAGGGCGCGGATGGACCCACGTAGGTCTGCGGCAGATAGAGTGTGAAGGTGCTGCCCTTGCCGGAAGCGCTGCGCAACTGGATCTCGCCGCCAAGCAGACTGGCCAGTTCGCGGCTGATCGCCAGCCCCAGGCCGGTCCCGCCGTATTTCCGGCTGGTGCCTGCGTCGGCCTGCTGAAACGCCTCAAAGATAATTCTCTGCTTCTCCGCGGGAATGCCGATGCCAGTATCGGAGACCTCGAACGCTATCACGGACGCTGCGCTGCCCAAGATCGGATGGTCGCTGCTCCAACCACCGGCGGCCACCGAGACGGACAGCTGTACCCCGCCATGTTCGGTGAACTTGAAGGCATTGGACAACAGGTTCTTGAGCACCTGTTGCAGACGCTTCGAGTCGGTGACCAGGCTGCGGGTGAGATGCGGATCGGTGTGCACGTCGAAACTCAGCCGCCGGTTTTCCGCCTCATGGCGGAAGGGGCGGGCCACCATGTCAAGCAAGCTCGCGAAGAACACCTGCTCAGCATCTACTGACACCGTGCCCGACTCGATCTTCGACAGATCGAGAATATCGCTGATCAGATTCAGCAAATCCGTTCCGGCGCCATGAATTGTGCGGGCAAATTCGACTTGCCTCGGGCTCAAGTTGCCGTCCGGGTTGTCCGTGAGCTGCTGGCCCAGCACCAGGATGCTGTTCAGGGGCGTACGCAACTCGTGTGACATGTTGGCAAGGAACTCAGATTTGTATTTCGAAGTCAAAGCAAGTTCTTTTGCCTTCTCTTCCAAGGCGCGCCGAGCCTGCTCAATTTCCTGGTTCTTGCGCTCGACTTCCACGTTCTGCTCGGCCAGCTGCTGCGCCTTCTGTGCCAGCTGTTCGTTGGTTTGCTGCAACTCTTTCTGCTGGGTTTGAAGTTCGGTGGCCAGCTGTTGGGACTGTTTCAGAAGTCCTTCAGTTTGCATGGTGGCTTCGATACTGTTGAGCACGATGCCAATGCTGGCGGTGAGCTGTTCCAGAAACGCCAGGTGTGAGGCGGTGAAGGTACTCAACGAGGCAAGCTCAATCACAGCCTTGACCCGGTCCTCAAAGAGGACGGGCAGCACGATCACGTTGCGCGGCACCGCTTCAAACAGGCCTGAACGGATCGGGACCGTGTTCTCCGGCAAGTTGCCGATCAGCATCCTCCGCTTTTCGGCGGCACACTGCCCGATCAGGCCCTCTCCAACTTTCAAGCGCCGGAGTTGACCATCCGGGCCGTCCGAAGCAAAAGCCGAAAGCAGGACCATGCTCGCGGATTCTTCCGATTCCATCTGGTAGATGACGCCCTGTTGAGCATCCACCAGGGGCGCCAACTCGGACAACAACATCCGGCCGACGCTCGAAAGATCGCGCTGACCTTGCAACATGCCGGTAAAGCGCGCCAGGTTCGTCTTGAGCCAGTCCTGCTCGGTGTTGCGGTCCGTGGTCAGACGCAGGTTGTCGATCATGGTGTTGATGTTGTCTTTCAGATCAGCAACCTCGCCGCTGGCTTCCACTTGAATGGATCGGGTTAAGTCGCCCTTAGTCACCGCGGTCGCGACTTCAGCGATGGCTCGGACCTGGTTGGTCAGGTTATCCGCCAGCAGGTTCACGTTGCCGGTGAGATCTTTCCACGTTCCCGCGGCTCCCGGCACGCTGGCCTGGCCACCCAACCTGCCTTCCACGCCCACCTCGCGCGCAACCGTGGTCACCTGATCAGCAAAGGTGGCGAGGGTGTCAGTCATATTGTTGATGGTCTCGGCCAAAGCGGCGACTTCGCCCTTGGCATTGACGGTCAACTTCTGGGTGAGCTCTCCGTTCGCAACCGCGGTCACGACTTTAACGATTCCACGCACCTGCTCGGTGAGGTTGGCAGCCATCACGTTGACGTTGTCGGTCAAATCCTTCCACGTGCCGGCCACCCCAGGCACCTTGGCTTGTCCTCCCAGCTTGCCGTCGGTACCCACTTCGCGCGCCACGCGCGTGACTTCCGCTGCGAACGCGTTCAGCTGGTCCACCATGGTGTTGATCGTGTTCTTCAGTTCAAGGATTTCGCCTTTCACGTCCACTGTTATCTTGCGTGACAAGTCGCCGCGCGCCACTGCGGTAGTGACTTCGGCGATGTTGCACACCTGAGCGGTCAGGTTCCCGGCCATGGCATTGACAGAGTCCGTGAGATCATTCC
>Ga0187822_10000201_pt1 | contig 11056 bp, 6 predicted proteins | sample NC_wetland_sal_i_18_FD_132967 | JGI IMG/M metagenome (GOLD analysis project Ga0187822, IMG submission 132967) | Wetland sediment microbial communities from Neuse River Estuary, North Carolina, USA - SourceSoil_2 | ecosystem: Environmental > Aquatic > Freshwater > Wetlands > Sediment | place...
CGCAGTGTTTCGGTTTGTTCACGCTCTATCCCAGTCTCATCCTGAGCGCAGCATGCCCGTTCGCTCGCGAACGGACATGCGGAGTCGAAGGACCCCTACCCTCTGCACATTCTTCCATTCTCCGTCTCTCACCGGGTCTGCGAAGCTCTGCTCAGGATCACAGCCGCCGAAAGCATATACAGCCTGAAACCAGATTGCCACTCGCCAGCCTATCCCCGCCGTGCAGTTCCTAACATCAACCATTCTCTGTCATAATCTTTCTCCCATGGACCTCAAACACCGCAGTCGCGGCATCACCGACGGGCGTGACCGCGCGCCAGCCCGCTCCTATTTCAAATCTATCGGCTTCACCGACGCGGACCTCGCTCGCCCGCTCATCGGAGTGGCCAATACCTGGATCGAAACCATGCCCTGCAACTTTCACCTGCGCCGGCTCTCGGCCAGGATGAAGGAAGGCATCCGCGCAGCCGGGGGCACTCCCATGGAATTCAATACCATCGCCATCAGCGACGGCGAAACCATGGGCACCGAGGGCATGCGGGCCTCGCTGGTGAGCCGCGAGGTGATTGCCGATTCGATTGAACTGGTCTGCCGCGGGCAGTTGTTTGACGCGGTGGTTTGCGTGGTCGGCTGCGACAAGACCATCCCGGCCGGCGCGATGGCACTCGCGCGGCTGAATATTCCCGGGCTGGTGCTCTACGGCGGCACGATCGCGCCGGGAAACTACAAAGGCAAAGACGTTACCATCCAGGATGTATTCGAAGCCGTGGGGGCGAATGCCGCCGGAAAAATGAGCGACGCGGATTTGCTTGAGCTGGAAAATGTCGCCTGCCCCGGCGCCGGCGCCTGTGGTGGCCAGTACACCGCCAACACCATGTCCACGGTGATGGAGATGATCGGCCTCTCTCCCATGGGCTTTAACAGCGTTCCGGCCATGGATCCGAAGAAAGACCAGGTTGCGTATGACTGCGGCGCGGTGGTGATGAACCTGTTGCGCCAGGGGGTCACTCCCAGAGACATCCTCACGCGCCCCGCATTCGAGAACGCGATCGCGGGAGTCGCCGCCACCGGAGGCTCGACCAACGCCGTCCTGCACTTGCTCGCCATCGCGCGCGAGGCCGGTGTCCCCCTGCACATCGACGATTTCCAGAAAGTCAGTGAACGAACGCCGTTGCTGGCCGACCTGAAGCCGTCGGGGCGTTTTGTCGCTTCCGATATGCACCGCGCCGGAGGAATTCGCCTGCTGGCGCACCGTCTGTTGCAAGGCAAACATCTTCACGAGAACGCGATGACGGTGAGCGGCAAGACGCTGGGCGCTGAAGCAGGAGGCGCCGTCGAGACGCCGGACCAGGAAGTGATTGCGCCGCTGGACAAGCCGCTGAAGAAAACCGGTGGCCTGGTGATTCTGCACGGCAACCTCGCCCCCGAGGGATGCGTGGCCAAGATCAGCGGCCACGAACGCCTGAGCCATCGCGGACCGGCGCGCGTTTTCGAATCCGAAGAGGACGCCATGACAGCGGTCACGGAAAAGCGTATCAAAGCCGGCGATGTAGTCGTGATCCGCTACGAAGGGCCGAAAGGCGGACCGGGGATGCGCGAGATGCTGAGCGTCACCGCGGCGATCGTCGGCGAGGGCCTGGGCGGGTCAGTGGCTCTCCTGACCGACGGACGCTTCAGCGGCGCCACCCGCGGCCTGATGGCCGGACACGTCTCTCCCGAAGCCGCGCTGGGCGGCCCCATCGCGGCCGTGCACGAAGGCGACACCATTCACTTTGACGTCAACCAGCGAGTGCTGGAAGTCGAAGTCAGCGACGCCGCCTTGCGCCAGCGCATGGCACAGTGGAAGCCGCCGCAGCCCCGATATCCTACCGGCGTCTTTGCCAAGTACGCGGCGCTGGTATCGACGGCATCGGAAGGCGCGATCACCCGACCCAAGTAGCGGCCTCTGACCCGACTGTGTGGCCGCGCCTATGTGGCCTCCCCTGTGTGGCCGCGGGCGACTCGCCCGCGACGGCCCGAACACAGAGTCAAAAGGCGCGGGCGAGGCCGCCCGCTACCACACCCCAATCAATTTATTTCAACTCGTCGTTCAAAAGGTTGGCCAGCCTCACGCCGGCCAGGGCCACGCGCTCCTTGGCCAGTTTCCGGGCGGCGGCGCGATAGGCCGCTGTCGTGGTGAATGGCCCGTCTCCCGCTCCGATGGGCGTCACGTAAACGGAAGTCTTCGCGTCCTCGAAGCTTTCCTTGATCCAGTCGGCGGCAACCAGATCGCTTCCCGCGGTCGCATCCGCCGCTGGTAATTTCTTGGCGTAAGTGACTGCCACGTTCGGATCCGAGCCGGTGCCGGGAAGATCGTCCCAAAACCCGTGCAGCTCGTTGCGGCAGGGTGACGCGCACAGCTTTACTTTGTTTCCGCCGCTGTCCCCATCCGGATCCGTCGCGCTGACCCGGGTCGAGCAGTGCAGTGGCTGATGCACGTCGCCCACCAGGTGAAGCAGCCAGACCAGGTCGTAAGATTTCACGTCGCCCGCCGGAGTCGTCCCCAGCACCGCCCGAAAAGTTGCGATTTGCGTCTCCGCGTTGGGTGAAGGGATCGCTGGCAGCGCGGTACCGTCCTCAGAAAAAGGGGTGTCCACGAAGTGCCAATACTTGTGGTGCAGATGGTCCGAGTACCCGACGTTCAGCGATGACGAAGCCCCGTCGGGACGGTTGCCATGCGGATCCGGACCATCGTCCGTATAGCCCGTCTCACTCTTGATCTGGTCGGGCCAGGTGGAGGCGATCATGAAGATCATCATGTACTTGAACTTCGGCGCAGTGCCGGCGGGAACCATTCCCACCCATTTGTAGTAATCCGGATTTTGCTTGAGCAAAGCCCTCACCCTGCTCTTGCTGACGGCCGTCAACCGGTTATACGCGAGATAGGCCACCGCCATGTGTCCGACCGGTCCCCAGCCAAACAATTGGGTATTGAATGCCAGAAGATAGACCAGACTTAACGCGAGAGCGCGGTGAATCCTCTTCATAAATCACCTCAGCGCCACGGGAGGCTTCGCGCTGCCGCGGAGAAATGCCAGGCGCTCCGCTCATGGCGCACAAGAGTACCGTGGGAATTTTTGAGGGAAGAAGGGGATAGTGCCACACGTCTTGTCGCTGGGCAAGCGAATTTTGGCAGCGGCTCCCCAAACAGCCGCGAAGCGGCGCAAGATTGGAGCCCACGTCGCAAGCCGTGGGTCGAAGTCGACCACGAGCGAGCCCCGAAGGGGCGAAAGAAGTGTCGACACCGTTCAGGCCGTGGTCGCCGGTGCGGTATCGACTGGCGCGGTGTTCGCGCCAGATCCTTCGGCCTGAAGTCCCACAGAATGCCGCCGTCGTAAAGGGATGGCTTTTAATCGGGACACTACCCGAATTCGACGAAGCGTGAGTTCGGACGCGCCTTGGTATAAAATGCGCGTCGTCCAAAGACTCGATCGAAAACTCTGCGAACCAGTCGCTCCGGCTGCAATCCACCGAAAGGCGCGCTCATGAAAGTCACCGCTTGTACTCGCCTGACCGTGGCCATATTTCTGATGTCGTTGGCCGCCCTGGCCCAGGCCCCGTCCCTTCCCCAACCGCCCGCGACCGCCAAACATCCCGTCACTGACGAGTATCAGGGCGTCAAGGTCAGCGACGACTACCGCTGGCTGGAGAACTGGGACGATCCGGAGGTCAAGCAGTGGAGCGCCGCCCAGAACGCGCGCAGCCGCGAGTATCTCGACCACCTGCCGGCGCGGCCAGCCATCGTGCAGATGCTCAAGCAGGCACTCAGCGCCAGCTCAGCCGCTTACTACGATCTGCAATTTCGCGGCGGTACTTTGTTTGCCATGAAATACCAGCCGCCCCAGCAGCAGCCCATGCTGGTGGCCCTGCCTTCGGCCGACGACCCGGCGGGGGCGAAGGTGGTATTCGATCCCAACGCGTCCAACGCCAAAGGCTCCGTCGCTGTGGATTTTTACGTGCCATCGCAGGACGGCAAGTACGTCGCCGCCGCGCTCTCCGAGAATGGATCGGAAGACAGCTCAGCTCACGTCTTTGAAGTGGCCACCGGCAAGGAGCTCTCCGATGTCGTGCCCCGGGTCAACTTCGCCACCGCCGGCGGCAGCCTGGAATGGAAGGCCGACAGCTCGGGTTTCTATTACACGCGTTATCCGCAGGGCAGCGAACGCCCGCCCGAGGACGCCAATTTCTACCAGCAGGTTTACTTTCACCGGCTCGGCGCCGATCCCAGGCAGGACACCTATGTCATCGGCAAGGATTTTCCCCGCATCGCCGAGATCAAGCTGCGCGCCAGTGACGATGGCCAGTGGCTGATCGCCGCAGTGGCCAACGGCGACGGCGGCGAGTTCGCGCACTATGTGATGGACCCGTCCGGACACTGGACCCAGGTCACGCATTTTTCGGACGGAATCGTGTCCGTCCAGCCGGGGCCGGACGCGGCCCTTTATATGCTCTCCCGCAAAAACGCGCCCCGCGGTCAGATCCTGCGCCTTCCGCTCGCCCATCTCGATCTTGCCGACGCAAAAGTTATCGTGCCGCAAAGCTCAGGCTCGGCGGCGGACGAGAGCGGGCGGGCTTCAATCGAAGATATCGCGCCCGCTCCCGGACACATTTATGTCCTTGATATCGTGGGTGGACCTTCCCGCATCCGCGTATTTGATCTGCAGGGTCATCCTCTGCCCGCACCGCCTCTGCCGCCGGTCTCGGCGGTGTACCAGATGGAGCCCACCCGCGGTGGCGACGTAATTTTCGGCGTCTCCACCTATCTCGAGCCCTCGGCCTGGTATCGCTACGATGCTGCCACCGGCAAGTCGATCCGCACTGCCCTGTTTCGGACCTCGCCGATCCATTTCGACGACACCGAAGTCGTCCGCGAATTTGCCATTTCAAAGGACGGCACGCGCGTCCCGGTGAATATTATTCGCCGTCGCGGCACCAGGCTCGACGGTTCCAATCCCACACTGCTCGAAGGCTACGGCGGCTATGGCGTCAGCATGAAGCCGTTCTTCCTCGGCGCATTCACCCGCGCCTGGCTCGACCAGGGCGGCGTTTATGTGATCGCGAATCTTCGCGGAGGCGCGGAATATGGCGAAGAATGGCACCAGGCGGGCCGGCTGACCCGTAAACAAAACGTCTTTGACGATTTCATCGCCTGCGCCCAGCACCTCATCGAACGCAAATACACTTCGCCACCACACCTGGCGATCCTCGGCGGCAGCAACGGCGGCCTGCTCATGGGCGCGGCGTTCACCCAGCGCCCCGACCTCTTCCGCGCGGTCGTCTCTTATGTCGGCATTTACGACATGCTGCGCGTCGAACTCGATCCCAATGGGGCCTTCAACGTCACCGAGTTTGGGACGGTGAAGGATCCTGATCAGTTCAAAGCGCTGTACGCTTATTCCCCCTACCACCATGTAAAAGATGGCATGGCATATCCCGCCATTCTTTTTCTCACCGGCGAAAACGATCATCGCGTGAATCCCATGCAGTCGCGCAAGATGACCGCGAGATTGCAGGCTGCGACCAGCTCGGGCCATCCCACCCTGCTCCGCACCAGCTCCAACGCAGGACACGGCATCGGAACCGCCGTCGATGAACAGATCGAGGAAGAAGCGGATGTCCTCAGCTTTCTATTCGATCAGCTGGGGATCAAGGACGCCGCGCCAGCCAAATAGGGAATCCGCGGTTCAAATTGCCGCCGTTGGCTATGCAAATCTTTGCACAACACCCCCGACGGCAGGATTCCCTTACGCCATAAACCTCGTATTATCAGTAACCTAGTAAAACTAACTTTTGGCATTTGAACTGCGATTAGTAGAGCAGGCATACGAGCCCGACGGTGTTTAAGGCCCGCCGGCTCAAGCTCAGAAGTGGATTTCAACCACCCTGGGCCCCAAAAGTGTCTGGAGAACAGCTTTTCGGGGGAGAGGTTGTTCAGCGTGCGCCCCAGGACCTAACCGGGTCCGGGGCGTTTCGTTTTTTCCGGGCAAAAAGGGAGTCCCGCGGTCAGGATCGCCGAGCGGGTGCTGGACCAGGCGGCAGAATCTCGGGTTCGCCGGAGTGAATTCGCTGGCGGGTCACGAAGAAAACCGCGGCTGTCCAGGTAGGAAATAGATCGAAGCCAGGAACAAGCTCTGCCGCAATCGTTGGAAGAAATGCCCAATGCCATCCCAATAGCTCGATAAGGACCACGGCTGCCACGGCGTCGAGCCCAACATCCACCGGCGACAGGCCTCCGGCAACAAAGAGAGGCAGGGCAACTATCTGGATCGCGTCCACGATAATTGCAACCAACCAGGCCAGCCGGTGCTCCGGATCCTTGACCGTTTTCAGAAAGTCAAAAACCTTCATAAAACCCTAAGCTTAGGATACACCGGCGCGACCGCCGGCAGAAAATAAACACCGGCTGCGTGGGGACAGCCGCCCTCGGCTGTCCGGGCGAGCAAGGCTCGCCTGGAGGGTAGCGTCCCTGGTTAGCTCCGAACTTATCCCTACAAAATCAAAACCGCGGAGCTACCGCTCCGCCGGACAGCCGGGGGCGGCTGTCCCCACGCGACTGTTGCCGCTGCCGCGTTTAGTTGTCCGACTTCGCAGCCGCCGGCGGCCGCGCCGGAGTGCCGTCAGCCTTGACGTAGTGGGCGTACCACGCCAGGTCGCGCTCCAGGCGATCTTTAATGTGCGAGGGCGCCTTAAATTCGTGGTATTCGCCGGGATAGACCACCAGTTCAGTCTCTCGCCCCAGACTCTTCAATGCCTGATACATTTGCTCTCCACCCAGGACCGGCACATTGGAGTCAATATCGCCTCCCATGAAAAGAGTCGGCGTGGTGATGTTCGTCACCTTGTAAAAAGGCGAGATCCTGTCCCAAACTGCCCGGTCTTTCCAGGGATATCCCAGCTCGGTTTCGTAGTCGCGAATGTACTCGTCATGTCCGTAGAGAGAGGCAAAGAGTGCCCCGCCGGCGCCCGAGATGGCCGCCTTGAAGCGTGTGGTCTGGGCGATGATGAAATCGGTCGAGATTCCCCCGTAAGACCATCCTCCCACGCCGAGTTTATCGGGATCAGCCAGGCCTTGCGCAATCGCGTAGTCGACCATCGCCATATCGTCCTGAAAATCCTTGTTGCCCCAATCCGCGTCAATCGCCTTGGCATAAGCCTGACCGTAGCCGCTGGAACCCCGAGGGTTCGGACATAGCACAACGTAGCCATTGGCCGCGAAGAGCTGCGGCAGATGGAGGAACTCCGCCTGGTAATCCTCAACCGGCCCCCCGTGCGGGCGGAGAATAGTCGGATACTTCCTGCCCGGCACATAGTCGATCGGCTTGTAGAGATAGCCGGAGACCGTGGTGCCGTCCTTGCTCTTGAACCTGACGTACTCGGGTGCAACCAGCTTGACCTGAGACAGGAATTCGTCGTTGGTTTGCGTGATGCGAGTGAGCTTGCCCGCCGGAATGGTGAAAATCTCGCTGGGACGATCCGCCGTGGTGATCTGCGCCGCCACATCGCCCGTCGGGGCGACGGAATAGGCGTAGACAGTCAGGCGTCCACTGATGGGACGCGTGATCTCCCCGCCACCAGCGGGAACGCGGCAGAGGTTTTGGGTGGCGTCATCGTCGGCGATGAAGTAGATAAATTTGCTGTCGGGCGAGAAATGGGGTTCGGTGGACATGCGGTCCAGATTCAAGGTAAGTACTTTGGCCTCGCCTCCGGTCGAGGGAGAGACCGCGATGTGGGTCGTAGCGTAGACGAGCAGTTTGGGATCGAGCTGGGACACGTAGGCGATCCACTTCCCGTCCGGTGACCAGGCGGGTGAATCGTCGGACCCAGGATTGGTCGTGACCTGCGTCAGGTGCGCGCCCTTGTCGGGGTTATCGGCGGCAACCACGAAGATGTTGGAGTCATAGTTGCGGTCGGGATCGGGGCCCGTGCGCTTGCTGCTGAAGGCGAGGAACCTGCCGTCGGGCGACCACGCCGGATGCACGTCATCGAAATCGCCGGAAGTGACCTGCGTCAGGGTCTTGCTGCCGACATCGAAAATGTACAGATGGGTACGGAGCCGCTCCAGGTAGCCGATCTCATCTTCCTTGAATATGTAGCGGTCCACCACCCACGGACGCTGCGCTTTAGGCTTCTTCTCTTTGGTCGCCTTGCCCTGGCTCTTTTCCTGGGCTCTCTCTTTGGCGGCTTCCAGGTCTTCCGGGGAGGGATCTTGCAGCACCAGGACGATGCGCTTGCCGTCCGGCGACCAGGCAAAATCTTTGACGTCCTGCACCGTCTCAGTGAGAGGCTCGGCCTCTCCGCCCAGGCGGTTCAACAACCAGACGTAGGATTTGCCGTCGTCGCGCTTGGAAAGGAATGCCAGATACTTCCCGTCCGGGCTCCAGCGTGGATGCTCGGATGATTCTTCCTCTGAGGTCATCGCAATCGGATCCCCGCCCGCGGCTGCCACCATCCAGATCCGGGTCTTGTTGTCATCATCTTTCAGGGACGCGGTCGAGACCGTGTACGCGATCCACTTGCCGTCAGCGCTGATCTGCGGGTCTGCCACCTCCCGCACCTGGAAGTAATCATCAATCGTGATGGGACGGAGTGCAGCGGGCGCCGCTTGCGCGCCTGCAATCGATGAGCAGAGAGACAACCCGATGGTGACTGCTGCGCTGAGCAGACCGAGTGAGCGAAGGTTCATCTGTATGACCCCGGGACATGAAAAAAGGTGTTTGGAAAAATCTGCCGGAGTGTAGCACAGGCGAGGATGGCAAATTTGCGAGGTGTCCCTTTCCGCGCAACTCACCTCAGGCCACGTAGGGACAGCTGTCCTCATTTTGTCCAGTCGAGCACAGCTCGACCGGTTTTTGCCGGAAGCGAAGAGATCGGAGCTGCGCTCCGCTGGACAGCCGGGGCGGCTGTCCCCACGTGGTTCGTGGCTCTCCTGTAGTGATGCGCTTATAGGGGTCCTTCGACTGCGTGCTCATGATGACAAGAGAAGAGCGACTATGCGATTACCGGGGCGTTGCTGACTCCGGCAGTGCCGAATACGCGCCGGTAGCGTTCGATTTCGGAAGGTGGTCCCAGGGCCTTGGAGTAGTTGTCGGAAAGTTTTACCGCTGGCCGACCGTCGGCCTCGGTGACCTTGCAGATCAGGCTGACCGGATCGAAGCCGCTGCCGCCGGCGGGATCGCAACCGCGAAAATCGTTTGTAAGCAGCGTGCCCCAGCCGGCGCTGAACCGCGCTCGCCTCCCAGGCGTCCACTTCTTGCGGTCTAAGAAATCGGCCGCGCTGCGAAAATCCTTGGCTGTCGTGCCGCTGCCCAGCGTCCCACCGAAATAGGCATGCAGGCCGAGGATTTCATCGACGTCCAGCGTGTCGGAGGCAATGATCAGCTTGTTGTGCGGGTCCCGCCCCCGCGCTTTCAGCCAGTCGATATACTCGTCGCCCGCGACATACGGATTCTTGCTGTCGACCCGCTGCCCGGTCCAGTCCGCCGCCCAGTCCGGCGCGTCTTTCAGAAACTGGGTGGTTCCAAACGTGTCCGGCAGCATGATGAGCAGCTCGCCCTGGTAGGTACTCTGCCACATTTCGAGCACGCGGTACTGGGACGCTCTCAGCACCCGATCGTCCGGAGCCAGCGCCGCCAGGACCATGGGTATTTCGTGCGCGTTCGTGCCAATCGCTTCCAGATCGTGCTTGTGCGCCAGGAAGGCGTTCGAAGTTCCGGTAAAAGCGGTTCCCAGGTTCGATGCCATCGCTTCCACCACATATTCCTGCCAAAGAAAACTATGCCGGCGGCGGGTCCCGAAATCCGCGACGTGCAGATCGGGGACGCCGATCAACTGTTCGATCTTGCCCCACAGTTTCGTCTTCGCCCTGGCGTAGAGGATATCGAGGCCGAACTCGCTCAGCTTTTTCAGGCCGGCCCGGGTCTTCAGTTCGTCGATGACCGCAAGGGCATAGAGTTCCCACATCGTGGTATCGGTCCACAGGCCTTCGAAGGACAGCTCAAACTGGCCGTCCTTGACCGAGAGCTTGTAGTCCGACAGTCTGAAATCACGCTCCAGCCAGGCCAGGAATGCGGGTTCAAAAATCCCCCGTTGACCGTAGAACGTGTTGCCCGCCAGCCACACCAGTTCCGACTTTCGAAACCGCAGACGGCGGACGTGTTCCAGCTGCGCGGTCAACTCTTCGGGCGGAAACATGTCGGCCAGCCGCACCGACGAAGTGCGGTTCAGCAGCGAAAACGACACCGGCGTTTTGGGATAGTGCTTCCAGATGAACTGCAGCATGAGCAGCTTGTAGAAGTCGGTGTCGAGCAGGGACCGCGTCACTGGGTCGAGGGCCCAGTTGTGGTTGTGCGCGCGCTCGGCGAAGTTCACGATCATCCGTCAATATCCTCGGTGGAGGCTGGCGTCCCCGGCCTCAATGTGACTGCGCCACTACATTCTCCAGTTCGTCCGCGGCCTTGCCGATCCCCGCGGCGGCGTTCTGGATCACCTGCGCGACCTGCGGAATCTGGCCGTCGGCTTCCTTCCACTTCTTCTCATCCATGTATTCCCGGACGGCCGCGATTGGCTTGGCCCCGTAACCCGTGTAGGCGCCGGGCGCGTAAATCTGGTTCTTGAACCAGGGCCGTTCCGGAAGACCCTTTTCATTCAGGAACAGACGGGAGATTTTCAGCACATCCACGTTCAACTGTTGCAGCGACTGCTGGGGAAGAGCGGGCGAACCTTTGGCCTGCCAGTCCGACAGCGCTTTCGAATATCGTTCGGAACTCTTCTTGAGCAGGTCAATCGCATTCTTCATGGGCGCAAAATTCATGTACGGCGGCACGATCTCGGCGGCTGGCGGCACCGAAGGCTTGCGGGGATCCGCGGTCGCGGTAAAGATGCCTTCCTGCAGCTCCAGATTGCGTTCGGTGAATTCGTCCTGCTTGTCTTTGAGCAGCTTCTCCAACTCTGCTTCGTATTTCGCAATGGCCTCGGCCTGAGGAGAGTAATCGACGGGGATCAGGTCGGCGCCCGCCAG
>Ga0187822_10000203_pt1 | contig 11007 bp, 8 predicted proteins | sample NC_wetland_sal_i_18_FD_132967 | JGI IMG/M metagenome (GOLD analysis project Ga0187822, IMG submission 132967) | Wetland sediment microbial communities from Neuse River Estuary, North Carolina, USA - SourceSoil_2 | ecosystem: Environmental > Aquatic > Freshwater > Wetlands > Sediment | place...
CCGGCACCGGTACCAGTGGCACTCCGGCCATGCCCGGAGTCTCGGTGAAAGGGGGCAACAGCAACATTGTGACCCTGCCCAGCTTCGGATCTGGCGCCAAGCGAGCGGCCAGCCCGGGACGTTCCAATACCGCGCCTGGAAATCACGGGCCAGACATCACCGTGGTGGCGAGCTCGCGTTCGGGCGGAGCATTCAATTTCTATGGCGCTCTGAAGGGCGACAAGGTTTACACCATCTACATTACGACTGCGCTGGGCACGGCGGTGATGCAGTTCGCCGACCCGGCTTCCGCGGCCCACGCGTACGCCGAGGACCTTACCGCGCCCCAGGCCATGCGTTCCGAGTTGCCTTCGGGACTGCCGAAATCGCGGCTGGTGATCGCCTGCGTCCTCGACCGCACCGGCTTGCTGCGCCGGCCTCAAGTGCTCGAGCCCGCCTCCGCGGTCATGACCAGCAAAGTTCTGACTGCGCTCAACAGTTGGAAGTTTCGTCCCGTCCTGCGGGGAAGCGAACCGATCGAGGTCAACGCCATCCTCGGATTCAATATCGACACCAACGACCAATTCTAGGATCCACTCCTCCTTGTCATAGCTTGTCTTTTCGTTCCAGCAAGGCTGCAGTCCCATCCTGATAAACCAGATTCCACCGCGACGTCTCTTCCAGCATGTTCGCCAGCGAGGACTTTGCCGGCAGCAGCGCCCAGTTTACTTTCTCCTCTTTCAGAAACACGTCCCAGTCGGGCGTAAGCCGCACCGTCTTCAAATACTCGCGCATGAACGCTTCCCCGTAGAAGTCGTGGCGGTCGTCGACAAAAACTCTATTTTGCGGATAGAGACGGTAGATCAGGTATCCGCCCCAGGAGTCGGGAGCGAAGATAGGCTCGTCAATGCCGCGTTGGGCGATCAGGTCAACGGCCTGCACCGGAAAGCGCCGGGCGTCGAAACGCGCGTCCATCCACGGCTGCGATCCGGGCTTGCCACCTTGGGTGCACAACAACAATCCCAGGACCACGGCGGCCAGTGGCCAGATGTGGGCGCGGAAATGCAGTTCCACCCGTCCCACGCGAGAAGCAAACGACAACCATCGGGAAAGCAAGTCCCGGAGACGAAGCGATAGCTTCGGGTTGTCGCGGGCCTCGGCCAGAGCTTGCGTCCCCAGCGGCGCCACAATCAAGGTAATGAGAAGAGATGAAACCGGGAGATTGCGCGAAGCATACAGGCCGCTGTACGTCGCAAACAGCAGGACCAGCACTCGCGAGAGCGATGGCTTGCTGCGGGCCACCGCCAACTCCAGGATCGTGATCAACAGAATCGCCACAAAGCATTGCTGGGCGACGCCGTGAAAATTAGGGGAGAGAAATTCGTCGATATGATTCATCAGCCAGCGGCTGGAAAGGTAGCGGTAGACGTGAACGTGGAGTTCGTAGCCGTACGGGTTGACGAGACTCGCCAGCAGCGAGGCCGCAGTCACCATCCCCAACGCCCGCAACCGCCTCGCCGTGCGCTCGCGTATCTCCAGGTCGCGACTTCGGAAGTAACGGACTGCGCCACTCAGCAGGTAGATTCCGAGCAGCACAAAGCCCAGCACAAAACCTCCGTGCAGGTTCGCCCAGAGGAGCATCAGAACCGGCAGATACCATAACCGGCGGCTGCCCCCGCTTTCCGTGCTGTCCAGGACCTGGAACCAGATCACCGCGAACAGCCAGCTCAGCACGTGCGGCCGCGCCAACAGGTGGATCATGGAAGCGCCCAGCGACAGGACGAGCAGAAACGCCGCCACCGGCAAGTCGGCTCCTCTCCGCAAACACATGCGCAGGGTGAGAGCGAAGGTCAGGGCAACGACTACCGCGGTGAAGAAGACAACGCCGTTGAGTCCGAGCCAGTGATGCATGCCGGCAATGACGATGTCGTACAGCCACTCCCAGGCGTACCAGGTTTGCCCGCCCCTGGTCACGGAGAACGGATCGGTCCGCGTGATCGCGTGGCTGTGCAGCATCTGCTGGCCATTACGAATATGCCAACCGATAGTGGCGTCCCCCAATAGGCGGCACGACAACCCTCCGCCGCTCATGGCCAGCAGCAGGATGATGAAAACTAAATCAGTCGTGGACGGAGCGAGAAATCGAAACCACGCCGGAGGTGTGGTTTGAACGGAACCGGCTTCGATCGGCGCGGAGTTCGGATCCAAAGTGTGCGCACCCAACCGCACATGTTACCGGATAGAGCAGAGCCGCGTCTGTGCTGAGAACCGAGAACCAAAAAACTGAAAACCGGGACTTGAAACTCCCGGGCCCGATGTCGTATTCAACTCAAGCAAACCGGGGCAGCACTTCCCTTTTGTAATTCTCCAAAGTCTGTTCTTCCTCACCGCACATCAGATAGATATTGAACTGGGTGACGCCCGCTTCCGCCAGCTTTCGCAGTTTCTGGCGGTGGGCTTCAACCGGCCCGACCAGGCAGAATCGATCCACGACCTCATCGCTGACGAAGCTCGCGTTGTCGCTGCCCACTTCGGCATGATGCTGGTAGTCGTAGCCAGCGCGGTCCTGCACGTAGGAAGTCAGTGCCGCCGGCAGTTCCTCAGGCTTGTAGCGCGAGATCAGGTCGACCACATGATTCGAAACCAGCGCGGGAAACCAGCGCACTCGCTGCCGCGCCAGCGCGAGATCGTCGGACACCCACACCGGGGCCGCGGCCATGACTTCGACCGATTTGGGATCGCGACCGGCCTCGCGGGCACCCTGCCGCACAAATCCCAGGCACCAGGCGATCAGGTCGGGATCGGCGAATTGCAGAATCACGCCATCTGCGATCCGCCCCGCCAGGCTCAAAACCTTTGGCCCGTAACCGGCAATCCATACCGGCGGGGAGCCGGTTGCCCAGGAAAGTCGGGCGGGCTGACCGTCGTATTGCACCTCTTTCCCCGAGGTCAGCTCGCGAAAGGTGACCACGGCGCGCTCCAGCTCCGCCGGCGTAACCGGCTTCTTGCCCAAGACCCGCCGCGAGCTGTCGCCGCGCCCGATTCCCAACTCCATGCGCCCGCCTGAAATCAGATTCAGGGTGGCAAAGAGGCTGGCCGTCACGGTGAGGTCGCGCACCGCGGGATTTGTCACACAAGGCCCCAGCCGCATCTTCCTGGTCGCATTCGCCATGAGCGTAAGCAGCGGGTAGGGCTCTTTCCATAACACGTGCGAGTCGAAAATCCATCCGTACTCAAAGCCAGCCGCTTCGGCCTGCCGGGTCAGGGCGACAATCCGTTCCACGGAAATATCGGGTTTGAGGGTGATGCCGAACTTCATGTTCGTTCTCTTTCGCTCTTCTGCGGGAAGCAGGACCGCCAGTTTGTAGAATAGAATACATCACGCTTCTGCACGCGCAGATTGGACACTCGCAACACAAGGGATTAGCAAATGGGGTTCGACATCATCATCACGGGCGGCACCGTGGTTACGGCGGCGGATACTTGCCAGGCCGATGTCGCCATCGAGAGCGGCCGGGTGGTCGCTCTGGGCAGCAGCCTGCCTCGCGAAAACGCCCGGCGCCTGATCGACGCTGCCGGCAAGTATCTGTTCCCCGGCGGAATTGACGTTCACACCCACCTCGATATGCCCTTCGGAGGCACCACCAGCGCCGATGATTTCGAAACCGGCACTCGCGCCGCCGCCTTCGGCGGCACCACCACGCTGATCGACTTTGCCATCCAGTACAAGGGCCAATCCCTGCGCACCGCCTTCGATGCCTGGATGCAGAAGGCGTCCTCGAAAGCCGTGGCTGACTACGGGTTCCACTGCATCATCACCGACCTGCCCGATGCCCAGCTGGCCGAAATGCCGCAACTGGTGCGCGAAGGCATCACCAGCTTCAAGCTCTTCATGGCATACCCCGGCGTCTTCATGCTCGACGATGCCAGCATCTTCAAGGCGATGCGAACATCCGCCAAGGCCGGGGCCATGGTCTGCATGCACGCGGAGAACGGCGGAGCCATCGACGTGATCGTCAAGCAGGCGCTGGCCGAGGGCAAGACTGCCCCCAAGTATCACGCGCTCACCCGCCCGACTACAGCGGAAGCAGAAGCCACGTCTCGCGCCATCGCTCTGGCGGAGATGGCCGGCTCGCCGGTTTACATCGTGCATCTCAGCTGCAACGATGCTCTGGAGAAAGTCCGCGAAGCCCGGGATCGCGGTTTGCCGGTGTATGCCGAAACCTGTCCCCAGTATCTTTACCTTTCGCTTGAGAATATGGACGCGCCCGGCTTCGAAGGAGCGAAGTATGTCTTCACTCCCCCGCTGCGGGAAAAGTGGCATCAGGAGAAACTGTGGAAGGGGCTGACGCACGACCATCTGCAGGTGGTCTCAACCGACCATTGCCCATTCTGCTTCAAGGAGCAGAAGGAAATGGGGATTGGCGACTTCACCAAGATTCCGAACGGCGGTCCCGGCATCGAACACCGCATGAGCCTGGTGTACTCGGGGGGCGTCGCGCAGGGACGTTTCAGCGTAAACCGCTTCGTCGAGCTGGTCGCCACCACTCCGGCCAAACTCTTCGGCCTCTATCCCCGCAAAGGTACGGTCGCGGTAGGCAGCGACGCCGACCTGGTAATTTTCGATCCCAAACGGGAGCACACGATCAGCGCGAAGACCCATCACATGCGGGTGGACTATTCGATGTTCGAGGGCATCAAAGTAACTGGCATGCCGGACGTTGTGCTCTCGCGCGGCCGGGTTTTGGTTGAAGGCGAAAAGTTTTTCGGCCGCGCCGGACAGGGTGAGTTCATAAAGCGCGGCGCCTGCCCGGCACTCTAAGCTTTGTGTGGGGCGGGCGCCCCCGCCCGCCCCCCTTGTCTTAGATTTTGGTCAGGAAAAACTAAACCAGTCAAAGCGGCGGGCGAGGGCGCCCGCCCCACACATTCTCAGCATAAGGACCACACGCAATGCCCAAAGCCATCGCCCCCGACCAGCAGGAAAAAATGCTCTCCGGAGCCCGTGCGGCTTTCCAGAACGCCCACGCTCCCTATTCGAAATTCAAGGTGGGAGCCACCATCCTCACCGAGCGCGGTGTTCTCTATTCGGGGTGCAACGTGGAGAACGCCTCTTACGGCCTGACCATCTGCGCCGAACGAAACGCTATCTTCGCCGCGGTCGCAGCCGAAGGGAGCAGCATGAGGATTAAGGCTGTCGCTGTCGCCACTGAGCAGGAAGTTGCCTGCGCCCCTTGCGGCGCCTGCCGCCAGGTCATCTTCGAATTCGGTCCGGATGCTGTGATTCTCTTTCGAGGCCGGTCCGGTACCGAGCAGATGGCGATCACGCAACTGCTGCCGGAGGGCTTTCGCTTGTAATCGGGCAGCCGGCGTCAGGGGTCCCGGCCCGGCTTTTTTTCGCGGCGCGTTGATGAAAATCCCGGAAATTGAGCTGCCGAACCATTTGTGCTCCGGCCTGGTTCGGCTTACCATGTCCAACGCGCAAGGCGGGAGGGGCGATGAAAACTCTTCTAGCGGTGGTTCTGTTTGCAACCGTAGCGCTCTCTCAGGACCGGTCGGAGGCGGCTGCTGCCGCGAGTGGGTGCGGTCCCAGCGGGACCAAGTTCGACGTGCAGATCGACAAGAAACAGCATCCCATTCTGCCGCCCGAAGCGGACAAAGCAGTCATCTACATTTTCCAGGATGCGAAGCCGAACAGTAATGCCCGCAACCTGGGAAACACCACCACCCGGGTGGGCCTCGACGGGGCTTGGGTCGGCGCCAATCACGGCAAGTCATATTTCTTCGTGCTGGTAAATCCCGGCGACCACCGCTTGTGCGTGGCCCAGCAAACCATGTTGAAGACGTCATCCAAGCCGGCTTCAGCGGTCAGCCTTACAGCCGAGGCGGGAAAAGTCTATTACTTCCGCGCCGCGGTGCAGGAGAAATCCGACGCGGGGCCAGGAGTGGAATTGGAGGCCATTGACAGCGCCGAAGGACCCTCACTGATTGCGAACTCGCCGCTTAGCATTTCTGAGGCCCGGGAGTGACAGGCTCGCCCGGAATTCCTGATAGCTCCGGCAATTTCCCTTTTGTGCCGAACTGCTTGCGCGGTTTCTGCGATTCTCAGGGAAATACTTTCCAACGCCCCGCTTGGCAATGTAAGCTTCCGTGTCCCTGACGTTTGGAGAGAGATGTCCATAAACTCGCCGTCATTGGCCTCGCCAGCCTCAGCCGCAAGCATGCGCCCGCTCGACCTCATCCGCAAGAAGCGCGATGGCGGCGAACTTTCATCCGATGAAATCGCATTCCTGGTGCGGGCTTATACGAACGACGAGATCCCCGATTATCAGATGGCCGCCTGGCTGATGGCAGTCGTCATCCGGGGCATGACCCGTCCGGAGCTGAGCTCGCTGACTTCTGCCATGCTCCATTCCGGCGAAGTGCTGGACCTGTCCGACATTCCCGGCGCCAAGGTGGACAAACATTCCACCGGCGGCGTGGGAGACAAGACTTCGCTGATCATCGCGCCGATTGTGGCCGCAGGCGGTGTGACTGTTCCCATGATCAGCGGCCGCGGGCTCGGGCATACCGGTGGCACCCTCGACAAACTGCAGTCCATCCCAGGCTTCAACATCAATCTTTCTCTGAGCGAGTTTCGGCGCGTGCTCAAGAGTTGTGGCTGCGGCCTGATCGGCCAGACTGCCGAGATCGCGCCCGCTGACAAGAAGCTTTACGCTCTGCGCGACGTGACCGCGACGGTCGAGAGTCCGAACCTGATATGCGCCTCTATCATGAGCAAGAAGTTGGCCGAGGGCATCGATGGCCTGGTACTGGACGTCAAGACGGGCAGCGGCGCATTCATGAAGACCGAGAAGGACTCTGTCCACCTTGCCGAACTCATGGTCGAAACCGGCGAGCGCATGGGCAAGAAGATGGTCGCGCTCATCACTGACATGGACCAGCCGCTGGGCCTGAAGGTCGGCAATGCCCTCGAAGTCGAAGAGTGCATCGAGGTGATGAATGGCGGAGGCCCGGCCGATCTGCGGGAAGTCTCGGTCGAGCTCGCCGCCTGGATGTTCTACCTTGCCGGCCGCACCGTCAGGGTTGACGGAGGCCTTCAATTGGCGGATCAACTTATTCGCGACGGTTCCGCGCTGAAGAAGTTTCGCGAAATCGTTGCGCAGCAGGGCGGAGACCCAGGCACCATTGACGATCCCTCGCGCCTGCCCCAGGCGCAGCATCGAGTGCAGGTTCTTAGTCCAGCCAGCGGGTTTGTCGAAGCCATTCAATGCGAGCAGGTGGGAATTGCAAGCCTGGTGCTGGGCGGCGGCCGCGAAAAGAAAGAAGACGTGATCGATCCCGCGGTCGGGCTGATCTTGCACAAGAAGGTCGGGGACCCCGTAAAGAAAGATGAAGCGCTGTGCACAGTTCTATACAACTCCGACGCGCGGCTGGGGACGGCGCAGGCCCTGCTGCAGCAGGCGTATCGTGTCGCGGACAAGCCTCCGTCCGTGAGGCGGCCATTGATCCACCGTGTCATATCCGGGGAGGGGGCGCAAGCATGATCATCCGACACCGCATGACCGGGAGGCGCGAATGGGCCGTCTGACAGGGCTTTTGGGCTTGGTCACCATGCTCGGCCTGGCTTATCTGTTTTCCAGCAACCGGCGCGCGATTCGGGTCAAGACCGTGGCCATGGGACTTATCCTGCAATTTGTATTTGCCCTCTTCGTGCTGCGATTCAGTTTTGGCCGCAACCTGCTGGAATGGGCGGGGCACGGCGTCGACAAGTTTTTGCAGTACTCCTTTGCGGGATCGCAAATGGTATTTGGTGAACTGGGGCGGAAAGGCGGTCAGTTCGGCCTTATCTTCGCCTTCCAGGTCCTGCCCACGGTGATTTTTATTTCTGCGTTTTTCGCCGTGCTCTATTACTACGGCGTGATGCAGTTCATCATCCGTCAAATGGCCCGGGTCATGATTCGCATGGGAGCGAGCGGAGCGGAATCGCTCGATGTTGCCGCCAGCATCTTCATGGGCCAGACCGAGGCTCCGCTCACCATCCGTCCCTACCTGCCGTCACTGACCCGCTCGGAGCTGATGACGGTCATGACCGCCGGCATGGCCCACGTCTCGGGCGGAATCATGGGCGCCTACATTCTTTACGGCGTCGAGGCCAAGCACCTGCTGAGCGCCGTGATCATGACCGCGCCGGGAACCATCCTGATGGCAAAAATGTTCATGCCGGAGACCGAAGAGCCGGTCACCAGCCCGCACCGCAAGGTCGAAGACAAAGAAACGGCTCCCCTGGTGACGGACATCGATCCCGACGCGATCGCTAAAGACGAGAATGTTCTGGGAGCGATCACCCGTGGGACCATTGACGGCTTGCACCTGGCCTTGAATATTGCCGCCATGCTGATTTCCTTCCTGGCGCTGATCGCCCTGGTGAACGGCATCTTTGGAGGCATTCACAATCACGTTGCCCACTGGTTCCCTTCCAGTCTGGAACAGGTCTTCGGTGTGATCTTCGCTCCCATTGCTTTCGTCATTGGCATTCCGTGGCGCGAGTGCGGCATGGTGGGTAATCTTCTGGGAACCCGCATGGTGATCAATGAACTGGTGGCGTACAGCATGCTGGGCGCTCAGAAAGCCGCGCTCGATCCTCGTTCTTTCGCCATCGCAACCTTCGCGTTATGCGGTTTCGCCAACTTCAGTTCGATTGGAATTCAGATCGGCGGCATCAGCGCCCTCGCGCCCAACAAGCGCGGCGAACTGGCTAAGCTCGGCTTCCGCGCCATGATCGCGGGCACCATGGCCAACCTGATGTCGGCTTCGATTGTGGGCATCCTGCTGAAATAAGAACTCGCAGTGTCGTCTTGAGCGTAACCGTGCGATTCGCTGGTGAATGCACGGTCGAGTCGAACGACCCCTGCCATCTTCTCGTCGGTGGCGCGTGAGGACAGGCTTCAGTAGGCTTCCCAGAGGGGTACGTGCACCTTATAGGGGTCCTTCGACTGCCCAGGGGCTTCGCTTCGCGAAGCTGGTGCTGCTCCGCTCAGGATGACGTTGCGGCTAGGTCAGTCCAGCCCAGGCCACGCTGGCGAAGGGATCTACCGACGCCAACGTAGAGAGTGCCGTCATCGCCTCGATCGACTTTTCCGCCATCATCTGATCGAGGATCAGCGGAACCTCAAAGATTGCATGGTTCTGGTAGGCGCCGACGTTACGCCGAAACTCCGCGAACCTGGCCGGCTCGAGCAACTGCCCAACCGCGGTCCCAATATCGCGGAAGTCTTGCACCACCATGCCCATTCGTTTTTCCACCAGCCAGGTGCAGTTGTAACGCTCCTGAGGCATCGTGCTGGCGTTGTGTTCGACGATCACGGGAAGGCCGAATTGCAGGGCTTCACTGATGCTGCCCGGTCCAGGCTTGCCAATGAAGAAATCTCCCAGCGCCATGAAGTAATCGACCTTGGTGGTAAACCCTTCGATCACGACTGGTTTGGTCAGATGCAGGCTGCGCAGCTTCGCTGCCAGGTCAAGGTTGTGGCCGCACAGGAAAATCATTTGCACCGGGTTCGAACTCTGCTCCAGCCGCTTCGCAATCTCCAGCATCGAGGCCGAACCGTGGCCGCCAAACATCACCACGCCGGTGGGCAAATCCGGCTTCAGTCCGAGCTTCAACCTTTCCTCGGTTCGATCGAGCTCCGGCTTGCGGTAGAACGACGGTTTCAGGATCATCCCTGATGTCTCGTAGACCCGACTCTTGCCATGCCCCATGTCCAGCGCTTGTTCCCGTGCGCGTTGACTTCCGCAAATAATGAATTCGGATTCCGGCACGATCCAGAAATTCGGCGGATAGTCGGCCAGGTCGGTGAGCAGCGTGACGAAAGCCGCGGTCGGCATTTCCGCGCGAATGCTCTGCGCCAGGCAACGATTGAAATGAGGAATCACGGACAGCACAAGGTCGGTTGGATTCTCGGCCCAGTAAGCCCGCAAAATGCGGACGATGCGCGCATGGTGCAGCTGGATGGTGCGTTGCAGCAGTGTGAGCAAGGGCGGTGTGAGCCGCGTCCAGCCCTTCTTCAGAATCAGGTTATAGCCATCCTGAATTCGCAGGCCTGTGGCCCGGTGCACGAAATCAATCGGCTCGAGCAGTTCCTGCAAGTTGAGGAGCCGCACGTTCCAGGGACGATGCTGCGCTTCGAGTATTGTCTGCAGCGCCCCGGCGGCACTTCGATGTCCGCCACCCGCGTCGTGAAAAACGATGGTGAGGTTATGCATCGCCGACCTCCCTGACCAGTATCCGCTATAGCATCGCAACCTCGTCTTAAGGGAGCATCAACGCTCCATTAATTTTCCGTGAATATATGCAGGGGAGAACAAGTAACGTTACTTAGCGGCTCTGGCCAGGCACCTGCTTGAGGACGAACATCAGGGCTCGGTCGTAGAAAAAGCAGGAGACGCGTCGTCAGCCGGGGCCGCCAGCCCGTTGCCGCGAATGATGTCGCTGAATAATGTTGCGCTGCCGCGCAGGGTCCGGAGCTGCGTCTCCGGGTCGAGAGCCACCAGTCCGAAGCGCAGTTTCCAACCTTCGTTCCATTCGAAATTGTCGGTCAGGGTCCAGTGCAGGTAGCCGCGAATGTCATAGTTCTCCGCGATCAGACGATGCAGTTCGCGCAGGACATTGACGATCAGCCAGGGACGAATCTGGTCTTCGGCATCGGGCACGCCGTTTTCCATGATGTAGATGGGCTTGCCCAGCCGCGCCGCGCGCTTTACCGCCTCTCGCATCGCCTGGGGATAGGCCTCGCCGTAAGGCCGGTCAACCCCCGGGTCTCCTTGCGGGACGTGCGCGGGCACGAACAGGTGGGCAAAAAATGTGCTCGCATTCCGGATATTAAAAGCGACATGAAACCGGCTATACACGTTCAGGCCGACGAAATCACAGCAGCCTTTCGCGGCATCATCACGACGGCTGAACAGGCCAAAGGGAAAGCCCAGCCGGCCGGTCTCGATCAGATCAAAGAAAGTGTGATTGAACAGGCG
>Ga0187822_10000204_pt1 | contig 10984 bp, 6 predicted proteins | sample NC_wetland_sal_i_18_FD_132967 | JGI IMG/M metagenome (GOLD analysis project Ga0187822, IMG submission 132967) | Wetland sediment microbial communities from Neuse River Estuary, North Carolina, USA - SourceSoil_2 | ecosystem: Environmental > Aquatic > Freshwater > Wetlands > Sediment | place...
CCGCCAGGATTCCTTGGGCGAACTGGTGCTGGAAGCCAACGCCCTGGGCGAGACCCTACGCAGCCAGAGACTGGGCGCACTCGAAGCGACGGCGTTACTGCGCAAGGTAATGGAAGAGATTGACGTGGCGGTCTTCACTTTCGATCCGGATCGGCGGCTGCGTTTGGTCAATCGCGCTGGCGAAAATCTTCTCGGTCAACCGATTGACAAACTCCTCGGCCGAAGCGCGGGCCAGCTTGGCTTGGGTCCGTGTTTCGATGTGAATGAAGACGAGCCCCTGGCGCTTTCATTTCCCGGCGGCTCGGGCCGCTGGCGGGTCGGGCGGAGTACCTTCCGCGAGCACGGATTGCCGCATGATTTGCTCGTCCTGACCGATCTGAGTCGGACCCTGCGCGAGGAAGAACGACGGGCCTGGCAGCGAATCGTTCGCGTGCTCGGTCACGAAATGAACAATTCCCTGGCGCCGATTAAATCTTTGGCCGGCAGTTTGGAAAATCTGCTGCGCCGCGAACCGATGCCGCGCGATTGGAAGGAGGACGCGGAGAGCGGATTAAAATCGATTGCGTCGCGCGCGGATTCGCTGGGCCGGTTTATGCAGGCTTACACGCGTCTGGCCAAGCTGCCGCCACCGCAAATGGAGGACGTTGATCTTGCCGACCTCATACAGCGAGTTGTGAACCTGGAGCCGCGGCTCAAAGTCCAAATCGTTTCCGGATCGAAGCTGAAGATTCGTGCAGACGCAGCGCAAATCGAACAGGTGCTCATTAATCTCGTGCACAACGCCGTCGATGCGGCATTGGAGACCAATGGCGCCGTTGCGATTCGTTGGCGGGACGTCGGCGATGGAGTAGAAGTGCTGATCACCGATGAAGGTCCGGGCATCATGAATCCGACGAATCTTTTCGTCCCATTTTTCACGACCAAACCCGAAGGATCGGGAATCGGGCTGACGTTGAGCCGACAAATCGCAGAAGCGCACGGCGGAACATTGACGTTGGCAAACCGCAAAGATGGCACGGGCGCGGAAGCAGTGCTGTGCCTGCCGCGGTGACCAGGGACGAACAAGGAACATAGACTTGCAGTTTGCGCCCCGAAAGCTTTCCGGTGGACTTGCAGTCTCTTGTCTCGAAACGCCAGATAACGAGCGTCCCGAATTCGGGACGACATCGTCCCACGAGTGGATCACTTCACGATTCGTCGAAACAGACCTTAAAAGTTTTAGTCGCTAATTATCAGCCACTTACGGTTTTGTTTCCGCTGGTGGCACGGGCGTTGCGATAAGGATTTTCGGAAATGAAAAAATTCTTGAATCCAGTGAACAGTCGAAACGCTTCTCAATAGAGCTGAAAGGGAACAATTATGAAACCAACTACCATCACAAATAAGAGCGGGCAGAAATTCCCGTTGGTTGATTACCATTATCAGACCTCGACCCTTGGCAACTGTGCCGGCCATTGCGCTAAGACATCGAAATCGCTGCGCGCGATCAGCCGTGACTATTTCGACGGTGAAGCGAACCACGATTTCCTGAGCAATGCGGCGGTCTTTGGAACATTGATCGCGACCGCTGCCGTGCCAATCATCACTGGCGTCCACGCGGTGATCGCCCTTGTCCGCACCCTGCCGTTGCTGTAATCGCACCGTGACCCCACACCCACAGAAAGACGAGGATCACACAATCGTTCGGCCCAGCGGCTTTACCCCCAGCCTTTCGTCGATGGACGTCCCTCGTGAAGGTGTCGCTGAGAAGAAGCGGAAGCGGCGCATATTGATTATCGCGGCGAGCGTGATCGGTTTGATTTTGGCCACGCTTGGCTTGTCGCGATTAAAACCGGCGGCGCCGAGTGTGGATCGTTCCAGTGTCTGGATCGACACCGTGAAGCGTGGCCCGATGGTGCGTCAGGTGCGCGGTCTGGGCACGCTCGTTCCGGAAGACATCCGGTGGATTCCGGCAAACACGGAAGGCAGCGTCGAGAAGATTTTGATTTGGCCGGGAACAAAAGTCGAACCCGGTGACGTTATACTGGAGTTGACCAGTCCGGAACTAGAACAGAGCGCCCACGACGCAGAGCTCCAGGCGAAAGCTGCGGAAGCCGAGCTAGCCACCATGCGCGCGACCTTGCAGCGCGAGTTGCTTGATCAGGAATCGAAGACCACGGCGGCGCACTCCGCCTACGAGCAGGCGAAGATGGAACGTCAAACGAATGATCAACTCGCCAGGAACGGGCTGGTCGCCGAACTCGTCTACAAAACTTCGAAAATCAAGGAAACGGAATGTCAAAAGAGCGACGAGATCGAAGCGAAGCGTCTGACATTTGCCCGCGATTCAATTGAACCGCAGCTGGCGTCGAAACAAGCCGCCGTCGATCAAGCGAATCAACTGGCAAAATTGAAGGTCGACCAGGTCGAAGCATTGCACGTGAAAGCCGGAATGTCTGGCGTCCTGCAACAGTTGCCGGTGCAAATCGGTCAGCGACTCAAAGTAGGCGACAACCTCGCGCGCGTGGCCGACCCAACGAAGCTCAAAGCACAAATCAAAATCGCTGAGACCCAGGCGAAAGACATTCAACCAAATCAGCAAGCCACCATTGACACGCGCAACGGCGTCGTCAAAGGGCACGTCACTCGCGTTGATCCGGCGGTGGAGCAAGGAACGGTGACTGTCGATGTTGCCTTTGATGAACCGCTCCCGAAAGGCGCGCGGCCAGATTTGAGTGTGGATGGAACGATCGAGCTCGAGCGACTCGACAATGTGGTGTTTGTGGGCCGTCCGGCGTTTGGCCAGGAAAACAACACCGTCGGCATGTTCAAGCTCGTGCCCGGCAGCAACGAAGCTGTGCGCACATCGGTAAAACTGGGCAAAAGCTCGGTCAACACGATTGAAATTGTGAGCGGGCTTAACCCCGGCGATCAGGTCATCCTTTCCGACACCAGCGCGTGGGATTCACACGATCGAATCAGGCTCAACTAACTTTCAGAACACACATCAGCAATCAGTAATTCCAACCATGACCTCCACTTCAGTTAATCCTCATACCACATCTCATCGCTCGGGCGGAAACGGCTCAACCCCGTTGATCCGGCTGAACTCCGTCACCAAAGTGTTTCTCACCGACGAGGTGGAGACTCACGCACTTTCCGGGATTCACCTCGATATCCGCGACGGCGAATACATTTCAATCGCCGGACCATCCGGCTGCGGGAAATCGACGCTATTGTCGATCCTCGGTTTGCTCGATACTCCGTCGGATGGAAGTTACTCGCTCAAAGGCCATGAGGTGGCGAATCTTTCCTTCGCGGACCGGGCCCGAATCCGCAACCGCGAGATCGGTTTCATTTTCCAAAGCTTCAATTTGATCGGCGACCTGACAGTTTTCGAAAACGTCGAACTGCCGCTGACCTACCGCGGAATGGGCGCGGGCGATCGGAAAACTTTGGTTACGCAAGCGCTCGATCGCGTAGGCATGGCACATCGCGCGAAACATTTGCCGAGCCAGCTTTCCGGCGGTCAGCAGCAACGCGTGGCAGTGGCGCGTGCGCTCGCCGGCAAGCCGGCGATCCTCCTGGCCGACGAACCGACGGGCAACCTCGATTCGCGCAACGGCGAAGCGGTCATGCATCTATTGAAGGAACTGCACGCCGGCGGGGCGACCATTTGCATGGTCACGCACGACGAACGTTTCGCCCAGCACGCAGATCGCACCGTCCACCTGTTTGACGGACGAGTGGTGGAGGATAGCCGCGTTGCGGCCTAGCCAAAGCGGTATCCCCATGATCCAGGATTTTAAATTTGCTGTCCGGCAGCTTTTCAAAGCGCCCGGTTTTACGGCCGCGGCGACGGTTGTGCTTGCCTTGGGAATTGGGGCGAACACCGCCGTGTTCAGTCTGGTCAACACGTTGTTGTTCGCGCCGCCGTCTTACGCGAAGCCGCACCAAGTGGTGCAGCTTTTTTCTCAGGACAAAAAAAATCCAAAAACATTCCGCGCCTTTTCATATCCGACTTACCTCGATATCCGTACACAGAACACGGTCTTCTCCGACGTGACCTGTTTCAATCTCGCTCTCGTCGGCCTCGGGCAGAAAGGCGACACGCGACGCGCCTTCGCGGCCATTGTTGGTTCGAACTATTTCAGTGTGCTCGGCGTTCCGCTGGCGCGCGGTCGCATGTTTCTACCCGAAGAGGAAACGCCAGGACGAAACACCGCTGTGGCGATTGTCAGTTATGGCTACTGGCAGAAACACGATCTCGATCCGAGCGTGCTCGGTTCACAACTGCTGATCAACGGCCGCTCATTCACTGTTGTCGGTGTCGCACCCAAAAAATTCACCGGCACGCTGCAGGTTTTTTCGCCCGATGTCTGGCTGCCCCTGAGTGTTTATGATCAGGTAGCTAACGATTTCGCGACCGAGAACAAAACGACGATCAACGATCGCAAAGGAAATCAATTGCTCATTCTCGGCCGGCTCAAGCCCGGGATGACGGCGGCGAAGGCCAAGCCCGCGCTCGAAGGCCTGGCGGCGAATCTGGAAAAAGCGTTTCCAGTCGAGCAAAAGAACCAGACCTTCATGACGGAACCGGTCTCGCGCAATTCTGTCAGCACCAGCCCTTCTCAGGAAGGCGGCATGGTGGCCATCGGACCGCTCCTGCTCGGGATGGCGGCAGTCGTGTTGTTGGTGGCGTGCCTCAACCTGGCCAACATGCTGCTCGCGCGCGGGAGAGCGCGCCGAAAAGAAATTGCGATTCGCCTCGCGCTCGGGGGAAGTCGGCTGCGGATCATCCGTCAACTTCTGACCGAAGGCTTTGTGCTGGCGCTGTTCGGTGGCGTTGGCGGACTCATTCTCGGGCTTTGGTCGTCCGATCTATTGGTCGGTTCATTACGCAAATTGATGCCGCTCGACATGGTCTGGCTAAGCGGGCCTAGTCCAGCGGTTCTTGCGGCCACTTTTGGATTTTGTCTTCTCGGTACTCTAATGTTTGCGCTGGGGCCGGCGCTGAAAATTTCGCGCCAGGCGGCGATCAGCGATTTGAAAGAGCATGCCGGCGAAGATGTCGTCCGCCGCCGTTGGAAATTCTTGCCGCGCAATCCGTTGGTGGTCGTGCAAATCGCGTTCTCGCTCGCGTTACTCACCGCAGCCGCCCTGTTCATTCGTGGGGCGAGCAAGGCTGCGTCTGTCGATACCGGACTCAAGCCGGGGGCAAGTTATCTCCTCGAAGTCGATGCCAGCCTCGCTGGCTATGATCAAAAACGTGCCCAGCAACTCTACCAGAACTTGACCGAGCGGTTCACCGCGCTGCCGGGAGTCGAGCACGCCAGTGTTTCGGCCACGGTCCCGTTTGGAATGATTTCGTTAGGGCGGAACATCCAGCGCGCCGGGATTCATCCCGGACCCGACGCCAAACCGGCCACAGCAGCGGAAGGACTCGCGTTCGATGCCGCCTGGAACAGCGTCGGAGCAGATTACTTTTCGACGGTTGGCCTGCCCGTGATTCGTGGACGCGCATTCACCGAAGCGGAAACAACCCGGGCCGGTCCGAAAGTGGCCATCATTGATGAGGTGCTGGCCAGAAAACTTTGGCCCGACGGCGATGCGCTTGGCCAACGCATTCAATACGCCGGCGACAATGCGCCAAAAGAAAAAGGCGGCGGCCGTGGACAAGTCGGGATGAGCGCTGACCTCAGCGAAGAATCGAAAAACGATGAGACGATCGAGATTGTCGGCATCGTGCCGGCGACGCGCTCCGCCCTGTTTGAAAAAGAGCCAGCCGGCGCGATTTTCCTCCCTTTTGCGCGAGGATTTCAAAGCGATGTAAACTTCTACGTTCGGTTTCGCTCGCTCGCGTCTGGCAGCGAAGCTAACACGGCCGATCTGCTCCGGCGTGCCGTCCGCGAGGTTGATCCCGCGATTCCGATTCTGTCGTTGAAAACATTCGCGCAGCATCTCGATTCAAATTTGCAGCTCTGGGTCGTTCGCGCCGGCGCGACATTGTTTTCTGTTTTTGGCGCACTCGCGCTCGGTCTCGCGGTCGTCGGCCTTTACGGTGTGAAAGCTTACTCGGTGGCGCGTCGCACTCGCGAGATCGGTATCCGAATGGCACTCGGCGCAAAACCGGGAGAGGTCCTGCGATTAATCATGCGGGAAGGGTCGATTATGCTTTTTTCCGGCATCGCCCTCGGCCTCCTTCTTGCCGCCGCTACCGGAAAAGTTCTCAGCGGCATGTTGTACGAAGTCGGGGCGCTTGATCCGATCGCTTTTACCGCTGCGCCGTTACTGCTCGCTTGCGCCGCGCTCGTCGCGACCTGGCTGCCCGCGCGACGGGCCGCGTCCTTAAATCCAGTCGAGGCGCTGCGTTACGAGTAAAGGATTTGTTATGCCCGGGGACATTCGTTTCGCTTTTCGAAACCTGGCGAAAAGTCCCGGGTTCACAATTATCGCGATTGCAACGCTGGCATTAGCGATTGGCGCGAACGGCGCTGTTTTCAGTCTGATCAACGCGCTGCTGATCCGGCCGCTGCCGTATCAGGAGCCGTCCCGAATCGCCTTGATCTGGGAACAATTCGCAACTCAGGGACTGGAGCGCATTCCCTGTTCGCCGCCGGAATATCTCGATTTGGAAAAGCAATTCCAAAGCGGGACGGGACTCGCGGCATTCAACTATCAGGCCTTCAACCTCGGTGGTGGCGATGTTCCAGAGCGGGTTTCCGGCGCGGTGGTGACGTCATCCTTGTTTCCGTTGCTTGGTGTCGAACCAATCAAGGGCCGGACGTTTGCCAGAGAAGAACAAGGCGAAGGTCACGATGATGTCATCGTGATCAGCGAGCGGCTTTGGAAGCGGCGTTTCAATGCGGACTCGATGCTCGTTGGCAAAACACTTTTGCTGAACGGCCGCAGTTACACCGTAATCGGCGTCATGCCAGCGAAGTTTGAATTTCCGATTCCGCTTTTTGGCGTTCAGGGCAATCAATTCGCCGAGCGCGTCGATATCTGGAAACCGGTCGCGTTCACGAAGAATGAACTCGAGGAGCGCGGCTCGCGCAGTTACGGAATGATCACGCGTCTGCGTCCCGGTGTATCGCTCAGTCAGGCCCAGGCCGAGCTCGATAAAATTATCTCGAATTGGAAACAGACTTACAAAGACAACTATAGCGGCGGCGGGTTCGGGGCGAAGATTTACCTGTTGCACGATCAAGTCGCGGGTGGAATGCGAACTGGGCTCGCGATTTTACTTGGCGCGGTTGTGTTCGTTTTGCTGATCGCGTGCGCGAACCTGGCGACGATGTTGCTGGCGCGAGCGAGTGCGCGCGAACGCGAATTGGCGATTCGAGTCGCGCTCGGGGCGGGGCGCTGGCGATTGCTCCGGCAAATGTTGACAGAAAGCGTCCTGCTCTCGCTGGTCGGCGCGGGGTTTGGAATTTTTCTTTCTGTTTGGGGACTGGAACTGCTGAAACAAATTGGCTCGCGCACGATTCCGCGGCTCGCCGAAGTAAATGTCGATCTTGTCGTCTTGATTGTGACCGCAGTGGTCGCAGTTGGAACAGGAATTCTTTTCGGAATGATTCCGGCATTCGCGACCGCTAAACCGGAGCTGACCGAAGCTTTGAAGGAAGGCGGGCGTTCGTCGACCACCGGTGCCCGCCGGAATCAGGTCCGCAACTCGCTCGTTGTCGCGGAACTCGCTCTCGCTCTGGTCTTGCTGGTGGGCGCAGGCCTCTTGCTCAAAAGCTACGCGCGCGTACAAAACATCGATCCGGGATTTGATCGCCGAAACATTCTCACCGCCGAAGTGGACCTGGCGGAAACGAAGTATCCGCAGCGCGGGAGCGACAATTACAACCGCGGCGCGGCGATGACGAATTTTTGGAATGAAGCGCTCCGTCGCGTCCGGCAACTGCCGGGAGTTGAAGCGGCGGCATTCACGATCGTTCTGCCGCTAAGTGGATCGAATACCGATTCGTCCTTTTCCATCGAAGGCGCGCCGATGCGTCCGAATGAGCCCGGACCGGACGAGGAGCTTCGAATTATTACCTCAGATTATTTTCGCGTTCTAAAAACACCATTGTTACGCGGTCGCTTCTTCACAGAAGGCGATAATGCCGACGCGCCCGGGGTGGTGATCGTGAACGATGCGCTCGCGAGAAAATATTGGCGAAACGAAGACCCGCTCGGGAAGCGAATCACTTTCAGCGATCCGCGCAAACCTGATCCGAAATGGCTGACCATTGTCGGAATTATGCGCGGTATTCGTCATCGCGCGCTGGATGTCGATCCCGCGCCGGAATATTATCTGCCGCTGTCGCAACGTGCGCAAAGCAGCATGATCCTGGCGGTGCGGAGCAAGCAGGACCCGCGCAGTCTCAGTTCCGCGGTGCGCCGCGAGATTCAGTCAATCGATCCCGACCAGCCGATCGCGAATGTGCGAACGCTCGAAGCGGTCACGGCGGATTCAGTTGCGCCGCGACGAATGTCGATGGTGTTACTCGGCGCCTTTGCTGGAATCGCATTACTCCTTGCCAGTGTCGGAATTTACGGCGTGATTTCGTATTTGGTCGTGCAACGCACACACGAGATCGGTGTGCGCATGGCGCTCGGCGCACAACGCGCTGACGTTCTCTGGCTCGTGGTCGGGCACGCGGCCAAGCTCGTCGGCATCGGTTCCGCGATTGGTTTGCTCCTGGCTTTGATGTCGACGCGGACACTGTCGGCGTTGCTCTACAACGTTGGCGCGTTCGATACCGCAACGTTTATTCTGGTCACGACCGCGCTGGTCGCAGTCGCATTGCTCGCCAGTTATATCCCCGCACTTCGCGCCACCCGCGCCGATCCAATGATCGCGCTCAGCCACAACACATAATGATCCGCCTCAAAAATCTCGAACGCAGTTATCCGCTGTCGCATGGAAAGTTTTTTTACGTCCTGCGCGATATCGACATTGAAGTCGCCGAGGGCGAGTTCGTTTCGGTAATGGGGCCGTCCGGCGCCGGCAAATCGACTTTGTTGCACATTCTCGGCATGCACGATCACGGCTGGCAGGGGGAATATTTTTTCAATGACATTGCGGTTCATCATTTGAAAGCGAAGGAGCGAGCCGCACTACGCAACGAGCAAATCGGTTTTGTCTTCCAGCAATATCATCTGCTCGACGATCTGACGGTTTACGAAAATCTCGATATCCCGCTGTCGTATCGTAAAGTCGGCAGGAGCGAACGGGCGGGATTGGTCGCCGACGCGCTCGATCGTTTTCAAATCGTCGGCAAGAAAGACTTGTATCCGCGCCAGCTTTCCGGCGGGCAGCAACAACTCGTCGGTGTCGCGCGCGCAATCATTGCCAATCCGAAGCTCATTCTGGCGGACGAGCCGACGGGAAATCTTCACTCGAGCCAGGGCGAAGAAATCATGGAGCTCTTTCAAAAACTGAACTCTGAGGGCACGACCATTATTCAGGTCACGCACTCGGCGAAGAACGCGGAATACGGAAACCGGATCATCCAGCTGCGAGACGGCTGGGTGGTCGAGCCGAACAGAAAGTAAACATATGATACTCGATTCGTTTCAACAGGATGTGCGGGTCGGACTGCGCGTGTTGTTTAAGGACAAGGCGTTTTGTTTTCTGGCCGTTTTAGTTCTGGCATTGGGCATCGGCGGCGCAACGACACAATTCACGGTCGTCAACGCGATCGTGTTGCGCGGTTTTTCGTTTCCGCATCCGGAACAATTGATGAGCGTTGGCCTGATCGATCCGAAGGCGAGCGATCAAAACAACAATTTCGGCGTTGGTCAAATTCCGGCGGCGCAGGACTACGAAGATCTCAAGGCGGCGCAAAAATCGTTTTCAATGATGGCCGGTTACTTAAGTGGATCAACAATCAACGTTACCTACAAAAACAACCCGCAACGTTATACTGGCGGTTACGTAACCGAGGATTTTTTCAAAATCGTCGGTGTGTCGCCGGTTCTTGGCCGCGATTTCACGGCTGAGGACAACAAACCGGGCGCGGAAAAAACGGCAATTCTCGGCGATGAAATCTGGCGGCGCGATTTCAACGCGGACCCGAACATCATTGGGCAAGGCGTTCGGGTAAACGGCAAGGCCGCGACGATTATCGGCGTCATGCCCGCGGGGTTCAAGTTTCCATTCTCGGAGGAACTGTGGACACCTTTATATAATGAGTTTCCGGCCACGCCACGCGGCGACCTGCGACTCGGGGCGAACAATAACGCGCCGGCAGTCATAGGGCGGCTCAAATCGGACGTGACGATCGATCAGGCCAACGCCGAGTTTGTCGCGCTTGCGCGCCATTTAGCGGAGGACAATCCCAAAACGAACCAGAATTACACGTCGGCCAGCGTGCAGCCGTTGCTCAATGCATTCACTGGCGTGCAATTGCGCCAAACCGTTTGGGCGATGCTGGCAGCGGTCATTCTCGTTTTGCTGATCGCCTGCGTGAATGTGATGAACATGCAATTCGGTCGCGCGGCTCTGCGCGCGAAGGAAGTCGCGATCCGCGGCGCGCTCGGCGCGACCCGCTGGCGCATCGTTCGGCAGATGTTGACCGAAAGTCTGGTTGTGGCCGTGTTTGGAACGATCGCCGGCGTGTTGATTGCCTACTGGGGCGTGGACATGCTTGCCCGCTCGATCGCGGCCGCTCCGTTCCCGCCGCCGTATTGGTGGCAATTCACAATCGACGCCCGGGTTCTCGCGTTCACACTTGTGATCACGCTGGTGGCGACCGTGGTTTCTGGTTTGGTCCCCGCGTTTCTCAGCGCCCGCGGTAACGCGGCCGAGATCATGAAGGAGGGCGGCCGCGGTAACAGCAATCGCCTAGTCAATGCGATTACCCGGATTCTCGTGGTCGGCCAGATCGCGTTGACCGCGGCGCTTTTGATTGCCGCGACGTTGCAAATCAAATCGATCCGAAACCAGACCACGCTCAACTACGGCTACGACGAGAACGCAATTTACACCGCCCGCATGGCCCTGATGGAG
>Ga0187822_10000205_pt1 | contig 10981 bp, 11 predicted proteins | sample NC_wetland_sal_i_18_FD_132967 | JGI IMG/M metagenome (GOLD analysis project Ga0187822, IMG submission 132967) | Wetland sediment microbial communities from Neuse River Estuary, North Carolina, USA - SourceSoil_2 | ecosystem: Environmental > Aquatic > Freshwater > Wetlands > Sediment | place...
AACCCCCTAGCTCTGCGTCGGATCTATGCACAGGTCGATGGAGAACGGGCGTCCCGCCCGTTACGCAGGCCTGTGCCCGACGGGCGTGACGCCCGTCCTCCATTCTTCGAACCTGAGATCGGTCTACAATGAGCTCAGAGGTCTTCCGTGCCTACCCTTCGCGACATCGTTTACCAAAACGTTCGAGAGGGTGATCTGTACGAGAAACTCGATCGCAACCGGGTGCGCTGCTACGCCTGCGGTCACTGCTGTCCCATTCCTGACGGTCAACCCGGAGTCTGCAAAGTACGTTACAACCAGGGGGGAACGCTTTACGTGCCCTGGGGATATGTGGGCGGCGTGCAGTGCGATCCCATCGAGAAGAAACCTTTTTTTCATGCCTACCCCGGCGCATTGGCCTACAGTTTCGGAATGCTGGGCTGCGATCTGCACTGCTCTTATTGCCAGAACTGGGTAACGTCGCAGGCGCTGCGCGATCCGGATGCGGTGTCGGCCCCGTTGCAGGCTTCGCCCGATGCTCTGGTGCAGGATGCCCTGCGACAGGGAGCCAAAGTTCTGGTCAGCACCTACAACGAGCCTTTGATCACGGCGGAGTGGGCGGTCGAAATATTCAAGCAGGCCCGCGCCGCCGGCCTGGTCACTGGTTTCGTGTCCAATGGGAACGGCACGCCGCAGGTGCTCGAATACATCCGGCCGTGGGTTGATCTCTACAAAGTCGACCTCAAGAGCTTTGACGATCGCCACTACCACGAACTGGGCGGACGGATCGGACCAATCCTCGAAACCATCCGGAGCCTGCATGCGATGGGAGTCTGGCTCGAGATTGTTACCTTGTTGATTCCGGGCTTCAATGACGGAGACGACGAACTGCGGCGAATGACTGAGTTTCTGGTCAACGTTTCGCCCGATATCCCCTGGCATGTGACTGCGTTTCACAAAGACTACAAGATGGATGATCCTGCCAACACTAGCCCGGCGGACCTCCGGCGTGCGGCCGAGGTCGGCCGGAAGGCGGGCCTGCGCTACGTGTATGCCGGGAACCTTCCGGGCAGCGTGGGCGAGCTTGAGGACACGCGCTGTCACCAGTGCGGCGAAACTGTGATCGAGCGCAGCGGCTACTTGGTGCAGGACTACCGCGTGACCCCGGAGGGAAAGTGTCCCTCGTGCCAGACTTTGATTCCGGGGCGGTGGGCGGCCCGGTTTGCGGGGCAGATTGCCGACCGCCCTTTTGGGCCACGCGCTTTCCTGGCGCGAGGAAGCTCAGGTTTGGTTACAATTCCCAGCTAGGATGCGACTCCGGCAAGCGGCCCTCATTTTCGCGGTGTTGTGTTTCACCGTTGCCTGCTCGCCCCGCGACTTCCTTACGCGGCGGCTGGCGACTGATCTCATCGCGGGTTCTGAGACGTTCAAGACGACGCAGCTGTTCTGGCTGCGCACCGGAGTGATCTCCAACCGGGACTACACCTCTCCGGAATACCTGGTGCTGCGCCGCCACGGCTGGATCACGGGTTCAAATGCGGCTTGCACTCCTGACCTGGTTCCGGGGACGTGCTGGGATGTCATCATCACGCCGCTCGGGGTAGACGCCTTGCGCGACTGGGTGGCCGCCACCGCCGCCAATTCGCAATACATCAGCGTGCCGGTCGCGCAGCGGGAGATGCTGGGACTGACCGGCATCCGCAAGAACGGAAATTTCGCCGATGTTGATTTTCAGTGGCGATGGGCCCCGGTCAATGAAGTGGGCGCAGCCCTTTACGCCAAGGGTACGGAATACAATTCGACGGTCGGCTTCGCACGTTATGACGATGGCTGGCGCGTGATCGAGGGCGGCAATCTGAGAAGCAGCCAGGGATTGAACGACGCTTTGAAGAATGCCGAACCGGTGCAATAGCGCGCCGTGTCAACAGCAGTCGCCCGGGCGGCTGTCTTGAGGCGTGTCGGCCGAGGGCGAGAAGCCCTCGGGACAACCGGCAGGATGCCGGCGCTCTATTGGGCCTTTGGCCGGCTACAGGCCGGAATGCTTGCTGGACGCGCTGGCCACATTCACCCCGCGCGAAGTGGAAGTGTATTGCGCAATGCCGCGGAACAATCCCTCCGCGATTTTGTCGCGGTAGCTTGAACTCTTCAATTTGGCTTCATCCTCGGGACTGCTGACAAAGGACACTTCGGCGAGAATGGCCGGCATCGAAGTTCCAGTGAGCACCACATAAGTAGCTTTTTTCACTCCGCGGTTGCGCATGTCTGGAATCTGGCTGGCCAGCACGCCGTACAGCGCCTGCTGGACAGCGACGGCGAAGCGGCGGGACTTCTGCACCTTGTCGCGAATATCGACGTTGGTCCAGTTGACGTTCTCGGCCGCCGCGCCTTCCGCATCCGCGCCGGGGGTCCGCGCCCTCACCGAGGAGTAAGTGTTGGTGTAGTAAGTCTCCGAGCCGCGTGCCGCGGAGTCGTCGCTGTAGTTGGCGTGAACGGAGACGAAAAGATCTGCCTGCGCCAGGTTGGCAATTTCCGTCCGCTTTTCCAGGGGAAGATAGGTGTCATCCCGGCGGGTATAGATAACTTCCGCGCCCAGGCGATCTTCGACCAGTTTTCCCAGGCGGCGCACCACATCCAGGACCAGGTCTTTCTCCATCAAACCTTTGCGTCCGACGGTACCCAGGTCCCAGCCTCCATGGCCGGCGTCCAGCACCAGGCGGAACTTCGGCGTCCGCGTCCGGGCTTGACCGCTGAGCTTTTTCCCGGCCTGGGGCGTGGGCACTGACGGCAATGCGGGCTGGGCGACAACAGCAGTGGATTTCGGCAAATCGGCCAGCGCGCCGTCGTGCGGCGTTTGGCCGGGTTTCCGTATTTCTACCACCAGCCGGTAGGGGTTCGATTGCAGGCTGATCGAAAAATCGGAAGCTCCCGTGGTTTCGAGCACCACCCGGCTTACTCCCTTGGTCGGCTGCGCAATACGAACGCGCGCCAGGTGTGCATCTCCGATCTCGATGGTCTTGCCGAACATGCCCGGTGCCAGCCGGGTGTCGTGGAGGTCAAGGTAGATTCGTTCCGGAGAGCTCAGGCGATGGGCCTCGTATTGAACTGGGCCCTGCATCTCAATGATCACACTGCTGGAGTGGTCGCTGGAGTCATTGGACGAGACATGCCATATGGCGGTCACCAGGGTTCGCCCAGAAGGCTTGTCGTCCGGGCTCGAAGGCGCTTCGTCTTCAGCCACGGGCACCGGCGGCGCGGGCTCAGGCGGCTTAGCCAAATTTGCGGGAACTGCGGCAACCGGGGCCGGCGCCGGTGGCTTCGCCGAGGCGGAATGGCGGAACATCCACCACACTCCGGCTCCCAAGACCAGCGCCAAAGCCAGCAGCAGAAGAACTATGGCGAGGCTGAATGTGGATTTCTTTTTTTTCGCGTACTCCCGAAACATTTCCGGGCCGGTATCTGCCGCCGCCACCGCTTCCCCGGCGGTTGGCATGGGCGCTGGGCCTTCCTGGTTCTGAACGCCCCGTGACGGAGCTTCGACACTTTCATCATTCACCAGGCGCTGCGAAAGTTCGGCCAGCCGGTTTTCTTCTTCCGGCTTCAGGGCGGACAGAATCAGTTCGGCAAGCAGGTTCAAGCTGCGAACATCGCTATCGTTGAAACCGTGGGGCTCGGAGGAAAAGGCCTCCAGCAAGCCAATGGTTCCGTGGGCCGACGCGATGGGAACCGCCACGATCGAGCGGGTTCCGAGCAGGCGGCAAACTTGAACGTTTACCCGCGGATCTTTCTCCGAATCGTCGCAGCGCACGATTCCGCCGGTGCGCAGGCAGGCGCCGGAAAATCCCGATTTCGGATCGAGCCGCGCGCCGCGCTCCGGTACGATGGTTCCGGCCGCGGCCCGGCAAACAATTGCGCCCCCCTCGGCCATGGCGATGGCCACGCCATCGGCGCCCGTCAGGGTGAGCGCCCGCTCCGCCACCAGCTGCAACACTTCATCCAGGACGAATTGCTCGAGTTGCCAAACGTCAGCGTCCAGCGGCTGGCCGTTTCTTTCGAGCGCGCGTCTTTGTCGTAACTGCTCATGCAGGCTGGAAAATGCCAGCAGAGCTTGTAGAGCCTCGCGTCCGGGGGCATGGTCGAAAGAGGGAGAAGCCGTGAACCCGGTCGCGCTCCCGGCAATGGATTCGGACTCCGGCAAACCCCCGTCCGGCAACTTGTGGTTTGACAAGTTATTGACCGGTGGGTCGTTTTCGGGTGCGCCGTTGTCGGGTAAGGCGTCGTCAGGTAAACCCAGGCTCGCGTTGTGCGGATTAGCACTCATCGACGATTGCGGTGGAAATCCCTGTGGATTATTTTTCCTCAGCCGAAAGGGCTGCGTGAGAGAACCGTCTCTCGAATCAGGACTTACACATCCACAGATCCAGTACGACCATTTGGGGGAATCGCCGGACTGGCAATCTTTAAGTTACAGTGGATTTGCTCTGATCGCAATATTGACGCTGCACGCAAGGTCTGGACCGCTGGGTATGGACTGGAACGCAGCCTCGGTCTAGCCGCCTGGCTGCAGACTATTGCAATCCGCGCCGATTTAGGCGTATCCTTCTGAAATAGAGGAGTTTACAGGCTGTGGCAGACGAATCGAAGAAGAAGTCGCGTTGGCTTTGGCCCCTGGGAGTAACTGCCACGGGATTGACCGGCGCAGCAGTGGTGCTTTTGCGGGGGTGCTGGCATAGCAAGATGAGCTGGCCCGTCCGCGCCCACGGGTATTCCTACCAGGTTTGCACGGGTTGTGGGATCAAGCGTCTTTTCGACGAAAAAGCTTTTTGCGCCTATGGGCCCTACCGGTATGACATCAATGGCTTAATCGCATGGGACCGTGCCCACCAGGGCGAGGTCTATCCTCAGGAAGAGCGTCCCGCCTCCTGACGGCCTCCGGGTTCAACCAGCCTGCGCTGATCCGACTTGGGTTGAACCAGCGTCGGTACTGAGACGCTTCCGCGCCCTTGGCTAGAATTTCGCCATGGAGTTTCGCGTGGCGCCGTCCCGGAAGGCAGACACTGCCAGCCTCACACCCGTCGGGCGTCGCAGTCACTATCGCCACCAGGTTCAAAGTCTGGCTTACGTCAGTCTGGATCAGAGCAACGGCGGCATCATCCGCAATCTGGGCGACTCCGGCATAGCCATTCAGGCGGTTGCGCCATTGCATCTCAACCAGCATGTCTTCCTTCGTTTTGAACTGGCCAACCCACGCGTCCGGGTTGAAGCCACGGGACGGGTGGCGTGGTCAGATCCAGCGGGACAGGCAGGTGTTGAGTTTTCGGCTCTTTCGCGGCGTTCCGAACGGCTGTTAAAGGATTGGATTTTTATTCAGCTCCTGGCCTCGGCCCAGCACTCCGCCGGCGATGCGGCGCTGCTCTACGGCAAGAGCGGCCAGGAAGCTGCCGAACTGCTGTTTTCCTCGGGAGCGCGGCCGGCGATCCGCTTGAAACCGACAGCGCCCGCGGCGCGGCCGGAAGAAACCGAAACGCCACGCCTGTTGCACTTGCCCTGGTTTCCATTTGGAATGTCAGCGCCCGCCCTTGCGCTGCTGGTGGATGGGCTGATCGTGCTCTCGGCGGTACTGCTTTTTGCTTTGATCTGCATGGCCATGGTCGGCGTTGTCCCGGCGTGGCCGCTGGCTCTGGCGATAGGAATCGGAGTGGCCGCGGTGTTCGGCGTGCTCTACCGCTTTCTGTTTTTATTCTGGATGGGCGGCACGCCCGGTGATTGGATCGCAGGCTTGAGTGGCGATCCATGCGCCGGAAATGAAACGCCAGCCGATGACCGGCCTCGCTTTCGATAGCTCTGCCATCCTGATCGTAGTTGTCATCCTGAGCGGAGCGACTGCTTCGCGTTGGGAAGCAGCCGCGAAGTCGAAGGGCCCCTATAAGCTTTGCGACAGCGGCGCGCGTGAAGAACTGATCGCGCAGGCAAACTCCCACCTGGATGACACCGGTTGAATCCGCAGGGGTCCTTCGACTCCGTCCGCCCATTCGCAAAGCGAATGCGCGGACTGCGCTCAGGATGACACCGGGTGAGGTCTGATGTCGAGGGCCGAGGCCCGATGGCCTACGTCTGAGGTCCGACGCCGCTTTAGTGCGTGAAGTACTGCCGCTCCAGCCAGAGTTGAAGGTCGCGCTTCATGCGTGGGGCGGCTTCCACGAAGCGGATGCCGGCGTTGCCCTGTTTGTCTTTCCACGCCACTTCTCCCTGGAACTTCATCGCCATCCGGGTACCCGGCAGGGTGAAGTTCACGCTGACTTTGCCGGCAGCTTGCTGGGGTTTTTGCAAACGCACGCCGATGCCGCCCTGGCTGAGGTTCAGAAGATGGGCGCGCTGGCGGCTTTTGCTTGAGCCGGTCAGAGACACGGGAACGTCGAGGGTGGCGCGATGATAGCGCAGTCTCTCATCCAAGATCATGTTGCGCGCCGCAGATAGAGTGTGGACGGCCTGCTCAACCGAGATAGGTTTTTCGAAAACGAACGACGCGCCCTTGGACTCGAGGTGTTTGCGTCCGCCGGATCCGCTGACGATGATGAGCGGCACGGCGTTGCGGATGGTGCCATCCTGCAATCCTTTCAGGAAACTGGATGCGCCGCACAGGTCACAGTCAATGATGAGAGCGTCAATCTTTGACTTGGCCAGCTTGGCCCGGGCGCGCTCCGGTTCCGATTCCACGTCGACTCCGATATGCAGGCCGCCGAGAATGCATTCGAGCACGCTGACTTCCTGAAAATCCCGCGAGACCACCATCGATGAGAGTGTCATAAGGCAACTGTAGCCGGGCGCGTAATCAGTCCCTAGATCACCAAGGTAATGGAGCGGACTTCGGACCTCGGACGTCGGACCTCGGACTTCGGGCATCGATTCTCGAACGCTGGGACTCTGGATCTCCTGAGTCCCTGGTGATCGCTGGTCTTGGACTCTTAGGGCCGAGGTCCGACGTCTGACGCCCGATGCCGCCTTCAGGTGATGACAATCGTGACGATGCTGGCGCAAGTCCGTCCTGGAGTGAAGTTGGCTCTGACGGTTTGCTGCATGGGGAAGCGGTCGCGCTCGTCGCCGCAAAAACCCACGGTGGAGGAAGAGCCGCTATTCAGAAAGGTGACAAAGGTGACCTGCACCGTTGACCCGTTGTCTCCGATCACCGCGGATATCTGAACCACGCTGACGGTCCCGATGATGCTCGAGGTGCCCGGGTTAATGGCGCCGCCGACGAAGAAGACGCTGCCGCAGCCGGCAAGGCTGACGACCAGGCAGGCCGCCAGGAACAGGGAAAAGGAAAGTTTCATGGACCGCCATCCATTTAACTTCGGGGAAAGTGTACACCCGCCAGCAGCAGCGCGGCAGGCAGTCTACAGTGCCGAGGTCCGGGGTCCGACGCTGGACGTCTGTGGGCCGATGTCCGAGGTTCGGTTGCGGATTTCCTGCCACAATTCCTGGCGGCCGGAGCCGGTTCTGGCGGAAAACGGCAGAATCTGCGCCGCCGGGTACTCCCGCGCGAGCGCATGCAGCGAGTTGCGCAGTTGATTGGCGGAAAGCTTGTCGCTTTTGGTGGCGACAATCAGCGTAGGCCGTCCGATTTCGGCCAGGAAATCAAGCAACTGCCGGTCCGCGGGTTGCGGCGGCACGTTCACGTCGATCAAGGCCACGCACAACGCCAGGCAGGGACGGTCTTTCAGATATGGGTCGATGAAACTCGGCCACTGTTGCGAGATTTCACGCGAGATCCTGGCATAGCCATAGCCCGGCAGGTCGGTGAAGATCAATTCCGGTTCGGGCTTTCCCGGCCAGCGTATCTCAAAGAAATTAATCGCGCGGGTGCGCCCCGGGGTGGAGCTGGTCTTGGCGATCTTGGAGCCGAGGAGCGAGTTGATGACGCTCGACTTGCCCACATTCGAACGTCCGAGGAATGCGACCTCGGGCAGCAGCGGAGCGGGGAACTGGCCGGCATCGCTGGCGGACCTCATGAAGTGGGCCAAAACACGCATAAATCAGTTTGCAGTTTCAGCTCGGAAGTTGCAAGCGCAGCCGCCGCTAAAAAAGAGATATGAGCGTCCGATTTTCCCGTAAGAGCAGTTTCGAGGGTTGCGTTCCGCTCCGGTTAACCGAGCCCCAGCGGCCTCTTGTTCTCTACCTGATCTGCCTGGATCGGCCGATGCCGGTTCCAAAAATAAAGAATGGCAGCGACCACAACGCCAATGCCCACGCTGCCGAGAAAGAACCAGCGGTAAGCCGGCAGCCAGAGCAGCAGGGCGAAGACCAGGGCCGCCGCAACCATCAGACTGGCTCCGCCGCGCAGGTGGCTTCTGGGGGCTTCGGGCTCAGGATTCCGGTCCACACCAATACCCTGCCTGCATTTTATCTGAAAGGTTCAAAGTAGCGCGGCCTACGGCCGGCCCGATGGGTGGGCGGGACGCCCACCGGAGAGCCGGTGGGACGCCGGCGCTACGCACAGCAAAAAGGCCCGCTTGCGCGGGCCTCGTTTTAGAAGCTGCTATCGGTTTACTGATGAGCGGCTGGGCTCTCGGCGGGTGGAGGAACGATCGGAGGGGCAATCGGCTGGGTCCCCTCTTCTGTGATTTCCGGCAGGGGCCGTTCCAGCGCCACGGCCAGTACCTGGTCCATGGTTTCGACGAAGTGCATCTTCATGGCAGTGCGCAGGTTCTCCGGCACTTCGGCTACATCTTTCTCGTTGTCCTGGGGCAGGATCACTTCGAACAATCCGGCGCGGTGTGCCGCCAGCAATTTTTCCTTCAGCCCGCCGATAGGCAATACCTTGCCGCGCAGAGTGATCTCGCCGGTCATAGCCAGATCGCGGCGCACGGGGATTTTGCTCAAGGCACTGGCAATCGCGGTGGCGATTGTGATGCCTGCCGACGGGCCATCCTTGGGAATGGCGCCTTCCGGAACGTGCACGTGGATGTCGAGTGAACGGTAGAAATCGCGTTGCAGACCCAGGCCATGGGCCCGTGACCGGATGTATGACATGGCTGCCTGCGCCGATTCCTGCATGACATCACCCAGTTTGCCGGTGAGTGTGAGCTTGCCTTTGCCGTCGACCACGGTGGCTTCCGTGCTCAGGATGGACCCGCCGACCTCAGTCCAGGCCAGTCCGGTGACCAAGCCGACTTCGCTCTTCTCGTGGGCCAGCGTGTCGCGGAACTTGATCACGCCCAGGAAGTCGTTGACGTTGTCCTGGGTGATGGCGGCGTTGAACGTTTCGCCTTCTTTCACCACTCTGCGCGCGACCTTGCGGCACACGTTGCCGATTTCGCGCTCCAGGTTGCGCACTCCGGCTTCCCGGGTATAGGAGCGAATCAGGGAAGTGATGGCGTCATCGCTGAATTTCAGATTCTTGTCCGTCAAGCCCGCCTGCTGCAACTGCTTCTTGACCAGGAATTGCTTGGCGATTTCGACCTTTTCCTGCTCGGTGTAACCGTGCAGCCGCAGCACTTCCATCCGGTCTTGAAGCGCCGGAGGAATGGTGTGCATGACGTTGGCGGTGGCAATGAAGAAGACCTGCGACAGGTCGTATTCCACATCGAGGTAGTGGTCCACGAACATGAAATTCTGTTCGGGGTCGAGCACTTCGAGCAGGGCCGCTGACGGGTCGCCGCGGAAATCCATGGACATCTTGTCCACTTCGTCCAGCATGAAGACCGGGTTCTTGGTGCCGGCTTTCTTCATCATCTGGATGATCTGTCCGGGCAAGGCGCCGATGTAGGTGCGGCGATGGCCGCGGACTTCGGCTTCGTCGCGCACGCCGCCGAGCGACATGCGGACGAACTTACGGCCGGTGGCCTTCGCGATCGACATTCCCAGCGAAGTCTTGCCCACGCCCGGAGGGCCGACGAAACACAGGATCGAGCCCTTGGGATTCTTTACCAGTTGCCGCACGGCGAGGAACTCCAGGATGCGGTCCTTGATCTTCTCCAGGCCGTAGTGGTCTTCGTTCAGGACCTTTTCGGCTCGGCTGATGTTGCGAATTTCCTTCGACCGCTTCTTCCAGGGAACCGCCAGCAGCCAGTCAAGATAGTTGCGCGATACCGTGGACTCCGCCGACATGGGCGGCATGGCTTCCAATTTCTTCAGTTCCTGCACTGCCTTGTCGCGTACTTCCTTGGGCATGCCGGCGGCTTCGATCTTTTTCTTCAGTTCGTCGAATTCGCTCTTCTCGCCCCGGCCCAGTTCCTTCTGGATGGCCTTGATCTTTTCGTTGAGGTAATACTCTTTCTGGGCGCGCTCCATCTGCCGCTTGACCCGCGACTGGATGGTGCGGTCCATGTTCAGCTTTTCGATTTCGATGTCGAGCACGTCGCCGATGCGGGTCAGGCGCTCGCCGGGGTCGAAGATTTCCAGCAGTTCCTGCTTCTCTTCGATGGAAAGCTGCAGGTTGGCGGCGATCGTGTCGGTGAGCTTGGCCGGATCTTCCATGCGCACGGCCGCGATCATGGTCTCGTAGTTCAGCGACTGGCACAGCTTTACGTACTGCTCGAACAGGGCTGTGACGCGCTGCATACCGGTTTCGATCTGCGGATTGGTCTCGGTGGCGTAGCGGGCCACGCGAACGGAAACCTGCATGTAGCCTTCGGTTTCGCTAATCTGGAGAACTTTGCCGCGTTCGATGCCTTCGACCAGGACCTTGATGTTGCCATCCGGCAGCTTCAGGCTCTGCACGATATTCACGATCGTGCCCACGCTGAAAATTTCGTTGGGCTTGGGCTCGTCCACGGATGCGTCGTGCTGCGCGGCCAGGAAGATCTTCTTGTCGCCGGCCATCGCCTCTTCCAGCGCACGCACGCTCGATTCGCGCCCCACCACGAACGGCGTCATCATGTGGGGGAAGATGACCACATCGCGGATGGGCATCATGGGGAGTTTGCGGGTCTCGAATTTTTCCTTGGCAGTGGTCAATGAGGGCTCCAAAAGCGGCTTCAGGCGTCAGGCTTTAGGCTTCAGGCAC
>Ga0187822_10000208_pt1 | contig 10911 bp, 9 predicted proteins | sample NC_wetland_sal_i_18_FD_132967 | JGI IMG/M metagenome (GOLD analysis project Ga0187822, IMG submission 132967) | Wetland sediment microbial communities from Neuse River Estuary, North Carolina, USA - SourceSoil_2 | ecosystem: Environmental > Aquatic > Freshwater > Wetlands > Sediment | place...
AAAAACGCGGCCAGAACGAGCAGGATGGTGAAAGCTCCAATGTCGAAGATGCGTTCCACCGCCCAGACTGCCAATTGGGAAGAAAACGGCAGCTTCTCCCGGCGCGCAATCAGATAGGGACGGATGATTTCCCCGGGGCGTCCCAGCAGGGCCAGGCCGGTGAAACCAATGAGCGTCGGACCTAGGAGCTTCCAGGTCGAAGCCTTGGGGCGAATGGGACGCAAAAAGATCTTCCAGCGCAGCGCACGCATGGCATATGCCACATAGATCAGGGCCACGGCATGCAAGAGGTGGTAGATATGCGGGGGACGCCCTAGGTTCCGGCTCTCCCTCCAGAAAGTGGCCCAATCGAAGTTACGCCAGGTGCGGAATTGGATGTAAACCAGCACAGCAAACGCGACGAACGCCAGCGCGTACAGGAGGATACGTTTCTTGTCCATGTTGAGGGGAGGACCCGAACTGCTGGCACGGCGCCGAGCACGGCACTGACCCAGGTTAACTCTAACCACCCAAAGCAACTGCCACCAAGGTAAATGACCCTGAGGCGGGGGTCAACGCGTGTCTCATGGGGTCGTGGTGCAGTTTGCGCGAAAACAATCTTGCCCCTGGTCATTCCGAAGCCAGGTTTATCGGCGAGTAATCTGCTTGTTGGCGGCAACGGCAAGTCAGCAGATTCCTCGCGCGACTAACCGCGCTTCGGAATGACAAAGCTTGGGTCGAATAGGTGGACTTCAACCTGTACTCCTACCCTCATAGGGCGGAGTCAGGGATCAGCGCAATGACTTTAACTCAGCGTGAGGCTTGGGACGAGAGGCTGGAGGTCGAAGCCGGTGTCGCAACCGCGGGCTTCGTGGTGGCTTGCCTGTTTCGGCTGGCCTTTGCGGCGGCCGCGGCGGCTTTGCGCTCGGCGAGTTTCTTGCGATTGTAGTCGCGCACGATCCGCGCCACGTAAGTGCGGGTCTCGTAGTAGGGGGGGACGCCGCCATACTGCTGCACCCGCTGCGGTCCCGCATTGTAGGCGGCCAGCGCTTTGATGACGTCGAAGTTATATCGCTCCAGCAACTCGCTCAGATAACGCGTGCCTCCCTCCACGTTGGCGCGCGGGTCAAAAGCGTTGGAGACTCCCAGCTTCGAGGCCGTGCCGGGCATCAACTGCATGAGCCCTTGCGCTCCCTTCGGGGAGACCGCGTGCTGGTTGAACCCGCTTTCGGCGTGAATCACGCTGCTGATGAAATCCGGATCGAGATGATGCTGATCGCTGACGGTGTGGATGACCTGATTGAGCTCTTGCGGCTTCAACGCCTGCGGCTTCGCGCGTCCGGCCGAGGCAACGGCAGCGGCAGCAGCCGGCCCGGTGACCGGGGAAGTTGCCGGCGCGCTTGCCGGCACGACGGCCGGCGTGAGGTCCTTCTCGAAGCGTTCAATCTGGCTGGTGGCGATATCGATATAGCCCTTATCGCCGCCCATGTAGAGACGGGTGACCGCGCCCATGACCTCCCGGCGCTCGTGACGAATCGAAAACCCATTATTCAGAACAGCCAGGTCGGCGCCCATCGCCGGAAGAACGAGAAGCAGCCATACCATGGCAAACCCGAGTTTTTTCCGTGGGCCCATAGGGTCGTCTATAAACCAGTAGCGCCGGCGCTACAAAGAGCCTATCCCCATCACCTGTTCGATGGCCGCGGCAACCCCGTTCTGGTCATTCGGCAAGGTCACCCTCCAGCCGTCGCGGCGCAATTCCTCGGCTGCATTCCCCATGATAAACGGCACTCCCGCGAAGGCAAGCATTTCTATATCGTTATAGTTGTCACCAATGGCCATGACCTCTTTACGAGGGATGCCGCGGTAACCGGCCCATCGCTCCAGCGCATGCCCCTTCGAACATCCGCGGTTGAGGACGTCCACCATGGAAAGATCGCGGGCGGCATACTCGGTGCGCAGCACGGTAATGTCCCGGTCCAGCCCGCTGGCTGCCAGCGTGGCCAACGCTGCCTGCATGCGCGGAATCGACCCGCAGAACATGGCCTGCACCGGATCATGCGTCAACGAGTCTTCAATGGGAATGACAAAGTTAATGTACTGCAGGTTCTTTTCCAGCCAGCGCTGAATGCTCGCGCTCAATTCATTCATGTGCTCGAGCACAATCGCGCCTTTGGTTTCCTGATCGAAGGTCAGGACCGTGTTGCCGCGAAATTCCAGCATGCCGGCACACAGCCGGCGGCAGGTCGCGGCGGGCAGCAGGTCGCGATGAAAGGTCTCGCCGGCCAGCGAGCGCGTCACCGCACCGTTCGAACTGATCACCCACAGGTCGAATCCCAACTGCCGCACGATCGGCAGGGCAAAGGTGTGGCGTCGCCCCGTAACCACAACCACCTCGACCCCTTCTGCATGGACCCGGCGTAACGCCGCCAGATCGACGGAGGAGATCTGAAATTCGGGGTTCAGCAGAGTGCCGTCGATATCGACACCCAGAAGGCGGATGGGAGGCTTCACTGGAACGATTCTAGCAGCCACCGGCCACGTGGGACATACCCGGTGATTCATCTATACTGCTGCTTCCGCATGGGATCATTACTCTTTTTCGCGTTTTCGTGGTGGGGCATCCTGCTGCAGGCTTTCGCGATCATTCATTTTATCCGTCGCCGCCCCGACACCTTCTGGCTCTGGATCATCATCATCGGCGGCTGGCTGGGGGCCCTGGTGTACATCGCGGTCGAAGCCGTTCCCGACGCAGGCCTTTTGCGCCAGTCGTTCAAAGTCTTCCCCAGGCGCAAGCGCATCCGCGAGCTGGAGGCGGCCATTCTCGATAACCCCTCCGCCGGGAATTACGAAGAACTCGGCGACCTCTACCTGGAGGAAGGGCAGTTTGCCAGGTCGCGGCAAGCATACGACAAAGCGATTTCGTCCCGCACCGATTCGCCTGACCCGTTCTACCGTCGAGGCGTGGCAGCCATCCAGATGGGGGACTTTGCGGCTGCTCTGCCAGACCTGGAAAGGGTGGTGGCCGGCGATCCAACCTATGATTTTCATCGCGCCGCCGGCCTTCTGGCCCACGCCTATGCCAACACCGGCCAGCCCGAAAAAGCTGAAGCGCTGTTCCAGCAGGTGACCCGGATTTCAACCTCATCCGAGACCTACTACAACTACGCCTGCTTTCTCGCCTCTCAGCAACGCAATGCCGAAGCCCGGGAGTGGGCGCGGCAAATCCTGGCAAAAAAGCCCACCATGCCCGGATACTTGCGCCGCCGCGAGCGCCCCTGGTTCCGCAAAGCCAATTCTCTCCTGATGCGACTAGGCTGATAACCGAGAACCGGAAACTAAAAACTGGGTTAAGAACCGAGAATGAAGCCCCGCCCAGATCCAGGTTCACTTCCAGAATGCTAAACTCCCGAAGTGTCCCGAATCGCTTATCTGGAGTGCACCAAATGTGGTGCATATCTTAGCGCCGGCCAGCCCCAGACGGTTTGCCCAAACGATGGCGGCGTGCTCTACGCTCGGTATGACCTGGAAAGCCTAAAGCACCACTTTAAGCCGGGGGCTCTCGCAACCAGGCCGACGACCATGTGGCGCTACGCCGAGGTGCTGCCGGACGCTCCTCCAGTTTCCCTGGGAGAAGGTTTCACTCCCCTGCTGCCCAGCCGTGAGTTTCCCAACGTGTTCATAAAGGATGAAGGGCTGAACCCGACCGGTTCCTTCAAGGCCCGGGGGATGTCGGCCGCGGTCACCATGGCCAGAGCATATGGTCTGACGAAACTGGCCGCCCCTTCCGCCGGAAATGCCGCCAGCGCCCTGGCCGCCTACGCTGCCGCCGCCGGCCTCGAAGCCCACATTTTCATGCCTCGGGACGTGCCCCTGGCGAACCGGGTGGAATGCGAGAGCTACGGAGCCCACGTAACCCTGGTCGACGGCCTGATCAGTGACTGCGCCCGCATGGTAGCCGAGCGAAAAGCGAAAGAAGGATGGTTCGATGTCTCCACCTTGAAGGAACCCTTCCGTGTCGAAGGCAAAAAGACCATGGGATACGAGGTGGCGGAGCAGCTCAATTGGACGCTGCCGCAGGGCATCATCTATCCGACGGGCGGAGGAGTAGGGCTGCTCGGCATGTGGAAGGCCTTCGACGAAATGGAAACGCTGGGCTGGATCGGATCAGAGCGGCCAAAAATGATCGCTGTGCAATCCGCCGGTTGTGCCCCCATCGTTAAAGCGTGGGATGAGGGTAAACCCACCGCGGATTTCTGGCCTGAGGCGTCCACCCTGGCTTCCGGACTTCGCGTTCCCAAGGCCTACGGCGACTACCTCATTCTCGACATCCTGAAGCAGAGCGCGGGCACAGCCCTGGCAGCAACCGATGCGGAAATCATGGACGCCTTCCGGCACTGGGCCAGGGTGGAAGGAATATTCGCGGCGCCGGAAGGCGCGGCCTCGCTGGCGGCGTATCGCAAGTTGCGCGCCGCCGGGTTTTTCTCGGCCGAAGACAGAGTTGTGCTGTTCAATACCGGGTCAGGCCTGAAGTATCTGGATGTAATCGAAAGCCAGAAGCCGGGCCCGAAGCTGGCCTCACGACAAATCGGCGGGATCATCGGACCCTACTGACTGTCAATCGGACCTTTACGGATGTCATCCTGAGCGCAGCATCGGCTTCGCGAAGCGAAGGCGATGCGGAGTCGAAATACCCCTATAAGCTAAGTCCTGGCGCAGGACTCTTGGGGCTTTGACTCTGATAAGGACGCTCCAAACAGGTGATGCTCCGGTACGATCGTTAAGCTCATAGGGGTCCTTCGACTGCTAATAACGTTTCACGAGCGAAACGTTACACTCCGCTCAGGATGACAGGCGGCGTGCTCCGGTTTTATCGATCGGCATTCCCCCGTAGCGCCGGCATCCTGCCGGCCGTCCCGAGGGCGTCTCGCCCTCGGCGCGGCGGACGAGACGCCCCCCGCCGCAGCCGCCGGGCGGCGCTACCGCGCCCCCCGCCGTGCTACATTTCCCACAGCAGATCTCGTGACTTAACGAAATCGACGATTCTACGAATCCATGGAACAGCGACTCATCCTCATCAATCTGCTGATCAAGCTGGGCGTGGCGGCCTCGGCGGCCAGCATTCTGGGGCGGTCGGTCGAGTTCAAGTCGCTGCTGTTCCAGGATGAGCGAACCTGGAAGCAGAAAATCTATCTCGTCTTATGGATCGGCATTCCCCTGGCGTTGGGGGTGTGGATCCGCTTCGGCGCCAGAAGTTTTGCCGCCGGCGATTTGTCCTTCGAGACCACCGTGCTGCTGGGCGTGATCGGCGGACGCCTTACCGGAGTGATGGGTGGCGCGCTGCTGGCGCTTCCCGCCGTCTGGCATGGCGAATGGGCGACGTTGCCTTTTAACGTGCTGTGCGGATTCGTCGCCGGACAATTGCGCATCTTCGCTCCCAATCGCGAAGACATCTGGTCGTTTTCCCCATTTGTGGACCTCAGCATTTACCGCTGGATCCGGCGCAACCTGCCTACTCCGCACCCGTTCGAATGGCAGACCATGTTTTTCGTCACCATCGTGGCGCTGCGCTTTGTGCAGACTGAACTTTCGCGCTTTGCGCCCGGCCGCACCTTCAGCCTGGAGAGCCCGACCTGGTGGGTGGAAGTGTTGATCTATGCCACCTCGGTCACCGTCATCGGGACGGAAATGAAAATCTGGAATAGCGTTCGCATTCAGATCAAGCTGGAGGAACAGGAACGCCTGCTGCTCCATTCCCGCATGGAAGCGCTACAAAACCAGATTAACCCGCACTTCCTTTTTAATACCCTCAACTCGGTGTCCTCACTGGTGCGTTTCGATCCCGACACCGCCCGCCAGTTGATCATCAAGCTGGCCAACATCCTGCGCCGCCTGCTCAACAGCAGCGATGCCTTCGTGCCGCTGCGGGAAGAGCTGGAATTCATCGACAACTATCTCGACATTGAAGTGGTCCGCTTCGGCCGCGACAAATTGCGGGTAGTCAAGGAACTCGAAACCTCGTCGCTGGACACCATGGTGCCGAGCATGCTGCTGCAGCCGCTGGTGGAGAACTCGATCAAGCACGGCTTGTCGTCGAAGATCGATGGCGGCAGCATCTACCTGCGCAGCCGCCTTACCGATTCGCACCTCATCATCGAAGTCGAGGACGACGGGGTGGGCATGGGCTCGGCCAATCTGATCGAGCGGCCCACGGGTCTGGGCGGAAACGGCATTGGGATGGCCAATGTGGCCGAGCGCCTGAAGGTGCTGTATGGCGACACCGCCCGCATGACCATCGACAGCCGCGAAGGCAAGGGAACTCTGGTGCGGCTGCGCTTGCCGGTTCTCCAGGGCACAGGCGCGATTCCTGAAGCTTTCTATGAAGCGCGTTCCAGCACGCGCCGGTAAAACTCCTCATATTGCGGAATGATCCGGCTGGCGCAGAAGCGCGATTGCGCCACGCCCCGGCTCGCTTTTGCCATTTCCCGCAACGCCTTTTCATCGCTCAGCAATTCGATGGCGTAACGCGCCATGGTATCCACGTCGCCGACATCCGCCAGGTAGCCGCTCTTGCCGTGCTCGATCAATTCCGGAATTCCGCCCACACGGGTCGCGATGGGCACGACTTCACAGGCCATGCCTTCGAGCGCCGCCAGCCCGAATGATTCCAGTTCGCTGGGCAGCAGCAGGATGTCGGACAGCGCCAGCTTTTCCTGTACCTGCTCCTGCTTGCCGAGAAAGATGACGTCGTTGTGAATGCCTTTCTGCACCGCCAGCCATTCCGCGCGCGAGCGGTCGGGGCCGTCCCCGATCATGAGCAGCTTGGACGGGACCTGTTTTCGTACCCGGTCGAAGATCTCGATGCAATCGGTCACGCGCTTCACCGGACGAAAATTCGACAGGTGCACCAGCAGGCGCTCTCCGTTCGGCGCGTATTCCTGTTTGAGCTCCGAGACCTCTTCGCCGCGGCAATACACATCGCAATTGACGAAGTTGTAAATCACCTGGATGTTGTTTCGGATATCGAATTCGCGCAGGGTGCGTTCCTTCAGATAGTGGGAGATCGCGGTCACTCCGTCGCTCTGCTCGATGGAGAAGCGGGTGATCGGGAGATAGGAACGGTCGAGTCCGACCAGCGTGATATCGGTGCCGTGCAGCGTGGTCACGAAGGGAAGCTTGCGTCCGCGCGGTTTCGCGGCCATCATCTGGCGCGCCAGCAGGGCGCTCACCGAATGCGGAATCGCGTAGTGCACGTGCAGCAGGTCAAGATCGTAAAGCTCGGCCACTTCCGCCATGCGCGAGGCCAGCGCCAGATCGTACGGCGGGTACTCGAACAGCGGATACCGGGAGACTTCCACTTCATGATAATGAATGTTGGGATGGGGACCGCTCAACCGGATGGGCTGAGCATAAGAAATGAAGTGAACTTCGTGGTCGCGTTCCGCCAGCTCCAGCCCCAGTTCGGTCGCGACCACGCCGCTGCCTCCATAGGTCGGATAGCAGGTAATGCCGATTTTCATGCCTGTCCCTTCCGGATGCAGCGCTCGGGCTCTTCACATTCGATGGTATGGGGGAAGCCGGGATTCAGATTTTACCCGGCATTTCCTTGGCGCAAAGGGCGTAAAGGAAGACCCATCAGCCCGTGCCGGGAGGGATCTTGGAGGTTGCTGACTCCTCTGCCGCCATGGCGTCGATCTGCTTCTGCAGGCGTTCTCTGGTCTTTTCATCCAACCCGGTAAATTCAATGCCCATGCCTACTCCGCCATCACAGGATCGGACCTCGGCGGGCGTGCTGATTTTTTCGGAATCCAGCCAAAATGCGATGTTCAGAAGCTTGCCCACGGGCAGGGGAAGCATGGTCTCTACATAACAGCCCCGGGCACTTATGTCTGCCGCTTTCGTGTTCATATGCGAGCCCACGCCATCCTGGTCGCGTATTTCGATGGGAAAAGGAACTCGGCGCCGGGGAAACTTTCTCTTGTCTTCGTCGGACGGCGCAACTGTCACGGCGGGGGCGGACGGCTGCGGGGCGCGCTGCATCTCTTTTTCCCAGGGGCAGGGCTGTCCCTCGATCAGGTTGACGCCCACCGAAATCTTCTGGGGTTGTCCGGCATCGACCACCCAGATCACCTTGCAGCGAGCCTTGCTGTCGCCGACCTGGACCCCGATTACATCTCCCGGCTTCAACCGGGTCTCAAGTCCGGTGAGCTTGGCGCCATGATGGCTGATGTTCCGGGCCTGGGCTTTCTGGGTGAACGGGCGCCCGTCCGCGCCCATGCCAAAAACGCGGATGGGCAACTCTACATCCACTCGAGGCTCTGGTTTTTCGGACATTTAAGGGATGCACGCGCTCCAGCAAACCGCAAAGCATTTAATCACAGATTGGAACCTGTTTTGAGCCATTAGGTGACGAACGTGTGCATCCCGTCCCTGGTTGGTCAACGGCCCAGAAGTCATCCCGCGACGGCCACCTCGCGGAAGGACACCATCTCAATCCCGTTCGCCGCCAGCAATTCGCGGGTCGACCCCGAGGTCAGGATGCGCAACTCCTGCTCGCGCGATTCACGCAGCCGGGTGCGAACTCCCTGCAGATCGCCATCGTTGTAGCCTGGATGACACACCAGTTCCCATGTGCCCTCGGGAAGACGCTCGACCATCAGACGGAGCAGACGTTCATCCAGAGAGCCGGTGGCGACAATGGCCAGGGTTCCATCCGGTGTCGATATTCCCGCTTCCTCTACGGCTTCGCGAAACTGTTTAGCCAGGCTGCGCAAAATGCCAACCTCGGTCCATCGCCGCCACAATCTGGGGGACGCAGCCAGTTGCGAGCCCTGCATCCGCTCGAACGGATTCCGTATCGCTTTCACCCCGCAACTGGCCGCCGCCCGCAGCAGCGGGCGAAGCACGCGCGGGAAAAGGTGAGTGTGCTTGTGCGAGTCGAGGTGCGTGACCGCGATGCCGGCCGCCTGCAGCTTGCGGATCTGAACCGCGGCCTCAGCCTCGATTTCATTTTCAGACAGGCGGCCCAGCAAGGCGCGCGCGCCAAAGCCGGCGATTCCCTCGCGGAAGCGCGGGGTGCCGGAAGGTTTGCCGCCATCCAACAAACTGCGGACATCTGTCTGGTCGAGCAGTGGAGCGCCGTCGACCAGGACGATGTGACAACCTACGCCCAGTCGGGGCCGGGAGCGCGCCAGACCGGCTGCGTCCGCAAAGGCCTGGCCGTTAGCCATCAACGTGGTCGAGCTGACGACCCCGTGCTCGTGGGCCTCCACGATGGCGCGATTCACTCCCGCCGTCAGACCGAAATCGTCGGCATTGATGATCAGGCGACGCACCGCGCCAGTCTAGCAGGGGCCGGGTGCGATGGATGGAGGACGGCCGCCCAGCCGGAGCGGACGCCCGGCCTCCACAATCGCGTCCGTCCCCGCCTATTTCTTGGCGGCCCTGAACCTTGCCCAGCGGGCTTTCTGGGCGCGGCGGATGGCGGCCCGGCCCTTGGCGCTCATGGCGCGGCGCTTTCCCTTCGGTGCCGGCCCGGCCTTGCTGCCATGGTTGGTGTAGACTCCGGCAAACGCGGCCAGCGCCGCATTGAGTCCCGATAACTGCTGCTGTACCCGGTCGCGTTCTTTCTTCAGCTGACCGACAATGCTGGACAGGTTCTCCATTCTTTAGATTCCCCCTCCCGGCGATTGTAACAGCGTGAAGGGGAGTTCCTTCGATGGAGGCCGGGCGTACCGCCCGTCCAGCCGGGCGGGGACGCCCGCCCTCCACCATCGCAAGAAGAAATCCCGAGCGTCCTACTTCACTGGCGACGCTTCGTACAGCACGCTGCCATGTGCCGGCAGGGTCACGCTCATGGCGTCCGCCGCGCCCAGGTCTTTCCGCTGCCACAAGTCGCGCAGTTTATATTTTGGCTTCGCAAGACCCAGGTCGCGCCAGGCATACTGTAGCGTCTGGCTGGACTCGGTAAGGTTAAACAGCGCCAGGTAGGTGCCGTCGCCCGCGGCGGATTGAGCCACCCACACCACCGCCTTGTCCGTCGAGACCACCGGGCGGTTCCCGCTTGAATGCTGATCAACCGCGATGACCTCGGGATTGGTCAGCAATGAGGTGGTCCATTCATCGGCCCGCGGCAAGTCGCCGCCGACCATCAGTGGTGAAGGGAAGATGCACCACAACGTAAGAAATGTTCTCTGCTCATCATGGGTGAGCCGGGTGTAGCGCGGCTGTCCCCATCCCGGCGCCGGCCCCAGGTATCCCAGCGGCAGCATGTCGGCGTCCGGCCAATGTCCGGGCGTGGCTTTACCCGCCCATTTCGCCACGTTGGCGAACTGATCTCCCAATCCCTGCGGATATTCGACCGCACTATGCCAGATGTCCCAGATATCGTTCGAAATCCGCCACATCTGGGCATATTTCCGCATCTCGTCCGCTTTCTCCAGAGGCGCCGGCCCCGGCGACAGGCTCAAAACAATCCGCCGCCCGGTTTTCGCCAGGGCCGCGCTCAACATCTGTATCTCATCGGCTTTGTAGGGACGGCTGCTGATGCAGTCCACTTTGATCAAATCGACTTCCCACCCGGCATAAAGCTTCGCAATCGAATCGTAGTAGGCTTGCGCCCCCGCCTTCGTTCCCTCAACCCCGAAGTTGTCGAAGTTCCACGGACAAGTGTCGGACGATTCACCCGCGTCGGTGGCGTGAAAGGCCGACCCTGCGATCGGCAGGTTCTTTTCCACCGCCTGGCGGGGAATGCCGCGAAGAATGTGAATTCCGAATTTCAATCCGAGCGAGTGGACGTAGTCGGCCAGAGGCTTGAACCCGGCATCATTCGCCGCCGAGGGAAACCGGTTCACCGCCGGCGTGTAGCGGCCGAAGCTGTCCATGCTGTAGACGGAAGTCTTGGAGTTTCCTTCCGGCAGCGGATTGTTGACG
>Ga0187822_10000209_pt1 | contig 10909 bp, 12 predicted proteins | sample NC_wetland_sal_i_18_FD_132967 | JGI IMG/M metagenome (GOLD analysis project Ga0187822, IMG submission 132967) | Wetland sediment microbial communities from Neuse River Estuary, North Carolina, USA - SourceSoil_2 | ecosystem: Environmental > Aquatic > Freshwater > Wetlands > Sediment | place...
AGGGCGCCCGCCCCCACGAGGCCGGCGGATGCCAGCGCGAGAGCCTGGAGGAACGAACGTCGGGGAAGTCCGCTATCTACTGCCACACACCCTCCATCGGCGCGGTCAGGGCGCCGTGCACCCCACCGCCATCCGCTTGGAATGCGTACGGCGCGGGCCGGGGAAAAGCAAGGGCGGGTCGATCATGCAATCGCGCCGGTGCAGGAGCTGCCGGCTCCCGCGGTGCAGCCGAAGCAGTGGGGACCCGTGGTGATAACCCGGCCCTCGAGCGCCTCGCGCCTCGCGTCGAAGATCGTGCGCGGCCCGGAGCCCGACACCGGCAGCTCCAGCATCTGGTTGAAGTCGCAGTCGTAGAGTGTCCCGTCCCATCCGACGGACAGGGTCGTCCGGCACATCACGCCGGCCGCGGCCGCGGGGTTGAAGGCCGACACGAGACGTTGCAGGTACTCCTCGGTCCGCCCGTGGCGCTCGAGAAAATCCAGAAAACGACTGATCGGCATATTGGTGATCGTGAACAGCCGGTCGAAGACGATGCCGTATCGCGTCTGCATCTGCTGCTTCCAGCGGGCTTCGAGCGACCGCTGCGCGCCGGGCAGGAAGGTCCCGACCGGGTTCGTCACCAGGTTCAGCACGAGCCCCCTCCCGCGCCCGTAGCCCAGCCCGTTAAGGCGGCGGAGCGCCTCGAGCGACTCCTCGAAGACGCCGGCGCCCCGTTGCCGGTCGGTCTCCCGCGCCTGGAAATAGGGCAGCGACGCGACCACCTCGACCGCGTGCGCGGCTAGGAGCGCGGGGATGTCGGCATAGTTGGGGAGCAGGACGGCCGTGAGGTTGCAGCGATGCAATACACGACGGCCCAGACCGGTCGCACGGATCACGAGCTCGCGGAAATCCGGGTGCAGCTCGGGCGCGCCGCCCGTGACGTCGAGCGTCGGGATCCCGCTGTGCTCGAGGAAAGCGAGGGACGCCTCCAGCACGTCGCGCGGCATGACTTCGCTGCGGTCGGGGCCGGCGTCCACGTGGCAGTGGGCGCAGGTCTGGTTGCAGCGTTTGCCCAGGTTGAGCTGGAGGATCTCGACCGGCCGCGTCGTCAGGGGAAAGAGGCCGGCGTCTGCCAGCGCCTCACCGAAGCTCCGCGGCACGGGTACATCGTCCAGGACCCGCCGCTGGGCGGCGGCGGACGCCAACGGCGCGCGCGCCTTGGCCAGCGTCGGAAGCACCAGGCCCACCGGCTACATTCCCAGCTCGTCGACGTGGTTCAGCATCTGAACGCCGTGAACCAGCGACGCCCCGCCCCGGATCGCCGCGGCGACATGCACGGCCTCGGTCATCTCGTCGAGATTGGAGCCCTTCTCGAGCGCATCCTTCGAATAGGCGTCGATGCAATAGGGGCATTGGACGCTGTGCGCCACCGCCAGCGCGATGAGCGACTTCTCCCGGGCGGACAGCGCGCCTTCGGCGAACACGGCGGCGTAGTAGTCGAAGAACTTCTCGGCGAGGGCCGGCGCGCCCCGCCCGATCTCGCCGAATCGGCCGAGGTCGTGGTGGTGATAGTATCCGGGAACATTGACCGGTCCGGCCTGCGGCAGGGAATCCGACATCGGAATGCGCACTCGTAAGGAGGGAGTCCTATAATAACGCCCCCGATCGGGCCGCGGCTCTCGGTCGTCGTCCCCGCGCTGAACGAGGCGGCCTCGCTTCCGGGGCTGCTGGCGGACCTTCGCCGACTGGCCCCGGTCCCGGAGATCATCGTCGTGGACGGCGGCAGCTCGGACGCCACCTGCAGCGTGGCCCGTAAGCTCGGGGCCCGAGTCCTCCCGGCGTCGCGCGGGCGTGGCTCGCAGCTTCGAATCGGAGCTGCCGCCGCCAACGCGCCCCTGCTCTGCTTCCTGCACGCCGACGTGCGGTTGGACCCGCCGGCGCTCCGACAGATCGAGCGCCTCGTGGAGAGCCGGCCCCCCGGCGCTTACGCCTTCCGGCTGGCGATCGACCGGGAGGGGCTCGCCTACCGGATCGTCGAATGGGGCGCCAACGTCCGCTCCCGCTGGGCCGGGCTTCCCTATGGCGATCAGGGGCTCCTGGTCCGCCGTGAGGACTACAACGCGGCCGGAGGCTATCCGCCCGCGCCGCTGATGGAAGACGTGGCGCTCGTGCGTGCGCTGCGCCGGACGACCCGCATCCGGATCCTGCCGGCCGCGCTTCGGGTCTCGGCCCGCCGCTGGGAGCGCGACGGCGTGATCCGGCGCACCTGGGCGAATTGGCGTCTCCTGCTCGCCTATCTCCGCGGCGTCCCGCCGGAGCGACTGGCGCTCCGCTACCGCCCCCTCTGCGATGCACCGCCGGCGGGTGAACCGCCGGCCTAGCCCCGCGCGCTTTCCTGGCTCCGCACCGCCCGCCAGGCCCGCCAGTCCGCGGCGGTGTCGATATCCCGCCGCTCGTCCAGCACTGCGACCGATACGCCGGCGGCGGCGGCCCGGGCGAGCGTCGCCGAAAGCGTGGCCGGACTGCTCCAGCGGATTCCCTCGAACAGCTCGGGAATCGGGCGCTTCATTCCCACGAGATAGTACCCGCCGTCGGCGGCGGGGCCGAAGACGGCGTCGGCCCGATCGAGCCGCGCGAACGCCGTTTCCAACAGCTCCGGATCCAGGTCGGGGCAGTCGGTGCCGATGAGGAGAACCTTTGCGGCGCCGGCCGCGAACCGACCGGCGATGGCGGCGAGCATCCGGGCGCCGAGATCGCCCTCCAACTGCGGCTCGTAGCGAGGCGCCAGCCCCAGCCAGGCCCGCACGCGACCTTCCATGTCCCCGGGCGTGAAGGCCACCGTAAGATCACAGTCGCCCAGCCTGCCCACGGCTCCCAGCACCGCCGTCCCGAGCTCGCGATAGGCCTCTAGTGCTGCCGCTTCCCCGATCTCCCGGGCCAGGCGGGTCTTCACCCGGCCAAGCTCGGGAGCCCGGGCGAGCACGACCAAGGCGCGCTTAGGGCGCGGGGCGGTGGGCATGGCTGGGCCAAGATAGCGAAGGCACGTCACACCTTGCGCTCGGCCCCCCGAGTGTCGTGATCCTCGTCCCCTCGGTGCGGCCCGGCCCTTGCTATCCCGTTGGCTGATTTAGGGCTCCCTGGCCGGTCGCCCTCTGCATGACTGACTTGTGCAGCCCACCGCCGCGACGTAGTTTAAGTCCTTTCGGGATATGGAATTTCGGGGCTATCACCCCTTTTTTTCGAGCCGAGGCACCGTGGATACCCAGATCCTCCAGCAGGCGGCGCTCCTCGAGAAGTGCCGGCAGTTCACGAAAGCCAGAGAGGTCCAGGCGGCCGGCCTGTATCCCTACTTCAAGCCGATTTCCGAGTCCGAGGACACGGTTGTCGTCATTGAAGGTCAAAAGCGGATCATGCTGGGGTCGAACAACTATCTGGGGCTTACCCACCACCCCAAGGTCCTGGAAGCCGCATCCCGAGCGCTCTCGGCCTATGGGTCGGGCTGCACGGGGAGCCGCTTCCTGAACGGCACGCTGGACCTCCACGAGCAGCTGGAGCATGCCCTCGCCGAATTCATGGGCAAGGAGTCTTGCCTGGTCTTCTCAACCGGCTATCAGGCCAATCTCGGCCTGATTTCCGGGCTGGTGGGCCGGGGCGAGGTCGTGTACCTGGACAAGCTGGACCACGCCTCGATCGTGGACGGCGCGAAGATGTCCTACGGGGAGACCGAGCGCTTCAACCACGGCGATCTGGCCGGCCTCGAGCGCAAGCTGGAGCGGGACCGTTCGGGCCGCCCCTCGCTGATCGTGGTCGACGGGATCTACTCGATGGAAGGCGACATCGCCGACATCCCCGGCCTGCTGCGCGTAGCCCGGAAATACGGGGCCGTGCTCGCCGTGGACGACGCCCATTCGATCGGGGTTCTGGGCCCCAACGGCGACGGGACGGCGGCCCATTTCGGCCTGGCCGACGAGGTGGACATCGTCGCCGGAACGTTCTCCAAGTCGCTGGCGTCGATCGGCGGATTCGTCGCGGCGCCCGAGAGCGTGATTCATTACCTCCGGCACCACAGCCGCCCGCTGATGTTCACGGCGTCGCTGCCCCCGGCCAACACGGCCGGCGTGCTGGCCGCCCTCCAGGTGCTCCAGCGCGAGCCGGAGCGGCGGGACCAGCTCTGGGCCAACACCCGGCGCCTTCACGAGGGCTTCCGGAACCTCGGCTTCGACATCGGCCCGACCGAGACGCCGATCGTGCCCGTGCTCATCGGCCCGATGGAGAAGACTTTCCTCATGTGGCGGAAGCTGTTCGACGCCGGCGTCTTCACCAACCCGGTCGCGCCGCCGGCGGTGGCGCCGTCGCAGTGCCGGCTCCGGACCAGCCTCATGGCGACGCATACGTTCGAGCAGATCGATTACGCGCTCGACGCCTTCGCCCGCATCGGCCGGGAGCTGGGGGTCATCTGACCGCTGCTGTGCGCGTCCGTCCGGCGCGCAGCCCGACCGACCTCAGGCGCTTCATCGATCTGCCCTACCGACTTCACGCGCGGGACCCGCTCTGGGTCCCGCCGCTGCGTCGGGACGTGGCCACCCTGCTCTCCCGCACCAAGAATCCCTTCTTCGAGCACGCCGAGGCGGAGTATTTCCTCGCCGAACGGGAGGGGGTGGTCGTCGGCCGCATCGCAGCGATCCACAACCGGCTGCACAACGAGACCCACGGGGACCGCGTGGGATTCTTCGGCTTCTTCGAGTGTACCGACGACCAGGCCGCGGCCGACGCTCTCTTCACGGCGGCCGGCGACTGGCTCCGCCCGAGGGGCCTCGACACCATGCGCGGGCCCGCGTCGTTCTCGGTCAACGACGAGTGCGGCCTGCTGGTGGACGGGTTCGACACGCCGCCCACTCTCATGATGCCGCACAACCCGCGGTACTACCCGGTGCTGCTCGACCGCGCGGCCTTCGCCAAGGCGAAGGATCTGTGGTGCTTCGAGGGGACCGACCCCGCCGGCGACGCCGGCGAGCGCCTCGTGCGGGCCACGGAGTTGGTGAAGCGCCGCTTCGGCATCACCGTGCGCCCGCTCGACATGCGCGACTTCGACGCGGAGGTCGCCCGGATCAAGCGGCTCTACAACATCGGTTGGGAGAAGAACTGGGGTTTCGTCCCCATGACGGACCGCGAAATCGACCACTTGGCGGAGCAGTTCAAGCCCGTGGTCGTTCCCGACCTCGTGCTCTTCGCGGAGAAGGACGGCGAGGTCATCGGCTTCGAGATCGCCATGCCCGACCTCAACACCGCATTCCGGAGCAATCGCTCCGGCGCCTTCCTGCCCGGGCTCATCCGGGTCCTCTGGATGCTCAAGACCCGCCGCATCCACCGGCTCCGCGTGCTGCTCCTGGGCACGCTGCCGGAGTATCGGGGCAAGGGAGTGGACGCCCTGTTGTATGCCACCCTCTGGCGGACCGGCAACGCCCAGGGGATCCACTGGGGCGAGGCAGGCTGGATTCTCGAGGACAACCCCGCGATGATCGCCGGCATGGTCAAGCTCGGCTGGAAGCACTACAAGACCTACCGGCTCTACGATCGCCCGCTATGAAGGTGCTGGTCACGGGCGCGACCGGGTTCGTGGGAAGCCACCTGGTCGAGGCGCTCCGGCGCCGAAACGCCGAGGTGACGGCCCTGGTACGCTCCACCGGCAGGGCGCAGGCTCTCGAGAGCCAGGGCGTGCGCCTGGTCGCGGGCGACCTGCACGATCCGGTGGCCCTCGAGCGGGCCGCCGCCGGCCAGGACGTACTCTTCCATGTCGCAGGCGTGGTGGCCGCAATGGACGAGGCGGCGTTCCTCCGGACCAACCGTGAGGGAACCGCAGGACTGCTCGAGGCCGCCGAGCACGCCCGGGTCCGGCGCTTTGTGCTCGTCTCTTCCATGGCAGCGGGCGGCCCCTCCGCTCCCGGCCGGCCGCACACCGGCGCCGAGCCGCCCCGCCCGGTCACGGCTTACGGCCGGAGCAAGCTCGCGGCGGAAGAGGTGGTGCGGGCCGGCCGGGTACCCTGGACGATCCTCCGGCCACCCATGGTATACGGCCCCAGGGACCGCGAGGTGCTCAAGGTCTTCCGGCTTGCCCGCCTGGGAATCGCCCCGGTGTTCGGCCAAGGGACGCAGGAACTCTCCGCCATCCACGGCGCGGACCTGGCCCAAGCGCTCATAGCCGCCGCGGTCGCCGAGCGCGCAGTCGGGCGGCTGTACTACGCCTGTCATCCGGAGACCTTCACCAGCGCCGCATTCGTGCGCTCTGTCGGCGCTGCGCTCGGCCGGTCCGTACGGGTTCTGCGCTTGCCGCGTCCGCTCGGCAGCGCCGCCCTTTCGGTCACCGGAGCTGCCGCCCGCCTGGCCGGCCGCCCCACCATCCTCACCCCGGACAAGGCGAACGAGTTCTTCCAGGCCGCCTGGACCGGTGACCCCCGGCCCCTGGTCGAGGACACCGGCTGGGCCGCCGAGTTCAACATCGAGGGCGGCCTCGCCCACACCTACGAGTGGTACCGCGCCGCGGGATGGCTGTAGAATCCGCACCCCGCACGGCGGCCGCCGGCGCCGCCCCGGCCGAAGGGCTCCTTCCCGTCGACAAGCTGATCCTGGCCTACGTCGGGTTGGTATCGATCGTCGCCGCCTCCCGGCTCGAGCTCTTCCCGCAGTGCGCCTGGCTCCTGCTGGCGAACGGGCTGATCGTCGTGCTGGTCCTGCTGCTCGCCCGAAACCGTCTCGGGCGGTTCGGGCGCGCGGTTCACGACCTGTATCCGATTCTCCTGCTCGTCGCGCTGTACGCCTCGCTGGACCTGCTGACCGGTGGAGGGCGGGTGCCGGTGCACGACCGGACGGTCCAGCACTGGGAGGCGCTCCTCTTCGGAGGGCAGCCGAGCCGCGACTGGTGGCGCAGGGATCCGAGCCGGTTCTGGTCCACCGTGCTGCACGGGGCCTACTGCTCCTACTACGCGATCATACTCGTGCCGGCGCTCGTCTTGATCGGCCGCACGAATCGGGCGCCGCTCCAGCGGTTCGTGCTGTCCGTGATGGCGACCTTCCTCGCCTGCTATGTGTGCTTCGTCTTCTTTCCGGTGGCCGGACCGTACTACGAGTTCCCCCGGCCGACCGGGAGCTTCGTAGACAACCCGACGGCCCGCCTGGTTTACGCGATGCTGGCCCAGGGCAGCTCCTACGGAGCCGCCTTCCCCTCGTCCCACGTGGCGGCGAGCGTGGCCGCAACCATCGCGGCCTGGACGGCCTCCCGGCGGCTCGGGCTGGCGCTGGCCGTCCTGACGGCGTTGCTCACCGTCGCGGTCGTGTACTGCCAGATGCACTACGCGGTGGACGCTGCGAGCGGGCTGCGGGTGGGGCTGGCGATCGCGGGGTGGGTGGTGAAGGGTATCAGGTAAGAGGGGAGAGGTGAGAGGGTCCGTCTTACCTCTCACCTCTGACCCGTATCACGGCCTTACTGCACCGTCACCTCGCCCGTCATGCCGAGCGCATGGTGGGGAGCGCAGAAGAACTTGTAGGCGCCGGTGGGCGCGCCGGCAAACGAAAGCTCGAAGGTGTCGCCGTCCGGCTTCAGGCTCTCGCTCACGAGACTGCCGCCCTTCTCCAGCGGCTGCATGACTAGCGCCTTGATCGGTGCCGGGACGTTGGCCGGGATGCTGTCCGGGTAGAACTCCACGTTGTGCGGGCCGCCGCTCACACTGACGAATTTGATCACGTCGCCGACCTTGATCGTGAGCTTGGCAGGATCGTACTTGTAGGTGGTTCCCTCCAACACCATCTTCACTTCGTGCGTGGTTCCCCCGGCAGCGGGCGCCGCAGGAGCCGCGGCGGGCGCGGCGGCGGGAGCCGCCTGCTCCGCGGAGGGGGGGGTCGTGGTCTGCTCCGCCTTCTTCTCACCACCGCAGGCCGCCGCCACGAGGGCAAGCCCCGCCGCCAAGGACGTGATGCGCATCGCTCTTCGTGCCTCCAGAAACGTGGACGTTGCTCGGATCGACGACACCCACCTGCCCGATGGCGGCGGGCGCTTGTGAACCATTTCACAAGGCTCTAATGGCAGGCGACAATTTGCTATCGCCGTCCCGGCGAATCAAGGCCCGCCACGCGCCTCCCGCGTGCAAGGCGCTGGGCGCTCAGTGCCGGAGCCTCCGCGTTCTGCTCCGCATCGGTGCGCTCGAGGAAGGACTGACGTCCCTCGACCACGAGGCGACCTGGCTCCTGGGGCACACCGACCGCATCACATTCGAGGCCCTCTGGGCCGACGAAGGCGACCTGTATGCCGACGCGGTCCTTCACGTCCCCTGTCGCTACCTGAGTGCGGACAACGGACGCGCCCGCTGTTCGGCCCACGGCTTCGAGGGACCCGCCCCTGGCGGTGCGCCCCGCCCGCCCCAGCCCCGCCAGCTGGGCTCGGACCGATTCCTGGTCGTGGATGGGATGCGGCTCGAGTCCCGCACGCTTCCGCCGCAGCCTCGCGGGCTCCCCGTGATGGGGCAGGACAACCCCTGCGCCGGGGCTCGCTGCCGAACCGCCGACCATTCCCGCGGGGCGGCCTGTTGCCGCGACCTCCAGATCGAGATCATGTGCACCGGGAGGCAGCGCCGCCTGGAAGCCCTGGTGCGGGCGCGTAAATCACCATATTTGTGCAAGGTGACCCGACCGGGGGCGTTCTCCCTGGAAGCCGAAATGGTCTCGGCCTGCGGCTACCTGGGGACCGACGGGATCAGTTGCACGCTGCATGGCCGCAGGCGGGCTGATGGCAGGCCGGCCAAGCCGGATCTCTGCAGCGACTGGCCGGCCACGGGCAAGGGACTGCATCCGGGGTGCGTGTTCGGCCCGGGGCGGGCCGCGGGTGCTGGCTGAGCCGGGCATATACTGTGCAAGCGGGCCGGGGGAGCGCGTCCTCAGAGCGACACCCGTGCACCTATACGTACGCCTGGTACGGCCCCGGCGGGCCAGAGGCCGCGGTGAACGACGAGTTCGAGCTGCTTTATCAGTCCACATACACCGCGGTCGTTCGGTTCCTGTACCGCAAAGTCTGGGACGCCGAGAGAGCCGAGGACCTGGCCCAGGAAGTCTTCGTCCGGGCGCTCGCGCACCGGCCAGAGAAGCCCCGCGCCTGGTTGTTCGCGGTAGCTGCGAACCTGGCCCGGGACGAGGCCCGGGCCGCGGTGCGGCGTAAGCGCCACCTCACGCTGCTCAAGGGCGATCCGGTCGCTCAGCCGGCTTTCGAGCCGTCGGCCGAGGACCAGGTGGAGCGGGACGAAGAGATCGCCTCGGTCCGTGACGCTTTGGACACGCTCACGCCACGGGATCGGGAGATCCTGCTCCTGTGGGATGCCGGATTGAGCTACCCGGAGATCGCGGCGGAGACCGGGCTGGCCCTGGGAGCGGTCGGGACGACGCTCGCCCGCGCCCGGAAGCGATTGGTGGCCGCACACGAAAGGCAGCAGACAAGGGACCATGTCGCACATTCCTGAAGCCGAGCTGCACGCGTATCTCGACCAGGCGCTCCCGCGCCTGCGCTGCGTCGAGATCGAGAGCCATTTGGCCGAGTGTACGCCGTGCCGGACAGCCCGCGACGAGATCGCGGCCCTCCGGGACCGTACCACGGCGATGCTCGCGCGTCTCGCGCCACGGCGTACGGTCCCGCCGCCCCTGGCCGACCTGCGCCACCGGGCCGCTCACCGGGCGTCCGAGCAGGCGCGGTTCCGGCAGCGGACAGCCTGGGCCGCCAGTGTCGTGGTTGCCCTCGGCGTGGGTTGGGGCGCCAGCTACCTGGTCCACCCGCTATCGGGGCGGGCCCTCGCAACCCGGACCCCGGCCGCTGCGACGATCCCGGCGGCGGCTCCCGCCGGGCCGCCCCGGACGTCCGCCGACACCGCAGCGCCGGCGTCCAGCGAGGCGCCTGCGGACGAGGCGCCGGCCGTTCTCGCGGCCGAGCCGACGGCAACGCCGGCCGCCGCAGCGCCCGCGCCGAAGCCGAAGCCACACGGCGCATCGCGGAAGGCACCAGTCACGTCCCCGGCCCATCTTGCCACCCTCGGTGGCATCCCCAAGGACGGTCAGCTCGAGTTCGGCGGCGTCTGGCGCAACCTGTCGTGGGATGGCGCGAAGGCGCAGAACGGCGAGACTCCCGCGCGCATCGACGGCCTCCCGGTCACCGAGGCCCAGACGCAGGCCGGCGACAGCGGGCGGCGGCCGTTGATGGTCGTGGCGCAGCAACTGGCCTCTGGTGAGGTAATCCGGACGATCGAAGGACCGGTGAGCGACGTCTCCGCGCTCCTCGGCACGCGGCCCGGCGAGTCGGTCGATTCGTCCGCGCCGGGGGCGCCGGTGCCGGCGGGCCGAACCGGGCTCGGGAGCGCGCTCGCGTTCCGCCACGGCGATCGGATGTTCGCGGTCACCGGCAGTCTCCCGAGCGACTCGCTGCGGGCGATGATGCGGCGCCTGAATCTGATGCTGAGAGTCAGATAGGAGCCGGTTGCTCTCGGCCGTTCGCTACGGCCGAGACACCAGATGACAAAGCGGCCCTCCGTGGATGACCACGGAGGGCCGCATTGTTCGGATCATCGGATCAGCCGATGGCTAACGGCTTCCCTTCCTCCGCTCCAGATCCGCCTCGTGCACGAAATCCCGATCCTGATCCTCGTGATCGAATACCTCGACCGCGTGATGCCCGAGCTCTCGCGTCAGCGTGATCTCGGCGAGGCGGGGCGACACCATCGGGAAGGTCCGGCCGAACAGCGCGTACGCCAGGAGATACAGGCCCGCGAAGAGCAGCGTGGGCCCGACCTCCGGCAGTCCGAGGATCGGACCATCGAACGAGGTGACCGACGGCACGATGAGGAGATAGCGCTCGAGCCACAGGGCCAGGAGGCTCACCGCCGCAAAGAAGCCCAGCGCCAAC
>Ga0187822_10000210_pt1 | contig 10901 bp, 10 predicted proteins | sample NC_wetland_sal_i_18_FD_132967 | JGI IMG/M metagenome (GOLD analysis project Ga0187822, IMG submission 132967) | Wetland sediment microbial communities from Neuse River Estuary, North Carolina, USA - SourceSoil_2 | ecosystem: Environmental > Aquatic > Freshwater > Wetlands > Sediment | place...
CCGTGATATCGACGGGGATAGCCACCGAGTAGCGCGGAATGCGCCGGCGAACTCCGCTCAAGCCCGACGAAGGGTGCCCCGAAGCGCTCATATCTGGCTCTGCCCGGTGTTACTGGAGATGCGCTTACGCGATACGGTTTGACTCGGTGGAACCTGACCCAGCCGAACCACTGTCATCCCGCCGGCCGCGATCAGCCGCCGGCGAATGCGGCCGCCCGTATTCGCTCCCAGAAAGTTATAGCCCGGAGCAAGGCTCCGGGCCAGATCGATTCGTATCCTGGTGTCTGTGACAGGTCTTGCGCCCGCGACTCGGCTAGGGCCAGCGCTTGGCGGTATCTTCCCACCCGGCGGCGCGGGCGGCTTGCGGAGCGGCATTGACCGTCGGCTGCGGAATTCGAATGGGCTGCTGGGCGGCCGTCGCGGCCAAAGTCGGCTTGTTGTCATTACCGGCTTCCTTGTCTTCCGACAGAAGCGGCGCGGCCACGCGCAACGCTTCCACTTCTTTCTCAAGCCTGGACAGCTCAAGCTCCTTCTGTCTCAGAACCTCATAAACATTCTTCATGCGTCAGCACCTGGAGATGATCTCGAAATTGGGACGATTAAGTCGAACTTTATCAGTTGTTTCGGTTTTGTCAAGAAGTAAGACGGCAGGACGATTCAGCTTTACTGCCGCTGCGATTACCCCAGGAGATGTGGCGCGGAGGGCGATCATTCCAAGTTTGGAAGCGATTTCGCCACTAAAAATATGAAAATCCGCAGGCGCCAAATCCGCCGATGGGCGCGATTTTAGAGGGTTTACTCGCGAATCTATCTGGACATCAATCGCCCGCCGATTTTACATTTCTTCGCCTTAACCTTTCCCCACCTCCCGCGTCTAAGCCTGCAGAATACGAGCTCGCGTGGGCCCTCAACCGAGCGGTGACGCCATCGACATGGAACTTAGTTGGGGGCGAACGCGTACAGGAGTCTAAGCCGTGGCTCGGCTTGGGGCAGGGCGCGGCCGGGCGTGCAGGCGGCAGGCTGGTAGTTCGGCTCGGGAAGGTGGGTCATGGACATCGGGCGCAACCTTGGCGACGGCGCGGGGAACAGAAATCTTCCCGGCAGCTCAGACGGTCACGTGCAGGAAGTGGTGAAGGCGGCGCACGAGGAATTGCGCCAGCTCATGCGCCAGCGCGCCGACGTGATGAAGCGAATCGGGACGGTCAAGCAGACCATCGTCGGACTGGCCAATCTTTTCGGCGACGAAGTCCTGAGCGAAGAGCTGCTCGAACTGGTCGACCGCAAGAGCAGCGGCCGCCAGCCCGGATTCACCAAGGCATGCCGCATGGTGCTGATGGAAGCGGCGCGTCCGCTGGGGGCGCGCGAAGTGTGCGAACACATTCAACAACGCATCCCGCCGGTACTACTCCGTCACAAGGATCCCCTGGCTTCGGTGACGACCGTGCTCAACCGGCTGGTGGAATACGGCGAAGCCAGAACCGTGGTGCGCGAAAACGGGCGCCGGGCCTGGCAGTGGGTCGCCGACCCTGCCGACAGCGGCTTCGCTCCCGCCCGCGGCCGATCATCCCTTTCCGAGCTGTAGCCGGATTCGTGTAGAGCGGGCGCCCTCGCCCGCTACGGGCCGCAGGCAACCCGGAACCGAAATATTCTGTTACGAGTAAACCGCAGCGGCTGAAGCCGCCATTGCCTAGCGTCTGACGGCACGACTGAAGTCGTGCCCTTCCCGCGAACTCATTTGGAGAATACAGGCGAAGGCAACCCTTGCCGACCTACGGCCCAGAGCGGGGGAGGGCGCCCGCTCTACACCAGACTTACCCGGGCAGCAGCATGCCTTTTTCCAGGTGGCGGGTGACGTGCGCGTAGGACGCTGCGTGGGGATCGTGGGTCACCATCACGATGGTCTTGTGAAAGTCTTCGTTCAGTCGCTTCAGGATTTCGAGCACCTCGGTGGCCGAATGGCTGTCCAGATCGCCGGTGGGCTCATCGGCGAGCAGCAGAGTCGGATCGCTGACGATGGCGCGGGCAATGGCCACGCGCTGCTCCTGTCCGCCCGAGAGCTGCTTCGGCAAATGGCCGACGCGCTCTTCGAGGCCGACCAGCTTCAGCGCGGTCATCACGTGGTCGCGCCGCTGTTGCGCGGAAAGCTTGGTGAGCAGCAGGGGCAGCTCGACATTTTCGAACGCGGTGAGCACGGGGATCAGATTGAAGGTCTGAAAGACGTAGCCGATATGCTCGTTGCGCCAGTGGGCGGACTGGGAATCGCTGAAGCGGAAAATGTTCTCGCCCAGCACCAGCAGTTCGCCCGCGGTGGGCCGGTCGATGGCGGCAATCATGTTCAGCAGCGTGGTCTTGCCGGAACCGGACGGACCCATCAGGGCGAGAAATTCCCCGCCCGCGATTTCGATGGAAACGTCGTCCAGCGCCTTGACTTCGAACGCATCGCGCTTGAAAACCTTGCTGACGTTGCGGGCCTGCACCACCTTGGTTTGGGTGGCGGTATGCGGAATGGTCGTGACTGCGTTCATGATTGCTGTCCCTTGATCTTGATTTTGTCGCCATCCTTCAAATCTGCCGGACCGGAAGTGATCACGTCTTCGCCGCCGTTCAGTCCCTGCACCATGACGCCGCCGCTGCGCTGCGACAGGACCCTCACTTCCCGCGCCATCGCCTTGCCGTTAAACGACAGGAGAACTATTTTCTTGCCATCGCGATCGCGGACAGCGGTGGTGGGAACAAAAACGCCTTGCGGCTGCGAACTGGTGTGCTGGCTTTCATCCGCCAGGAATTTGACGGTGGCATTCATGTCGGGCCGCAGAAATGAGTCCGGTTTCAGAATCTGCACTTTCACCTGCACCGTGGCCTTGGCCCGGTTGGCCTGGGGCGAAATCTCCGCGATTATGCCGTCGTACTTGCGGTCGGGATAAGCGTCCGTCGTAACCACGCCTTTTTGCCGGGGACCGAGCCGGGCAAAATCGTCCTGCGCGATATCGAGTTCCACCTGAAGATCGTTGAGATCGGCGAGCGACACCACCAGGCCCTGCGGACCGCCTTCGGCGGTGCTGGCGAATCCTGAAGTCACGAGCTCGCCCTTTTCCGCGGCCCGCTCGAGAATGGTGCCCGTCACCGGGGCGCGGATCACGGTCGCATCCAGCAGCGATTTGGCGTAGTCCGCCTGGCCCTGAGCTTGCTGCAGCGCGCCGCGGGCGCGGGCAATCTCTTCCGGTCGCGGACCGATCCTGGCCAGCTGGAATGCCTGGTCCAGGGAATTTGCCCGCTGCTGGTCCGCTTCAAACTTGGCGGTGGCGTCATCGAGCGCCTGCTTCGAGAGCACGCCCTGGCTCACCAGGCCGCGGGTGCGATCGAGCGTAATCCTGTCATTGGCCAGGGTGGCCCGGGCTTCATCCAGATTATGCTGGGCCTGCTGAATTTCCTGAGGACGAGACCCGTTTTGCAGTTCTTCCAGATAGGCGCGTGCGTTCTCAGCGGCGCCTCTGGCCTGTTCGTACTGGGCGCGGAATTCGTCATCTTCCAGGCGCACCAGGACCTGGCCTTCTTTGACCTTGTCGCCTTTTTCCACTCCGATCCACTTCACCCGGCCGGTCACTTTGGAGTTCAGGTTGATCTTGTGGTGGGCCACAATGTAGCCGCTGGCGGAAAGCACGACGCCACCCACATCGCTGCTCTGCGCCGAGGCGCGGACGACTTCCACTTCGGGAACGTCGTGGGAGAACAGCCGGTAGGAGATCGCAACTATCCCCAGCAGCACCAGCAACCCGATCCCAATCAGGATGTAGCGCTTGGCCCAGACCGGAGGTTCGCCTTCACCGCCGGTGCGCGCCGTGCGATCGATGCGCAGGCTGCGCAGGTCTTCGTGTTTTGCGTCAATCGGCATGGTGATTACAGATGTTTCGCAACCCGTTGCTGATGCAAATTCCTTCTAGCGCCGGCGTCCCGCCCCCATGGGCCCGAAGCCGCACTGCCTTAATCCCGCAGCGCGCTCAAGATGTCGCGGCGCGAGGCATGCCAGGCCGGCGCGAACCCGCCCACCACGCCCATGATGAGCGCGAAAATCACCGCGCTCAGGACCACCGCCGGCGTCATCTGCAGGCTGAAAACAACCTCGCTGAACGTCACCTGGTTCTGGGTTCCGGTGGTCATGCCGTTGAAGGGCAGCATCAGGATGATGCCCAGGGTCGCGCCCAGCAAGGACAGCAGCAGCGATTCCAGCATGAACGAAGTCAGAATGCTGGGCCGCGAAAACCCGATCACGCGCAGCGTGGCAATCTCGCGCCCGCGATAAGCCACCGCCGCGTACATGGTATTGGCGGCGGCGAAGCAAGACCCGACCGCCATGATGAAAGCCACAATCCAGCCCACAAACTTGATGGGGCCTCCCGACTTGGTTTGCGAGGCATAGTAGTCGGGTTCGAGCAGGCCATTCAGTTCCAGGCGCTGGTCGTCATTGGCGCGATTTTTCAGCGCCTGGGCCGCCGCCGGATCGGTGGCCCGCACCAGCACCGACGAGTACACCGTGCGCTCGAAATCCGTGACCAGCTGATTGACGTCGCCCCATATTTCGGAATCATGGGCGGTGCCGCTGCCGTCAAAGATGCCGACGATCGGCCATTCCCCCTTGCCGATGTGCACCGAGTCGCCGATATTGGCGTGCTCGAAGCGCTTGTTGATCGAACTGCTGACTACCACTTCGCGCTGTCCCGGAGTAAACCAGCGCCCCGCGATAATCTTTATCTGCGGACGCATCTCAATTCCTAGCGGGGACAGGAAGCGGGTGGTCACATTGGTCTCGCCGGTCCCGCCCTTGCGGGGCAGCACCACCACCAGGATGTCTTCTCCGGAAACCAGGGGATCGCCATGGCTGTTCTTGGCCACGCCCGGCAGATCTTTCAACACCTGCACGGCATCGCGCGAGACGCCGCCCGCCGCCAGTTCCGAGTCCGATCCCTTGCGCAGCATCAGCACATTCAGCGGGTCCCCGGTGGTGCTGAAGGCGCGCCCCAGGCCTGCCAATAGCGCCATGATGAAGACCGCGGTGGCCACGGTGAGCGCGATCCCAAGGGCGGTCATGATGGTCAGGCTTTTCCGCAGCCGCAGGTTGCGCACGTTATAAGAAAGAGGGATCGCCATTTACAATTCCTTCTTCGTTTCGCTTCGTGTACCTTCGTGTCCTTAGTGGTTAGCGCTTCTGCCGCAAATTACCCAATGTGCCGCAATCCGTCCACGATGTTGACCTGGGCCGCGTGATAAGACGGAATAAACGAGCTGGCGAATCCCACCACGGCGGCTACCGCAAGCGCTGCCAGCATGGTGAGCGGAGTGACGCTCATGCGGGCGAACATTCCGCCCTGGCTGGCCATCGCCGCCACCACAAAGAAGCACAGGCCCGAGCCGATCAGGCCGCCGATCAGGGAAAGCGATACCGCCTCGCCAACGAACAATCCCAGAATGCTGTTGCGGGTAAATCCCAGGGTCTTCAATACCGCAACTTCCCGCGTACGCTCGCGAATCGACATCGCCATTGTGTTGGCCGACACCAGCAGGATGGTAAACACCACGGCCAGGGAAATGCTCATGATGAAGGCCTTGATGTTGCCCAGCATGCCGATGAAGCCCAGCTGGAAGGCGTGCTCGCTCTCCGTCTTGGTAGGTTTATCGGCGTTGCGGAACTCTTCGTCGATAGCTTGCGCCACCCGCGTAACGGAATCGGGTGAGTCGGCCAGGACTGCGAAGAATCCTTCGCTCCCTTTCATTTTAGGGAAGCCTTCGTCAATGTAGTCCTTGTTGAAGTAGATTGCCTGCGTCGGGTCCGGCGGGGTGAAAATTCCGCGGATGGTCAGTTCCAGGTTCACAGGGAAAATCTTTCCGGTGATATTCAGGCGGTCCCCGACCTTCCAGTGAAACTTGTTGGCCAGGCCCACGTCCACGATGGCGCCCGCCCGGTCATGCTGCCAGGCTTCGACCTGGTCTGCCGGAATCTTGAATTCCGGGTAAACCTTCAGGATCTCTTGCGGATCGGTTCCCAACTGGGCAAAGAAGTGTTCCGGCTTGTCGTCCATGTACTGCCCGCCGAACCATTGCTCATTCACCACTTCCTTCACGCCTGGAATCGCTTGAATCTTCTGCCGGTAGTAACTGGGCAAAGAGAAGATCAGGGACACTTTGTGGCGCACGATCAGGCGCTGCGCCGCCTCGGCGGTCGGCTTGGTGTCATAAAAAGTGCGCCAGATGGTGATCAGAAAGGTGAGCAGCAATAGCGACCCGCCGATGCTGAGAACGGTCAAGACGCTGCGGCGCTTGTTGCGGAACGCGTTTTTGGTGACAAAACGGGTCAGGGTCATACTCGTGAACTCCAGGAGGGGACCGATGCGACGAACGGACCGTCAACCAAGTCCCATCAGAATAGACGAAAAACTCAGGCCTCGGCAACCAGTCCCGGTCAAAAATCGCAACCCAGTCCTGCTAGATAAATAGAACGTTCCGGCGCTGCAAAAGGTTACGGCCTCGAGGGCGAAAAAGTTCCCTAGGCAGTCGTCGGTCGTCAGTCCCCGGTCTTCGGCAAGACCTGATTCCTCTCCTTCTACCTGTACGTCGAACGAGAGAGTGCAAAATCGACAGGCTGTTCATTTTATTTCGTGTGGTCTTCGTGTGGTCGCGGGCGGCTCGCCCGCGGCTTTGGACTTCTCTTCAAGGCCCTTCGCGGGCGGGTCGCCCGCGACCACCCAACCTCCGGGAAGGTCCTAACCTTCCCGGTTGCCTGTCTGCACCGAATGCACTAGCATGGCGCACGGTTCCCACCGTACTGCGACCATCGGAGGAATATGGGCGAAACCGCGATGCACCTTACCCACAAGGCCCTGACCGGCATAGACATTGCCATTATCGCGGTTTATTTCACCATCATCTTTGGTATCGGCGCTTACTTTGCCCGTAAAGAGCGGACCTCAGCCGAGTACTTTCTTGCCGGCCGCAATGTGGGCTGGTTCGCGATCGGGGCGTCGCTGTTTGTTTCAAACATTTCCACCGAGCACTTCATCGGGCTGGCCGGCTCGGGAGCCAGTTCAGGCCTGGCCGTCGGTTCGTTTGAGTGGCTGGCCTGTCTCATATTGCTGATTCTGGGGTGGGTTTTCGTTCCGTTTTACCTGCGATCCAACGTCTTCACCATGCCCGAGTTCCTGGAACGGCGTTTCAGCCGCGGCTCCGCCATTTACCTGGCCAGTATCTCCATCATTGCTTATGTCCTGACCAAGATTTCCGTGCATCTTTGGGCGGCCGCGATTGTATTGAAGGGAGTCGTGGGCTGGAGCCCGCTGCAGGCGGCCGTCATTCTGGTGGTGGTGACCGGAATCTACACCGTCGCGGGCGGACTGTCCGCTGTAATCTACACCGAGGTCGTCCAGACCCTGGTTCTTTTGACCGGCGCAATCGCGCTTACCCTGATCGGCATGCACCAGGTGGGCGGCTTCGCCGGACTGCGTGCGGCGGTGCCCGCCAGCTACTTTCATATGGTCAAGCCGATGAGCGACCCGGACTTCCCCTGGACCGGAATTTTCTTCGGCGCGCCGATTCTGGGCATATGGTACTGGTGCACCGACCAGGTGATTGTGCAGCGCGTGCTCTCGGCCCGGGACGAGGGTCACGCTAAAGCGGGAACCATTTTCGCGGGATTTCTCAAAATCCTGCCCGTATTTCTCCTGGTGCTTCCCGGCCTGATCGCATTTGCCCTGTTTCGGGACATGTTCACGATTGGGGCCAATGGCGTACCGACCAATGGCGACATCGCTCTGCCCACTCTCATCCTCAATCTGCTGCCCACCGGACTCGTCGGGCTCATGATCGCGGCGTTGCTGGCGGCCTTGATGGGCGGAATGGCATCGGTCTTCAACTCGACCTCCACCCTGGTGACCCTGGATTTCTACAAAAAGCTGAAACCGGATGCCAGCGAGAAGCAGTTGGTTTTTATCGGCAGAATCGCGACGGGAGTCATGGTCCTGCTGGGAATCGCGTGGGTGCCTTTCATCACCCGGATCAGCGGCCAGCTCTACATTTACCTGCAGAGCGTTCAGGGCTACATCAGTCCTCCGATCGCGGCCTGCTTCATCCTGGGAATTCTCTGGACGCGGCTCAATGCGCAGGGTGCTCTCAGTTCATTGCTCACCGGTTTCGTGCTGGGCACGGTGCGGTTCCTGCTTGAGCTGGAATATCCCGGCGGCGCAGGCGCTCCCGATTCGATCCGCTGGCTGGTCGCCATGAACTTCCTGCACTACGCCATCCTTATGTTCGCGGTCTGCTGCCTGGTATTGATCGGCGTCAGCCTGCTGACGCCGGCGCCCGACCGCCAAAGGCTGGCCGGACTGACCTTCGCCACGGTGGACGAAAAAATGGACGTCACCCTGGTGCGGGGCATGGACTACAAGCCGGCGGCGGAAACCCCGCAGGAACACCGGCTGAATGTCATTTTCAGCCTGTTGCTCCTGGCCACCGTGATCGGACTGTGGTTCCATTTCCGGTAGGGCTTTAAACAGCTGTCCGGGATTCCCCAGAAATGGCCCGCATCCGCAGCCTGAGACCTAACGTCACTCGCGAAGAAGCGATGGAGCAATTTTCTTCCGGCGTGCTGGACGTGCTGCGGAAAACCGCCTTCGGCCCGCTGCGTTCGGTGGCGGATTTTTACATTCCCTTCCGGATATTCCGGATCGAAATCCTGAATGGCAACCAGCGCGACCGGCGCATCTATGGCCAGGATGCGGTGAATGGGTCGCTCGATATCTACAATTTCGAACAACTGCCGGACGAGCGCGAGGTGCGCTATCTCGAAACCCGCAATTGCGCGGAGCCCTTGCTGGGTGAAGCCGAGGCCGAAAAAATCGTCATCGGCAAAGTTCAGCGGCTGCTTTTCAGCACGGGATTTTTTCGCATACGCGAGTTGCAAATCACCGCCGCGCCGGTGGCCGGCGAAATCTATGTTCCCTACTGGGTGGGATTTCGCGGGCGCGGAATGCGGGCGCGCATGGCGGTCATCGATGCGGTGCGGCGCAGGCCCGAAGGGGCGAAGGTGCGGCAGCTATTGCAGACCTGGTTGACCTCTATCCGAACCACGTAGGCTGTCATCCTGAGCGGAGAGGCGGCTTCGCGAAGCGAAGCTGCCGCGCAGTCGAAGGACCCCTATGAGCTGATCGGGGACGGGCAAGCGTGAATATGGGTGCAGATCAAAGCAACCTCGTTGAGCTGCCAGGGGTCCTTCGACTCCATCCATCCATTCGTAAACGAATGGTTGAATCCGCTCAGGATGACAGGCGGAGCGCACCGCCGCGGTGGAAATTTCTCCGGCCCCGTCGTAATATTTCAGCCCGGTTTCGAAAGGACCCCTCTTCATGATGCTAGGCCTTTCCCTCTCAGCGTTTACCGCGGTGCACGTGATCATCAGTCTGATCGGGATCTTGTCGGGAATTATCGTCGTGGCCGGGATGCTGTCGGCCAAAGGGATGAACGGCATGACCGCGCTGTTTCTTTTGACCACGGTGTTGACCAGTGTGACTGGCTTCGGATTCCCCTTCACCCACCTCTTACCCTCGCACAAGGTGGGCATCATTTCGCTGGTGGTGCTGGCGATTGCGATCCTGGCGCGCTACAGCTTCCACATGGCTGGCCAGTCGCGCTGGATCTACGTGGTCACGGCTTTGATTGCGCTTTATCTCAACGTGTTCGTGCTGGTGGTGCAGAGCTTCGAAAAGGTGCCGGCCCTGCATGCGCTGGCTCCGACCCAATCCGAACCCCGTTCCTGGTCGCGCAGCTGGTGGTGCTGGCGCTGTTCATCGTGCTGACTATTCTTGCGGTGAGAAAATTCCATCCCGATCCCGGCCGGTGATGATCGACTAGAACCGCAGGTTCAGCAGGGGCGTGGCAGCGGGCGCGCGTTTCGGAGCGGAAGGGTTCGAATCGCTGCCTTGCAGCCGGATATTGCCGATGAATCCGTCGGTGTGAGCGTAAATCCCCTGGATCATCAGGGCGTGACCGAAAATCCTGAGGAATTTTTTCTGACTGTGTTCCAGCCGGTACGCCGCGAATGTGGTTGCGATCTGGATGATCCCCATGGTCGCGGCATACCGCGCCGCGGTCGGATGCTTGCCCAGAAGGAATGAACTGCCCCGCGGGAATCCGGATTCTTCGTAGCCCGGCATCTGCGCGACGGTGGTATAGCCGTCCAGAACATTCGAAAGGGTGTACGCGCCCGCCTCAATCCAAAATATCTTCTTATTGAATTTATTGAATAGCGGCTGCGGTCGCTTGGCGGCGACTGCCACGTCCGGAGTTGCGTCCGGCAGGTCGAGGGTTTGGGCCCACGCGCTTCCCGCCCCCAGCAACAGTAGAGCCGTGATGAGCGGCTTCATGAGTTCTGGTCGAATCCACGGAGAGCTTCCACTGCTCTTCCGCCGCCGGGGTGGCGGCAATCAACGACGTGGCGACGAAGGATGCGGGACAAGCGTTTCAGGAATGGCGGCAACATTGGCAGACCATGCAGTGCACCCAGAGCGCCAACCGATAACGCGCCAAACAAAGACACATGTCGGGCCTGCGTCCCAGCCAGTGCGCAGGAGATTGCGCGTCTGGCGCCTCGTCTGCCTCTTTGTGAATTTTTTCGCGGGGACACGGGCCCACGCGCGAGGCCGGAAGTTCCTTCGTGTAACTTGGCGTCCTTGGTGGTTCAAGCTCTTGGTTGTTGGAAAAAGGCTGAAAAGATTTGGGTCGGAAGCAAACTGGGTCCGCCTGCTTCGCCCTGCGGAAGCGGTTCGGCCGCTGCTCAGGCGGTGACCAGCGGACCGCAACTTCCGTAACCTGCCTTCTGCGGCCCCACGGCAACTATCCTTTCGGGCGGGGGTTTCAGA
>Ga0187822_10000211_pt1 | contig 10892 bp, 9 predicted proteins | sample NC_wetland_sal_i_18_FD_132967 | JGI IMG/M metagenome (GOLD analysis project Ga0187822, IMG submission 132967) | Wetland sediment microbial communities from Neuse River Estuary, North Carolina, USA - SourceSoil_2 | ecosystem: Environmental > Aquatic > Freshwater > Wetlands > Sediment | place...
CCCCTTGCGTGACTAGCTTTATGGATGTTTACGCTGCGATACGCTCGCTTTATGGATGGGCAGCCCTGCGGAGTTATGACTCCGAAATTGTATTCAAATTGTCAACAGATCCGAAAATGCTATTGGCCGCAAACGATGCGGAAAACCGTACTATTACGCTGCTGTTAACGCGTACAGCTGGCCAAAATTGGCCAAAACCTGTGGATTTTCGTGTGGAAATCGTCTGTTACTGTAAAGTTAATGGCATGAAAAGTGATAGGGCAATGACACGTCAACGCGACGGCTGGTATGGTCTAAGTGTAAGATAATACAGGTACTTGAACGCCGATCAGTCGCTTGTACAGGTGCTCTTGAACGCAAACTCAGCTACCAAACACAGGATAACGATTTGCACAGAAGTACAGCAATTCCCGGAAGCCGTCTATTGGCTTTAACCGAGGAGAAACAAAGCTACTGCGGCATTCGTGGCCAAGTTATGCCTCTTCAGGAGGCGCCAGTCGCAGCCGCCGGACCAATGACTCAGGGATCTCGGCGTCGATGACCATCTTCGAGTCGCGAAGGTCGCTATGCAACACTCGCCCCAGCCCGTGGACCAGCGCCAATGTACGGCCGTCGGCGACAGGCACTGAAAAATGCATCCGCCTTACCGGATCAACGGCCATCGAATCGTCCACACGTTGAAGCAGGTCATCGAGGCCGATACCGTTTAGCGCCGAAACATAGACATTGCCATTGCTGACGGAGAGTGCCTGCCGAGCCTCGGGATCGAGCCGATCAATTTTGTTGAACACATGCAAACGGGCGCGATCACTCACCCCAAGTTGTGCGAGGACTTTATCGACCTCTGCATCCTGCTCGGCGTGGTGCGGGTTCGAAATGTCCGTGACGTGGAGGATCAAAGAGGCCTGCTGCACTTCTTCCAAGGTTGCGCGGAATGCTGCCAGCAACCCTTTAGGTAGATCGCGAATGAACCCGACTGTATCGGAAAACAGGGCTCGGCGATGCGAGGGAAGGCGCACGGCGCGGACTGTCGGATCAAGTGTCGCGAACATCTTGGAGGAAACTACCACGTCTGCCCGGCTTAACGCATTAAAGAGGGTCGATTTGCCGGCGTTGGTATAACCGACCAGAGCGACTGTTCCCAGCGGGACGGACTCGCGCGCGGTGCGCCGCAGGGCGCGCTGCTTCCGCAGGGTTTCAATAGCAGCGCCAATCCGACGAACGCGCTCACGAATACGGCGCCTGTCCGTTTCGAGCTTTTGTTCGCCAGGACCTCGGGTGCCGATGCCGCCGCCGAGGCGGGAAAGCTCAGGACCTGCTCCTGCCAGCCGCGGCAGCAGGTAATTCAGCTGCGCCAATTCCACTTGCAACTGCCCTTCGCGGCTGCGCGCGTGGCGAGCAAAGATATCTAGGATTAATTGGGTGCGATCGATCACGCGGCGGTCTACACCCCTTTCCAGATTGCGCTGTTGCACAGGTGTGAGTTCGCGATCGAAGATAATCAGGGGCGCTTGCCGAGCCTGAGCTTCTGCCCGGATCTCTTCCAGTTTGCCGCGGCCTACTATGCTCGCGGGATCGATAGCGTCACGCATCTGGAGAATGCTGCCGGTCACGACGGCACCCGCGCTGCGAGCCAATTCGGCAAGCTCCTCGAGGGACTCGCGGGCGGTCTCGTCCGAGGAATGGCCGGGAATATGAGGCGCACGCTTCAAACCCAATCCGACCAGAAGCGCACGTTCCCGAACGTCTGTGGTCCTGGGAGTCTTCATGCGTACGAAAGAGCGAGGCACGGACTGGATTGCAAAGAGGCTGACAGAAGAACAAGCGCGCGGCTCTTAGCGTAAATACTCACTGCTCTAATTATACCGCCCAGCTTATGACGTGCCACGCCGAGTCGTCTGCTCCTAACCATTGGATCACCTCAGCAAAGGCTCCAGATACTCGAGAACTGCGGAGAGCGTCTCCGCCGCATCGCCAAACCCGGGGAACCATTGGATGCCCGATTCCCGGCGAAACCAGGTGAGCTGACGCTTTGCGTAGCGACGAGTGGCTTGCGCGATGGCCTCGACTGTATTCGAAAGGGGCGAACCCGATTCCGCGTGGGCTCGAAGCTCGCGGTACCCGATGAATTCGAAGGGCTTGGCACTTACTTGAGAGTTCTGGGTAATCAGCGTCGCAACTTCCTCGGTCCAGCCCTGATCGAGCATGAGGCGGACGCGCCTATCGATGTGCTCATAGAGCACTTGACGCTGAGGATTCAGACCAATCTTCAAGGGGGCATAGCCCTGCAAACTTTGGCGGCCAGCTCGATGCAATTCAGTTAACGGACGGCCCGCGAGCAGACATACCTCCAAGGCGCGCACGAGCTTTTGACGGTCATTTGGCGAGATGCGTTGGGCCGCGACGGGATCGAGCCGCTGAAGAATCCGGTGCAAGTAGGCGCCACCGCGCTTCGCGCCGGTTACATTCAGCCTGCCGCGCAGCCGATCCGAACGAGTGGGCGCATCGGCCAAGCCCTCGAGGAGAGCTCGGAAATACAGGCCGGTTCCGACGGTGAAAATCGGCAAACGCTGACGACTGCGCAAATCCGCAAGCACTTCAAGCGCGCGCTGGCGGTATTCACCCGCCGTGAAGATCTCTGCGGACGAAATCAGGTCGATCATGTGATGGGGAACGCCGCGCCGCTCGGCCGCGGACGGCTTCGCTGTGCCGATATCGAAACCGCGATACACCTGGGTTGAATCACAGGCAATCACCTCGCCGTCCAATTTCCGGGCCAAAGCGACGGCGAGCGAGGACTTGCCGGACGCTGTTGGCCCGAAAATAGCTACCAACGGCAGTGTGGCTGGGTGAACGGGCGCGTCGGGGGTCATCGCCGAAGAGTCAGCGGTAATTACCGAGCCGGTCAAATCAGTTTCCAGTAACGGACAAGCAGATAAACCAAGAATAGCGCGGCAATAAACAGCGAACCTACGGCCTGAGCTTCGCGGGGCTTCACTGAGCGCTCAAAGGCAAATTGTATAGAAAGATGAAGCGCAACTCGATAAAGGGGCCACTGAACGCAGGCGGCAACGGCTGAAAGGGAGAGGAGCTGCGGATGGACGAATATGCGGCGCGATCGAGCGCCTCCTTGCCCGAGGAGTTCATCAGCTGTGGCTCGGCTTCGGGAACTGCACCAGAGGACATAATGCGGAATTGCAACACCACGCGGCCTTTCTCGCCAAGGCGTGCCGATTCAGGCATCACGGAATACCAATTGCGCCTTACGCTATCCACCACGCGCGCCAGATAATCGTTGAAATCCACGCCTTCGGTCGGCGTGAGCATCTGCACCGCGCCGCCAAGATAGCCATCGCCGCCGCCACCGCCACCGTAATTCGGAGCTCCAGGGATTTGTCCGCCGAACTGTTCCGTGCCACCGCCGCCGCTTTGTCTCGACTGCTGCGCTGATTCCTGGAGCATGCGGCCCGGCGAACTCATTTGCGGAAGAACGAGATGATTCTGGGCCTGCGTTTGAGGCTGGGGCTTAGGAGTATCGGCAGGAATATCAGCCGGCCTCTGCGCTTGCGGCTGCGGTTTAGGCGCAGCAGGTAATTCCGGCGCCGGTTCGGTGGGCGTATCGCGCACCACGCGTTCGGGTTCCTTTGGTCCAGGCAAGGGTTGTGGAACCACTGGCGGGGCCATCTGGCGCAATATACGCGGATCGATACGCATTTGGGGGCTACGCGGCGCTGGTGGAGTTGCCGGCAAACCACGCACGTCCGGCGGCATATAGATGAAATTGAGCTGCTGCCGGGCCAGATCGATTTGCGATTGCGTAGGCGGGCGATAAGGAAAGAGCTTGGTCTGCAGCAGAAGAAAACTGATGAACAGGACGTGAAAAGCAATCGATCCAGTGCGCGCGATCCAGTTCCAATCTCGGGGCGGCGTTTCTACCGGTTCCACCATGAGGTTGACGTCGCCGGTAGTGAGAACGTCTGGTTTGAGCACATCAGGCAATTCGTATGCCGAGACCGGTCCCTTTGCTTCGAGTTCGACGACAGGCAATGCCATCGGCACGGTGACTCTATGGTCCAGTACCGTAATTGGGGCGTACTTGGGATGGGCCATTGCGGGATCGAGCGGCACGGCCGGCGTATCACGGGGAACGACAACGCGCGAGGCCAACACGTCCAATGGCAGATGCGCAGGAATCGAGCTGTGTGTTTGGAGTTCCGCGCGAGGCAGATTCGCGGCGACAACAGTGCGTTCATCGAGCAACGTGGTGAGACGGCGCGCAGGCGTTGCATCCGGCCTTTCAGGTGCAGGCCGCACGTCACGCGGAACGAGACTTCGCGGAATCATCAATTTGCTCGAGGAGGTGCTAAGGTACCCAATTGGACGCGTTGATTGTGTTCCAGGATGCCTGCCATAACTCTGTCCGCCAGCTCCAAGGCTCGGCGACCCGCGCGCGCATCGATGAGTGGAGCAGTGCGACGACGCACGGCGTCCACAAAGGCGCGTAGCTCGGCCGCCAACGGTTCTTCGTGTTTGGTGGCAATAGGCTCAAAATCGAATTCCGGCTGGGGAGCAGGCTTTCGGACCCGAATGCGCAGCGCGTCCTGCCGCGCATAGTCCAGCGAAATATATTCGTGGTGCTGGAAAAAACGAAGTTTGCGCACGCGCTCTGTGGAAACGCGGCTGGCCGTCAAATTGGCGACAGCGCCGGAAGCAAACTCGATGCGGGCATGCGCGATATCAACCTTATCCGTGATGACAGGAATCCCGAGGGCGTGAATCGACGCTACCGGCGAATCGGCCAGTGTAAGAAGAATATCCAGATCGTGAATCATGACGTCATACACCACGTCGATATCGAGACTGCGCGGGCTGAACACCCCTAATCTATGTACCTCAAAGTATAACGGCTCCTTGATTATCGGCAAGACCGCCACGAAGGCTGGATTAAACCGCTCTAAATGACCGATTTGCAATACGCGAGCGTACTGTCGCGCAGCGTCCATAAGCAGATCAGCCTCTGAAACCGAAGCCGCAATGGGCTTCTCCACCAGCACGTCAATTCCCCTTGAAAGCAAGAGGCAGCCGATGGATGCATGTTCGCTTGTGGGCACAGCGAGACTTACGGCGTCCACGCGGCCGCTCAAAGAGTCAAGACCGGGGAGCACCTTAGTGCCAAATTCATCGGCCACACGTTGGGCGCGCTCGGAATTCAGGTCCACGATACCAACCAAGTCGACCCCTTCTAGCTGACGATAAACGCGCGCGTGGTTACGTCCGAAATCTCCGACCCCGACCACTGCCACACGAACATCTCGGTCGTTCATCCCGCCTTTGCTCCGGAGGCATCGTTCGGGTAAGTGGCCGGAGTACCGGGGAGGGCAATGGGTTGCGCATCCGGCGCAAAGGCTTGCATCGCGATTCCCGCTTCGTCGGCCGCCTCAATGAGCCGCGCGCGATCGAAGAGCAAGGTGCGGCAGGCATCAATGGCGAGCGCCGTCGCTTGGGAACGCCTCATTATTTCGACGGTGCGGAGTCCCACGACGGGTACATCGAAACGCATATCCTGACGCGGCTTGGCGACTTTCACGACGACGAGGGGCTTCCCCGCCGCCAGACGCGCCGCCCGTTCGATGGTCTCGTCGGTGCCTTCCATGGCTTCGACGGCGACGCAGGCGCGGTCGCTGATAACCACTGTCTGGCCCAAATCGAGCCCCGCAACGTGTTTGGCAATCTCACGGCCGTAAGCGATGTCGGCGGATTCACGCGCATCCGGAGCACGCCGAGTAAGAACGCCGGCGTCGGGCAGTAATGGTTTCAGAAAAGCCGTTGAATCGACAAGTTGAATGCCTTCGTCTTCAAGCACGCGAGCCACAGCGCCGATTAGCGAATCGGTATTTTTCCTGGGCAGAGAAAATATCAGTTTAGCCAGCTTCCAGTCCGGTCGAATGGAGCTAAATATCTTTGTATGCTTCACTTGGCCGGCCATGACAGCCCGCGTGACGCCTTCCTGGTGGAGAAGATCGAGAGTACGGCTCAATTCGCCTAAGCTTACCCAATGGAGCCGATTGGCGATGGCCTCCAATTCCGGAGAAGCTTCCTCTCGCAGCGCGATCACCGCCATTTCGATTCCCTGACTTCGCGCGGCTTCAAGAACCAAAAAAGGAAACTTGCCATTTCCCGCAATCAAACCCCATTTTCCGGGAAGCGTTGCGGTTGGCGAGGACATATTTTTTTCGGGGGCGACAGCCACTACTTGGTTATACCGCGCTCGCTGGATTCCATGAAACGCATCAGTTCGGTGACATCCGCGGAGGCCTTGAGTGTGAGCCGCATCTGTTCGAGCGCCTGGGTGGTGTTGAGCTTCGAATTTACGAGAAGGCGATACGCGCTCTCAATAGCGCGAATGCGCTCCGTGGTAAAGCCGCGGCGCTCCAATCCTACGCTATTGACCCCGAAACAGCGCGTGTGGCGCTCAGTGACGACCAGTGAGAATGGCGGAACGTCCTGCGTAATGACGGTAGACGCGCCGATATACGCATATCGACCAATGCGGCAGAATTGATGCACAGGGGAAAATGCGCCAATCGTGGAGTAATCCTCGACGGTCACATGGCCAGCCAGCGTGGCGCCATTCGCGAAGATCGTATGACTACCCACTACGCAATCGTGGGCGACGTGAGTAGAAGTCATAAAGAGGTTATCGCTTCCTATGCGGGTCACGCCTCCTCCCTGCACGGTTCCGCGGCTTACGGTGACGCCCTCGCGGAAAACATTGCCGTCGCCAACTTCCAAGCGCGTGCGTTCGCCGGCATACTTCAGATCTTGTGGGTCGCCGCCGATTCTGCAAAACGGATGCAGCACGTTGCCGCGGCCAAGGCGAGAGGGGCCGTTCACTATGGCATGAGCGTGAAGAACGCAATCATCGCCCAGTTCGACCTCATCGCCAACCACTGCATAGGGCCCGATGCTCACTCCGGCGCCTAATCGCACGCCTGGGGCAACTACCGCGCGAGGATCGATTTCCATGGAGACTGTCCGACCCAGGGTTCCGCTCATTCTCGAGTTCCAGCGACCCCCGCCGGCTGGGCAGCCACCGGAGCTTCCGCAGGATCGCGCTCCACCATTTTGCACATTAAAGTTGCTTCTGCCGCGAGCTCACCATTGACGCTGGCCGTCCCACGCAATTTGCAGAAATTCCCACGCCAGGAAACGACCGCGACGTCCAGCCGCAATTGCTCTCCCGGAACTACGGGCCGCCGAAAACGCGCGTCATCAACGGCGACAAAGTACAGCAATTTATTCTCACGGTCGGGAACTTCCTGCAAAAGCAGCAGCCCGCCGGTCTGAGCCATGGCTTCGATGATCAAGACTCCAGGCAGAATGGGTTTGCCGGGAAAGTGGCCCTGAAAAAAACTCTCGTTGATACTCACGTTTTTCACGCCGACAATCCGCTTGAAACGCTCCATTTCCAGGATGGCGTCGACCATCAGGAAAGGGTAACGATGCGGCAGGATTTTCTGGATGCCGTTGGTGTCCAGAATCATCAGCTCCTCAATTCCGGCGAGAGCCCGCGCGACACGCACAAACTGATCAAGGCATTATAAGCGAAAGGGCAAAGAGGCGGGAACCGCGTTGCCGCAAAAGAGCGCGGCTGCTAGCATACGCGCTCGGTGAGCCTACCCGAAAAATTGCCAGAAATACTGCCGTTTTTGCAAAACCGCAGGCCCGCCATGCTGCGTTTACTCAAACGCTTCGTGCTGTGCGAATCGCCTACGGATTCGAAGGCTGCTGTTGACGATTTTGGGCGCATCATCACAAAGGAATGGCGGAAGCGTGGCGCGACAGTCGAAATTCTTACGCGGAAGAAAGAAGGCAATCACCTGCGCATTACCTGGCCCGCAGTGCGCCTGCGAGTACATCAGGATTCCGGGCGATCGAAGCAAATTTTGGTCCTCGGGCATTTGGACACGGTTTACCAAACCGGGACGATCAAGAAAATGCCCTTTCGGGTGAGACGAGGACACGCGTTCGGTCCAGGCATCTTCGATATGAAGGGCGGACTGGTGATTGCTCTTTTTGCTGTTGATGCGCTCATGCATGCAGGCTGGCTGCCGTGCCGCAGTATTGTCTTCCTCTGGACTTCGGACGAGGAAACCGGGAGCACGAGCTCGCGAGAAATAATCGAACGAGAAGCCCGGCGCAGCGCGGCTGTGCTCGTTCTGGAGCCTGCGAATGGCCCCTACGGAAAGCTCAAGACACAACGCAAAGCCACCGGAACGGCCGACCTCATTATTACCGGCCGAGCGGCCCACGCCGGATTAGATCCAGGAGCGGGGGTGAACGCGGTGCATGAACTTGCGTTGCAGGCGGGGCGACTCATGCACCTGAATGATGCCCGACGCGGAACCAGCGTGAACCCAACCGTCGCGCAAGGAGGCACGCGCAGCAACGTGATCCCCGCGGAAGCGCGCCTCACGGTAGACTTACGCGCTGAAACTCTCGCGGAGGTGCGCCGAATCGAACGCGAGTTGAAGGGGCTTCGACCGATCCTGCGCGGGGCGAGTCTCGCGGTCGAGGGCGGATTTTCGCGTCCTCCGTTAGAACGCAGCGCCAGCGCCGCACTTTTTTCTCAGGCGCGGAAATTGGCGCATCGGCTGGGATTTTCGCTTGGCGAATCCCTCGCCGGAGGAGGTTCTGATGGCAATTTCACTGCTGCACTCGGCGTGCCCACGCTCGATGGTTTGGGCGCGGTCGGTGAGGGCGCGCACAGTCCCGACGAGCAGGTGATCCTTTCGGCTCTGCCAGAGCGCGCCGCCCTTCTCGCTGGATTATTAGCTAGTCTGTAGGAGTGTGTCCGATTGATCAGCGAAGCTTTCGGAGGTAATCGGCAGTCGCGGCGTTCAGGTCCGCGTAGGTCATATGGAGCGCGGCGCGAACCGCATTCTCGGGCGAATCCCCTCGATCGAGACGCTCGAGGATTCGTTCCAAGTCGCCTGGACTCGTCGTCTCGATTGCTTCCATGACGGCAAGCGACCACGCGTAGGCGTCTTGTGCGAACCCGGTTTCGAGATTCATCCAGGATGGCTCGAGAGCGGAAAGAGATGGATCCTGATGCCTATCGTACATGCCGAGAAGTTCTGCGGCTGTCGCTCCATCCGTGCGCCTTCCCTCCATCCATTGAGCGGCACCTTCCTGCAGCCAAGTAGGACAGTGGCCATGCGTTTTTTCGTTTATGAAGCTATGAGTGAGTTCGTGCTTGAGGACCTGCGCAAGTGCCGGAGATACACGATCCAGTCCTTGCACCGGCACGCGAATCCGGCCATCGTTAAGCGCTCCAGCCCAAGCGGGCGCCCTGGTAATGTCCTGGAAGAGTTGGTTCGTGTAGAGCGTGACGGAAATAGGCTCTTTCGGCGTGTAATTGAGCGCCCCGGAAATCTCGTCAAAGTCGCTCTCTAAGGCACGAAGAACATCGCGCGCCAGTTCCGGCGCCGCTTCCCCGTAATAGTGCAAGTCAAAATGGGCGCTGCGGTTTTCGCGGAAGCTATTTTCCACGTCCAGATCACGCTGCGCCTTTTCTAAAGCGCGCGCCACATCGGGATCGGGACTCTGCTGTTGAGAACGCTTCCATTCCGCCACGGCGTCAGACAGGCGATTCAGACCGTAATCAGCCCAACCCGTCAGCTTGGCAATCACAGGTGAATTCGGATCGCTGCGGCGCCCTTTTTCGAGCAAGTCCAGCGCGGGCTGATATTCGCTTCGGCGCAAATGCAGATAAGCGGCGTTGAGGATTAGGGGAACCTGATCAGGCGCGAAAGTAAGCGCGCGATCGGCGTGCTGCAGGGCGGCGCCGAAATTATTTCGGTCCATTTCGAAACGGCTGGCGGCGAATTCCGCTTCCGCAGCACGAACAAGCGCGTCGGCGCTATGCGTGGATGCTCTCGCGTCAATCTGCGCCAGGGCCTCCTGGTCTATTGTGCCGTTTCGCATGATTGCTGGGACTGTGAGAGCCGCATCACTTGACGAGGGCGGGGCCATGGACAACTCCGCCGCGGCAGAATGCGAGTTCCTCTGCGGACCGATGGGCGGATCGCCGTTCGTGATGCGGTCGACAAGAGATTCGGGCACGCTCATGGTGCCGGCCGCGGTTTCGAAGGTCACTTTCCCGTTCTGCCTGACGACATTCGTGCCCTGAATCTGGCGGCCATTCTTGAGGTAAATCGTATCGGCCTGAACGAAAACAGGATTCAAAAAAGCCACAAGAAGCGCTGTCCAAATTGGCTTAAGTGCCCTGTTCACAATGCCTCTCATGAAAGAAGGGTTGCTGCATTTACGTTAAAAGTTAGATATGCATGTGTCAATTGTACGAGCGGCGCCCTGTTCCTAGCCGGTATATGCGGAGGGCGCGCGAAATTCGGCGAGCGGCAAAAAGGGGTATTGGGCTCAGGCCGCTCTGTTCCAAAAAAAGTCGACTAAGTAAGAACAGAATGGGAGACTAGTGGCGTTCGCGATGGCAACGAATCACCTCGCCAATACCGTGCTCGATGTGAGCCGCCCTCGCCAGGCAGCTTTCGAGCTTACAGGCAGGTTGTCTCGAAATTTAGAGGCGATCACGGCATTCTTTCTGTTCCTATTTGTAATCGCGCAGCCTCTCTCGATTGCGGGTTCGCATATTGCCTATGCGTGTGCCGCATTTGCTTGGGTTCTACGCCTTGCCTTTGTGCGCCGAGGCGTGTTGAAGAGTTCGCCGCTGGACCTTCCGACTTTGATCTTCTTGTTCCTCTCTATTTTGTCGACGCTGCTCTCGCCGCTCCCGGCCTCGAGCTGGGAAGGCATGCGCAAAATTGCGCTGATCTTTCTCGTTCTGCTCGTGGCGCATAATGTGCCGAGCGCCC
>Ga0187822_10000213_pt1 | contig 10846 bp, 7 predicted proteins | sample NC_wetland_sal_i_18_FD_132967 | JGI IMG/M metagenome (GOLD analysis project Ga0187822, IMG submission 132967) | Wetland sediment microbial communities from Neuse River Estuary, North Carolina, USA - SourceSoil_2 | ecosystem: Environmental > Aquatic > Freshwater > Wetlands > Sediment | place...
GGTGCCGGTGATGAGGCGGGGGTCCTCGCGCCGCTTGATGCCGGAGCCGAACAGGGTGGCCATGGCCGGCCTCCTTCTAGACGCCGGCGCCGGCGGGCTGGCCGGCGGGCTTCGCGGTGGCGGCCGCCGCGGCGGGCTCGGCCTGGGCGCCGCGCATCGTGGCGGCGGCCGACTGGATCGCGGTCACGATGTTCTGGTAGCCGGTGCAGCGGCAGAGATTGCCCTCGATCGCGTGGCGGATCTCGACCTCGCTCGGGTCGGGATTCCGGCTCAGCAGATCGGCGGCGCACAGGATCATGCCCGGCGTGCAGAACCCGCACTGGAGGCCGTGCTTCTCCCAAAAGGCGGTCTGGAGCGGATGCAGCTGCTCCGGCGTCCCGAAGCCTTCGATGGTGGTGATCGCGTGACCTTCGGCCTGGACGGCGAACAGGGTGCAGCTCTTCACGGCGCGGCCGTCGAGCAGCACGGTGCAGGCGCCGCACTGGCTCGTGTCGCAGCCGACGTGGGTGCCGGTGAGGTTGAGATCGTCGCGCAGCACCTGGACCAGCAGGGCCCGCGATTCGACCTCGACCGCGTGCGCCATGCCGTTGATCGTCAGGGTGACGGGGTGCTTCATGGAAGCCGGTCTCCTTTGGGTCGGAGGGCTTGGGACGCGGGGCGGAAGGATAGGCTAGCCCCCCGCGACATCTCGGTCAAGCTGCGTCCCGGTCGCCCCGATCACCCGGTGCGCCGCGCTCTTGACCCACGCGTCGCCTGCTTGTAACCTGCGTACCCCGTTCGCCTTCCAGCGTTTCTCGATGGGGTGTAGCTCAATCGGCAGAGCGCCCGGCTGTTAACCGGGAGGTTGCTGGTTCGACCCCAGCCGCCCCAGTGGGAGTCCTCAGCCGTCAGCCATCAATGGTGGCTGACGGCTGGTGCCATCTACTACTCCAACTTCTCGTACGCTCCGACCGTCAGGAACTCCGGAAACTCCTTGGCGCCAACCAGCTCGTCGAGCAACGCCGCCGCCTCGCGCCACCGGCCCGGCCGGTCCGGGCGCTCCAGCCGCCCCACCTCTTCGGCCAGGAGGCTTCGGCAGCGTTCCAGGGTGACCGGTGCCCCCTCCTCGGTCCGGACCCCGTGGCGCACCCACTGCCAGAGCTGGGCTCGAGCGATCTCGGCGGTGGCGGTGTCTTCCATGAGGTTGTTGATCGCCACCGCCCCTGCGCCGTCCAGCCAGGCAGCGAGGTACTGGAGCGCCACGCTCACGTTCCCGCGTACGCCGGCATCGGTGACCCGCCCGCCGGGGACTCGCGTATCGAGCAGTTCCGCGGCGCCGATCCGTACGTCTTCCCGGAGCCGGTCCTTCTGGTTCGGCCGGTTGCCGAGGACCTGGTCGAAGACCTCGCGCACGACCGGCACCAGGTCCGGATGCGCCACCCACGCTCCGTCGTAGCCCGCGGCCGCTTCGCGGCTCTTGTCCTCCCGCACCCGGGCGAATGCCTGCGCGTTGATCTCGGGGTTCTTCCGGCTGGGGATGAAGGCCGCCATGCCGCCGATGGCGTGGGCGCCCCGCCGGTGGCAGGTGCGCACCAGCAGCTCGGTGTATGCCCGCATGAACGGCACGGTCATCGTGAGCTGGGCTCGGTCCGGGAGGACGAACTCCGGCCGGTGCCGGAACTTCTTGATCACGCTGAAGAGGTAGTCCCAGCGGCCGGCGTTGAGGCCGGCCGCATGCTCCTTCAGCTCGTACAGGATCTCGTCCATCTGGAAGGCGGCGAGAATCGTCTCGATCAGGACCGTCGCGCGGATCGTGCCGTGCGGGATACCCAGCTCGGCCTGGGCGAAGACGAAGACGTCGTTCCAGAGCCGGGCCTCCAGGTGATGCTCGAGCTTGGGCAGATAGAAATACGGACCGCTCCCCCGGGCGCACAGCTCGGCGGCGTTGTGGAAGAAGTACAGCCCGAAGTCGAAGAGGCCGGCGGGCACGGGCACGCCGTCCACTCGCACGTGCCGCTCCACCAGGTGCCAGCCGCGGGGACGGACCACCAGCGTCGCGGGAGTGGGGCCGAACCGGTACTCCTTTCCCTCGGCGGTCGTGAGCGTGAGTCGGCGGCGGACGGCGTCGAGGCAGTTCGAGTGCCCCTCCACCACGTTCCGCCACGGGGGAGAGAGCGCGTCCTCGAAGTCCGCCATGAAGACGCGGGCCCCCGAGTTGAGCGCGTTGATCATCATCTTGGCCTCGATCGGCCCGGTAATTTCCTCCCGGCGGTCGTCGAGATCGGCCGGCGCCGGGGCCACGGTCCAGCCGCCCTCGCGCACTGGCGCGGTGTCCGGTTCGAAGTCGGGCATGACGCCGGCGTCGAGCCGCCGCTGCGTCTCCACCCGCCGCGCGAGGAGGGTGTCACGGGTCGGGCCGAAGCGGCGGACCAGCGCCGCCACGAAGGCGAGCGCGTCAGTCGTGACGACGTGGTCGAGGTCGGGCACCTCCGGGCCGGACACCTCGATGCCCGCGCCCTTGATTAAGATCGTCTTCATGGCTGCGACCTTTTCATTCTCGAGCAGGACCGCGCTCCAAGTTGTACCCGTGGCACCCGCTGCGGGAGGCCGAAGCGCGGTCGAACCATCACCCGGGTCCCGCTCATGCCTTCGGTAGCGTTTATCGGCCTCGGCTCCATGGGCCTCCCCATGGCCCGCAATCTCCTTCAGGCCGGCTTCGACGTCCGGGTCTGGAACCGCACGGCCGCGAAGGCGCGGGACGTCCCCGGCGCCCGGCCCGCCCCGACGCCCGCCGCCGCCGCGGACGGCGCCGAGTTCGCCGTCTCCATGCTGGCCGACGATGCCGCGGTCGAAGCCGCGGCGCTCGGTTCGGACGGGATTCTGGCCGGGCTCCGGAAAGGCGCCATCCACGTGGGCGCGAGCACGGTCTCCGTCGCGCTCTGCCGCCGGCTGGCGGACGCGCATGCGGCCAGGGGCGTAGGTTACGTGGCCGCGCCGGTATTCGGGCGGCCCGACGCGGCGGCCGCGAAGCAGCTCTGGATCGTGCCGGGCGGCGCCCCCGCCGACGTCGAGCGGTGCTCGGCGGTCTTTGCCGCGCTGGGGCAGGGCCTCTTCCCCATGGGGTCCGCTCCCCAGGCGAGCCTCGTCAAGCTGCTCGGCAACTTCATGATCGCGTCCACCATCGAGATGCTGGGCGAGTCGCTGGCGCTGGCGGAGAAGGCGGGGCTCGATCCGTCCCGGTTCCTCGGGATGCTGACCGGAACGCTCTTCGGGGCGCCGGTCATCAAGCGCTACGGCCAGCTGGTGGCCGACACCGCGTTCGAGCCGGCCGGGTTCCAGCTGGCGCTCGGCCTCAAGGACGTGAATCTCGCGCTGGGGGCGGGGGAGGAGCTCCGGGTGCCGCTGCCGCTCGCGAGCCTCGTGCGCGAGCGGATGCTGACCGCGCTGGCGCGGGGGCGCGAGCGGTTCGACTGGTCCGGGTTTGCTTCGGTGATCCGGGAGGCGGCGGGGCTCGAGCCGGTGCGCGGGCCGAGGTAGCGGCCGCGCCCTCTGGGTCGCGCGCCGTCAGTCGAGCAGCGCGAGCAGCTCGTCCGGCCGCTCGAGCCAGAAGTCGGGATCCGCCGGCTCGAGCTGGCTCCGGGAGAACGGGCCCCAGAGCACGGCCGCGGTCCGGACGCCGGCGCCCCGGCCGGAGTGCATGTCGTGGATGCTGTCGCCGATGTAGACGGTGGAGGCGGGGTCTGCGCCCAGCAGGCGGACCGCGGTCTCCACCGGCTCCGGGTGCGGCTTGGCGTTGGTCACCTCGTCGGCGCACACCAGCACGTCCATCGCGTCGTCCAGTCCCACCAGCTGGAGCCCGCGGAGCGCGCCCCGGCGGTTCTTGCTGGTCACGAGCCCCGTCTGCCGTCCCAGCCCGCGGATCGCCCGCACCGCCTGCACCACCCCCGGGAAGCCCCGCACCATGCGGTCGTGGTTTGCCAGGTTGTACTCGCGGTAGGTCTCTATGAGCGCCTCCATCATCCTCGCGTCGTCCTTCCAGGGCGAGAACTGGGCGGTGAGCGGCGTGCCCACGCCCGCGAGCCACTCGGCGTCGCTTCGGGGCGGGAGGCCGTGGGCGGCCAGCGTGTGGTGGTAGCTGTCGAGAATGAGCTGGACGGAGTCGATCAGCGTGCCGTCGAGATCGAACAGGAAGGTGCGGAGCGTGGGCATGCCTGAAACGTAGCGAGGGCCCGGCCCCGACACCCGGCGCGGCTTGCCGCCGGTCCGAGTGCGCTACTGCGGCCGGAAGATGACGAGCCCCGTGAGCCGGGCGTGGACCGCGTCCCGCTCCGGCGTGGGTTCCGGGAACGCGGCCAGCGCAGATCCCAGGGCCCGGTCGCTCGAGCCGGCGAGGCTTGCGATCCACGCGCGCTCCCCGGCGGTGTGGCCGCCCGCCGCGAAGCGGATCGCGCGGTGCAGCCGATCCAGCGCGGCGGCGTCGCGCCGTCGCGCGGCCGCTCGGGCGAGTGCCTGGAGCCGGCCCATCAGCCGATGCGCCGCCGGTGCAGCGTGCGCGCCGAGCCAGCGGCTCCGCCTGAGCTCGGCCATGCGCTGCCGGATGGGCGCGGCCAGAAGCGCGAGCGCGGCCTCGACGGCCTCGGGCGTCGGCGCCGGCTCGAGGCTGCCCGCGGCGCCCGCCGTCGTGAGCCGCGCTGCCACGATGCCCGCATCCTCGGTCCATGCCCCGGCCTCATCCCGCCAGAGCACATGATTCGCGAGCGGCGCGCCCGCGGCCGGCCACGCGTGGAGCGCGAACCCCGCCAGGATCCCCGGCGGACCGGCCGGGAGCAGCGCGATACCCTCGGCGGCCGCGAGGTCACGGAACTGCTCCGCGAGGTCCGCTCTCCAGCGCCATAGCGCGCGACCCGGCTCGTCCAGTCCAACGGCCGATGGCAGCCGCCGCTTTCCCGCGAGGCAGGCGAGCTGGCGAAGCCGCGCGTCCACCATCGGCGCCGGATCGAGCCGGACGACCTCGACCTCGGCGTGCACCGCGCCCGCCCGGCGGGCGCGGCCCTCGCGCTGGTCCATCCGCGCCGGCGTCCAGGGGAGGTCGTAGTGGACCACCCGCTCGGCGCGGTGAAGATCCAGGCCCTCCGCGGCGACGTCGGTGGTGACGAGATGGCGCAGCGCGAGGCCCCGGATGCCCCCATTACCGACGCCCGGGCGGAACCAGTCGAGCACCGCGCGCCTGGGCACCGGCTGGCGCCCGACGCCCGCGCGCTCGCCGGTGCACCAGGCCACCGGACCCGGGAGGCGATCGCGCAGGTGCCGCACCGTCTCCCGCGCCACCGTGAAGACCAGGGTGGGCCGGCCGTCGGCCAGCAGGTTGCGGAGTTGCTCGACCTTGGGGTCGGGTTCCCGCGCCGCGGCGCTCACCAGCCCGCGCAGCTCCTCCAGCAGCGGGAGGTCGTCCGGTGCCAGGTCCGTGACGCCGTCGGCCGGATCGAGGAGATCCCAGAACAGGAGCTGGTCGTCGAGACCCCCGGTGAGGTCGCGCAACGTGCGGCGATCCGGCGCGCGGCCCGACCGCGCGGCGTCGCCGGCATGGAGCAGGAGCCGGCGGTAGCGCTCGACCGACGCGCCCAGCGCGGCGGGACTCGACCCGGCGGCCCGCCAGAGCGCCGAGCGCACCAGCGCCGCGATCGGAGCGCGGGTGGAGAGCCGGAGCCGCTCGACCAGGGCCAGCGCCGGGCCGAGCGGCGCGAGCGTCGAGTCTTCGAGTCGGACGACCAGCTCCCGCGCGGCCGGGCGCCGCGCCGCCGCTGCCGGCCCGACGATGATCACGTGGCTCAGCGCAGGATGCCCGCGGCCGGTGTCGAGTCCCGCGGCGAGCGAGGGCAGGCCGTGGTGCCGGAGTGCGTCGTCGCGCAACGTGAGCGCGAGCTGATGCCCGAGCTCCGCCAGCCGGTTCGGCACCGGCGACGCGCTCACCAGCAGCGCCCGCCGGCCCACGAGCCACGGTGCGACGTGCCGGTACCGCCGGGTGGCCGGGTTGCGGAAGTGATGGCTCTCGTCCACCAGCACCAGCCGGCCGCATCCCTCCGGAAGCGCGCCCCGGCTCACCCGCTCGTGCGACCACACGATGGTGGAAACGCCAAGCCTGGCCGACACCTCCCGCCACTGCCCGGTGAGCGCGGCCGGGACGAGACACGCGGTTGGCCGCCGGTTGAGCGCTGCCGCCACGGCCAGGGCCACGTAGGTCTTGCCGGTGCCGACTGGGTCCGCCAGCAGCGCGCCGCCATAGCGCCGGACCGCGGCAACGGCGCGGCGGAACGAGGCGAGCTGCTCGGGCCAGAGCCATGCCGGGGCGGGGTCCGGGGCCTCCTCGGGCGCGAGGCTCCGAGCCAGGGCCGCGGCCACCCGCGCGGGCGGCGCCGGCGGACCGGGCCGGAGAGCCGTGAGCAGCGGCTCCGCCACTGCCACCAGCGCCTCAGCGCCGATGGTTTCGCTGATCCAGGTCGGCGAGCGCGCGCCGCGCGTCGGGGCCGAGCGCGAGATGACTGGCGGTGAGGACATCGATCTCTCGCTGGACGTCGCGCCCCTCCGCTCCGAGGCTGGCGAGCTCGGCCAGGGCCGGGTCCGCGAGCGCGGAGTCGGGCAGCGGAAGTCCGCCGACCACGCCTGCGCTGAACCGCGCGAAGCCGCCGGCGGCGGGCGTGGCCACGAGCCGGGCGGCCACGCGAAGCCAGCTCGCGTTGAGCCAGGCGGCCAGCCGAAGCGCCGTGTCAGCGTCCGGCGCGGCGAGGACATAGCAGGTGTTGAGCGGGATCTCGGCGCGCGCCGTGCCGTCCACCAGGGCGAGTGCGACCAGCCGCCGCGCGAGATCCGCCCAGACGACGCGGTGCGGCGCGGCGGCGGCCGCAGTCCGGAAGAGCGCCCAGGGCGGGCCGCCGTTGGCATCCGCCCGGGCGCGGAGCCGCTTCGTGTGCGGCGCCAGGTAGGACCGGGCGCCCGGAGGAAGCTCGGCGAGCGGACGGCCCGATTCGTCGCAGGGCCAGAGCAGCCGCCGGGCGCGCGTGGCACGGAACGGATGTACGTCGCGGCCCCGGATGGCCCATCGCACCAGCTCCGGCTCGACGCTTTCGGGCGGGTCCAGGAACAGGTCGTTGGCCCCGGTCTTCGCGCCGAGATGACAGGTGAACCGCTCGTCCAGCCGGGGATGCCGCGTCAGGCTGCGGAGCGCGGCGAGCACGGGAGCGGGCGCCAGGGTCCAGGGGCCCCCGCCCGCGAGCTCGCGCTGCGGGACGCCTGCGCGGGCCGGGACCCGCGGAGCCCGGAGCGTGGTGCGTACCCGGTGGTCCTCCGGCGGAGGACTCTTGCTCGCGACCAGCGCCAGCGGATACACCGTTGCGTCGAACGTGGCCTCCGGCGCGCCTGTGAGATCGGCCGCGGCGCGGATTGTCGCCTGGGCGGCGAGCACCTGCCGCGCGTGGGCGCCGTACGCCGCCGTCGCCAGCTTGGCCGGCACCAGGAGCGCCACCGCTCCGCCCGGCCGCACCAGTTCCCACGCCCGCTCGACGAATGCGAGCGAGAGGTCCGGCCGGTTGGCGAAGCCCCCGCGGCCCGTACGTCCGGCCTTGCCGCCTCGCGCTCCGCCTCCGCCGCGCCACCAGCGGTACCGCTCGGCGAGCCGCTCCCGAAGCTCGCGCGGCAGCTCCTCCGACCGGACCCAGGGCGGGTTGCCGGCCACGAGATCGAATCCGCCTCGCTCGAACACATCCGCGAACTGGCTCTCGTAGTGGAACCACGGGAGCTCGCCTTCGCGCCGGAACCGCCGGCGCGCCGTCCGTACCGCATGCCGCTCGGCGCGGAGCCGCCCGAGCTCCGCCGCGAGCTCGTGGTCGAGCCCCCGCGGCTCGCCGAAAAGGGTGGGCGACCGCGCGTCCGCCAGCCGCCCTGCGATCTCCCGCTCCAGGACCGCCTCGGCATCGTCGAGCGCGCTGCCGAATGCGAGTGCCTCCGCCCGCCGGAGCTCCCGCGCCAGGACGCGCTTGTCGGCGCCGCTGGCCGACACCAGTGCGCGCCGGAGCCGCGCGAGCGCCCCGGCTTGGGCCCGCGGCGCGGTCCGGCCGCCCGGCCACCTGCCGGCCGGATCCAGCAGGCTGTCTCCCTGGCGGACGAGGCAGTCCAGGTTGGGCAGCGGCGCCACCGCGTCGGGCTCTGCCCCATCCTCCGCGATGACCGCGAGCCAGAGCCGGAGTTCGGTGAGCCGGACCGCCGCGGCGTTCTGGTCCACGCCGAACAGACTGCGCCTGAGCACCCGCCTTCGCGCCACCGCTTGCGCCCGATCTCCGGCATCGGCCTGGGCGAGCAGCTCGAGTGCCCCCAGGAGAAAGGCGCCCGAGCCCACTGCGGGATCCAGCACGGTGATCTCCCGCAGCACCCGCCGAGCGGGCGGCTCCCGGTCGGCCAGGTAGCGCGCGGCCCGGCCCTCGCGGCAGCCGAGCCGTTCGGCGAGCACGGCCACGAGCCCCGCGTGGACCAGGCTGCGGACCAGCGCGGCCGGCGTATAGAAGGTGCCGCTCCCGCGCCGCTCCGCCGGCTCCATCACGCCCTCGAACACCCGCCCCAGCATATCCGGCGCGACCAGGCCCGGCCGTCCGGCTTCGTCGGCCGTGAAGTCGAAGCGCTCGAACAGGAGGTCGAACGCCTCGCGCCAGACGGCGTTGGGAAGGTCAGCCCGCCAGCGCCGCTCAAGCGGGTGCGCTTCGAAGAGCCCGCCGTTCAGGAACGGGATCCGGCCGAACGCACGGGGCGTCCAGCTCCGTTCTGGCGCCGGGCGGTTGAGCGTGCCGAAGAAGAGCGGCCGGAGCAGGTCGCGCTGGAGGCGACGGCCCCGACTGAGGCAACGGTCCACCTGCCGCGCGAGAAAGTCGGTTTGGCCGTCGAGCCAGCCCTTGCTCTGCACGAAGTAGAGGAAGAGCACCCGCGTGAGCTGGAGCAGCGCCAGGGCGTGCCGGTCCGCCGGCGGACACGCCCGCGGAAGCGCGAGCGTCATCGTGTCCAGCGTGCTCTGGAAGCGGCAGAAGAACCGGCGGCCGACGGCCTCTGCGCCCAACACATCCGCCGCGCGCGCGGCCAGCGCCAGCGCCCCGCCGGCGGGTGCGGCACCGAGGCGCGCGAGCCGCGCGAGCGTCAGCCGGTCCGGGCGGTCCAGCGCACAGTCCAGGCACGGCACATCTCCGAAGGCGATCGCCACCGCCAGGCGCCGCGCCGAGTGCGAGAGCGCCAGCACGCCCCCGGTCCGGCCCCGCGCCACCAGCCGCCGCGCCATGGTGCGCGCCGCGCGGCCCGCGTCGGCCGCCTCCGCTCCGAACCACACGAACTCGCCCGCCCGGCCCACGACCGCCGCGCGTGCGATCGTTTGATTGTCCGGCAGGTCGAGCCACCCGGGGAGCGGTAGCTCCTCCCACGCGGCCTCGTGCCCGAAGCCCGGCATCAGCTCCGGCAGGTCCTCCACCCGCCGCAACGCGGCGAGCATGCTGGCGGTGATCACCTGCGCGGAGCTCCCGGTCGGGACGCTCCACGTTCGCGCAAGACCCGCTGGGACTCCGCAGCAATCCGCCGCGGGCCGTGGCCGGAACTTGCCTGCCCGCCGGTGGGTGGGCTACGATCCTACCCCTATGCGCGCCTACCTGCTCCCGCTCCTCCTGCTCGCGGCCCCGCCCGCGCTCGCCGCCCAGACGCCCGAGAAATCCGTCTTCCTGATCCGCCGGGGCAACGACACCGTCGCCACCGAAGCGCTGTCCCGTACGCCCACCGAGCTGACGGGCACCATCACTTTCCACCGGGCGGATCCGGTGTCCGAGTGGTATCACGCGGTCGTCGGCCCCGACGCCACCGTGCCGCTGCTCGAGGTCAACGTGCGCGAGGGCGTGGACACGGGACTCGTTGAGGCCAAGGTGGCCGAGCGGACCCGCGCCATCTTCCGCGGCGACAGCGTGGCGGTGGACGATATGACCGACCAGGGGCTGGACACCCGCGTGCTCCCCACTCACACCGGCGCGCTGCCCTACCTCAACCTGTCGTTCGGTCTGCTGGAGCAGGCGATCCGGCGCGCGGCGGTGGTGGGAGGCGACTCGGTGAAGGTCCCGTTCTTCAACATGAACGGGGGCGCGCGCGGCGGCGAAGGAGTCACGGTGGTGGGCACGGTTTCGCGCATCGGCGCGGACTCCGTGGCGCTGGAGCTGGGCAGCGTGGAGTACCGCATGCGCGTTGACGCCGGCGGCCGCCTCCTGGGCGGCGGCATTGCCGCCCAGGGGCTCTCGTTCGAGCGGGAGTAGTCCCTAGGGCATCCCCGCGCGCACGTCGTACACCCGCCCCTTCCACTCCACCTTGCGGGCGCCGCGGCCCACCGACCGGAGCACGATGTAGAGCCCCGCCGCCGCGCCGAGCGGATAGCCGAGCCCGTAGAGCGGCGGGATCTGCATCCCGAACGAGACCAGCATCCAGAAGAGCGCCGACAGCGCCATCGCGGCGGGCACCCACGGCCCGGCCGCCACGAGCCCCGCCAGTGTCGCGAGCCCCGCCAGCGGCGGGATCAGCCAGAACAGCATCGCCGCGGACAGGATCAGCGGCACCAGCGCCCGGCGCACCGGCTCGTCGGGGAAGGACGCGCGCCCGCCCAGATAGATGTTCTTCGACCACCCCTCGATCAGATGTCCCAGGCTCCGGTACATCCGCGTGGAGATGAGCGGCTCCGCGTGGACGAACCTGAGCTTGCGCCCGCTCCGCACCAGCGTCTGGGCGAGCGCCAGGTCCTCCGCCACCGCGGACCGCACCGCCGCGTGCGTGCCGATAGCCTCGTAGGCGGCCCGGGGCAGCATGA
>Ga0187822_10000214_pt1 | contig 10771 bp, 16 predicted proteins | sample NC_wetland_sal_i_18_FD_132967 | JGI IMG/M metagenome (GOLD analysis project Ga0187822, IMG submission 132967) | Wetland sediment microbial communities from Neuse River Estuary, North Carolina, USA - SourceSoil_2 | ecosystem: Environmental > Aquatic > Freshwater > Wetlands > Sediment | place...
CCGCCCGCCGCCGGCGCTCCGCCGAGATGAACGCCGCCATGGATCGCCAGGAGGAGGAAGAGAAGGAACGTCGGACCCGGCACCGCTAGCCGCGATCAGTCCCCGGGCTGCGACCCGGTCCCCGGCTTGTCATCGCTCGGCTCCCCCATGAGCCGGTGCACCGCCCGCTCGAGCGGTCCCCCTGTCATCAGCACTAGCAGCGTGAGTCCCGTGCCCAGCCCCACGGGCCACCAGTCGGCCACGCCGCAAGCGATTCCCAGCGCCGCCACGATCCAGATCGACGCGGCGGTCGTGAGTCCGCGGACGCGCCCCTGGTCCTGATGCAGAATCACGCCGGCGCCCAGGAAGCCAATCCCCGTGATGATGCCCTGCATCACCCGGCTCACCGCCGCGACGTCGCTGTTCGCCGCGCCGGCGTTGGCGGCGATCACGGTCACGACGGCCGAGCCCAGGCTCACAAGCGCGTGGGTGCGCACGCCGGCCGGCTTGCCGCGCAGATCGCGGTTGAGGCCGATCGCGGTGCCCACGAGCACTGCGGCGGTGAGGCGGAAGGCGACGTCGGCAGGAGTCATCAGGCGACCGGGCCGGGGAGGAGGCCGGGACATTCCGGCCTCCCAAAGCTGAACGCGATACCGTGGCCCGCGCCAGTCCGGATCGCCTTCGCCTTCCGGATGTGATCTCCGTCGCGTCGCATCCGGAGCTCGTCGTGCACAATGATGGGGTGCGACCTCGCGAAGGAGGCGACGACCATGACGGTGGAACACGCCCTCGATCTGTTGCGAGACTTCTCGGCTGGACTGTGCAGCCTGCGGGGCGAAGGGACGGAGGACGAGTACCCGCAGCTGATCGCCCGGCTCAAGGACTGGGAGGAGCTCGACGCACTGGGCTACATCTGCATCCTCGACGTGAGTTACGACGGCGGGGCCGCGGCCCGGCGGCTCCACCGGGCGATCGCGATCCTCACCGAAGAGGGGAGAAAGTTCCTGCGAGTGGCGGGGGTCGGCGTGGGCGATCGGCCCGGGCGCCAGGTCAGGGCAGACTGAGGGGATCCGCCACCGGCGGAGCGTCGGCCCTCACAGCGGGGGCGAGCAGCTTCCCCCACGACGTGCTGTAGGGATGCACCTGCGTAGCCGGGCGTCCGTCCGCCTCCAGCGGGCGTCCGTCATCCGCCCACGCGAACAGGCCGCCGGCGAGATCGTAGACGGTTTTGAACCCCTGCCGCCGAAGCCAGGACGCCACCCGGGCGCTGCGGTAGCCCACCCGGCAATACACGACGACCGGCGTGTCGCGCGGAAACGCCGCGATGCTCTTGAGGCTTGGTGCGCGGGGGTCGATCCTGGCCGCGCCGGGTAAATGGCTCAGCCCGTACTCGGCCGGCGACCGCGCATCGAGAATTACGGGCTGCACCCGCGAGGAATCCGCGCGCCAGCGTGCGAATGCGTCACGGTCGAGCCATTCGGTGGCGGGGAACTTCCGGGCGGTGACGTCCCGGATCAGATCGAAGGCGAGGGAGCGTCCGTTCCAGACGACGAGGCCGAGTCCGGCAATCACGAGGACGAGCACGAGGCCGCCGATCAGCCAGCGGATGCCTCCGACGGAGCGGTGGATCCGCTGCCACCGGCCGACCGGCTCATCTGTCATGGGTTCCTCCGGGCGAGGTGCCAACCGCGCAAGCTACCCGGCGCCCGCAGGAAATCAACGACTCACGCGATCGGATCGGTGCGGGCGGCGAGGCCTTGCAGTCCGGGGGCCCGGCTCCCGGAAGCAGCCGGAGGGCCGGCAGGCAGAGGAGGCTGAGCCGACCGGAGACGACGCGCCCGGCGCGCGCATGACCGGAAGGCTCGAAACAGAGCCTGTTCGATGGCTTAGTTACGACGGGGAGGTGGAAACAAGCGGGTCAGAAAGGGAAATCCGTACCAGTAGTTGCGTCTGACGAGCTCTTGCAGATATGAAGTGAGAATCTCGGCTCTCTCCCTGGCATCGCCGATCCGGTATCCATCGAACGGCAAGCTTACCCTGCCCTGGGAGACGGCCGCGACCTGCCCGATGGCATTCGGGTCGAGGTCGAGCCGGGACTGGAGAGTGCGGGCGGAGGCCGCCACCGCCGTTTCGAAGAGACGGTACATCTGTCTTACGAGGTCGGGGCTCGGCGCCGCGGCCAATTGAGTGCGCAAGGCATCGACGGCTGCTCCGTACCCGTTTTCCTCCATCAGCCCGAGCCCGACCAGCCGCCGCATCGTATAGCGATGGCTGTTAAACACGCGGATGCCCGACCGTGCGTCCAGAGCGCCCATCCGACGCAGGTTCGACAGGAAGACCAGCTTGTTGTGCACGAATTCCACCGTCTCGCAGAGCCCAGTGGTCAGCGAGGCTTCTCGCGGGATGTCGCGCAGCACGTCGGAGCCGTAGACCAGGCGGAAGCCTTCGGGCCCCGGCTCAACATATCGGCAAGCCTGCAGATGTGATTGGGGCACCACGAACACTTCGTGCTCGATGATGGCGTCGAACCGCGGGGGGAGCCGACCCCGGAGGTGCAAGTTCAGCGGGTCCAGGTAGCCGTTCCTCGGCACGACCAGCATGTCCAGGTCGGAGAGCCCGGGATAGTGTGTCGTGCCAAAAGCATAGAGCGCCTCGATGCGCCTGTGGGATAGCTCGAGGTAGGTGTCGATCGCCTCCTGATAGAGGGACCGCTCGACCGGGACCGGAAGGTTCTCCACACGCAGGTCCATCCGTCCAACCCCTTGTTGGGCGCGGGATTGCGCTATCGAGCATATGCTTGAGCGAGGTCCGGGAAGAATTGCAACAATAGTGCCATCGTCCCTGGTCTAGCCGGCCTGAGGCATTGATTCGGTGGCGGCGCCTGGCGCAGACAAGGCGTGCGGACCGGTGCGACCCAAGAACCGCCGCCAGCGGCGTGAGCCGGAGCGCAATGTGCGGAATACGCCGCGGTGCCACGGAGCCCTCGCGGCGGCCGCCGGAAACAGCCGTGGGAAAAACCAGAAGCCATACCAGTAGTTGCGGCTGACGAGCTCCTGCCGATAGTCCGTGATCACGCCCGCCCGCCGTCGGGCGTCCGCGATCTCGAAGCCCTCGAGCGGCACCCGCACCTGCCCATGCGAGATGCCGGCGACCCGGTCGAAGGAAGCTACGTCGAGGCCGAGCGAGGACTCGAGCGCGCGGGCACAAGTCGCCACGGAGCGTTCGAAGACACAATGCATCTTCAGCACCTGATCGGGGGAAGGATCGGCCATGAAGCGGGCGCGCAGAGCGTCGATCGCGGCGCCGTATCCGTCTCCTTCCATCAAGCCGAGATCAATCAGCAGGCGCTCCTTGTAGCGCTGGGAGTTGAATACGCGGGTGCAGGACCGCGCGTTCAGAACGCCCATCCTCCTGAGCTGCTCCACGTACCCCAGCATGTTGTTGGTCGCTTCCAGTGCGTCGCACACCCGCGTGGCTACCGAGGTATCGACCGTGATCCCCGCCAGCACGTCGCGCCCGTAGACCAGCGAGAACGGCGAGGACAACCGATATCGGCAGGCATCGAGGTGCGAGAGCGGAACGACAAAGACATCGTGCTCGAGGATGGGGTCGAAGCGGCGCGGCAACAGGTCCCGGAGACTCAGGTGCAGCGGGGCCAGGTAGCTGTCCTTGGGCACGACGAGGAGGTCGAGGTCGGAGAGCCCGGGATAGCGAACATTGCCGAACAGGTACAGCGCTTCGATGTACCTGTGGGACAGCTCGAGGTAGGTATCGATCGCCTCCTGATAGAGGGACCGGTCCAGCGGTAGCGGAAGGTTCTCGACGCGCAGGTCCATGCTATACGCGCGTGCAATAACAGTGCCTCCCGAGGTCGGGCAACCCGAAGCCCCGGAACCGAACCGGTTCCGGGGCTTTCGTTTCCAGCCATCGGGGCGCCGGGATTCGAACCCGGGACCTCCTGCTCCCAAAGCAGGCGCGCTACCGGACTGCGCCACACCCCGAACCGCGACGCCAAGAAGCTAGCGTCATTTCGGCGGGATGCGGAGTGGGCCGTGCCTGCGCCGGTCAGACGAGGGTCCGGCGCAGAATCGCCGCGGAGTCGGGGCAGGCCCCCTGGAACTCGGCCGAAGCACGCAGCGCGGCCGGCACGGCGTCCCGCTGAATGCGAGCGAAGCCGAAACGCGGAAACCAAGCCTCGGCCGTGTTCGTGAGGAGGTAGACGTCGCGAACGCCACGGGCGCGGGCGTGCTCGAGCAGTCCCGCAACGAGGGCCGTACCGGCGCCGCGCCCCCGCACCGCCGCCGCCACCACGGCCGACCGCAGCAGCGCCGCTCCGCCGTACACCTCGAGGCCGACCGCACCCACAATGCCGTCGCCCGCCTCCGCGATCAGGAAGTCGGCGAGCGACGGCGAGAGGCCCGCCGTCGGCAGGCCCGCCGCGTCGAGCAGGCCCGTCACGGCGGGGTAGTCCGCGGCCCGCGCCGGGCGTACGCGGAGACCCGCCGGGCGATTCGTCACCGGTCCTCGAGTCCGGGCTTCCGTGCCCGGATGAAGGCGCCCATCACCCGCCCGCCCACCTCCCGCGCGAGGACCTCGTTGTCCAGGCCTGCGCCGGCCAGAAACGCCTTGGCGTCGTCGAACTGGTAGACCCGGGTGGGCTCGATGCCGATCTGCTCGAAGCCGGCCTCCGCCAGCAACCGGCAATACTCGCCCTCCTCCACCGCGCCGGCCACGCACCCCACCCAGAGCTCCATGCTCCGCCGCACCTCGGCCGGCATGGCACCACGCAGCACTACGTCCGACACGGCGAACCGGCCGCCCGGCTTCAGCACCCGAAAGGCCTCGGCCAGCGCTCGCGACTTGTCCGCGCTCAGATTGATGACGCAGTTCGAGATGATGACATCGACGGACGCGTCGGGGAGCGGAATCTGCTCGATCTCGCCCTTCAGGAACTCCACGTTCGCCACCCTCGCCTTCCGCTGGTTCTCGCGCGCGAGCGCCAGCATCTCGTCGGTCATGTCCAGGCCGTAGACCCTGCCCGTGGGGCCGACCCGCCGCGCCGAGAGAAGGACGTCAATGCCGCCTCCGGACCCCAGGTCGAGCACGGTCTCGCCCTCGTGCAGCTCGGCCAGGGCGGTGGGATTGCCACAGCCCAGCGACGCGAGCACCGCCGTCTCGGGAAGGCAGGCCGCCTCTGCCGCCGAGTAGAGGTTGGCCGTAATGGGGTCGTCGAGGGTGGCCGGCGCGGTGCCGCAGCAGGAACTCTTCGCGCCGGACACCACCCGGAGGGCCGCCTGACCGTACCGCGCCTTTACCGTCGCCTTCAGCTCGTCGTCGTTCATTGCAGTGTCCTCACGTGCATCAAGTTCGGTTGATGGGTTGCGGAAAAAGAGACCACCTCAGCACGACGCAGCCACGCGCGCAGGGGAGCCGGTGCCCGGCGCCAGATCGCCGATCAATGCGCCCGCTTCGCTGAGCGCGTCGGGGTTGAGCGCGTAATAAGCCCACCGGCCGTCCCGCCGGTCCGTTACGAGTCCGGCCTCCTTCAGGATCCGGAGATGGAACGAGAGCCGCGACTGGGCTGCATCGAGCGCGTCGGTGAGCTCGCAGACGCACCGCTCGCCCCGGCGGAGCCGTTCCAGGATGCGGAGACGGGTTTCGTCGGAGAGCGCATGGAACAGCCGTGCCGCACGGCCGACGTCGAGGCGGGATCGGACGGACATGACGCTAATATATCAACACTATTTGATGTGTCAACCCCGGCGCCCTTCGAGCCGCTCCCGGAAGGCGCGAAACGCCCGGCCCCGGTGGCTCGCGGCGTCTTTCTCGGCATCGGAGGCCTCGCCGAAGCTCTTGCCCAGGTCGTCCGCGAGAAAGAGCGGATCGTAGCCGAACCCGCCGCCGCCATGCGGGGCCTCGAGAATGGTGCCGGCGCACTCGCCTTCGAAGATCACGGGCGCCGCCCCCGGCGACGGAAGGTACGCGAGCACGCAGCGGTAACGCGCCCGCCGGCGCGCCGCCGGCGCGCCGAAGAGCCGCCGCAGCAGCTCGTCGTTGTTGGCCCGGTCCAGTTCCGCGCCGGTGGCGGGAGAGCCGGCCCACCGCTTGGAGCGGACACCGGGCAAGCCCCCGAGGGCGAAGACCTCGAGTCCCGAGTCGTCGGCCACGGTGGGGAGGCCGGTCCGGCGGGCGAAGTACTCCGCCTTGGCCCGGGCGTTGGCCTCGAAGGTGTCGCCCAGCTCCAGGCGGTCTTCGGCGGGATCGGCGGCCGCGCCCGCGTCGTCGGGAAACAGGATGGGGAGGGGAGCGAGCAGGCGGCGGACCTCCCGCTGCTTCCCCGGGCTCCGCGTGGCGACGAGCAGCGTCACCAGCCGAGCGCCCGCCGCTGCGCGGCGAACAGCTCGGCGCAGGCGCGCTCGGCGAGGTCGACCAGCGAGCCCAGCTCCGCCCGGTTGAAGGTGCCGTGCTCGCCGGTTCCCTGCACCTCCACGAAATTCGCCGGCTCGAGCATGACGATGTTGGCGTCGACGCCGGCGTCCCGGTCCTCGAGGTAGGCGAGGTCCACCCGCAGATCGCCTTCCACGATGCCGACCGAGACGGCCGAGACGAGCCGCCCGAACGGCGACGGGACGCCGGTCTTGGCGGCGAGCCACTGGCAGGCGTCCGCCAGGGCGACACATCCTCCCGTGATGCTGGCGGTGCGGGTCCCGCCGTCGGCCTGGAGGACGTCGCAATCGACCCGGATCGTGTATTCGCCGAAGGTCATGGTGGCCATGGCGGCCCGCAGCGAGCGCCCGATGAGCCGCTGGATCTCCTGCGTGCGACCGCCGGGCCCGTTGCGCTCGCGGGCGGTCCGCTCGACGGTGGCCCGCGGGAGCATGGCGTACTCGCCGGTCACCCACCCTTCCCCGGTGCCTTTCTTGAATCCGGGAACGCCCGGCTCCACCGTGGCCGTGCAGTGCACGAGCGTGCCTCCCATGCGGATGAGGCACGATCCTTCGGCGTAGGGGTTCGCGGCGCGCTCCAGCACCAGCGGCCGGAGCTGATCGTTGGAGCGTCCGTCGGGACGAGGCATACGCGCGGGCTCCGGACTCGCTAGATCGGCTCTTCGGCGCTGGGCTTGAGCTCGAAGGTCCGCTTGAAGAAGGGCAGGTCGACGCTGTCCCGGTACTGGGTCTGGATCGTGATGGTCCGGGTGGTGCCGCCGCGCGTGATCCGGAACTTCATGTGCTGGTCGTTGCCGAAGACGTCCTCCACCTTCGCCTGGAGCCGCCGCTGGATCACGTCGTCCGGGAGGTTGGGAGCGAGGCGCGCGTTCGACTTCATCTCGTCGAGGAGCTGGTAATAACGCCAGAACACCTCGCCGACATGGACCCCGTAATACAGCGCAGCGACGAAGACAAGCAGGGAGACGAGGCAACCGAGGGTGCTGCCACCCCGGGTGCCGCGGGGGGAGCTCACCATTGGGATTGTGCTCCTTCGACGATGTTCGTCACCAGCAGATCGTAGGCCTTCTGTCGCCCGGCGGCTTCCTGGCCCGGGTCGTAGTCTCCCTGCAGCAGGAGACCGGACCGCTGCCACAGCGGCTTGCCGGTATGCTGATTGATGATCTCCACCGAAACCGTGATCTGTACCAGGCGCTTCGTCACGTCCACCTGGTTGTTCTGGACCCCCTGATACGCGACCGGGAGGTCGGGCTCGTAACGGGTGACGACGCCGCGCACCACCGCATCTGCCGACGCCTCGCCCGCTTCGCGGAGGCCGAGCCGTCCCTGCACAGCGGTCCGCACTGCGCTCTGCACTTCCTGGGTCAGCGTCGGCTCGGCCGTGAGATTGTCGAACGGCAGCACCGCGACCGTCCGGATGCCCGGCGGAAGCCCGCCGCCGGCGAATCCATAGAGACAGCCGCTCAGCGCGAGCGCGCTAATGCTGCTGAGGAGGCTGCCAGGTAGCCGGCGCAAATGGGTCGCTCCGGGCGCTCGAGAGAAATGTGAGGTCGAGCCGGGCCGGAACCGACGGCACCGTGAGGCGGGAGGTCTGGGGCGATCCGTCCGCGGCCAGCCGGGTCTCGGCCCGGCCCACGACCTTGCCCGCCTGGCGGACCTCGGCGACCAGCCTCACCGGGCTGCCCTCGGTCCGCTGGTACTCGAGCGTGTCCGGCCCCTCCACGTATTGCCAGACGGTGGTGTTTCCCGTCGTGAGGCCCCTCAAGCCGGCGCCCGAGTCGGGCATGCGGGCGACGCCGAGCAGCGCCCACATCAGCGGATAGTTGGGCACCATCTTCTTGATCGCGTCCTCCGGCTCGACCCAGAGCGCGGAGTCACCGACCACCGCGGCCGCGGCCGGGTTGCTTCCGAACGGACCGGCCACGTCGAACCGGAGCGAATCGGGCGGCGCGATGCGGGCGCTGCCCCGGCCGCCGGCGCTCGACCGCTCGTCGCGGAAGAGCCACTTGAAGCGCAGGAGCTGCCGGTCGGTGGGCCGCGTCGCCCGGACCCAGGCTGCCACTTGTTCGGGCGAGACCGGAGCCGCGGCGACCGGCACGAGCGGCCCGGGTGCAGGCGCGCAACCCGCGACGACGCTGGCAAGATAGATGACCGCGCCGAGGCGGTAAAGCCGGAACCGTTGTGCCATCAGGGGTTAGCGCACCGCGTCGTGGGAGGAAGCCTTCCGGCCCTGCTCGAGTGCGAAAGTACCTTGGCCGGTCGCCGCAGCACAAGCCGACTCAAAGGCGCACCGGATCTGGCGCGACCTGGAGCCGCGTGGCGACGCGGTCGGGCAGGTGACAGAGAGCCATCGAAGCGTCGAGCGGAAGGAGCGAGACGGTCGCAGTCGCGAGGAGCAGGCCGGTTTCCGCATTCTCAACCGCGTAGCCGAACACGACGCGGCGCGACGCGACTTCCCGCACCCAGCAGCGGATCCGGAGCTGATCGTCGTACCGCGCCGGCCGGCGGTACCGGATCGCCGCCTCGCCGACCACGAGCCGCAATCCGGACGCCTCCAGCTCGCGGTAGCTCAGGCCGGTGCCCCGCAGGTGCTCGCAGCGGGCGACATCGAGCCACACCAGATAGCGCGCGTGGTAGGCCACGCCCATCTGGTCGGTCTCGGAGTAGTTGACCCGCACCAGCGTTTCGGAGACCGGCCCGGCCTCAGGTTGCCCCCTCATCTCGACCTCGGCATGTTTCCGCCCGTGCTGGGAGAGACCCTCGTCATCGTCTCCGACGCCCACCTCGGCTACGCCCCTCCTGCGGTCGAAGCCGCGCTGCTCGAGTTCCTCGACGCCGTCCCCTCGCTGGGCGACGCGCTGCTCGTGAACGGCGACCTGTTCGAGTTCTGGTTCGCCTATGCGACCGCACTGCCGCGCCGTGCGTTCCGGGTCGCCGCCGCGCTCGCCGCGCTGGCCCGGCGGATGCCCGTGCTCATGGTGGGCGGCAACCACGACCGCTGGGGTGCCGAGTTCTGGGAGCAGGAGGCCGGCCTCCGGTGGCACCGGGAGCGGCTCGAGTTCGTCGTCGGCGGACGCCGGGGGATCGCCCTGCACGGCGACGGCGTGACCTACGCCCGCCGCCGCGCCCGCCTGCTCCACCGCCTGGTGACCACCCGGGCCGCGTCGGCCGTGTATCGCGCGCTCCCGCCCGATCTCGGGTTCCCGCTCGTGCACCGGCTCTCCGCGCGCCTCGGCGAGCACGGCCTCGTCGGCCCGTCGGTGGACGCGGCCGCCGCACGGCAGCGCGCCTGGGCCGAGGACCTCCTGGCCCGGGATCCGGCGCTCGGCCTCGTCGTCATGGGCCACACGCACCGGGCCGTGGCGGTCGAAGTGGAAGCCGGCCGGCGCTACGTGAACCCGGGCGCGTGGTTCGACGGACTCCGCTACGCGGTAGTCACCGCGCACGCCGCCGAGCTCCGGCGCTTCACCCCATCGGCACCAGCTCCGCCGAGCCCAGCCGCTCGCCGATAAAGCGCGCTCCCACCTGTCGGAACCGGGCCTGATCGTCGCTCACGGCGAAGCGGTGGACGGCGGGCCGGGGCGCGGGCGCGGCGAGGTGCCCCGTCTCGAGCACCCGGGCCAGCTCGGCGGCCGTCTCCTGGGCGCTATCGATGAGCGTCACGCCCGGCCCCATGACCCGCTGGAGCAGCGGCTTGAGCAGCGGATAATGGGTGCAGCCGAGCACGAGGGTGTCGATGCCGGCGCGGCGGAGCGGCTCGAGGTATTCGGCGGCCACGAGCTCGGTGGCCGGCCGCTCGAACCAGCCCTCTTCCACCAGGGGAACGAACAGCGGACACGCGAGCTGCTCCACCCGGGCCGTCGGCGCGATCGCGTGGATGGCACGGGCGTAGGCATTGCTCGTGATCGTGCCCACCGTGCCGATCACGCCGATGCCGCCGCCCCGGCTCGCCTTGACCGCCGCCCGCGCACCCGGCTCGATCACCCCGACCACCGGGACGGGCGACGCGGCGCGCAACGCGTCGAGCGCGTGCGCGGTGCTCGTATTGCACGCGACCACCACCGCCTTGACCCCCTGCCCCAACAGCCAATGCAGGATCTCCAGACTGTAGCGCCGGACGGTCTCGGGCGACTTGGGCCCGTAGGGCACGCGCGCGGTGTCGCCGAAATAGATGGTGGACTCGTGCGGCAGGCGCTCGTAGATGGCCCGGGCGACGGTGAGCCCGCCGATGCCCGAGTCGAAAACGCCGATCGGCGCGCGGTTCCGGGCGGGGTCCGTCACGGCAGCCGCACCGGGACGCTCACCGACGCGCCGAGTCCCGCCGGGCCGCGCTCGAGCTTGAGCTC
>Ga0187822_10000217_pt1 | contig 10728 bp, 9 predicted proteins | sample NC_wetland_sal_i_18_FD_132967 | JGI IMG/M metagenome (GOLD analysis project Ga0187822, IMG submission 132967) | Wetland sediment microbial communities from Neuse River Estuary, North Carolina, USA - SourceSoil_2 | ecosystem: Environmental > Aquatic > Freshwater > Wetlands > Sediment | place...
GCTGGGCGGCATGGGCATTCCAGGATTGTAGATACCCATGGATGATTTCAGAATCGGAAGTCAAAAACACAGAAGACGTGTGACTTCAATTACTGCTATCACCGTGAATGAGTGAACTCAAAGCTTTCCTGAATACAAATCATGTCCAAATTTGCTGAGCCGATGGCGCGGCTGATCGATTCGCTGAAGAAATTGCCGGGCATTGGGAGCAAGAGTGCGCAGCGGCTGGCTTTCCACATTCTCCGCTCCTCCGATGAAGACGCCGAGTCGCTGGCCGCGGCGGTGCGCGATGTAAAGGCCAACCTGCGCCTCTGCTCCCGCTGCAACAACATCACCGACGTCGATCCCTGCGTGTACTGCAGCAGCGCGACCCGCAATCAGCGCCTGGTCTGCGTGGTGGAGGAACCCACCAACATCGCTGCCATCGAGAAGACGCGGCACTTCAACGGCGTCTACCACGTGCTGCATGGATCTATCTCGCCGCTGCACGGGGTGGGCCCCGACCAGTTGCGGATTTCGAACCTGATGCGCCGCGTCGAAGGCGGTGAGGTCGATGAGGTGATCCTCGCCACCAACCCCACCATCGAAGGCGAGGCCACGGCCACTTATCTTTCCGGTCAACTGCGGCGGGTCGGCCTGAAAGTAACCCGGATCGCGATGGGGATCCCGGTAGGCAGCGACATCGAATATGCCGACGAAATCACCATGCTCAAAGCCATGGAGGGACGCCGGGAACTCTAGCCGAAGGTTCTGAGGCTTTTCCTCTGGGGGTAAATCTTTTCCCAGCTTGACGGCGCGCCAATCAGCGGCCGGGAACTAACTTATTATAACTCACTGTATGGCAATAACTTACACAATGTTGAGAAAGAATCCGTTGAGGCTTCGAATTGGCAGGGTGCTTGCACTAGCAAAGGCATGTTCCTCCCGTCTCCGTTAGTTTTCCCCGTTGTGATGTAACCGCATCCCAAATTGACACCACATGAACCGGGCCGACCAGCCCGGTTTTTGTTTTTATGGGAGAACAATTTGGACCTCTGACCCCTGAACTTGAGACTGCGGCTTTTATGGCGCATCCCACGTTTTTTTTGAGCTTCGCTCGACGGGGCGGGTGCGGACACCCGCCGCTACGTGGCCTGGGGTGGTTCGAGGGGGCCGGTCTCGAGGAAATAGTTCCGTTCTTGCGGGGTGGGTTCCATGTCCGCCGGCCAGGCGCCGCCGTTGTATTGCAGCATGCGGTTCTTCCACTTCAGAAATTCTGTGATGGTTTGGGGCTCGATACGGATCTCTACCCGGCGCAAGCTGGCCAGCAGCAGATTCATCTCGTAGGTCAGGCCGGCCGCGCTGCGCAGGTCGCGCGCCGAGCGCCGCACAACTTCAACGTTGCGCTTGCAGACTTCCAGCAGGCCCCAGCCTGGCGGCAGTTCCTTGACCTGAACCAATCCCGCAGGCGTGAGATAGAAACGCTCGCATCCTAAACCCAGTTCCTGCTTTTGCCGGAACGGCTTGTCGCGGTCCGCCAGAAAGTCAGCGCGGGATAGCTTGCACTCGACCAGGACGGAGTGCGAAGCGCGCTTCCACCCGATGGCGTCGGGCATCTCTCCGCTCACACACGCCTGCTCGGAAAGTACCACGCCGCAACGATAAGCGCGGAGCCATCGCACTGCCTTCTCTACCAGTTGCGGGTGGGTCATGCAGTATCTGTAGCCGGTGGATGCGGAAGATGGAAGTGACTGATTAGGGTCGCTTCAGGCGGCCGGCTTGTGGCGGCTGGCAGCCGGCTTCTGGTTTCCAGCTTCTGTTTTCCTGATCCACGGTTTTGTCCTGGGCTTCGCTACCTTCATCGGCCTGATCATGACCGGACGGCGATAGACGGTTTCGAGCAGATGGCGGGCGGCCGCGATCGCTTCCGCCTGGTTGTCGCGCGGAGAATATCCTTGGGCGGCGATCAGAAGCATTTTGTCACCCTCTTGCCCGGCCATCACCCGCAAATGCCGGACCCGTTGCTCGCGCGCCTGGTCAAAGGCGTTCGCCAGGCGAAGGACGGCCGCCAGCCTGGTCACGTCCTGCCTTTGTTTGAGGGAAAGGCCGCGCAAGGGCGTTTGCCCGGCGCGAGGCAATGCACCGCGATGATACCGGGCCACTACCCCGGCGGTCAGCAGATCCTGAGAGCGCCAGCCCAACGGCGGCGGGAGCCGGCGAATCATCCGGTATGTGGTCTTGTGGTGACCTTTTTCAGATTTCGACCGGCCTACGTCGTGCAGCAGCGCGGCTGCCTGCAGAATGACCCGTTCCTGAGCGCTGGATCCGGCGCCATGACCGGCGGCTGCCAATCCGTCGTAGAGTTCAAGGCTGAGGCGGGCGACGTGCCGGGAATGTTTGAAGTCGGGATCGAGCAAGGATGCCCACAGCCGCAGCCGGAGCAGAGCCGCGGATTCGGTCTGCTTCCGGTCGGGAAGCTGGCTGCGCCACGCCTGCCAGAGCGAGTCTCTGTTATTTGCAGCTCTATCGATGTTTCCATCCGCGTCTCGGGCCGTGGTTTTTTGCAGATAGGCCTCGATGAGCCGGGAGCGCTCTTCGCTGATCTTCTTCTGCCAGCGGACGCGGGCGTTGATATCGGGAAAAACGTTTGCGGTCAGCGCCGCCGGCCAAAGCACATCGAGATCGTGGACCTCGCCCAAAATGTCCTGCAGGTGTTTGAGATCGTCGCTCCAGGCGGCGTGCAGGTCGGGCAGAAAGTTTTCCACGATGTAGCGCAGCCGCTTGATGCCGATGCGAAGCCGGTGAAACGCCGTCGCCGAGCCGCTGCGCAGCGCCCGGCGGTGCAGCTTGTGGGCTTCTGTCCAGCGTTCCAGCGCCAGATGGCGAAACACCAGGCTGCCCGGGCGGAATCGTGCCATCCGCCGGGGCAGCGACCGGCTCCAGCGCAGCCATTGCTTGCGATCGAATTCCGCCAGCGCCTGCATGGCGTCCTGCTGAAGCGGAAGCTCCCGGGCCCCGACCGATTGCAGCCAGGGCGCGGTCACGGGATCGCCGGGGCTGTCCAGCCGCTGCACCCACTCTTGCATCACGTGCAGGTCGCGCAGTTCCCCCAGTCGGCGGAAGAGGCGCTTCCCTGCCCGCTTCATCTCCTTCCATGCTGGATCGGGATCGAGGGCGGCGATGCCATCCGCCATGGAACAACAACGGCGAAGGGCTACGCGAAGATCGTGCACCGGGTCGGGCGCGAAGGCCAGGCTGGCGCGGTCGCACTCCGCGAGGACGCGGTGCATCCAGAAAGCCAGGCCTGTTTTCTTTTTGGCGGGCGCTGTCGGCATGGTGAGCGTGGGCTAAGGGGATTCCAGTTTACAAGGCGATCCGGGAGTCTCGGGCTGGTCCAGGCGCGTTCTCTTTTATCCGGCCCTGACCGAAGGCCAATGGACGCTATTACCTCCGTAATGTGTATCTTCTCACGGTTTCGCATTACCCTTAGCCGGTAACCACAGACAGTAAGAGGAGCCGCGTATCCAAACGGCAGACACAAGTAAGAACAGCAGGATCGCGTCCGCCCGGGCGTTTGTCCACAGTCTGAACATCCTTGTGAAGTACGTTCGCCTGTACGGGCTCGACCATAAACGCACCGAAGGCCAGTTCGCTGTCACCTGGAAAGAATTGCAGGATGGCCTGCCCCAGGGTGCGGAAGGCTCGTTCCTGCTGGGCGTTTCTGAGAACAAGCTGCTGCTCGACGGAACTCCACTCGAGACTGGGCAGGCGGAACGCAGCTTCGCGCAGCTGCTGACCACCGCCGGCCTGGCCAGCATCCATTTTTCGAACCAGGTCACAAAAGAAGAATTCGTCCAGCTGGTGCGCGCCTTCGCCCTAGGCGGAGCTCGCGCCCAGGACGTGGTCAAAGAGATCAAGAGCACCTTCGGCGACAGCAAGACGGCCTCGATCCGCATCAACGAAGTACGGTTTGTCGCTGCCGATCCGTCGACCGGCGATATCAGCATCGCGGCCCAGATCGCGGCCCAGACGCTGGGCCCCGAATTCAAGCAGTGGCTTAACGATCCGCAAAAACTTCTGCAGTTGATCGCGGCTGCCGAAGGCGCGAAAAGCGGCGGAGTTCCCGGCGGCGCTCCCGTAGGCAGCGTGCCCAATCCCGGCCCGGCCGTCGAAGGTACGGTCCCGGTCACGGGCGGCGGCTCCTGGACCGGCGGGGTTGTGCCCTTGCAGGAAGAAGAGGTCATCCAGACCATCCGCCTGCTCACTCGCTTCGGCGAAGTGGGCGGCGATCCCAGCGCCGATACCTCGGCGTTACAAAAAGAACTGACCACGGTTGACGCCAATACCAAAGTCAACCTGCAGCAATTGCTGGGCAACCTGGCTTCCCAGGTCAATGTCAATGCGGAGCAATCGGACAATACGCCCCTGCTCATGAAAGCGGCCGAGCACATGGCCATTCGTTTCGCCCTTGAACGCTTCCAGAAGGGCGAAGTAAAGGTCAACGCCGTGCACCAGATGATGGAGCACATGAGCCGGCAGATGGACACCCTGCGCCAGATCCTCAAGCTTCAGGAAGACAAGATGAGCAAGGCCGGCATCCTGGTGGAGTCGCATGCCGACATCCTGGACCGGATGTTCTGGGCGGAAGTGCCGGAGGCGGGCAAAAAGAGCGTGCTGCTGTCGCATGAAGCGCCCTGCGTGCCGCCCCGCAACGTGCGCCAGTTTGTCGAGATATTGCTCGATCGTGGCGACAAGGAAACCGCGGTTGCCATTCTGCAAAACTATTTGAACTGTCTGGATGCGAAAGACCCCGAACCGCGTCGCCGCATCGCCACCGGCGTCAGCCAGTTGGCCGACCTGTTTGCCTCGGCCGGCGGTGAACTGATGGCCCTGTCCATCCGCAAGATCGGCGAGCTCATGGCGCAGGAGCCCGACCCCGACCTGCAAAGCATGCTGAGCGCCGCCTTTGTGCGCCTCAGCACGGAAGCCAGCACCAACAAGCAGTTTGCGGCTTTGAGCGAAGTCTGTATTGCCATGGAAAATCTGGCCCGGCAACGGCCCGTTCTGGCCACCGAACTGCGGCCTCGAATCGGCGTGGAAAACCGCTTGCCCGAGTTCATCGAAGAAGCCATGTACCTGCCGCAACTCCCGGCCGACCTGCTGCAGGTCCTGCGCCGGACGTCGCAGGCCGCCGTCGAACATCTTTCCGAGAGGTTCTTCCGCTGCATGCGGCGGGAAGAGTGCGACCGCATCATGGACATCGTCAAGGAGCTGGGATCGCCCGCCCTGCAACAGTTGCGCGAGATGGTGCGCACCGGCCAGCCTCGCCAGGCGGCCGCGGTCGTGGGCCTGCTCAGCCGTCTCGACGTGCCCACCCTGCTCGAACTCCTGCCTCTGCGTCTGCCCGAGTGGAACCGCTTTTATCATGACGTGGTGGTGCGTCAGATTGCCTACGGCGCGGCCCATGATCGTGGGCGTTCTTTGCTGGAACTCCTGGAGATTCTTGATTCCCTCGTCCTGCCCCAGGCCATTGATGAAATTGGCATGAGCGGCGATCGCACCGCGGTCCCCTCGCTGGTGGTCATGGCGGAAGCCGGAGAAGCCCAGGGACGCTCTGCGCTTATTCAGCTGAAAGCAGTAGAGTCCCTCGGCCGACTGCGCGAGAACGACGCCGTCCCGGTGCTGCGCGGACTGCTCGAAGCCAAGAAAATGTGGCGCTGGACCCATCACCGCGAACTGCGTATCGCCGCGGCCCAGGCCCTGGTCAAGATCGACCCTCGCTACGGCAGCCAGGTCATGGCGGAAAGCGGACTCGAACCCGGAGAGCTGGCCATCGCGCCTCTGGATTCAGCGCCCGCCTGTCCCTGGGTCAGGCAACGGCGCTACGAGCGCATCGTGCTGCGCAAGACCATGCACGCCACCATCAGCAGCTCTTGGGGCAAATCCAGCATTCTGATTCGCGAATTGAGCTTGGGTGGCGGCATGGGTACCAAAGAGGATAATCTCCGCGTGGGCTCGGAAGCCAACATCGACATTTCCGTCGGCGCACGCCACATTCGCGGGCAAGTGCTGCTGCGCCGCGCGCGGGTCAACGAAGTCGGTTTTGAAATCGTGAATACCGATCTCGAAAGCCGCTACCGCCTGCGCCGCATCCTGGTCGACTCCCTGGAGAACGCCTCCGGAACCAAGGAAAGCGACTGGGACGGCAAGCGCAGACCGCAGCAGATCTGATCGTCCTTACCTCAAAAAAAAGCCCGGGTGCCCCACCCTCTTCGCGCACTTGGCAAAAGGGTGGGTCCACTCGGGGCTTTTCAATCTGGTTAAGTCTTCTCTACTTTACTTTCACGATAATAATGGCCAGCGTGTAAAGCGCCAGCGACTCGATCAGCGCCAGGCCAAGAATCAGCGCCAGCTGGATTCCAGGACGGGCCGCCGGATTGCGTCCCAAAGCCTCCGCCGCCGAGGCCGTGGCTTTCGCCTGGCCCAACGCGCACAGGCCGGAAGCAATCGCCATCGAAAAACCTGCGGTGATTGCCACCCAGTTGGTGCCCGCCGCTTCCGCGCCCTGAGCGAACGCCGGCACGGCGAAGCAAAGCAATGAGAGTGTCATGAACAGATAACTCAGTTTCCGCATCTTGTTTCTCCTCGTGCTATGAATTGCCGCCAGTAGGTGGTTGACGTCTCTGAATAATGCAGACGCCCTCACGCTGAACGACTACAGTTTCCGGTTTCAGGTTCCAGGTTTCCAGAATTTACTGGAGACCGGAAACCGGAAACTCGAAACTGTTCTAGTGCTCTTCCGCCACCGCGCCGGCCAGGTACACCATGGTCAGCAGGATGAAAATATACGTCTGCAGGAACGAAACACCGATGTGGAGCCCCAGAAAGATAACCGGCACGCCCACTGAAATCATGGAAAAAAAGGCCATGGTGACCAGGTCGCCGGCAAACATGTTGGCCCAGAGACGGATGGTCAACGAGAGCACCCGGGCCAGGTGGCTCACGATCTCAATCGGCAACATCAGAATGGATAGCGGCACGCGGATGAACAGAGACATGCTGGAATCCGAGGGCCCCAGAAAATGCGCGGCGTAATGCCCCACGCCCTTCTTACGGATTCCCTGCGCGTGGTAATAGACAAAAGCACAAATCGCGCAGCCCAGCGGAACTACGGGAACCGCGGTCGGTGACTCGAAGCCCGGGATCAGGCCGATCAGGTTGCAGATCAGGATAAAAAGGGCCAGGGCCATCAGGAAAGGCGTGAAAGCGGAACCGCCATGGCCGATAATTTCGTGGCTCTGGTCCTCGATGAAGCCGTGGGCCCCTTCAAAAATGTGCTGCAAGGCGCCGGGCTTGTCGACCGACAGGCTCGAGCGCACCAGCAAAAACACCGCCACCAGAAATAGAAATACCAGGAGCTGCATCGCCACCGCATTCGGTATGGGCGCCTGCGGATATCGCGGCTCGATATGGAGCATTCGCAGCAGCCCCGCGACCGGGCCGGCGAAGAGATGATTCAGAATCTCGGTAAACCAGAGTTGTTCAGGCATGAAACAGGCTTCTAGCCACTGGCTCCTGGCTTAAGTCGCAAAACAAATTCCACTTTGCCCGTGGGATTCCAGCTACAGGCCAGAAGCTAGTAGCCAGAAGCCGATTTCGTCAGGGCCATCCAAAGCTCATAGGCGGCTTCACACGCGATGGCCGCTACGGGCAGGAACATGCCCGCCAGTAACCCATAGAGGCTCGCGCGGGAAACAGTGAATATAACATAGGCTCCGAGGCCCATCAAAACGTAGCGCAGCAGGAAGCGCAACACCACGCCCTGGCTCGATTGCGTCTGGCCGGACTGGGTGGCGCGGTCGGCCAGCGCGCTCACCACGCGCTTCAGCCAGTGGAAATTCAGGTACGCCAGCGCGCTTCCGCAAGCGAAGCCCAACGCGACACGCCAACCGTACCGCAGCCACGTGGCGGCGCTCAGGGCGATTGCCAGAATCAGCATGAGGCGGGATATACGGGTCAGAGCGCCGGAGTAGAAGGCTTCGCTGTTTGGGTCCGTGATCGCTGGATCTGAAGACGAGGGTTCGGCGGTTGTCATTTTACGACCGTCCTGGGCGGACCATCACGCGACGTCACTTGGACTCTGACGACAGGGCGGCCCGGATCAACTCGACAAAGCCGGCAATAATGCCCACGATCAGTCCGGCGATGTAAAGCCACGTCGTATGCAGCCAGTGATCGAGCGCCACGCCTATCAACCAGCCCGCGACCGTGGCTGCCGGGAACACGAAGGCCAGCTGGCTGTACTTGGCCATCTGGATCCACGTGCTTCTCTCTTTTTTCGAATTGTCGTCCCGACCAGGCATGGCAACAGGGGAGAACGCTTCGCGTCCCCGCACCGCTTCGATAGCGGTCTTAGCGTATCAGACTGGCCACAGAACTGGTCTGGGCAATCCCCAGAGACCAGTTCACGATGCGGATGAACTGCTCCGGAAAGATTCCGATGTAGACGGTGGCAAACGCGGCCACGCCCAGCGCGAAGCGCATTCCCAGGCTGATCGGCAGAAGGGTCTTGTCCAGCGCCTCGCGCATGAACATCTGGTTGGCGATGCGCATGTAGTAATAGAGTCCGAAGACGGCGTACAGCACGGCCAGCGAAGCCAGCCAGTAGTGGCCGCTTTCGATCAGGCTGAGGAAAATGAAATATTTTCCGTAGAAACCGGCCAGCGGCGGAATTCCGGCCAGCGACAGCAGGAAGATCAGCATCAGTACGGCTTCGGTGGGGGCGCGGAAATAGAGGCCCGCGATGTCGTCCATTTCATCGCCTATGACATTACGCTGGCGCAGCGACGCGATCACGCCGAACGCCCCCAGGTTCATGAAGGTGTAAACCAGCAAATAGAGCAGGATGCCCTTGAGCCCGTCGAAAAAGGCCGGAGCCGGATAGGTGACCGAGGCCAGCGCGACCAGGCCCAGCAGCATGTATCCCACGTGGGCAATCGAGGAGTACGCCAGCAGGCGCTTCAGGTTGCTCTGGGTCAGCGCCGCTAGATTCGCTCCGGTCATGGTAAGGACCGAAACGAAAATGAGCAGCGGCACGTAGACGGTGCGGAGCGGATACAGGCCCCAGAGGAAAATGCGCAGCAGCATGGCCCAGGCCGCTGCCTTGACCGCGACTGACATGAATCCCGTGACGCTGGTGGGCGCGCCTTCATAGGCGTCCGGCAGCCACTGGTGAAAGGGGATGGCCGCGATTTTGAAAAACAACCCGACCGAAGTGGTCAGCAGCGCGATGATCGCGATCGGGTCGATGTGGTCGGGATGGGCGGCCGCCAGCCGCACCAGGCCGCTCCTGATTCCCAGCAGGCTGGTGCTGCCCGTCAGCCCGTAAAACAGCGACAGGCCGTAGGCAAAGATGCCCGAAGAAAATGCTCCCAGCAGCAGATATTTCAGCGCGGCTTCATTCGACCGGCGGTCGGTGCGCAGGAATCCCACCAGCACATAGGTGGAGATCGCCATCAATTCCAGGCCGATAAAGATCAGCACCACGTCGAAACCGGCGGCCATGCACATCATGCCCACGACCGAAAATAAGAGCAGCGCGTAGAACTCGCCGTGGTTTTCGTGTTCAATTTCGAGATAACGCACCGACATCAGGATGGAAATCGCCGCGCCCGCTAGGAACAGGTACCAGAAGTAAATGGTGAAGCGGTCCACCACCATCGAGTTCAGGAACGCGGATTCTCCCGGGACTCCGGCGGCGTTCAAGGCAATCTGGATCTTCACCACGCCGGCGGCGGAAAACAGAATGCCGACCAGCGCGGTCACCGCATTGATCTTCTTCCATTGCGCCGGCACCATCAGGTCGAGCAGCAATATGCCCAGCGCGAACAGGGTCAGCAGAATGACGGGGAGCGCCATCAGGTAATCGACCCGGCCGAAATTTTGCGCCATGTTGCCCGACACTTACTTGGTTCCCTTCGCTTGATTCAGCGCCGTCTGCACCGCCGCGGCATCCGCCGCTTCGTCGGCCGGCCGGATCGCGGCATTCACGTTCTGCACCCCGGGATAGTCCTTCCCCCGCACGGTGTAAACAATCTGGTTTACCGGCTGCTCCAGAATCTGGAAGAAGGGCTTGGGATAAAGGCCAATCCAGAAAGCAATGATGACCAGTGGCGCGAAAGTCAGCAACTCGCGCGGCGTAAGGTCGTGCAGCTTTTCATTCTTGGGATTCGTGACCGTCCCGAAGAACACCCGCTGATACAGCCACAACAGGTAGGCAGCCGCCAGAATCACGCCCGGCACGGCCCACGCCGCCCACTTCCAGCTTTCCATGAACGTGCCCTGCAGGATGGTGAACTCGCCAACAAACCCGTTCAGCAGCGGCAGTCCCATGGACGAGAGGAACATGATCATGGTGATGGTGGCGTAAACCGGCATGACGTTTGAGATCCCGCCATACTCGGCGATTTCTCGCGTGTGACGCCGCTCATAAAGAATGCCGACGATCAGGAAGAGCGCCCCGGTCGAGATGCCGTGATTGATCTGTTGCAGCACCGATCCACTCAATCCCGCCTGGTTCAAGGCAAAAATCCCCAGGGTGCAGAAACCCAGGTGGCTGACCGAGGAGTACGCCACCAGTTTCTTCATGTCCTTCTGCATCAGTGAAACCAGCGCGCCGTAGATGATCCCGACGATGGAAAGGAAAATCATCCACCCTCGCACCTTGGGGTGCATGACCACATCGGGGAA
>Ga0187822_10000220_pt1 | contig 10691 bp, 12 predicted proteins | sample NC_wetland_sal_i_18_FD_132967 | JGI IMG/M metagenome (GOLD analysis project Ga0187822, IMG submission 132967) | Wetland sediment microbial communities from Neuse River Estuary, North Carolina, USA - SourceSoil_2 | ecosystem: Environmental > Aquatic > Freshwater > Wetlands > Sediment | place...
CCACTATCACAAGCTGCTGGACCAGGCGAGCGAGAAGAGCCAGAACATCGGCACGACCGGCCGGGGCATCGGACCCACGTACGAGGACAAGTACGGGCGGCGGGGGATCCGCGTGGGCGATCTTCGCGACCTTGTCTGTCTCCGCCCCGTGCTGGCCGAGCGGGTGGATCGGGCCAACCGCCTGCTCGAGCTGATGGGCAGCCCCCAGCGCGCGTCGCTCGACGCCCAGATGGCGCTGCTCGAGCGCTGGAGCCCCAGGCTCCTGCCGCTCACGGCGGACACCGGCCTCCTCGTGCACCGGGCGGTGAAGGGCGGCAAGCGGGTGCTGCTCGAGGGTGCCCAGGGCTCGTTACTCGACGTCGACCACGGCACCTACCCCTTCGTCACGTCGTCGAACACGACCGCCGGCGGGGCCGCGGTGGGTGCCGGCATCGGACCGACGGCCGTGCACGGCGTGCTTGGCGTGGTGAAGGCCTACACCACGCGGGTGGGCACCGGCCCGCTGCCGACGGAGGCCAGGGACGACGAAGCGCAGAAGCTGCGCGAGCTCGGCGGCGAGTTCGGCGCGGTCACGGGCCGGCCGCGCCGCTGCGGCTGGTTCGACGCCACGGTGGTCCGGTACGCTGTGCGGGTAAACGGGCTCACGGGGCTCGCGGTGACCAAGCTGGACGTGCTCGACACCTTCGCGGAGGTTCCGGTGGGCACGGCGTACCGGCTGGACGGCTCGGCCTGCGCGGAGATGCCGTCCGAGGTGGATCTGCTCGGGCGGGTGCAGCCGGTGTACGAGGTCCTGCCCGGGTGGCGGCGGCCGACCGCCGACGCCCGGCACCTCGCCGATCTCCCGGGGGAGGCCCGGCGCTACCTGGACCGGCTGGAGGAGCTGTCGGGGGCGCCCGTGCGGTACGTGAGCGTCGGGACCCGGCGGGACCAGATCATCGAGGTGACGACGTGAGCGCGGCCCAGGGATCCATGCCCGGTCCCGAAGCCACGCATATGGTCGTCATCGGCGCCGGGCCCTGCGGGCTCGCGGTCGGCATCGCCGCGAAAGAGGCGGGGATCCCCTGCGTGCTGCTCGACCGCCGCAACATCGTCTCGACCATTGAGCGATACCCGCTCGCCATGGCCTTCTTCTCGACACCGGAGCGGATCGAGATCGGCGGCATTCCCTTCGTCGCGAGCCACGAGAAGCCGACCCGGCGGGACGGGCTCATCTACTACCGCCGGGTGGCGGAGCACTACGGGCTCGACATCCGGCCCGGGGAAGAGGTGACCGACGCGGTCCGCCGGCCCGACGGCAGCTTCCGCCTCACGGTGCGGCGCCCCCACGACGCGACCAGCTACGATGCGCAGGCCGTCGTGTTCGCCACCGGGTACTTCGACAACCCCAACCTGCTGAACGTGCCCGGCGAGGACCTGCCCCACGTCTCCCACTATTTCGTCGAGGGGCATCCGTACTGGCACCAGCGGGTGGTCGTGATCGGGGCGGGGAACAGCGCCGTAGACGCCGCGCTCGAGTGCTGGCGGGCGGGCGCGCACGTGACCCTCATCCATTTCGGCGACGCGCTGGACCGGACGGTGAAGCCCTGGGTGCTGCCGGACATCACCAACCGGATCAAGGAAGGGAGCATCGCGGTCCGCTGGCGCTCGAAGGTCCGGACGATCACCCCGACGCACGTGGAGATCGAGTCAGAGGGCCGACCCGGGCTCGAATCGCTCCCGGCGGAGGCGGTGCTCGCCATGACCGGGTACCACGCGGACACGGCCCTGCTGCGCCGGCTGGGCGTACCGGTGGACGACCGCACCGGCGTGCCGGCCCACGACGAGCGGACGATGGCGACGCCGGTTCCCGGCTGCTACCTGGCCGGGGTGATCGCCAGCGGGAATGACGCCAACCGGCTCTTCATCGAGAACGCGCGGGGGCATGGGGAGCTGATCGTGCGCGACCTGCTCGAGCGGGCCCGCGGGGCCCGGACCCCGAAAGCAGGGGAGCGCCGGCGGAACCGCCGCGCGCTCCCGTAGCCCGCCGTCACACTCGGGAATTCTAGAACTGGTTGGCCGCGTACCATTGGGCCACGTTTAACCGGGTCGGGTCGAGCGTCGAGAACCGGTTCTTCACGAACACGCCCGTCGTCGGATAGTAGGGCGGCGGATTGGTAGCGCCGCAGGGGTCGTACTGGTAGCGCTTGATGTACCCGGTGCCCGCGGTGGTGCCGACCGCGCCGCGGTCCGCCTGGATGATGCCGCCATAGGTGTTGAGGCAGCCGCGGCCGGCGGCGAACGTGCCGCCGATGGTGCACGGCTGGGCGGTGGTGCTGCCGACCCCGTTCCCCTCCGCCCCGAACGTCCGGAGCGTCAGGAAGAAGCCGTGGATCGTCTCGTCGTCCGTGTCGTCGTATGACCGGAACGTCGCCGCCGAGCTGGCCAGCGAGCCGTTGTCGTTCAACGTCTGCGGTGCGTTGATCGTGTTGTTGGACACGATCAGCGACTGGCCGGAGAAGTAGCCGGCGATATCGCCCGTGGCGCAGTCGCGCGTCGCCGGGTTCTGGAAGTACGTGACGTCGTTGCCGAAGACGATGTTGCCGCTCGCCGCCACGGTCACCCGCCCGTGGATCACGCCATCCACGATCACCTTGCCGGCGACGTAGACCACGCCCTTGAAGCTCGGGTTCCAGGCGCGATTGAGCGGGAAGAGGTAGTTCGCGTCCGGCCGGCCGGTGATGACCGGGCCCAGGGCGGCGAGCGCGGCCTGCACGGTGGCGGGTGCCTGGATCCAGCTGCCGCCGTCGTAGTGACCCGTGGTGGGCCAGTTGGCGCCCGCCGTCCCCGCGCCGGTCCAGGTGAGGATCGAGTCGCCGCCGAGATAGCACCGGACCGGATCGCGCGGGTTGGCGCCGGCGGTCTGCCGCACCAGGGCCGAATCCTGGTTCCTGGTGGCGTTCGCCGTGTTGTGCCGGTGCGCGTTGTATGGCGCCGTGTTCGCCGGGATGGGGTTGTGCAGGGCCGCCGCGAGGAACACCCCGCCGGCCACGTCGCCGCAGTTGCGCGAGCCTTCCAGGTAGTTGACGCCGGCTGCCGGAAGCGAGGCGGACACGTACGTCTCCGGATTCGCGATCGCCGCCCCCGCCTGATAGACCCGGAAGAATCCCTGAACCCCTCCGTTGCCCACGCCCAGGTCGATCGTGATGAACTGGATGCGGGTCCGGGCCTGGCCCGCGTTGCCGGCGGTCGAGCCGGCGAACCGGGTGCCGCCGACCTGGGCGAGGCTGTCCAGCCGGTTCAGGTCCGCGACCGTCGGCATCGGAATCGGCCGCACGTTGAGCTTTGGGGTCAGGTTGAACTGCGCCCGGCTCTGATTCTGGATCGAGCCGGCCGCGGACGTCACCTGGTCGAAGAAGGTGGCCTGCGGGGTGCCGCCGCTGCCGTTGATCTTGAGCTGGTCGTTGGAGTGGACCGGCCCCCGAAGCTGGTCGCCGCCGCCGAAGACCACGGTGTTGCCGGAGGTGTCCTTCTCCGAGTTCGTGAAGTAAGCGAACTTCGAGAAGCTCTCCTGGTTCACGTCCAGCCGGCGTACCACCCGGTCGCCGAAGCGGTCCTGCGCCACGGCGAGGATGCTGCCGACGACGCCGAACTGGCCGGTGACGATGCCGATCGGGCCCACGTAGACCGAGCGGGTGATGTTCGGGATCGTGGCGCCGCTCGCGTCCTTCACGGCCGCGTTCGTGTCCAGCGTGACGTAGCCGCTGTTCGGGTAGAGGGCCCGGTTGCCGTTGAGGCGGCTGCGGGCCTCTTCCAGGCCCGCGGCGGCGGCGTCGTCCAGCTTGGCGACGCGGTCGGTCTGCTTGCCGATCAGGGTCACGTTGAGGCCCAGCATCACGATGGCGAGTATGATGCCGCTCATGACGACGGTGAGCAGGAGCGTCGTGAGCAGCGCGATGCCGCGCTCGCCGAGCGGGGCTCCCGCGCGCATGGTCGTTCCTCGGGTCGTGGGGGTCACGGCGACACCACCGGGGAGGCCGTGGAGAGGGTCGAGAGGGACGGGGTGCAGTCCTGGGCAGCCAGGGCATAGTCGTAGCCGGGGGCGATGGGCCGCGCGGTCACGTCGGTCCAGCTTGGCGTGGGCGAGCCGGCCGGCACCGTCGCGATCGGATCGCCCCAGTCGATCGCGCCCTTGGCGCGGCGCCAGATGACGTATGCCCGGACGTCCTTCTCGCCGGTCGTCTCGTCGGTGGCCTGGCTCCAGGTCAGGACCATGACGGTATCCGGGCCGGGCAGGATCACCCAGTTCGCGTTGAGCGCGGTGCCCAGGATCGGCGGGTTGCCGCAGGTGACGACCGCCCGGGTCCCCAGGTTGGGCAGGGGGACGCTGAAGGTGATCGACCGGGACCGCGCCGCCGGTCCCGTCGCCCCGTTGACGACGGTGAGGTTGACCTCCACCCGCGCCAGGCTGTCGATCAGCGCGGCGGCGCCCGTGTCGGTCGAGGAACCGTGGATCTTGTCGGTGTGCTCGAGCGGCAGGGACGCCGTCGGGATCGTGTCGAGCGTCGCCGCCGACACGCCGCCGGCCGGCACCTTCTGGTAGTAGTAGCGGAAGAAGGCGGCCCCCGGGGTTCGGGTGACGTTGCGCACGACCGGCTCGGGCGGGTTGTTGTTCACCTGGCGATAGAGCACGTACGTGGTGCCCGTGGGGTCGGAGGTATCGCTCGCCACGTACCAGGCGATCGTCTCGGCCGGGCTGTCCTGGGTCGTGCTGCCACGCGCGTAGTAGGTCGTGTCCGGATAGGCGAACGCGGGAGCCGTCCCGGGCAGCGTGAACTTCTGCGCCTGGGTCAGCGCATTCACCTGGCCGCTCGGCAGATGCGGGTTGTAGAAGGCCGGGGAGATGCTGTCGGTGTTGGAGGCGTAGTCGGCGTTGAAGATGAACGCGTCGGGCCCGGCGTAGACGACGGGCGGCTGCTGGTCGGGCGCGTTGGCGCCGGCCAGGCTCAGCTCCTGCTGGAGGAGGTTGGTCGCGAAGCTCAGATTCTGGACCATCCCCATGTCCGACGAGTTCTTGTCGAACGCGCGGAGCTGCCTCGACAGGAAGCCGAGCGCCGCACCCAGGACCACGACAAACATCGTCAGGGCGATCAGCAGCTCGATGAGGGTCATACCGCGTCGGTCACGCATGGCGGTCCCCGCTACGGCTTGGCGATGGTGATGGTACGGCTGGTCGGCGACGCCAATCCCCCGCCCGAAACGACCACCGTCACCCGCTTGTAGTCGTTGAGCGAGTCCGCCATCCCGGACAGCGTGGCGTCGGTCGCGACGGTCGTAGTCCGGGAAAACTTGTAGCTGCCCAGGTTGTTGACCGTGCCGGCGCACTTGCCGGGGACGCCGCTCGAGTCGAGGGCGGCGTAGTTCGGCTCGGCCTGGCAGCGGGCGATCCAGGAGTCGGCGATGGCGGCGGCCTCGTTCCGCGCCCGGTACGTCGCCAGCGCCACGGTGAGCTTCGTAGCGGCGAGCGGCACGGTGAGCAGCGCGACCAGGAGCACGAAGATCGCGAGCATCAGCTCGATCAGGGTGAACCCCGCCTTGCGTCCGGCGCGCCGCATCAGAAGCCGCGCTTCCAGCCGGTGCCGTTCCAGTTGTACCACTCGGCCCGTCCCGTCGCCCGGGTGATCTCCACCGCCCAGATGCCCTCGCTTGTCGCGCCGCTCAACGCCTTGGGCGAGCTGAGATAGAGCCCGCCGTACTCCTGCGTGCTGCCGTTGCGGTAGAAGACGATGGCCGGGAGGCCCGTGGTCGGCTCGACGGTGGTGAAGGCCACCGCGCTGCCGCCGAAGGGCCGGGCCGACACGCCCGCCGGACGCCCGAAAGCGATGCCGTCGCCGATCTCCATGCTGCGGACCCGTTCGCTGTTGTTCCAGATCCCGTCGTTGGTCGAATCGTCGAGGATCCGGAGCCGCCGCCCGACCGTGTCGACCATGACCACCATCTGGTGTTGCTTCCCGATCGCCTCCCGCTGCACCGCCAGGAGCGTCGTTCCCAGGCGCAGGGCGGCGGCCTTGGCCCGGCCCTTCGAGGTGTCGAGCCGGGGGACCATGATCGCCGCGAGGATGCCGATGATGATCATCACGAGCAGCATCTCGATCAGGGTGAAGCCGCGACGCGCGCCTGCCGCCCCGCGCCTGCCGGGAGAGGACCTACTTGGCAGCGCGCCCTGCATGAGCCGGGGCGTGCAGCCGAAGGGCAGCGGAGGGTTGCCAGTGCGGGAACGCGGCGGTCGGTGCTGCATCACTCTCCTCCAGGCGGCCGGGCTGTCTCGCGGAGACCCCTAGCTTTGCGCCCCGCCGTCACCGGCGGTTTGCTCTTGACTGGATGCGGCGGTGGCTCGGCGCGAAGGGAGCGCACCGCTCCGTGACCCGGGATCCCGGGCAAGAGTCACACCCGGGACGGCGACCGCGCGGATGACGTGGAGGCTGGCCGAGTTACGTGAGGGGCGGCGGGTAGGGAGACGACTGGAACGGGTGCAATCGGGCGCCGCGTTGCATCGGAACGGACTGCAGAAGCGCGCACTGACCTTGATCGATCGAGGTGCTCGGGCCGCGTGCGACCCGGGCCATCAGACGACGATCAGGCCCTCGCTCGCGAAAGCCTCGATGATCCGCCGGACGTCGGCGCGGAGTGCGTCACGGTCGGTGTGGCTCAGGGAGCCCGCGACCGCCTCGGCGATGGAGCCGGTGTCGTGCTGGCCGTCGCAATAGGTGAGCACGAGCGCGGCAGCGAAGTCGAGGTGCTCGGCCCTGGGGCCGGAGCCGTCGTGCAGGGCGAGCCCGCCGGCCGCGGAATGGAAGCGGAGATCGGTACGGGCTCTCGGGTAGCGGCGCCGGCGAGAAGTCTTTTGCACATCACAAAATTATCGTTGGCTACAAAAAGCGCAACATCCTATATCGCAAAGATTTCCACATGTTTGCCAGTTGTGTGGAAAACGGGCATGGGCAGTCGGCGCTCGGGCGGCTCCAGGCTCGTGCCGCACCCCTCCGGTCTCCGCGCCGCCGAGTTGCTGCCCCCGCGACCTTGCCCCTATCTTCCCCCGCTCCCGAACCCCCACCACCTCCGACCGCCGAGCTCGATGGCCGACACCACCTTGATGGACAAGCTCGTCTCGCTCGCCAAGCGACGCGGCTTCGTCTTCCAGTCCTCCGAGATCTATGGCGGCCTCGGCTCCGTCTGGGACTACGGACCGCTGGGGGTCGAGCTCAAGAAGAACGTCAAGGACCGCTGGTGGCGGGCGATGGTCCACGCCCGGGACGACATCGAGGGCCTGGATGCCGCGATTCTCATGCACCCCAAGGTCTGGGAGGCGTCCGGCCACGTTGCCGGGTTCACCGATCCGCTGGTGGACTGCAAGCACTGCAAGAACCGCTTTCGCGCGGACGATCCCCGGATCAAGGGAACACCCGGGCAGCCGGATGCCCAGTGCCCGGTGTGCGGCAGCAAGGGCACGCTCACCGAGCCGCGTCTGTTCAACCTGATGTTCAGGACGTTCATGGGCCCGGTCGAGGATCAGGCCGCGATCGTCTATCTCCGGCCCGAGACCGCGCAGGGCATCTACGTCAACTACCTGAACGTCCTCAACTCTTCTCGCCAGCGGATTCCGTTCGGAATCGCTCAGATCGGGAAGGCGTTCCGCAACGAGATCACACCCGGGAACTTCATCTTCCGCACGCGCGAGTTCGAGCAGATGGAGATGCAGTTCTTCGTGAAGCCGGGCACCGACGAGGAGTGGTTCGAGCGCTGGCGGGCCTGGCGCCTGGAGTGGCACCAGGCTCTGGGGCTCGCTCCGGCCCGGCTCCGGTTCCACCAGCACGGGCCGGACGAGCTGGCCCACTACGCCAAGGCCGCGTTCGACATCCAGTACGAGTTCCCGTTCGGCTGGCAGGAGATCGAGGGCGTCCACAACCGCACCGACTTCGATCTCGGGCGGCACCAGCAGTATTCGGGCAAGAAGCTCGAGTACTTCGACCAGGCGGCGAACGAGCGCTACCTCCCCTACATCGTCGAGACCTCGGCCGGGGCCGACCGCGTAACCTTGACCCTGATGGTGGACGCGTACCGCGAGGAGCAGGTCGAGGGCGAGACCCGCGTCGTTCTCGGGTTCCACCCCGCGATCGCCCCCATCAAGGCGGGGGTGTTCCCGCTGGTGAAGAAGGACGGGATGCCCGAGCTCGCGACCGAGCTGTATCACGCGCTCAAGCGCAAGCTCCCGGTCTTCTACGACGACAGCGGCGCGATCGGGCGCCGCTACCGGCGGATGGACGAGGCGGGGACGCCGTTCTGTATCACCGTCGACGGGGACACGGTCAGCGCCCGGACCGTGACGATCCGCCACCGCGACTCGATGAGCCAGGACCGGGTAGGCCTGGACCAGGTCGAGGCCTTTCTGCGCGAGCGGCTCGAGGCGTGACGCCGGCGGTCACGCGCCGTTCCCGATGCGTCTTGCCGACTTCGAGGCTCTGGTCCGCCGGCTCTCCGCCGAAGTCCCGCCCGCCTTCTTCGACGGCGTAGCCGAGGTAGTCGTCTCGCCCAGGAGCGTCCCCCACCCGACCCGGGCGGACATTTACACGCTGGGGGAGTGCATCCCGCTGCCGGTGCCGGAGGGCGCGCCCGCACGGGCCATCCAGAGCCGGATCGTGCTCTTCCACGGCTCGTTCGCGAAGCTCGCCCGCCTCGATCCGGAGTTCGACTGGCGCGACGAGGCGTGGGAGACGCTGACCCACGAGCTCCGCCACCACGTCGAATGGCGCGCGCGCGCGCCGGCGCTCGAGGCCTATGACCGGGCGGCGGAGGAGAACTTCGCCCGGCAGGAGGGGGAGCGGTTCGATCCCGCCTTCTATCTCGACGGGGACTCCCCCGCTGAAGACGTCTACGAGATCGACGGCGACTTCTTCCTCGACCGCGTTGTGCGGAGGCCGCCGGCCGCGCTCGAGCTCGACTGGCACGGCCAGCGCTATCGGGCCTCCGTCCCTCCCGCGCTCTCCCTCCCCGCCTTTCTCACGATCGACGGCCTGGCCGAGCCACCGCCCGGGGACGTGGTGCTGGTGCTGCGCCGAAAGGCGCGCCTCACCGATCTGTTCCGGCGGGCCGAGCCGTTCATCGCGACGGTTCGCGTGACGCCCCGTTGACGGCCCGGCGCGCCCCGGGCAACCTACGCAGCATGGGATCGCCGGTCGTGCTGGAAATCGAGCCCGCAACGGCGGACCGCTGGGCCGATGTCGTGGCCCTCTTCGGCCGGTGGGGCGCGTGCGGAGGGTGCTGGTGCATGCACTGGCGCCGGTCCGCGGCCGAATACGAGCGGGGGAAGGGGAAAGGAAACCGGGACGCGCTGAGGCGACTGGTGGCGGGCGGGGCGACGCCCGGCCTCCTGGCCTACTCCGGTGGAGCGCCGGTGGGATGGTGCGCCGTGGCGCCGCGCGAAGCGTATCCGCGCCTCGAGCGGGCGCGCGTGCTCAAGCGGATCGACGATCGGCCGGTCTGGTCGGTCGTGTGTCTGTTCGTCGCGAAGGAATGCCGGCGGCGCGGAGTCTCGGTGGCGCTGCTGGAGGCGGCCGCGGCCTTCGCCGCGTCGCGCGGGGCCCGGATCCTTGAGGGCTATCCGGTCGAGCCGCGGGGCGCGATGCCGGACCCCTTCGCGTGGACCGGCACGGCGGCGGCCTTTCGCGCCGCGGGCTTCCGGGAGGCGGCCCGGGGGTCGCCCACCCGCCCGATCATGCGGCGCGCGCTCGGCCGTGGCGGCTGAGTCGCTCCCGCTCGGCGCCTGACTGGTCCCGGCCGGCCGTGGCTTCATATATTCCGGCACCATGACATACGAGACCATCACGACCCTCGACGGGCCGGAGGTTCTCGCCCGGGCGAAGCGGTTCTTCGCCGAGCGGGTGCCGCTCTCCGCGGCGTACCCCGAGAAGGAGGGGCCGGCCTACCTGGTGCTGCGCGGCCAGGGAGGAGAGGAGATCGCGCTCGCCGTGGCCGCCGCGCCCGGCGGGACCCGGGTGCGCGGCTCCACGCTGTTGTTCGACCAGGCCGTCGACCGCTTCCTCTCCACCCTGCCGGTCCCGGCCGAGCTCCCCGCATGACGGGCACCGTCCCGCTGCGGGTGATGGTACTCGACGCCTGGGACGCGGTCACGCTGGACCTTCCCCTCTCGACCTCGCTCGGCGATCTCAAGCGCGAGGCCCTGGCCCGGGCGCGGGTCCGGGGCGACCCCGACCAGTTTCTCGTGAAGTTCCGCGGCGCGGTGCTCGACGACGAGCGGCGGTCGCTCCAGGAAGCCGGTGTTCCGGCCAACGCGCCGCTGATCGTTCTCTCCCGCCGCAGGCGTCCGGTGAGGTAGAGATGCTGCTCTCGACCGGTGCGAGCCGTACGATGACGTTCGTGGCGTCCGCGTTTCTCGGATTCGACGGCGCGGCGCTCACGGGGCTCGGGATCTGGACCGGTCATCCATTGGTGGCGCTGATCGGCGTCGCCCTCTTCGTCTCGTCGGGCCTGCTGCTCGTCTATTGGCGCTGGCACCGGCAGCAGCTCGAGGAGATCGCCGCCGCCCGCCGCGCGGTGCGGGACGAGGCGGAATCCCTCCGGGAGCTGCTGCGCGGCGGCTGAGTCGTGCCCGTCGCCGTCTTCACCCACCCCGACTGCCTGCGCCATGACCCCGGCCC
>Ga0187822_10000221_pt1 | contig 10683 bp, 9 predicted proteins | sample NC_wetland_sal_i_18_FD_132967 | JGI IMG/M metagenome (GOLD analysis project Ga0187822, IMG submission 132967) | Wetland sediment microbial communities from Neuse River Estuary, North Carolina, USA - SourceSoil_2 | ecosystem: Environmental > Aquatic > Freshwater > Wetlands > Sediment | place...
CTCGGCGCGGTCACCCGCGCGCCGATCGGCATCGTGCGCTCGGTGCCGGCGACGCGTGCGTTGCTCGAGGCCGCCATGGAGGAGATCCGGGCGGTGGCGCTGGCGCGGGGCGTCGGCTTGCCGGACGACGTCGTGTCCCGGACCATGGCGTTCGTGGATACCCTGCCCGCCGCCGGTACCGCTTCGCTCCAGCGGGATCTCGCGGCTGGACGTCCCTCCGAGCTGGAGTGGTGGAGTGGGGCTGTGGCGCGCTTCGGCGCCGAGGCCGGGGTGGCCACGCCGATCCATGCCTTCGTCTACCGGAGCATGCTGCCGACGGAGCTGCGGGCCCGAGGTCGCCTGACCTTTCCCCCCGAAGCCTGAGGGCCGGCCCCGAGCGCGCATCCCGCCCGGCTGCGTTGCGGAAGACGAGCCGACCCGGCCCTTGGCGACCCTCGCCGCCGACCAGATCCCCCGCTGGGGCAACTACTTACCGACCGCCGCACAGAACTTGCCGACCCCGGATCTGCCACCCGCACCCGGAGGTCCCATGTCACTGCCCACTGCTCCCGCGCGGGGGCTGGCCGCCGTCGCCGCGCTGACCGCGCTGGCCGGCTGCGCCCGGAACAGCATCTACAGCCAGCCCGAGGCCCGTCCCGGCAAGGCGCCGAGCGCTGCCGCCACGCTTTCCGTTCCGCCCGGCCAGTTGCCGCGCCCAGGCCTGTGCCGGGTCTGGTTCCCGGGCCGGCCTCCGGGCCGCCAGCCCAAGGCCCGCCCCTGCGCGGAAGTCGAATCCGGCGCTCCCGCCGGCGCCTGGGTCCTCTACCGTCCGTCACAGGACCGAGCGGTCGTGCACGTCCGTTACGTCGACGACCGGCGGGCCGGAGTCGTGGTCTGGATCCGGGTGTTCGACGCTTCCAGCGGCGCCTTTATCCGTGACGTGAAAGGCTGATCCGCCGGACCCCTCGCCTCTCTCGCCTCAACGCGGCGGTACCTCCTCCCGTACTCTCTCATGCCCGCCCGACGGAGTTTGACCTCCCGTCGGGCGGCTCGTAGCTTGGCGGCAAGTCCTCACTGCCGCCGACACCGGCGCTTCTCATACGTTCCTGGAGGTAGGTATGGGCTTCCGAGGCATGCTCAGAGTTGCGGCCGCCGCCGCGATCGCGTTGGGCGGTGGGGCCTGCAGCAGCACTACGGCTCCTGCGTCCGTGGATCTGTCGGGGACCTATGGGCTGGTTTCGATCCAGTTCGGGACCGGCACGACGGCCCTCACACCGCCCACGGAGACGGGCAGCTTCTCGCTCAACACCACCACCTACAACCTGACGCTCTCGGGTGCGGTGCCCGAGACTGACACGGGGACCTATTCGATAAACGGCAACAACTGGAGCCAGCAGTCTTCGACGACCGGGACCCAGTCCACCGGCACCTACACCTTGAGCGGGACCCAGCTCACCGTGACCACGATCCAAGGGGGAGTGACCGTCGTTTCGGTATGGCAGAAGCTGTCGTAGTCCCCGCCGGCTGATGCGGGTCGCGCCCCCGGGAACGCCGGGGGGACTCCGGTGCGTCTCGCGCGGGGTTCTGCTGCTGCTGGGGCTCGCCGGCCGGCTCGCGGCCCAGCAGCCCGGTGTGATCGCCGGCGAGGTCCGGGCCGAGAGTACCGCGGCCGGGCTGGAGGGCGCCCGGGTGCTGCTCGAGGGCACCCCGCTCGCCGCCGCCACCGGGGTGGGCGGGCGCTTCATCTTCACCGACGTCGCCGCAGGCCGATATCGCCTCCGCGTGGCGGCCGTCGGCTACGTCGCCGACAGCCTTCCGGATGTCACCGTCACGTCGGCCGACACGACGCGCGTCGTCGTCACGATGCGTTCGGCTGCCGTGGCCCTGCCCGGCATCGTCGTCACCGCGAGCCGGGCGCCCGAGCGGGTGGAAGACGCGCCCGCGAGCGTCGCGGTGCTCTCCCACGACGAGGTCATCGCCCGCGACGTCAACACGGTGGATGGCGCCCTCCCCTTCGTTCCCGGCGTCACGTTCAACGGGCCCGGGCAGATGGACATCCGCGGGTCCACCGGGTCGGCCGGCGGCGTGGGGAGCCGCGTGCTCACGCTGATCGACGGTCATCCGGCCCTGAGCGGCGACGGCGGCGAGATCATCTTCGAGGCGCTGCCGCTCCTGGACCTGGACCAGATTGAGGTGGTGAAGGGCGCCGCCTCCGCCCTTTACGGGAGCAACGCGCTGGGCGGAGTGGTGAACCTGGTCACGGCGCCGATCGGCGACCGGCCGGAGACGGTCGTCCGGGCGCATGCCGGGCTCTATCAGGTGCCGAGCCGCTATCAGTTCACCGACGAGCGGCTGAACGTCCAGGGCCTCACCCTTCAGCACTCCCGCCGGATCGGCTCGATCGGCGTGCGGATCGCCGCGGACCGGGAGACCTCGGACGGTTTCCAGCAGAACGGGCAGTACGGCCGCTGGTTCCTCCGGGCCAAGGTCACGTCGGCGCCCGAGGCCGCCCATCCGTGGGACGCGTACGTGATGTGGTCGCGGAACGACGCGGGGGACTTTCTCTCCTGGCGCTCGCAGGATCAGCCGTTCGAGGTCACGCCCGCGTCGCTGGGGGACCGGAGCGTGTACGCGTTCCTGCTGGCCGGCGCGACGATCACGCCGGTCGCCACGTCGTCCACGCTCCTCCGCGTGAGCCCGTACCTCAACCACAACAGCAACCAGAACTACTTCACCGAGAACCAGGACTATCACGACGCGACCCGCGGCGGGACCAGCGTCCAGCTCTCGCTCGCCGCGGGCCGGCGGCACGCGCTCACCCTCGGCGCCGACGGCGCCGGCACCCGGGTCACTTCCAACTTTCTGGGCCGGCCGTGGCTCTGGGATGGGGCGGCGTTCGCCCAGGACGAAGCGGACCTCGGCGGCGGGTTCAAGGGCGTGTTGGGCGCGCGGCTCGATTACCACGACACCAACGAGGGCGCGGCGGAGTACTCGCTCAACCCCAAGCTGGGCCTCGTGTGGCACCGGTCCGACCGCCTGAGCGCGCGCGCGTCGGTCGCCCGCGGGTATCGGGCCGCCAGCGCGATCGAGCAGTTCGTTTCCAGCGTGCAGTTCGGCTTTCGCGTCATCCCGAACCCCGCGCTCCACGGAGAGCACGCCTGGACCGGAGAGCTGGGCACGGCGTCGCGGCCGTTCCGCTGGCTTCGGACTGATGCGACGCTGTTCTGGAGTGAGTACCGGGATCTGATCGGCCCGGGGCTCGTCATAGCCGATGGCGGACTGGTCGCCCAGTTCCAGAACCTGAGCCGGGCGCGCGTCCGCGGCCTCGATCTCGGCTTGCGGTCGATCCTGGTTCCCGGCCGGCTCGACCTCTCGGCGTCCTATCTCTTCCTCGACACGAAGGATCTCGATACGCGCCTGGCGCTGCCCTATCGTTCGCGCCACAATGTCACCGGCACCTTGGAGCTCCTGCAAGGCCTGTTCGACGTGGACCTCCGCTGGCGCAGCCGCGTCGAGCAGGTGCTCGCCTACCCGCTCGATCCCCGCGGCGCCATCACGCTGGTCGACCTCCGTGCGGCATACCGCATCCTGGGTACCGTCGTACAGGCCAAGGTGGGAAATCTCTTCCAGAAGGTGTACCCGGACGTGCAGGAGCGGGTGCCGGGCGCCCCCCGCAGCGTGAGCCTCACGCTCTATCGGGCGTTCTGACTCGAGGTGTTCCGCCGCTCGCGCCCCGGGAAGGCGCGAATATCTTCGGGCACCAGAGCGAGAAAGTGCTCGGCCGGGGCGACGAGCCCCCGCCGCGCGCCGCACCCAAGGAGCGAGGTGATGACACAGACGCGGGATGCCCGGACCCTCACGCTGGATGCGGCGAAGGCGCTGGCCGGGGGGGTAGAGGCGGAGGCGAAGCGACGGGGATGGACGGTCGCGATCGCGATCGTCAATCCGGAGGGGGGGCTGATCCTCTTCCACTGCCTCGACGGCACTCAGCCGGCGAGTCAGGACATCGCGATCGCGAAGGCGCGGACAGCGGCCCGCTTCAAGCGGCCCACCAAGGCGCTCGAGGACGCGGTGGCCGGCGGGCGCCACGCCCTCCTGGGGGTGCCGGGCATGCTTCCGCTGGAAGGCGGCGTGCCCGTCACCGTCGGAGGCGCCGTCGTCGGCGCCGTCGGCGTCAGCGGGATGGCGTCCGCCGAGGACGGCGTTATCGCGGCGGCGGCGCTCCGCGCGCTCGAGGGCTGAGTGCCGGGGGCTTGGCCGGCGCCGTTGTCGGCCGGGCCGCGAGGGTGCTGTCCGCCGGCGTGAGCTGATCCACTCCCCACCCCTCCAGCCGCCAGACCGTGCCCCCGCTGTCGGCGCGGGCCCAGAGGCCTGCCGCCGTAGAGTCGAAGACCAGCGAAACGCGCGGAGCGCCATTGCGCCCCAGGACCCGCAGGCGGCGGCTCGGCGGGCTGAACTTGAGGGAGTCGGCCTGGGCCGCCGAGGCGAACCCCGCGGCGCGGATGTCGGCCAGCGCACGCAGGAAATTCGCGACCGCCATCGAGTCGGCCGCCGCTCCGCCCGGCGCGAGCGTCCAGCGGGCGCCCTCCCGGCTCAGCGCGTAGCGCTTGCGCCCGCGCTGGACCTCGATCTTCGATACGCTGTCCGGCGGAATCACCGCGATGCGCTTGTCCCGCCATCCGTCGACGCGCCGCTCCGCGATGCGCGGGAGCGAGCTCCGGACGAGATACACCGCGGGGTCGGTGGCCCGCCGCAGGTAGCCGGTCCCGTAGACCACGCCGGGCTTGCCCGTGACGATGTCGAGCACGGTCTTGCCGTGCGCCTGGACGCGAACGCGCCGCGCCGAGGCGCTGTCCATGCCGAGCTGGGCGTAGGACGACGCGCTCTCGGCGACGAGGTCGCCGACCGCCGCGCTGTCGCCGAGCGAGGTGACCAGCTCCCCGACCGCCTGGGGGTCGGTGGGGTGGCCGTTCACCCGCCAGGCCGTCCCGGCACGCGCGAGCACGATCGTGTCCCGCGCGCCCGTGATCGTTACCGTGTCCACGTCCGCCGTGGTGATCCCGGGGAGCCGGAGCCGCTGCTCCGTGTCCCGGCCATTGCGGCTCGCGACGGCGACGGCGCCCCAGAGCAGCAGCAGCACGCCGAGCGCGACGGCCAGCAGCCGGAGGTTGCGCGGAGTCATGCCGGCAGCTCCTGCGGCGCCACTACCGGACCGGCCGGCTGATAGCCTCTCCGCGTCTTCCGGCGCCGGCGGATCAGCCGGACGAGCCCGTAGAGCGCCACCAGCGCGGGCACGCCGATCACGTTGGCGTACTTGGCCGCCTCGCGCTCGGTGACGCTGGAGAACGCGAGGGGGGGCGGGCGGCGGTCCTTCGAGCGGATGCCGATCAGGGTCTTGTCCTGCGCCAGCCAGTCCACCGAATTGAGGGCCAGCGCCAGGTTGTCCGGGGCGCGGCTCACGAAGCGGTCGTTCACGAAGTCCGCGCTGCCCACGACCACCACGCGCCCGCGTGCCGGCGTCGTGCCGGCGGCGGGGCCGGCCACGGCCGCGAGAATGCGCGGTGCGAGATTGCGCTGGGGGAAGTCCTGGGTCGGGTCGACCGATACGTGGTCCCGCAACGTGCCGGTTCCGGGGCTCGAGACCAGCAGCGGCGTCACCTGGCCCTTCGCCGCCCCGGTGGTGTCGATCGTGCTGGCCCAGGTGAGCGTGACCTCGCCCACCTCCCGGTTGATCTCCGACTTGGCCGTGCTTCGGGCCCGGATGAACAGCGGGTAGGACTGGAGCACCTGCCCCGCGTCGGAGGGCACCGGGACGATCTCGTTGGAGAGGAGATCGTAGGCCATGTTCGGCTCGATGGTGATGCCGAAGGGCTTGAGGAACCGGTTCCAGGCGACCGGCCGCGGAACGGCGACGGGCAGCTCGGGCGACAGCCGCATGCCGCTCGCCAGCACGAGCGCGTTGCCGCCGCGGTCGAAGAACCGCTGGAACCGCTCCGCCTGCGCCGGCGTGAGCGAGTCGGGCGAGCCGAGGAGCACGAGCAGCGAGACGTCGGCCGCGGGCTGGGTGGTGTCGCCCAGCGTGATCGTCCGCACGTCGTAGGACTTGCTCAGCTGCTCCTGCAGGTCCGACAGGCGCATGCCCGGCGTCATGCCGTCGGCCAGCAGGTCGAGCACCGGCTTCTTCGTCTGCGTGAGCGTGTGGATCGAGGACGCAAGGCGGTACTCGAGATCGTTCGTCTGCCGAATGAACGGAATGGTCTCCGTCCCGCCGGCGTACTGCACGACGAGGCCCAGGTAGCCCTGCTTCACCTGAAGCTCGGACTGCCCAACGACGTTGAACTGCACCGGCGTCACGCCGAGGTTCTGGGCGTCGTGCTTGGCCGCGGCGTCGCTGGCGGGGTCGCGCTCGATCACCCGGATCTTCCCGTGACCGGCGGAACGGAGGTCGTGCAGCAGGTCATCGACGTCGCGCTTCATCAGCGCTGCCTCTGTGGGCAGCTCCTTCGACGCGAAAACGGTGATGGTGACGATGTCCGGGAGGTTGCCGACCAGCCGGCGGGTCGCTGGGGAGAGCGTATAGGAGTGGCCCGGTGTGAGGTCGAGCCGCCCGCCGATGTAGCTCCCCAGCAGGTTCGTCACGACCAGCAGGGCGACGAGAAGCCCCGTGCCGAGCCGGAGCCGCCGCACGGCGCCGCCCGCGGCCGAGAGCTTCCGCCCCAGGAGCGCGGCGTAGCCGAGGGCGAGAAAGATCCCGGCGAGCGAGACGAAGTAGACCGCGTCCCTGAGGTCGACGACCCCGCGGCCGATATTGTCGAAGTGAGAGAGCACGCCGAGCCGCGCCGCGATCGTCCCGATCGCCGGCGGGAGGCCCACGAGGAGAGGGTCGAGGCCGACGAGCACCAGGACGAACATCACCGCCACGCCGGTGATGAAGGCGGTGATCTGACTTCGGGTCAGGCTGGAGGCCCAGACGCCGACGCCGGCGAGGCCGGCCAGCAGGAGGGCGGCCCCGGCGTACTGGGCCACGATCGGTCCCCAGGGGAGCTGCGCCGCGGTGGACAGGGCGAGGGGGATCGGAAGCGTCAGCGCGAGCGCGATCCACAGGAACAGCAGTGCGCCCGCATACTTCCCGAGCAGCAGCTCGAGTTCGGTGACCGGCTGGGCGAGCAGGACTTCGACCTGGCCGCTCCGGGTGTCTTCGGCCAGCGCCCGCATGGTCACGGCCGGGACGAAGAAGAGCAGGATCCAGGGCAGGAAGTCCAGCATCGGCCGGAGCGACGCGCTGCCCTGGAAGTATGCCTGCCGGAAAAAGAGGAACGCGTTCACGGCCAGGAACACCACGAGCAGCACGTAGCCCGTGGGATGGTCGAACAGGGCCTTCAGCTCCCGCCGGGCGATGGTCCAGATCCGGTTCATGCCGCCTCCCCGGTCGTGAGCTCGTGGAACAGATCCTCCAGGCTGCCGGCCTCCTCGTGCAGCTCGTAGAGGGTCCATCCCTCGGCCTTGGCCAGCTCGAAGATGCGGGGGCGCAGGTCGGCCCCGCCGGACACGGTGAGCGACGTCCGCACCCGGCCGCCGCCCGCGTCATGCGGCTCGATCCGGACGACGCCCGGCAGGGCCCCGAGCCGCTCCGCGATGCCGGCCCCGGTCGCCTCGACCGTCACATGGGCCCCGTCCTTCGCGCGGGTGACCAGCTGCTCGACCGGTCCGTCCGCTACCAGCCGGCCCCGGTGGATGATCAGGAGGCGGGCACAGACGTGCTGGATCTCCGGCAGGACGTGCGTCGAGAGGAGTACGGTCCGCTCTCGCCCGAGCTCGACGATGAGCCGGCGGATCTCGACCCGCTGGTTGGGGTCGAGGCCTTCGGTCGGCTCGTCCAGAACGAGCAGATCGGGCCGATGCAGGATCGCCGCGGCCAGGCCGGTGCGCTGGCGGAAGCCCTTGGACAACTCGCCAATGGGCCGGTGGTAGACCGGCTCGAGGCCCGTCGCCGCGACGGCCTCGTCGATCGCGCGCCGGCGCTCGTCCGTGCCGAGCTCCCGCAGCCGGCCGACGAAGGCCAGATACTCGGAGACCAGCATCTCGCCGTAGAGCGGGTTGTTCTCGGGGAGATAGCCGATGCGGCGCTTGGCCTCGCGTCCGGCCTCGCCGAGCGGCTTGCCGTCGAGCCGGATCGTGCCGGCATCGGGCTCGTAGTACTGCGTGATCATTCGCATGGTGGTGGACTTGCCGGCCCCGTTGGGGCCGAGGAAGCCGACCACCTGGCCCGGATCGACGCGGAAGGAGACCCCGTCGACCGCGACGATGCCGTCGAACCGCTTGGTGACGCCGTCGAGCGTGAGGAAGGACATACCCTGTGATTGGCTGGCGTAGGTGGACCGCGGGCGGTACGGTACAGCGCATCCGCCGCGACGTTGGGCGGGCCGGCCCCTCCCCGGGGCTTCCCGAGCCAGTGTGATGCACCAGTCGGGCGGACCGTCGCAGCGCCTAACCCGCTGTCGAACCGGGGGCTTCGATGACGCGATCGTACCTGGCTCCTCTGCTTGGCTTCGTGCTCGCCGTCTCCGCGGGCTGCAGCCGGGAGACCGGGCGCCTCACCCCTGACCAGGAACAGCGGTTCGCGCAGGAGGGGCTCCTGCACCGGGCCGACAACGTCACGTTCCGCTGGACCCAGGGAGCGGGGCGGGAGGGGGGCACGTGGGAGGACCGGGTGGCCTCGATCGTCGTGACCCGGAGCTCGGTGCTGATTCACAAGAACCAGAAGGTGGGCGTGGAGATCACGCTTGGCAGCCGGCGCGACTACGACGTCCACCGCGACGGCCAGAGAGTCAGGATCAGGGCCGGGAGCGGCAAGTCGGCCGAGACTTGGTCGTTCACGCCGGACGACGACGCGGAGGCCTGGACCCAGGACATCCGGGCCGTCATCCGGGCGTCGGCCGGCGGGCCGGTTCCGCAATAGCGTCAGGAGCATCACGCGGCCGGCCGATCACGGTGACGCCGCGCCAATCAACGGGGAGATTCAGACATGTCGATCAGGAGCCTGTGGACCCCGGTTGCGGCCGGGCTCGTCTTCGCTGCGTGCCGGCCCGCCCCGCCGCCGCCGGCCCGCACGTCCGAGGCCCCGAAGCCGGCGGCCGTGGAGCAGCTCCCGGCCAAGCCGCCGGCCGACGTCTCACATGGCGAGGCGCCGGTCGGGTCGGACAGCGTCCCCGCGCCGGTGGATCCGCAGGCGCCCGCCCGGAGCACGCAGCGCCTGCACCGGGTGCGCCTCGTGATCACCCACGGCAACATCACGATCGCGAAGGGGATCAAGTACTACGCGTGGACCTTCGACGGGAGGGTGCCCGGTCCGTTTCTGCGGGTCACCCAGGGAGACACGATCGACTTCACGCTGGTCAACAACGGCCCCCAGCCGCACAGCATGGACTTCCATGCCGCCGAGATCGCGCCCAGCCGGTACTACGTCAACGTGAATCCGGGCGACTCGCTCCACTACCGGTTCACCGCGCGTGTCCCCGGGGTGTTCATGTACCACTGCGGTACGGCCCCTGTCGCCATGCACATCGCCAACGGGATGTACGGCGCGATTATCGTCGACCCCCCGACGCCGCGGCCCCCCGCCAAGGAATTCGTGCTGGTACAGAGCGAGTTCTACCTCACGCCCGACGACGGCAAGGGCGGAGCCAGGAGCCTCGACTGGCAGAAGCTGCTCGGCCAGGCGCCCGACAACGTCGTCTTCAACGGCCGCGTCGCGCAGTACGCGGAGCATCCGATCGCCGTGAAGCCGGGTGAGCTGCTGCGGCTGTACGTCGTCAACGCCGGCCCCAACCGGATCTCGTCGTTCCACGTCGTCGGCGGCATCTTCGAGAAGGTTTTCGAGGACGCATCGCTCACCGACCCGCTCCGGGGCGTGCAGACGGTCAACGTGCCGGTCGGCGGCGGGGCGATCTTCGAGATCCGGCTCCGCGAGCCCGGCGACTACCCGTTCGTCACCCATGCCTTCGCGGACGCGACGAAGGGCGCGGTGGGCGTCTTCCGGGCGGGCAATGCCGCGTCGCCGTGACCGGTCTCCAGGAGCTCCTCGGCGCAGCGCACATCGTTCTCGCGCTGCTGGTCTCCGCTCACATCGTGCTCCGCAAGGACGACGTGCGGGCCGCCATCGGGTGGACCGGACTCGTCTGGCTCACGCCGGTCGTGGGCTCCGTGCTCTACGGCCTCTTCGGGATCAACCGCATCCGGCGCCAGGCCGGGATGCTCCGCCGGGGGCGGGCGCTCGCGGACGCGGGCACGGCCGAGCGGGCCGCCGCTCCGGCACGCCATCCGCTGCTCGCGGGAGATGCACCGGCCAGCCTCCAGGCCATCGCCGCGACGGTGGGGCGCGCCACCGGACTCCCGCTTACCGGCGGCAACGCGGTGGAGCCGCTCGTGAACGGCGACGAAGCGTACCCGGCGATGATCTCGGCCATCGACGACGCCACGAGGCGCGTGTGGCTCGCGACCTACATCTTCGACCGGGGACGGGCCGGCGACCGCTTCGTGGACGCGCTGGGCCGCGCGGCCGCGCGGGGCGTGGAAGTCCGGGTGCTCATTGACGGCGTCGGCGCGCACTACAGCCGGCCGCCGATCCTGCGGGCGCTCAAGGCCCGCCGGGTCCGGGTGGCGGCGTTTCTGCCGCCGCGAATCCCCCTCTTCCAGCCGTACTTC
>Ga0187822_10000222_pt1 | contig 10661 bp, 9 predicted proteins | sample NC_wetland_sal_i_18_FD_132967 | JGI IMG/M metagenome (GOLD analysis project Ga0187822, IMG submission 132967) | Wetland sediment microbial communities from Neuse River Estuary, North Carolina, USA - SourceSoil_2 | ecosystem: Environmental > Aquatic > Freshwater > Wetlands > Sediment | place...
ACGATCTCCCCAGCCTTAAACTGTTGCTTGAACTGTCGCCGGCGAATCTTGAGAACGACTTGGGGTCCGGCGGTCACGTCAGTGGAGGCCCGGACGTCCTCGCCGGGCTGGACGGGCGGGACGCCCGTCGCTCCATCCGGCGCAGTGACGGCAGCTTCAATCTCTTCCACTTTTCCTGGGCGCGCCTCTTCGGTCAGGCGTTCAGTCTCATCGGCGGCCTCGGCCCGCACTTCGGCTTCGTCCCAGTCCTCGGCGGCGCGCGGCATCTCATCCTGGATCTCGACTTCGGTGGGCTCGTGCGCGTCCGCCCCGTCGTACACCTCGGGATCGATCAGCGTGAGCGAGACCTCGGCCATGCCTGTCGGCTTGCGATCGCGGGTGCCGGCAAAGATCACATCCTCCATGCGCGAACCGCGCAGGGTTTTGGCCGACTGCTCGCCCAGCACCCAGGAGATGGCGTCCGCGATGTTGGACTTGCCGCAACCGTTAGGGCCAATGATGGCGGCCACGCCGTCCCCATGAAACTTGAGTTCGGTGCGGTCGCAGAACGATTTGAATCCGAGAATCTGAAGCCTTTTCAGTTTGAGCAACTTCTACTCCTTAGGGTCGCCGAGTTTGTGTGGCCGCGGCTTCTTGTAGCGCGGGCGTCCCCGCCCGCGTGACCGCGTCCGCCTTTCCAGCTCTTATCGGGACGAATACAGGAATCATGTAACCATCATCAGCCCGGTTAATTGATTGGATTCCTCCAATACGCCGCTCTGCTGAGCGCCTCCCAGGCTGGAATCGGCGAGGCACAAATTAGAGCTACTGTAACGGCCAAATCACGCCGGGGTCAAGCACGAAAACACTATATCTGGTATGGCCTTACGCTCGACCGCGCCAGATTGAACACACAATGCAGCATATGGCTGCAAATTCGGTGAGGAAGTGACGAAGGAGGGGAGAAGCGCGAGAGCACAACCAGCCTACACCCAATGGCAGGGCGAAGACAATATTGTGGTCACGCCGGAGGGGCAGGATTCGCCGCCAGGGATTGGCAAGAGGATGCCGGGAATAGTCCTGGGACCCGAACGCAGCACACTTGACCTGGTCTGCCAAAAAAGCTGAGAATCCCCGTGCCCGAAAACCTGCGTGCTCGCAAACGCCCCGGGCACCGCGCTGCCGTCAGCGCCAAGGAGCAGCCCATGACCGTCAAACAGGGAGACCTCTCGCTTCTGCAGCATCCGGCGTCGCAGGAACTCTTGCACTCGAAGATTCCGGCTCGCCTGGCTTACGTCTGGACTGACGGCACGCCCCGAGTCGTCCCTATCTGGTTTCATTGGAACGGACGGGAGATTGTGATGGCAACGCCGCCCAAGGCCCCGAAGCTGAAGGCCCTGGCCAGGAATCCGAAAGTGTCGCTCACCATCGACGACAACGATTTCCCCCACAAGGTGCTGCTTATACGCGGCACCGCACGCCTTGAAACCGTGAATGGGATTGTGCCGGAGTATGCCGCGGCCGCAGAACGCTACTTCGAGCCCGCCGTGAGAGAGGCCTGGATGGCGCAGCTTCGCACCCGCGTCTCAAGCATGGTGCGGATTGCGGTTACGCCGGAGTGGGTTGGTCTGCTCGATTTTCAAACCCGTTTTCCCAGCGCCATCTCGGCATAAAACACGCAGGCGCGAAAGCCCTCCTTCGACTTCGCCCAGGACCTGGGCGGGCGAGCGCAGCTCCCCCCATGGTCAACCTGGTCGCAATCATGCCGGCTGCGCCGGCTATGCGCCCAGCTTCTCGAAGAACAGGCAGATCGATTCGATTCCGCGATAGAAATTCGGAATGTGAAACTTCTCATTCGGGGCATGCAGGTTGTCGTCGGGCAGGCCGAAGCCCATCATCACGGACGGAATTTTCAGCACGTCCTGAAAATCGGTGACGATGGGAATCGAGCCGCCGGATCGAATGAAGACGGTTTCCTTCTTGAACACATCGTGCAGAGCTTCAGTAGCGGCCTTGATGTATTTGTTGTCCGTGCCCACCACGCACGCCGGGCCGCTGCTCCACACTTTGATCGCGATCTGAATGCCCTTGGGCGTGAGCTTCTTCACATAGTTCTTGTAACGCTTGAGGATGTCGTCGGGGTCCTGGTTTGGCACCAGCCGCATCGAAACCTTGGCTGAGGCCTTCGCTGGAATCACGGTCTTGGCGCCCGGGGCGACGAAGCCGCCCGGCATGCCATGCACTTCGAGCGTGGGACGCGCCCACGTGCGATAAAGAACCGAATATCCCGGCTCGCCCGTAAGCACCGTCGAACCTACTTCCGTTTTGCGATAGTGCTCCTCGTTGAAGGGCAGCCGCTTCCACGCCTTCAATTCATCTTTACTGGGCGCTTTGACGTTCTTGTAGAAGCCCGGGATTAGGACCTTGCCCTTGGCATCCTTCAGTTTGCTGATGATTTCAATCAGGCCGAAGAACGGATTGGGCGCGGCCCCGCCGTACATTCCGGAGTGCAGATCGGTCTTTGCCCCCACCGCTTCAAGTTCGGTGTAGACCAGGCCGCGCAGCCCCACGCATAGCGTCGGAAGGTCGGGCGCAAACAGTTCGGTATCGCAAACCAGCGCGAAATCGGCTTTCAGCTTGGACTTCTGCTTGCGCACATAGGCCGCGATCGACTCGCCGCCCACCTCTTCCTCGCCTTCAATAATGAACTTCACATTGATCGGCAGCTTGCCGTTGTGGCCCTTCATCAGGGCTTCGATGGCCTTGATTTCCATCCACAGCTGGCCTTTATCGTCGACCGCTCCGCGGGCGTACAAGTTGTTGTTGCGCTCGGTGGGCTCAAACGGAGGAGAAGTCCATTCGTCCAGCGGATCAGGCGGCTGCACGTCATAGTGCGCGTAGCAGAGCGCGGTGGGCTTGCCCGGAGCATTCAGCCAGTCGGCATAGATCAGGGGATGGCCCTGGGTGGGGATGACTTCAACATGCTCAAGGCCAATGCGGCGCAGGTCAGCGGCCACAAACTCAGCCGCTCTCTGGACGTCGGACTTGTGCTCATCCAGAGTGCTGACGCTCGGAATGCGCAGCAGGTCCTTAAGCTCGTTGAGGAAGCGCTGCTGATTGCCGCGGGCATAGTCGATTGCGGGAGATGCCATGGGAGTGTGCCTTTCTGGGGATAAAACGCTTAAGTATATCCGACGATGCGGAGGGAAGCGGAGAGCGCTTCTTCCGCCCTTTCAGGGCTCGGTCGTATTTCGCGACTTCACCCAGGGCTTGCGCCCTGGGCTACATTCTCGCGCCGCTCCGCGGCTCGGGTAGCGCCGCGGCCCCACCCGCTTCGTGGCTCAGGTTTACGTAGCGCCGCCGTCCCGCCGGCTGTCGTGGGGGCGTCTCGCCCCCACCCGCGATGACAGTCTTCCAGCAGCCATAGAGAAACCACACGTACATTCCCGTTGCCGGGCCGCTGAGGGCAGGATGCCCTCAGGACAGCCGGCCGGAGGCCGGCGCTACGCTGCGTCCTTCGCGGCTACGATGATGGTGTAGGTCAGGTCGCCGGAGCGGTATGCGTCCAGAATGATGTCGATGCCTTCCACAAATTCCCTTGCCGCGCGCGGCAATAACTTCACCGCCATGCGGGCGGAGCGCGCTCTCTCCTGACAAATCTCCCAGGTGCTCAAGATTCTGGAGGTGAGGTCTTCGCGGTGGCGCACCCGCATCCCCGCGGATTCAATCGCCGCCTGGTATTGGTCGGGTGTCCACAGTTCCGGACAAAGAAATGCCCGCCCCACTTCGCGGACCCGGGGAAGATCCATGGAGCCCGTCCACGCCGCCAGGAGCAACTGGCCGCCCGGCCGCAGGGTGCGTGCAACCTGGGTGAAGTAACGCGCTTTGTCGGCAAAATGTTCGGAAGATTCCATCGTCCACACCAGATCGAACGCCGCCGCCGGGAAGGAAAACGAGTCGGCATTCGCGACCTCGAAGCTCGCCCGCCGTTCCACCCCAGCCTTGATCGCATGTTCTCTCGCCAGCCGGGCCTGCTTCGGACTGAGCGTCAGCCCGGTTCCGCTGCAAGAAAGCGCTCGCGCCAGATGGATCACAGTGCCGCCGTGGCCGCAGCCCACGTCCAGTACATGAGCGCCGGGGGAAAGCTCCAGCAGGTTGACACAGTAGTCGAGCATCCGGACCTGCGCCGCGTCAGGCGCTTCGTGCTTCTCGAGGAATAGCCCGTGATGAATGTGATCGCCCCAGAACGTGCGATAGATGAACGCGAGAGAGTCGTAGTGGTCTCTGATCTGATCGGGAGTGACGAGCGTGGTAGTCATGAATTCTGAAAGCGATTCGGCGAAAATGCCGAGAGATCATATTCGAGTTTGCCGCCGGTGATCATCTGGGCCATTACCTGCGCCGTAACCGGAGCGAGCAGGATGCCATCGCGGAAATGGCCCGTAGCCACGAAATATCCCGGGCTCGCCGTGGCCCCGAGAATCGGCAGGTCATCCGGCGACCCAGGCCGCAGCCCGGCCCAAGCTTCGAGCATACGAGCCTCGGCCAGCGCCGGCACCAGATCGATCGCCGCCCGGTGCAGGCGCTGAATCGTGTCTGTGTCAGTCCGCTTGTCGAATCCCGCTTCCTCGACCGTCGCCCCCGCCAGAATGCGCCCATCGCTGCGCGGCACCAGATAGACCTCCGGAGCGCGAATGACATGCCGCAGCAGGTCGCGGGAGGCGCCCGCCAGCGCCAGCATCTGTCCCTTCACCGGGCGAGTCGGAAACCGGTAAGGCGGCACTTGCCCGGCCCAGGCGCCGGCACAATTGACGACCACTGGAGCCGAGTAAGCGGTCTTGCCGGTGGCGACCCCGATGGCGCGTCCATTTTCTAAAACCACCTCGGTGACGGTTGTTCCCGAGGAAATGTCCACCGCGCGATGTCGAGCGGCTTTCAGGGCGGCCATGGTGAGCGCTCGCGGATCCACGCTGCGTTCCTTCAGATAAACTGCGGGAAGATCGAGGCGCCCGAGCGCAGGTTCGAGCGTATCCAGAGGTGAGGGAAGAGGGCAGTCCGCGGCCAGGCCGGGGTGCTCGCAAAGCTGGTCCGGCGTGGCAAAAAGGATCGTGCCCTGGTCGCGCAAATCGACACTCATGCCGGACTCATCCTGCAGCTCATGCGCGAACTCGGGATACATGCGCGCACTCGCGGTAGCGAGAGACTGCAGGGCGGACGGCATTTCCAGAGGGAAGTCGGCCAGCATGCCGGCGGCGGCTTGCGAGGCCTCGCGCCCGGGCTCTCCCCGTTCCACGATCAGCACAGTGGCGCCTCGCTTGCGGAGTGCAATCGACAGTGAGAGGCCGATAATTCCGCCGCCGATGATGATGACGTCCGAGGTCTTCACGGTTCGATTGTAGAACAGCAAACCGTTGCGCCCGGGAAAGCGCCGCCGGTGGTGCTCCGGCTAAGCCTGCGTTCCTTGCTGGAGGTTCAGCGCGCAGCCTGGTTACGCAAAGCCGAACCCTTTTGGGTACGCTGCCTCCGCGCATCTCCAACTTATAATCCGCGCAGGACTGAAACAGCCGTGCCCGTTTCCTCAAGCGCAATCAAAAAATCCGCCGGCGGAGCGCCCGCCGCGTCCGCCCCTTCGATCTGGGTGTACAACCCCGGACTCGACCTTATCGTCGGCTGCGGCGCCTGGTCTGCGCCCGCGCTCCTGCTGACTTACTACGCTTCACGATCGAGCGCGATGGGTTGGTCCATCGCGTTTTATGGGCTGGCCTTGTTCTTTAACTATCCCCATTACATGGCCACGATTTACCGCGCCTATCACACCGCGGAAGACTTTCAGAAATACCGGATTTTTACGGTTCACATTACCGCGCTCATTGCGCTCACATTGATGCTGTCGCATTTCTGGTTCCGGGCCATCCCCTGGATTTTCACGCTTTACCTGGTCTGGAGCCCCTGGCACTACAGCGGCCAGAACTACGGCCTGTTCATGATGTTCGCGCGGCGAGCGGGCGCCACTCCATCGGCGGCCAGTCGACGAGCGTTGTACTCGGCATTTTTGATTTCCTACCTGATTCTGTTTCTGAGCTTCATGACTGGTCCCTCGAACGATCCTTTGTTTATCTCGCTTGGAATTCCCCAACGGGTCAGTTATGTGACCGTCCTGACGCTGGGCGTGGCATTCATGGCCTGCTCGGCGTATGGCTGGACTGGATTGGCAGGCCAGGTAGGCGGGCGACGGCTGCTGCCCGCCGCCACCCTCTTTTCCACCCAATGCCTGTGGTTTCTACTGCCGATCGGATTATCCATCGCCTCCGGATTGCGGCTTCCGCAAAGCCGCTACAGCAGCGGTGTGTTCGCCGTGATGCACTCCGCGCAGTATCTCTGGATCACCAGTTACTACGCGCGCCGCGAGGCAGGGTCAAGAGGCGCCGCCGGATGGCGCCCATTTGCATACTTCGCGGTGCTGGTGGCGGGCGGCATCGCGCTCTTTGTTCCCGGGCCCTGGTTGGCCAGCCGGCTCTTTCACTACGACTTCGGTGCCAGCTTCCTGATTTTCACCGCGCTGGTAAACATTCACCACTTCATTCTTGATGGTGCTATCTGGAAGTTGCGTGATCGCCGTGTGGCCGATCTGTTGCTGAATTCGCGGGAGCGTTTGTCCGAGGCCGCAAGCGGCGCCGGAAGCCGGTGGGGGAGCGGCTTGCGCTGGCTGGTTGGCGCCACCCCGGCAGCCCGCACCCTGCGCATCGCGGCTGCCATCATCCTCCTGGCATGGGGAAGCGTCGACCAGGTGCACTATTACCTGGCGCTGCACCAGGAGAACCTGGCTGATCTCGAACGCGCCGCCGCGCTCAATGCCTATGATAGTTCTCTGCAGACCCATCTGGGATGGAAGCAGCTCAAAGAAGGGAAGTTCCAGGACGCAGCCCTGGCCTGGAACCAGGCGCTCCGGGTAAATCCCACCAACGCCGCTCCCCGGGATGCGCTGCTCAGTTATCTAACCCAGAAAAATCGTTTTGACGAAGCCTACGCGTTGACTACAGAGTCGCTCCGGCGTACTCCCCGCGATGTGAATCTGCTGGTAAACCATGGCATCCTGGCGAATCAACTGGGACACGGCGATGAGGCGATCCAAAGCTGGAAGGAAGCGATTGCCCTGGACGGGTCGCAGGTCGCCGCCTACATCTACATCGCGGGCGAACTGGATCGGGAAGGGAAGGCTGAAGCCGCCATATCCTACTACATGATGTTTTTGAACCAGGTGGCGCAAGCCGGCTCCGCGAGTCGCCCGCCGGCGCGTGACCTGATCGCGATTGTCCTGCGCCTGGCGCAATGCCAGATCCAGGCGAAGCATCTCGATCAGGCCGCGGCGACTTACCAGCTGGCCCAGAAAATCGCTGCCTCGGCCGGAGAAATCAAGTTGGAAAGCGTGGCCAGCCTCTCCGCGGCGGAACTTAGCGCAGGACAGGGCAAGACCGCGAACGCTCTTCACGCTTATCAGCGCGCCCTCGAGCTTGATCGCAAGCTGGATGACCCGCAAACCACCGCCAGCGATCTCTACAGCTATGCGCTTTTTCTGCGCGACTCCGGTTTATCGCCGCGATTGGCCTACGCCTGTATCCTGAAGTCGCAGTCCATGATGCGGACCTTCAAGGACGCTCCGGAACTCAACTCGGTCGCGGCAGCCGGCAAAGATCTGGAGAAAAAGCTGGCCGCGCAATCGTCAGAGCTGCGGCGAAACCCTGACTCCGCCGTGCAGGAAGCCCTCACCTTAACGATGCAGTAATTTGCGGATGGTGAACTAGAGTTTTCCGAGGTAATCCTGGATCTCGGGCGTGCCCCAATCGATGGGGCCAATGAACTTGCGGCGCAGGACGCCCTGACGATCAATGATGTAAGTCTCGGGGAACTTGAAGGTTCCGTACAGGTTGTTGCTCTTCTGGTCGGCATCGCGGACGGTGAGCAAGTCGACGTTGTGCTGCTTCAGAAAATCGTTGTAGGCGTCCCGGTCGGCATCCACGCTGATCGCCAGGACCTCCACGCCCTTGCCTTTCATCTTCTGCTGCATCTGCACCAGGGACGGCATCTCCTCGATGCAGGGTGGGCACCAGGTGGCCCAGAAATTCAGGACCACGACCTTGCCGCGCAGCTGATCGAGGCTGACCTTGCGGTCGCTGTCCTGGACAGTGAAGTCAGGGGCGGGGGTACCGATATTGGCAGGGCGGCTGCCGCCGTAACAACCCGGCAGCGTCAGGAGGAGGCAGAAGGCTAGGATACCGGTCCAGACCGAAGCACGTCGCACAAAGCTATAATACCTAATTCGGCCTATGGTGGCGCCCCTTACAGTTGCGAGCAGGCCAACCGTGTCGGTCATCGTGCCGGCGCGCAATGAAGAAACCTGCCTTGGCGCCTGCCTGCAATCGCTCGCGGCACAGACCGGTGTGGACTTCGAAATCATCGTGGTGAACGATGGTTCCACCGACCGTACGCGCGAGATTGCCCAGTCGTTTCCCCGGGTACGGTTGGTGGACGCTGACCCGCCGGCTTCGGGGTGGACGGGAAAGAACAACGCCATGGCCGCCGGGGCGAGCGTGGCCCGTGGCGAATGGTTGCTCTTCACCGATGCCGACACCGTCCATCGACCTGGGTCGCTGGCTCGAGCGGTTGCCGAAGCCAATACCGGCGGCGCCGCTTTGCTTTCCTATTCTCCAGAACAGGAAGTTCACGGATTCTGGGAAAAGGCCGTGATGCCGGTCATTTTCGCCGAACTGGCGGCGACTTATCGTCCGGCGCTGGTCAGCGATCCGAAGTCAGCTGCCGCCGCGGCGAATGGGCAGTACATCCTGATCGCGCGTGAGGCCTACGACGCCGTCGGCGGGCACGCAGCGGTGCGCGCCAGTCTGCTTGAGGATGTGGCCCTGGCCCGACTGGTGAAAGCTTCGGGTCGAAAAATCCGCTTTCGCTTTGGCGGCGACGCAGTCCGCACCCGCATGTACCGCAACTTTGCGCAACTGCGCGAGGGCTGGACCAAGAACCTAGCGTTGCTTTTTCCTTCCCCCTTGCGCCTGGCCCTGCTGCGTTTGACTGAGTTTGTGCTGATCGCAGGCGGCGTTGCCGCGGCCCTGGTGGCTGCGGTGCGAGGTCATTTCAAGCCCGCCCTGGCGGCGGCGATTTTGGCGGCCACCGTCTGCGGTTTTCTCCTCAAGCGAATTCGCCGGGCTCATTTCTCCTGGGAGGCAAACGCCCTGTCGCTGGCTGGCCTTCCGCTCTTTGCGTATCTTTTGTTGCGGTCCAGAATCTCCCATAAGCGGGGAAGCGTTCGCTGGAAGGGAAGGACCTACGGAGACCGCCCGAACCACCCGGAGGCGGATGCCGTCATCATAGAGCGGCAGCGCCCGGCCGAGAGCCGCTCGGCCTAAGAAAGCGGAACCAATGGTCTATCTCACGCGCAAAGCCGAATTCGCCGCCTCGCATTACTACCACAATCCGGATCTGACTCCGGAAGAGAACCAGCGGATTTTCGGCAAGTGCAACAACCCGAACGGCCACGGCCACAACTACACCCTCGAGGTCACGGTCAAAGGCGAAGTCGATCCTCGCAGCGGCTTTGTGGTCGACCTCAAGCAATTGAAAGAAATTCTGCACCGCGAAGTTCTGGACGCCATGGACCACCGCTTCCTGAACAAGGAAGTGCCGGAATTCTCCACCCGGATTCCAACCACCGAAAACCTTGCCATCGCCATCTGGCAGCGCCTGGCGTCGAAGTTGAAGCAGGCCCGGCTGCATCGCGTGCGAGTGTATGAGACTCCCGATCTCTTCGTCGATTTTTATGGTGAAGCATGAAGGCGCACCTGACCCGGCGTTACATGTTCTCCGCTTCGCATCGGCTGCACAGCCATGCCATGTCCGAGGCCGAAAATGCCGCCACTTACGGCAAGTGCAACAACCCCTATGGCCACGGTCATAACTATTCGCTCGAAGTTACGGTCAGCGGGCCGGTGGACGAAAGCACCGGAATGGTCTGTAACCTGGCCGACCTGGACGGTTTTGTCGAGCGCGAGATCCTGCAACGCTTCGACCTGGAAAACCTGAACACCCGGGCGGAGTTCGTGCAAACGGTTCCGACAACCGAAAACCTCTGCACCGCCATCTACGATATTTTGCAGCGCGGCTTCACGCAGGCTCATCTGGACAAGGTACGGATCGAAGAAACCATGATGAATTCCTTCGAGTACGCCGGAGCGGCAGAGATCGCTCGCTAGGAAGCAGCACGTGAAGACAGCCGCCCTCGGCTGTCCGGCCGGGCAAACCCGGCAGCAGGGGAAGGGAACCAGAACCTATGTCGCCATCGCTTGAACCAGCCACGCTGACCAGCGCCACCTTTGAAGACCTGGTGCGCGAAATGATCGTTCGCATCGGCGAAGATCCAGAGCGCGAAGGCTTGCTGCGCACCCCGGACCGCGTCCGCCGTTCCTGGGAGTTTCTCGCGAAGGGCTACCGGGAGGATCCCGATGCCATGCTCCGCAAAGCCCTGTTCACGGTGACCTACGACGAGATGGTCATTGTCAAAGACATCGAAATGTTCAGCTTGTGCGAGCACCACATGCTTCCGTTCTTCGGCAAAGTCCACGTGGCCTACATCCCGAACGGAAAAGTGATCGGACTCAGCAAGATTCCGCGCCTGA
>Ga0187822_10000223_pt1 | contig 10660 bp, 9 predicted proteins | sample NC_wetland_sal_i_18_FD_132967 | JGI IMG/M metagenome (GOLD analysis project Ga0187822, IMG submission 132967) | Wetland sediment microbial communities from Neuse River Estuary, North Carolina, USA - SourceSoil_2 | ecosystem: Environmental > Aquatic > Freshwater > Wetlands > Sediment | place...
CTGGTCAACGCGGCCGGGTATCTCCATCATTTTGACTGGGGCTGTATGAGTGGTGTGCACTGTGGCTGGGCCACCATCGAGGCCGATAACGAAGCGCAGGCTCGGCTCGCTGTGCCGCCTCTGGTTCGCGGCCAGGCGCTGGTGGTCAAGGTCGTCAAATTTACTGAGGCGATACTGTATTCGAGCCATCAATCATGACTGCGACCAAGACAGCTTCCCGGCCACTGAAATTGATGGCTGTCCTGGCCCATCCGGATGATGAATCCCTGGGCATCGGAGGAACGCTGGCAAAGTACGCCGGCGAGGGGGTCGAGACCCATCTGGTGACAGCCACGCGCGGCGAGTGGGGACGTTTCGGCGAAAGCGGAGAAAAGCCGCCGCCTGACGTCGTCGGCCGGGTGCGTGAGGCCGAGCTGCGCCAGGCGGCTGCGGTCCTGGGAATCCGAGAGGTCAACTTCCTCGGCTATTGCGACGGCGACCTGGATCAAGTCAATGTTACGCAGGCGGTAGGAAAAATTGCGGGCCACATCCGCCGGGTGAAGCCACAGGTCGTCATTACCTTTGGTCCCGAAGGCGCCTACGGCCATCCCGACCACATCGCCATCTCACAGCTGGCGACCGCCGCGGTTGTCGCCGCCGCCGGGGAAAACGGGTCGGGCGAACCCCATCGCGTGTCGAAGCTGTATTACATCGAGTGGAGCCGGCAGAAATGGGAGGCTTATCAAACCGCGCTGCGCGGCTTGTCCTCCAAGGTGGATGGTATTGAGCGGAGGGCGTCGCCCTGGCCAGACTGGTCCCTCACCACATTCATAGACACTAGTCAGTTCTCCCCGACCGTGTGGAAGGCCGTATCGTGTCACAAAACGCAGATGAGCATATACAAAAACCTCGAACATCTGTCCGAGGAGAACCACAAGGCGATCTGGGGAACCCAGGAGTTCTATCGCGCGTTCAGTCTGGTGAATGGCGGCCGCGCCCGCGAATCAGATCTCTTCGCAGGACTTCGCTGATAGGATTCGTATCTGGCATCCGCCTCGAGGCGGATCGTTGGGGGTATTCATTGCGATGAGCACCAAGCTCGACACATCGAACAACCGGACCGCGCCGATTGAAATGGCCCCGGATGAGTTTCGTGCACTCGGCCATCAACTCGTCGATTCGCTGGCCGACTGGCTGGCCACGATGCCGCATGGACTGGTAACTCGAGGCGAGTCGGTGGCAGAAATCCGGCGCGCGCTCAAGAGCGAACGCGGGCTTCCCGACGCCGGCGAGGAAGCGGCGCATGTTCTCAAAGAGGCTTCGAGTCTGCTGTTCGAGCATTCGCTGTTCAACGGCCATCCCCGCTTTTTTGGTTACATCACGTCGAGTCCGGCTCCGCTCGGAGTGCTGGGCGATTTTTTGGCGTCCATGATCAACCAGAATGTCGGAGCGTTCCGGCTCTCTCCGCTGGCCACCGAAATAGAAGCGCAGACTGTTCGCTGGATTGCTGAGCTCATCGGATTTCCCGCCGGCTGCGGCGGTCTTCTAGTCAGCGGCGGCAATATGGCAAACTTTGTGTGCTTCCTCGCGGCCCGCGCGGCGAAGGCCACCTGGGACGTGCGGACGAAAGGTCTTGCGGGCCAACCGCGGCTGCTGGCATACGCTTCGACCGAGACCCACACCTGGCTTCAGAAGGCGGCCGACCTGTTTGGATTTGGCTCCGATGCCATTCGCTGGATTCCGGTCGATGGCGGACAACGGATGAAGCCTGATGCGCTCGAGGCGCAGATCGATCAGGATCTCGCCCAGGGCGATCTTCCTTTTCTGGTTGTCGGCACCGCCGGCTCAGTGAGCACCGGCGCGGTGGATCCGCTGCCGGAAATCGCGGCGGTTTGCCGGGCGCGCAAGCTGTGGTTTCACGTCGACGGAGCGTACGGAGCCTTAGCCGCACAGGTACCTGGCGCGCCGGAGAACCTGCGGGCGCTGAATGAAGCAGATTCGGTGGCAGTCGATCCCCACAAATGGCTCTACGCGCCGCTTGAAGCCGGGTGCGTGCTGGTGCGGCGGCCCGACGATCTGCTGCGAGCGTTTTCTTATCATCCTGCCTACTATCACTTTGACGAAACGGCCATCAATTATTTCGACCAGGGCCCGCAGAATTCGCGCGGGTTCCGCGCGCTCAAAGTGTGGCTGGCACTGCGGCAGGTCGGCCGCAGCGGCGCGGTCGGCATGATCGCCGACGACATGCGGTTGTCGCAGCATCTCGACGCGCTCGTCCGCCGGCATCCTGAGTTTGAGGCCTTCACCCAGCAGTTGAGCATCACGACGTTTCGCTATGTCCCGCCGGAACTGAAGCCGCAGATCGGTTCGCCCGCGGTCGAGAAGCGCATCGATGAAATCAATCAGGCGCTGCTGACGCGCGTCGAGAAAAGTGGTGAAGCATTCCTCTCCAACGCCCTCGTCAACGGAAAATTCGCGTTGCGGGCCTGCGTCGTGAACTTCCGCACATCGCTTGCTGACATCGAGGCGCTCCTGCCGTTGCTCTCCCGCCTCGGCACAGATGTCTGCCGTGAGTCTCTGGTGGAGCGCGGCTGAGCGCCAGCTCGGCCCCGCGCTGCGACAACTATCTTCCTCGCCTCATCGGATGAGGTTCCAGGGATAGATGCCGACATTGATTTTCATGATCATGTAGCTGAAGCCTCCCGCGTCAGGTTTGGGCTGGTGCGGGGTGTCGGGGGGAATGAGCAGCCAGTCGCCTGCCTTCACGTTGAAGGTCTGCGCGCCGACCACGGGTTGCCCGCGATATTCGCCCGGCACCGGGCCGTCCTGGTCCATCAGGTTCTTCCGGTTCTCGATCTTCCCGCCAACGATCATCTGCCCCGAGCCGCCGGTGAAAACATAGAAGTCGTAGGCGCCGGCGTGCTGCTCGGCGTCATCCCACACGCTGTTTACCTTGGTCAGACTGAGCACCGGCTGGTCGCGATGGACACGGTAGAGCATGAACATGCTGAAATTACGGGTGCTCACGGCCACCGGTCCGCCGCCAAAAGACTGGCTGCTGCCGGTGCCGGGCTGACTCAGAAGTTTAGAGGCCTTCTCCGCCATCTCGGCGTGCGCTTTCATGATGTCGTCGATGCTCCAGTGCGTGATCGGCGGCGCGTCGGGCGCAAGCGGAGGATTTTTCGGATCGTTGAACCCGAAGGGCATGACTTCCGCTTTGTTGCTCTGCGCGAGGGCGGGTTGAACGACCGATAAATCGTCAAAGTGACCAGTAAGGACTGGCTGCGAAGCCGGCCGGGTGGCATGGCCGGCGATGTATCCAATCATCGCGGCCCCGATTACGATCAGGGGAAACATTCTTTTCATGGGTGACACCTCAGTTGTGTGTGGCGCGGGCGCCCTCGCCCGCGTGCGCCGTCCATTAAAGTCAAAAGCCGCGGGCGAGGGCGCCCGCGCCACGCAATCCGTGGCTATTTCTTGTCTGGTTTCGTTGCCGCGAACCGAATTTCGTTCAGAAACTCTGTCTGGTGCTCGAGTTCCGTCTTGCCCGTGGGAAATTTGTTAGCTTTCAACACGTAAGCCAGGATATCGGCCTTGGACTGCCGGCTCAGCCGCCCGGGTTTGTCTTGCGGCATGGTTCTACGAATTCTTTCGAACAGATCGCCAAGCGTGAGGCCATTCCAATTGGCCAGGAAAGGCCCGCCGGAAAGCGGCGGGGTTTCTCCGGCCCCCTTCAGGGTATCGCCGTGACAGGACGCGCAATTCGCACGATAGAGCGGCTCGCCACGCTGGGCTTGATCGTCCGTATAAACTCCGTCCCAAACCGAACGCGTATCCGACGGCGGCTCCGCCTGCGGAGCTTGTGCACGAAGCGTCGGACAAGACGCCCCGATCGCCACTGCAACCAGGATCGCCGCGGCCCCAACTCTCATCGTCATTATTCATCCTGGCTTCGGAGCGATGGCTGTCTCACCACAGTCAATGCTCCTCGGACGGAAGTGCGAAAGCAATGTACTCTCCGGAGTAGTTGCCGCCACTGACGGCGACCACGATGTACTGTTTGCCGTTCAGCATGTAAGTCATGGGCGAGCCGCTCTCGGGCGCGGGCAGGTAGATGGCGCCGACTTCTTTGCCAGTCTTCTTGTCGTAAGCCCGCAGCATGGCGCCTCTGGGATGGTCCGGGCCGGTGGTCACTACACCGTCCCCGGCGATGACCAAGGTCTTGGTCACGAGCGTGCCAACGTTCCAGGTCTCCTGCCCGGTGCGGGGAATCTTGAGGCCCTTCAGCGCCGGATGATTGCGGATCAGGTCTGGCGTTTCACCATGCGCGATTTGCCAGATTATCTCGCCGGTGTCCAGGTTGATTGCCGAGATCGTGCCATACGGCGGTTTGATCAACGGCAGGCCATCTACACTCAAAACCGTCCACTCGTCACCGCTCCCGGCGGGTTTCCTGACGGGCTTGAGGGCATCGGCGCTGGAATCGGTGCCCGCCGCGTTGATCATCCGGACTTCTTTCCCCGCCGTGCCGTAAACATAATTCATGTCCGAGAGCCCTTTCGGAGGAGGCACGAGTCCGATGGGCTCAAGGCAGGCATTGCAGGCAAAGGCATACAGGATGTGGGTCTCGGGATCGTAAGAGCCGCCCGGCCAGTTCGTCCCGCCGTCCGCCGTTCCCAGCGTGAGCGTGGCCAGAGGACCGCCAATCTGGCTTACTACCGGAGGCGTAAACACCGGCCCAAGGTGATATCTCGAGACCAGGGTTTCGGCCTGTTTGCGAAGCTCAGGGGTGAAGTCGATCAGATCGTCGACCGATACCCCATTCCGGCTGTAGGCTGCAGGCCGGGTCGGGATGGGCTGTGTGGGTGAGTACCATTCGCCCGGGACGCTGCCAACTTCCACCGGCCGTTCCTCGATCGGCCAGACCGGCTTGCCCGTCACTCGATCGAGTACATAAAGAAAACCCTGCTTACTGGGCTGAGCGACCGCCTTCACCGGACGGCCGTTCACCGTAATGTCGGCAACGATCGGCGCAGAGGATATATCCATGTCCCAAAGCGGGTGATGCACCAGTTGGAAATGCCACTTCCGCTTTCCGGTTTTCAGATCAACGCAGACCAGACTTTCTCCGAACAGATTGTTGCCCGGCCTGTGCCCGCCGTAAAAGTCGCCCGTCGGAGACTCGACGGGCAGATAAACCAATCCGAGGTGCTCGTCGACGGTGATCTGGGTCCATACACCCGTGTTGCCCGTGTATTCGGCGGAGCCGTTCAGCCAGGTATCGTAGCCGAACTCGCCTTTCTTCGGGATGGTGTGGAAGATCCAGAGGCGCTTCCCGGTGCGCACGTCAAATCCTCGCACGTAACCTTTGTTGTTGCGTTTGCTGCTGGGAGTGAAGCCTTCCCGAAAGGCTGCGCCTACGATGACGGTGTCTCCGGCCACGATCGGCGTCGCATGCAGACCAATCTCACCGGTATCCAGATCCGGAAGAATGGTTTGATCATCATCCAGTTTGAGATCGACCATCCCATTGTTTCCAAAAGAAGGCACTCGGGTCCCGGTCTTGGCGTCCAGGCAGACCAGCCGATACCCGGGAGTGAAATAGAAGATGCGTTCTTCTTTGCCGTCAGACCAATAGGCCAATCCGCGGCCCGACAGTTGACGGGGAGCGGCGGCGCCGCGTTTTCCCTCATGCTCGCCGTGCACCCAGAGCAACTCTCCGGTAGCGGCGTCGACGGCGATGGCTGCGCGGCGCGACCCCGCGGTGGTGTACAGAACGCCATTGACCATCAGCGGCGTCCCCTCCAGTTTGTATTCCGGTCGGTTGCCGAAGTTGTCCGTCTTTAAGCGCCACGCTACTTCCAGGTCGTTATAGTTGGACGCGTTAATCTGGTCGAACGGCCGGTACCGGGTGCCGGCGAGATCGGCCGCGTAAGTTGGCCATTCAGTTTCCCTGGGGTGATACTGGCCGTAGGCGCACGTCGGCATCCCGGCAAGGCCCAAGACGAGCGACCAGACCATCAGGTTCCACCGGTTGTTTTCTCTCAGACGCACGTTGGCCTCGCGGCAAAAACAGCAATCCACGGCTCAACCCAACTGCTTCATCTTCTCTAAGGCCACCTTCATTTTTGCTTTCTGGTCGTCGGTGACGTCCGCGTGCGGCGGCCGCTGGTAAGTCTGGCGAGTCCCCATCTGCAGGCTGAGAGCATACTTCATCGCGCCAAACTCATAGCCGCCCGCCGGTTCCAGCAGCTTGATCGCGGCATCCAGCGTGGCCAGCGGCCCATCGAGACTTTTGCCCGCCCGCTTAGCCGCAAAAACCGCCGTTATTTGACGGGTAAACAAATTACCTTCCATCAGGATGGCGCCCATGCCATTTTCCAGAGCAGGCTTGAGATTGGTCACGGTGCCGGTCCTCATGTTCAGCTTGGGAAACTCCCGCACAAATCGCAGGTAGTCCGGAACACTGTCGTCAGAGTCCTTGATGCCGGCAAGATTGGGATATTTTTCCAGGCTCCGCAACAACTCGATGGATATGGGCACGCCGCTCGTATCCGGAATGTGGTACAGGTTGATGGGAATTGTCACCTGCTCGAAGATCAATGAGAAATACCTGGTCAAACCTTCGAGGGGCGGATGCTTGTAGTAGAACGGCGGGATGATCAAAAGGCCATCCGCGCCGTTGGCGGCAGCGTGCTGTGACAACTCGATGGTCTCAGGAAAATTCGAAGTGCCGGGCGAAACGATGATGTTTAACCCGTTGCGATGCTTGAAAGCCGTTTCGGCGACTGTCTTGCGCTCAGCCACAGAAAAAGAGGGGTATTCCCCGGTCGTGCCCAGCACCACGACGCCGTCGGCCCCGGTCGCCTTGAAGTAGGCCATCATGTCGGCGTAAACGCCCTCGTCGAACTTCAAATGTTTGTCGCAGGGAGTCAAAGCCGCCACCCAGAATAGGCTTTTGTTTGTGGAATCCTGCGTGGCGCCTGTCATCCCGCCCTTCGCTTGCATCACGGTTCCTGCGCCTACGATTCCGAGAGCTGCAGTAGCCCCCAGCCCGCCCATGAAGGTTCTTCGCGATGTCGGCATGAGGTTTCTCCAACCGGAGACGAAGTCTAAGACAGCCAGCTGGAAAACGCAAAGCCGAACTACTGTTTGCTTCACTGCATGGCAGTCCTCGTTCTGAACAGATGATATGATTCTGCTGCGATTCCATCGCCCGAGCCCTCCCGTGGACCAAGACAGCAGCTCACGACGGCAGTTTGTGATTCGCTCTGTTACCGGAATTAGCGTCGCGTGGTTGACTCTGCATTGGCCGGCTATTCTTGCGGCCCACGATCATGCACACGCGGTCGCACAGTCTGATACTCCGGTTGCATTTCAATTTTTCTCGCCCGACTGGGCCCTCGAAATTGAGGCGGTCACAGCCCAAATTATCCCCTCGGACGAAACTCCTGGCGCGCGCGAAGCCAAAGTTGTGCACTTTATCGATCGAGCTCTGGTCACCTTTGAGCGTGACAAACAGGCTACCTACACGCAGGGGTTAAAGGACCTTGAGAACAAGACGAAATCCCTTTTTCCGCAGGCCGAAAAGTTTTCCGGCCTGTCACAGGCCCAGCAGGTGCAGCTTCTTGAGGCGATCGAGCAGAGTGAGTTTTTCGAATTGCTGCGGGTGCATACCATCATGGGATTTCTGGCTCGGCCGGACTACGGCGGGAACCAGGGCGAGGTGGGATGGAAGCTGATCGGGTTCGAGAATAAAGGCGTCTACTCTCCCCCCTTCGGATACTACGATGCGGAAATCGCAAAAGGGAAATAGCCAGGCTTAGGAGTCACCATATGACCCGGTTCGAAACCACCACTCCCGTAGACTTCGTAGTCATCGGCGCGGGCGCCGCGGGAGGCGTGGTTGCGAAAGAACTTTCAACCGCTGGTTTTCAGGTGGTGGTACTGGAACAAGGGCCCTACCTGCGAGCCGAAGATTTCGAACACGATGAACTCAAGAAGAAGCGGATCTGGTCTCCGCCATACATAGGTCAGGACGTTCTCACCAACGATCACTCGTTGCAACCCAATACCTTCCGCAAGACCGCGAAGGACAAGGCTGTCCTTTCGCCTGCCGTGCAATATGGAAGATGCGTCGGCGGAGGGTCGGTTCACTTCACGGCCAACTACTGGCGCTTCCACGAAATTGACTTCGTCGAACGCAGCCGCTTTGGTCCAATCGAAGGAACCGGCTTTGCCGACTGGCCCATCACTTACGGCGACCTGGAGCCTTACTATACAAAGGCGGAATGGGACCTGGGCATTTCCGGCCTGGCAGGCGCGAACCCATTCGATCCTCCGCGTTCCAAGCCCTATCCTTTGCCGCCCTTGCCGGTGAAATCCTCCGGAGTGTTGATGGACAAGGGTGCGCGAAAACTGGGATGGCACTCATTCCCGGCGCCGCTGGCCATTCTGTCTCAGCCTTATCGAGGGCGGGAGGGGTGCCACCACTGCGGTTACTGTATCTTCTTCGGCTGTGAATGGGGCGCAAAGTCCAGCACCCTGGCCAGCGTGATCCCGATGGCCGAGGAAACCGGACGCTGCGAAGTTCGAACCGGCTGCTATGTTCGCAAGATCTCGACCGACAAGGCCGGGCGGGTTGATGGAGCAGTCTACTTCGATGCCCAGCGTCAGGAACAATTTCAGAAAGCGAAGGCTGTCGTCCTTTGCGCCAACGGTGCGGAAACTCCCCGCTTGCTGTTGCTCTCGAAGTCCAACCTGTTTCCCGATGGGCTGGCCAACTCGAATGGACTCGTAGGCAAGTATTTGATGTTTGATTGCGATTCCGGAGCGAATGGCATCTTCGAGCATCCTCTGAACGAGTACAAGAGCGTGGTTGTGTCCCGGGTGATCCACGATTTCTACGACTCCGATCCAAAGCGCGGTTTTTACGGTGGTGGAGGGATGGACGCTCGCCTGGAGGCCTATCCGATCGAGTACGCGTTGTTCAGCATGCCGCCCGGCACACCGAAATGGGGAGCGGGCTTCAAGCGGTCATTGCGGGAAAACTACAACCGGCAGCTGATGATTCTGGCTCACCTCACCTCTCTGCCGCTTGAATCCAACACCATCACGCTGGATCCGGAGGTCAAAGACGCCTGGGGCCTGCCCGCTATGCGGGTGACTTTCAAAAATCATCCCGACGACCTGAAGAACATGGCGTTCTTCAGCGACCGGGCACTTGAACTGCTCGACGCGGCGGGAGCACAGAAGAAATGGGCACTCGAACCCGAGGAGACCACGGCTTCCGTGCACCTGATGGGTACCTGCCGCATGGGCAACGATCCGAAAGCGTCGGTGGTGGACAAGTACCACCGCGCCCACGATGTTCCGAATCTTTTTATTGTGGATGGAAGCAGTTTCGTGACCAGCGGCCGAAACCAGCCGACCTGTACGATCCAGGCCCTCGCCTACCGCGCTTCCGATCACATTGCCCGTCAAGCCCGGAACGGAAGCCTCTCCTAGTTACGCGACGAATCAGACCGGCCCGCGATAACGGCGCAGCCGCACCGCTGCCGCCAGGAATACCGCGGCGATGGCCAACCCGATCCACAGTCCCGGACTGGCCAGGAATTGGCCCGGCGTGGCCGGAGTCAGCGAAGCCATCGACATGGCGTTACCGCTCGACGCGCCGCCTTCCGGGCCGCCAAGAAAGCGGTGTCCGAGCAGGGCGGCAAAATGCGTGGTGTTGAACGCGATCTTCTCCAGGATGCCGATGGCGAGCAGCGGCAAGGTGGCCCACAGGAAGGCCGCGCGCCGCGCCCAGGCCGAGACCAGCAGCAGCCAGCCCCAGAACGGCGCCCACCAGAGCGAATGCACGGCCAGCAGGTGGTAAAGAAGCAACGCCCACATCTGGAACAACGACACGTGCGTCCATAGCGTCGCACTCTGACCGCTTCCCAGCAGCCGGACGCTGCCCAGGAGCAGCATGATCCCTTGTGTCATCACGGTGATCGCGAAGGTCACCAGCGGGAGCACCACAAACGGAATGCTCGCCTTCGAGAGCACGGTGGTGAGATCTGAGACCGGCAGCGATTTCCAGAATAGGATGCTGCGGTCGCGACGCTCGCGCTGCAGGGATTCGACACAGTAGAAAAGGCCAATGACCATGGTGGCGAACATGAGCAGCATCGCGGCGAAAGTGTAAGGCTGCTCGATGAGTTCCTGCCGCTGCATGGGGTCGAGCGCCGGGTCACTCAGCTTGGAAGGCAGGTGGATCATGCCGATCAGCGATGCCACCAGAATCAGCGCTGCGACCGCCAGGGGCGCCAGATAGAGCGAGCGGTTCTCCCACAATTCGCGCCGCACCGACCAGTACAGGCACCGGGACGCTGGGATGACGGCGGGCGCGCTGGCCTGCGATTCTATTGGAGACCTGGGTACGGCGTTCGATTCCGTATTCATTGAGACGCTCCGTCTGCCTGGCCAGTCTGATTGCTCATGACGGCAACGAACAGGTCAGCGATGCTGGGCGTGCGCACTTCGCCGAGTGCAGCCAGTTGCTTGCGGTCAGCCCGATCAAACAGCAGGATGCTGCGTCCGAACACCTGGCGCTCCCGGATCGGCTTGAACGCCCGTGCTGCAGCCACCTGCTCTGGATTCACCGTCACCTCCAGGTAGCGCGACTCGAATTCTTCCA
>Ga0187822_10000224_pt1 | contig 10639 bp, 11 predicted proteins | sample NC_wetland_sal_i_18_FD_132967 | JGI IMG/M metagenome (GOLD analysis project Ga0187822, IMG submission 132967) | Wetland sediment microbial communities from Neuse River Estuary, North Carolina, USA - SourceSoil_2 | ecosystem: Environmental > Aquatic > Freshwater > Wetlands > Sediment | place...
ATCCGGCCTGGGGATGGAAGCTGAGGCCTCACCAACGCCCTCCCGCGGTCAACAGCCGCGACGGCACGTGAGAGAAGAACGGCGGCCTTCGGGCCCCGACCTCGGGTAGTCGATGCGGAGAGCGGCCGCTCGGACTTCGGTCCGGCGGCCGCTTTCATTTTGCGGCCCCTCGTGGCGCCCCGCCCGTCAGTGCCAGCTGCGCGCGACCGAATCCTCCCAGACCCGCTGCCGCACCACGCCCCGGTTCTCCAGGACCTTCCGGTCGAACCGGACGTGCAGGAAGCGCTCGTCCGAGCGGATGTCCATCCGGGTCTCGAGCTCGAGCAGGCGCCCCGGCAACTGGATTCGGTGGGTCTCCTGGCCCAGGAACCGCGCCTCGGCCGGCCGGTCCCGCCGCACGGTCCAGCGCTCGGACTCCGCGATCCGGACCTGGCGGTCGCCGATCTCATACCCGTCGGGCTCGCGCAACTCCACCGTGGTCGAGTCGCCGCGGAGGTCGGTGAGCACGCGGTGCGCGGCCCCTTCCTCCGGTCCGATCGAGCGAGCGTCCGGGGCCGTGACCCGCGGCTCGGGCACCGCCAGGTCGGGGGCCGGGCCCGGCGCGGGCACCAGTGGCAACCGCAGCGCGGCATCGCCGCCGGTATCGAGCGTGGTCGTCATGGCGAAGGGCGTGGGCCAGAGCATCGGGAACTGCGCGTTGGACACCGCGAGGCGGACCCGATGCCCGGGGCGGAAGGTCCAGGTCGTGAAGTGCAGGTCCAGCGTGATCCGCTCCCGCCGGCCCGGGACGAGGCGGCGAGGCGAAAGCCTGGAGCGGATCTGGGTTCCGTTGATCGCGGCGCCGGTGACGAGGGAGACTTCCCCCGCCGGCGCCACGTCCTCCAGCCGCACGGTCCAGTTGGCCAGCGGCGCGGAGGCGGACACCGAGAGCTCCGCCCGCGGAAACCCGGCCAGCACGAGCGCCTTCCGGAGGGGCGGGCCGTCGTACACCAGGCTTCCGGCGTCGTCGGCCCGCATGTCCCCCGTCGGATCGCCCCACCAGTCGCCGGCGGCCCAGCCCGCGTCGGGGACGTAGCGCAGCGAGTCGGTGCCCTGCGGGGCGCGCTCGGCGATCAGCCGTCCGCCTCCGGCGGGCCGCAGCGTGAGCCAGCGGGTCCCCGGGATCGGCCAGTCGGTGAACCGCCAGCGGCCCGGGAGCAGGCTGATCGTATCGCTCGGGAGGTACCCGGCGCGCTGGAACAGGAGCAGCCTGGGCTCGCGGAGGAGCCCGGTGTCGCGCCCCTTGAGCCAGTGGTCCCACCACTGGACGGCGCGGGCCCGCCACTCGTAGTTGGGGCCGGGAATCCCGTTGTCCGGCCAGTCGTGCTCCCAGGGACCGATCTCGGCTTTCACCGGCACCTTCAGGCTCTCCAGGAGCCGGAGCACGGTGTCGCGGTAGCCGTCGTGCAGCCCGCCGATCAGGTAGACCGGGATGGTGATCCGCTCCGGCGCGAACCGCAGCGAGCCCCGCCGCCAGAAGTCGCCGTCGCGATCGTGCCGGAGGTAGGTGAAGATCCACGGCTCCGCGTCGAACCGGTCGGCGAAGTAGGCCGAGTCGAGCGGATAGTCCGGGGTGGCCGGGAGTCCGTTCTCGTGGTCGATCTCGAGGGCGTAGGGATCCACGTGCAGGACGCCGTCGATGTAGTGGACGTCGTCGTGGAAGAGGTCGTCCGATGCGTGGAGCGCGAGGATGGCCTTGAGGGCGGGCGGCCGGCGCATCGCCACCTGGAGCGCGTTGAAGCCGCCCCAGGAGATGCCCCACATCCCGACCGCACCACTGGCGCCGGGCAGCCGAGCCAGCTGCGCGATGATCTCGTCCGCGTCGGAGAGCTCCACGTCCGAGTACTCGCGGGGCGGCAGCCGGCCCTGCGAGCCGCCGGTGCCGCGGATGTCCACCTTGGCCATGATGTAGCCCCGGCGGACGAAGTACTCATAGAGCGGGTAGTCGCGGCGGTAGAAGGAGTCGTCCTTCCGGTAGGGCAGGTACTCGAGGAGTACGGGAAAGCGCTCCGCGGAATCGCGCGGCACCGGGCGCCAGAAGGTGACGGCCAGCTCGACGCCGTCCGGCATCCTGAGCCGCTCGTGGCTCACGGTGAACGGGTAGAGGGGCGGGCTGGCGAGGACGAGGGCGGCGGCGGTGGCGAGCAGCACCGCTCAATGATATCCCGGACCGGGTCCGGCCGCCGCCCTCAGGACGGGTCGGGCGCGGCGGCCGCGCCGCCCCGGGCGCCGGCGACTTCGGCCTCTTCCAGGCGCGCCGCGCGGGACGCGACCGTGTCGAGGTCGCCGCCCAGCGCGTCCATCCGGTTCTGGAACTGGCAGTCGATGATCAGGAGACCGATCACGTAGGCGGCCAGGTTGGCGCCGAAGATCACCGCGAAGAGCGTGGGGTAGGGCACCCAGGCGCCGAAGTACAGCACGACGCGCTTGAAGCCCGGATCGAAGCCCGAGCGGTCGCAGATGGTCGTGAGGAGCAGCACCGCCCCGATCGCGAGCAGGACGTGAGTGAGCGGCGCCAGCCCCGCCGCCGCGAACGCGAGGAAGATCAGGCTCTCCGACGCCCGGTCGAGCAGGGTGTCGAGCCGGTGTCCCCGCTCGGAGGCCAGCCCGTACGTCCTCGCGATCCCGCCGTCCAGCCCGTCCAGCACTTGGCCCAGCGCCATGAGGCCGAGGCCAAGCGGGACCCGGCCCGCGGCGATGGCCGCCGCGGCCGCCGCGCTGGCCCAGAACGACGCCCAGGTGAGGTGCGACGGGGAGAGCCCGAGCCGCTCGTGCAGCAGCCGGACCAGCGGCTTCGCCAGCCAGTCGGACAGGCGCTTCACCGCCGGCTCCACCAGAGCGCGATGTTCGCGGCCAGAAGGAAGGTGCAGAGCACCGCCTCCTTCACCTTGTCCGGCACGCGCACCAGCCAGCCGCGCGTCACCCACCGGGAATACGGGTAGAACGGCATCTTCTCGAAGCTCACGGAATAGTCCATGAGCAGGTGGATCGCGTAGAAGAGCAGTGGCACCGCGGTGCCCAGCCACAGGCAGAGCGGCGCGATCCACAGGAACCCGACCGGCTCCTGGAGCGACGAGCGCCAATAGTAGCCGCGCTTGTCCCGGAGACCGACGGCGCGGAGGTAGTACGGGGCCTTGAGGGCGTGGTCGACGTCCACGGCGACGCCGAATCCGTAGGCCAGGGCGGCTTCCCGGCCCTCGAGGCCCAGCGCCTGGACGCCGAGCGTGGTCGCGAGAAAGTGCGTGATAACGGTCATGCGGCTGGTTTCACGGGGGTGCCGGCGATCGAGCCGGTTTCGGTGGTCCGGTGCCGGGTGATGGCCAGAAGCCCGAGCCCGCCGGCAATCCAGAGGATGTCGCGGGCCCGGCTTACGATCGCGGTGTAGACGCCGGCGCGCGGGTCGAGCCCCGTCAGGTCGAACAGGGCATAGAGCGAGCCTTCCTTGGTGCCCAGCTCGTAGGGCACGAAGAAGAAGGCGTTCTGCACGATCGACGACAGGCCGGCGATCAGGAAGGCCTGGGCGAACGTGACCTCGATGCCCACCCCGTAGCAGATGAGCCAGTACTCCACCATCCAGAGGGCGCGGCTGGCGTACTCGAGCGCCAGCGCACCCCAGAACCGGCGGGGCGACGCATGGTAGAAGTCCGCGATCTGGCGGTCCATTTCCGCCAGCGTCTCGCGGCGGGGCTCGAGCGTGCGGGCGAGGCGGTCGAGCAGCGGGGCCCGGTGCAGGAGGTCCAGCGTTCGTTGGAGGCCGCCCCGCTGGTGCCCCGTGAGAATGATCGCGGCGAGCAGCGACACGACGCCAAGAGCGAAGCTCGTCGGGGCGATCACGGCCGGCACGCGGGGCAGCATGGCGAGGCCGAGCAGCAGCGCGGTGATCCAGACGAGGAGCAGCGCCAGCGAGTTCAGCATCTTGTGCAATACGACAGACGTCGCCGCGCGCCGGCGGCCGAGCCAGGGCGCCAGCGCCGCCACCCGGTAGGGCTCGCCGCCGGCGTTGACCATCGGGGTCACGAAGTTGAGCGAGAACCCGGAGACGGTCATGGCATAGGTGCGCCAGAATCCGGGCCGCGGCGCCTCCGTTCCCATGGTGAGCCGCCAGGCTGACGTGTTGCAGGCGTAGGCGACGCCGTACAGGAGGAGGATCGGCCCGAACAGCCAGCCGACGGCCGAGGCGTTGGCGATGATCTGGGCCGCCCCGATGCGGTGCACCAGCCCCGCGAAGAGCGCGGCGCCGGCGGCAAGGAGCACCAGCTGGACCCGGCGGCTCACGCGGCGCCCACGAGCGCGGCCCCGGCAGGCCCTGTCGCATACGCGGCCTCGAGCACGTCGGCGACGCGTGCGATGTCGTTCAGCGGCTCGTGGTCCCGCGCGTCCATCGCCCGGACGAACGCGCCGAAGAGGTCGGCGAACCACGCGGCGTAGGCGTCCTTGCTGAGCTCGGCGGAGTGATCGAACGTCTCCACGGCCCCGTCCCGCTCCAGGGTGAGGAGGCCGCCGGTCCAGTCGATCGTGCCGCGCTCGCCGATGAAGCGGATGCGGTTCTCCCGCCGGTGCGCCGCCCAGGTGAGGAACACCTTGGCGAGGCGGCCGGGAAACTCGAGCAGCAGGTGCGCCGTGTCCTCGACATCGTACGCGGCATGGCGGAGCCGCCCCGCCCACGCGCGGACCACGGCCGGCGGCCCGGCCACATCCAGCAGCTGGTAGATGAGGTGAGTGCCGTGATCGAGCAGCACGCCTCCCCCGGCCTCCGCGGCGCGCCCGCGCCAGGGCGTCGCGGTCCGTCCGGCCCCGGGGTCCGCCATGAGGCGGTACACGTCGAACTCCGCCAGGTACCAGCGCCCGATCGCCTCGTCGTCCAGCCAGCGCCGCACCTTCCCCCACACCGGGTTGAACCGGTACTGGTGGCACGGCATCACCACCCGGTTCGCCGCCCGGGCGGCGCAGCGGATCCGCTCGGCCTGCTCCGGCGTGAGGGCCACGGGCTTCTCGCAAAGCACGTGCAGGCCGTGCTCGAGCGCCCAGAGCGTGAGCTCGAGGTGCGACGCGGTCGGCGTGCAGATGTCCACGAAATCCAGGTCCAGGCCGGCCAGCGCGGGGAGCTCGCGGAAGAGCGGAACGCCGGGCAGCGGGGCGACGCCGGGCGCCGCGTCCACGGCGGCCACGATTTCGAGCCGGGACGCCGCCGGCAGCGCGAGCGCGGGCAGGTGGGACTGGCGGGCGATGCCGCCGAGCCCGATGATGGCGCCGCGGTAGCGGCGGTCAGGCGATGCGGGCACGGGCTCGGGCCGGCGCCGCGGCGATGCGGAGCATCTCGCGGGCCTCGCGCTCCTGCCCGTACACCAGCCCGAGCAGGATCAGGTTGAGAGGCACCACCGTGAGCCAGAAGAAGCCCGCGGGCCAGCCCGGGACCACCGTCAGCGCCAGGAGCAGGAACCGCATGTTCTGGCCGATCCACGCGCAGCGGACGACCCGCCCGGCCGTGCGTGCGCGGTAGTCGGCGCGGAACGGCTCGGCGACGTCGGCGCCCGCCGAGCGCACCAGCTCCACCGTGCGGGGAAAGAGCCACGCCTGGCGGCGCACGTAGTCGCGGTACAGCCACGCCCCCGCCCGCTGCAGCCAGGTACGGGCCTCCGCGCCGCTCACGGTCTCGGGAAGGTCCAGCTCGCTGCCGCTCCCCGCGCCGAGATAGAGGTACGCCTGGCGCATGAAATCCACCGCCGCGCTCTGGAAGGAGTGACTCGCCCCCGCCGACACAGCGAGCGCCACCGCCTCCCAGCCGAAGCCCGCGAGCGCCAGCCGCACGAGCAGGTGCAGGTAAAGGTTGATGAAGCGGAGGTTGTCGGAAACGCCGTCGAGGATGCGGCCGAAGCGGGTGGAGCTTCGGCGCATGCGGGCGAGCTGGCCGTCGGCGCTGTCGAAGATGTCGGAGACCACGAACAGTACGACGCCCGCGGCGTTGAGCGCGGGGCTCCGGTAGACCATGAGGTGCCCGGCCAGGAGCCCCAGCACGAGGCTCGCAACGGTCACTTGGTCTGGCGTGGCCCGGGTGGGTCCGAGAGCCCGGGCGATACGGAAGCCGAGGGGGCGGAAGAAGTGGAGGTCGATCCACTCCTCCACCACCTGGCCTTTAGCGGCCAGCGCGTTCGGCGGCGTCACTCAGCACGTCCTTCATGGTGGCGAGGGCCTGCATTGCCTCGTCCTCTCCGATCACCAGCGGCGGGTTGATGCGCACCTCCGGGTTGTAGATCATAGCGAGGACGCCGCGGGCGAGCAGGGTGTCGAAGATGCGGCGCGTGGCCTTCTTGTCGAGGAGGGTGCGCGTGCCCGGCACGACCAGGTCGAACCCGATCATGAGCCCCCGTCCGCGCACGTCGCTCACGATCGGGATCTCGCCCTCCCAGCGCGTCATCTCGGCCAGCATCCTGGCGCCGAGGTCCCGGCTGTGGGCCACCAGGTTCTCCTCCAGGATCGTCTCGATGGTCGTGCGCGCGGCGCAGGCAGCCAGCGGGTTCCCGCCGTAGCTGGAGGAGCTGCCGCTGGGATTGGCCCAGGGCTTGGCGAACGCCACGGATTCGCGGGCGACCACACCGCTCATCGGGAACCCGCCCCCGAACCCCTTCCCGACCAGCATGATGTCGGGGACGACGCCCTCGTGCTCCACGCCGAACATCCGGCCGGTGCGGCCGAAGCCGCAGATCATCTCGTCGGCGATCAGCAGGGCGCCGATCTCGTCGGCGAGCGTGCGGAGCGCTTTGAGGTAGCCGAGGGGCGGCACGATGTTGCCGGCGGTCCCCTGGATCGGCTCCACCAGGATCGCGGCGACATCGTTCGTCGTCTCCAGCTCCAGCTTCCGCCGGAGGAAGCCCAGGCAGTGCCACTCGCACGCCGGGAAAGTCTTGTCGAACGCGCAGCGGGCGCAGGACGCGTAGGGGCTCGAGTAGGCGCCCGGCATGAGCGGGCCCAGGCCGTGCTTGAAGCTCGAGCCCATCAGCGACAGCACGCCCATGGTCTTGCCGTGGAAGCCGCCCCAGAAGCTGACGAACTCGTGCTTGCCGGTGTGCGACTTGGCGAGCCGCACCGCCGCCTCCACGGCCTCCGCTCCGCTGGAGTACAGCTGGGTGCGGTTGAGGTCGCCGGGTGCCAGGTCGGCGATGAGCTTGACCAGCGCCGCGCGATGCTCGGACGTGAAGCTGCCGACGTGGATCCGCGCCACTTGGCGCTGGAGCGCGGCGACGTACTTCGGGTGGGCGTAGCCGAGGCTCGCCACGCCCACGCCGGCCAGCAGATCGGTGTAGCGGTTGCCGTCCACGTCGTAAAGGAAGGCGCGCTCCCCCCGGTCGATCGTGAGCCGGGTGAACAGCGCCACGCTCTGGGTCCCGGGCGCGAGATGCTCCGCCTCGGCGTCGAAGCAGGCCTGGGAGAGCGGCCCGGGAATGCGGAGAAGGGGCTCGACGGCAGTCACGCGGCGACTCCGGGATGGGCGTGGGTGTGGGCGAAGGCCGCGATGGCGGCGGCGGCTTCCGCACGGTAGGGCGCGAAGCTCGGCCAGTCGTTGAGGTCGATGAGCACCGGCTGGTCGGGCGCGGGCAGCGCGACGTCGCCGCCGAAGATCTTGAGGCCCAGCCGCTGCGCCGCCGCGTCCGCGATCGCGCGGAGGCGCGCCTCGTCCACGACCGGCGTCGGCCCGGTCGGGCCCCACTTGGCGTCGTAGAACCGGAAGAAGCCCGAGTCGGCGACGCCGTAGAACTTGAGCACCGGCCCGCGCACGTGCTCCTGCACCGCCACCCGCCCGATGCCCCTCGCGGCGAACTGCGCGAGCACCGCGCCGACCTGATCGTTGCGCGTGAGCACGACGTCCTCCGGCCCGACGGCGTGGACGTCGCCCCGCTTGATCCACACGCTCCGATGGGGCGCCACGAACTCGGCGAGCGCGCGCGACGTCTCGGGCGTGAGCAGCGTGGGCACGATGAGCGTGCGCGGGAACGGGATGCCGCTGTCGGCCAGCGCGCGCACGAGGTGGTGGCGGTGGCAGGCCAGCACGCTCGTCGGCGTGTTGACGAGCACCGCACCCGCGCGCTCCAGCGCGACGAGCCGCTCCGAAGCGGCGGCGCCCTGGCACATGTTGAGATAGAGATTGGCCGCGGGCGGCGCGCCGGCTTCGAGGTCCGCCTCGGACGCGCGGGAGATGCGCCAGCCGCGCGGCTCGAGCGCCGCGACCACCGCGTTCAGGATCGCGGTGTCGTTCGCGAGATGCTGCTGGGGTGAATACGCGGGCTTGCGGTAGAGTGCGACACAATGTCCCACCCGCTCACGAATTAGCGACAATCTGTCTCCCGGGTTACGCCTGAGCCGTTGGCGGGTCGTCCTCCTCGCAGGACTCTTGCCACGCGTTCGCCGCGTCCAGATCCCGGCGATGGTCCAGATCCACGACCTTCGCGACCTCGACAGCCCGCACGTCGTAGCCCTCCCCGACCAGCGTCTTGAGAAACGCCCGCATCCGCTCCTGGCCCGCGGCGAGCGCCTCCGCCGCGACGGCACGCGCGCGGGGGCCGAACGCGTACACGCCGCCGGTGACGAGCGGCTCCGGCACCGGCGCGTCCGTGATCCCGGTGACTCGGCCCGAATCGTCGCGCGTGACGTAGAGCGGCCGCTCGTCATCCACGAATGGCGTCACCACGACCACCGCGTCCGCGCCTTCGGCGAGCCGCTCGCGCGACTCGACGCCGACTCGAAGCCAGTCGGCGGCCGGCATGACCGTATCCACCATGGTACAGAATACCTCTCCGGGAGGCGTGACCGCGAGCCCGGCTACGAGCGTGTGCAGGGACGACGGCGTCAGGCATTCGTGCAGGCCGACCGGGACACGGAGGCGCCCCAGCTCGCCGGCGACCGGCTCGACCGAAACGCCGCGGCGCAGCAGGCAGGTCACCGACTCGGCGCCCGCCCGCTCGAGCACGCGGGCGAGCCGGAGCAGCTGGGGCACGCCGCGGACCGGAACCAGCGCCTTGGGCGTGGTGACGCCGCTCGCGGCGAGCCGACTGCCTTCGCCGCCGGCAAGGATGAGCGCGTGCATGTCAGGCCAGCAGCGGCGGGAGGTCGGTGAGCCGCGCGATCCGGTGCGTGGCCACGTCGGGCGCGGGCAGGGCGCGACCCGCGGGCGCGAGCCAGCAGGTGGCCAGACCGAGGGCGGCGGCCGGGCGGACGTCGGCCTCGAAGTTATCCCCCACCATCCAGGCCGTCTCCGGCCCCGCGTCCAGCGCGCCGAGCGCGTGCAGAAAGAGCCGCGGGTCGGGCTTCGACCACCCCACGACGAGCGAATCCGCGGTCACGGCGAAGAGCCGCAGCAGATCAAGCTCGGCGAGGCAGCGGTCCAGGTTTCCGGTGAAATTGGAGACCACGCCGAGCCGGTAGCGGGTCGCGAGGCGCTCGAGCATCGGGCGGTTCCGATGGACAATGGCCAGCGAGTCATGATGGAAGTGCTCCGCGGCCTGGTCGAGCGCGGCCCCTTCCGCGCCCGGCAGCAGCTCGCGCAGCAACCCCGCCTGAGCCGCGACCATCTCCCGCAAGCCCATCGTCCGAACCGCCGGCTCGGCCTCGAGCCGGCGGTCGCTCGCGCGGAAGAGCGGCTCGAACGCGGAAAAGGCCAGGCGACCGCCGGCCCGGGCATACGCCTGGTGAAACCGGACGGCCCAGCGATCGCCGTCGGCATCGAGGGTCCCGCCAAAATCGAACAGCACCACGTCACGCATCTTGACGGAATCCTAATGCCGCCCGGCCGATTCTTGATGCCGTTCTGACCGCGCCAGCGGTACGTTCCCCAGGCCATAGCCGGGGCAGGGTCAGGAGGAGCGCCCTGGCTGGCCTGCTGAGATACGGCGTCGGACAGCTCCTCTGCTTGGCCGGGAGAATCGTGTGGATGTCTTGATGCTGGTCCTGACGTTGGTGCTGGCTCTCCTGACGTGGGGCCTCGTGTGGCTCTGCGAGAAGGTCTGAGGTGATGTCATGACCGTCCTCTATTGGACCAGCGGCGCGATCTCGGCGGCGCTGTTGGTATACCTCTTCGTCGCCCTGCTCAAGCCGGAGCTGTTCTCATGACCGGAAACGGGTGGCTGCAGCTGGGCCTGTACCTGGCGGTCCTCCTGCTTCTCGCGAAGCCGTTAGGCGGCTACATGGCGCGGGTGTACGAGGGGGAACCGGTATTTCTCGACCGGCTGCTCCGCCCGGTCGAGCGCCTCGTCTATCGGGTTCTGCGGGTATCGCCGCAGGCGGAGATGGGATGGACGACCTACGCGTTGGCCATGCTCCTCTTCAACACGTTCGGCTTCCTCGCGGTGTACGGCATTCAGCGATTGCAGGGACTTCTCCCGCTCAACCCGCAACACTTCCGGGCGACATCGCCCGATCTGTCGTTCAACACGGCCGTGAGCTTCGTCACCAATACGAACTGGCAGTCGTACGGCGGTGAGAGCACCATGAGCTATCTCACCCAGATGAGCGGGCTGGCGGTACAGAACTTCCTGTCCGCAGCGACCGGGATGGCGGTGCTCGTCGCGATGATCCGCGGGTTCTCCCGCCATTCGACGCAGACCATCGG
>Ga0187822_10000225_pt1 | contig 10613 bp, 11 predicted proteins | sample NC_wetland_sal_i_18_FD_132967 | JGI IMG/M metagenome (GOLD analysis project Ga0187822, IMG submission 132967) | Wetland sediment microbial communities from Neuse River Estuary, North Carolina, USA - SourceSoil_2 | ecosystem: Environmental > Aquatic > Freshwater > Wetlands > Sediment | place...
CTGCAGTTCATCCAGGCCAACCGGCGGATCTTCTTCCTGGAGAGCTGGATCGGGGCGTTTCTCGGGGGACAGACCGGCGATACCGCGCTCGTCACGGTCCGGCGCTACCTGAGCGAGCATCCGGACCTGCCGGAGGACCTGCGCCGCAAGGTCCTGCAATACGAGGATGAGCTGGAGCGGACGGTGGCGATCCGGCGGCGGGAGCGGCTCCGTTAGGCTCGCCCCGCGCGACGACCATGGCGACCTCGACGCGGCGCCGGGCGCTGGGCGCTCTGGTCAGCCTGGCCCTCTTCCTCGCAGCACTCTGGGTGCTGAGGGGCGAGCTGCGTGCGCACACCGCGGCCGCGGTGCTCCGCGAGCTGCTGTCCCTGCCCCGGTCGAGCCTCGCGCTGAGCCTCGCGTGCACGGCACTCGGCTACCTCGCGCTGACCGGCCACGATGTCGTCGCCCTCAGGCACCTCGGCCGCTCGATCCCCTACCGCCGCGTCGCGTTCGCGTCGTTCATCGCCTTCGCCTTCGCCAACAACCTGCCGCTCTCCATCGTCACCGGCGCGACCGTGCGGCTCCGGCTCTACGGGGACCGGGGGCTCTCCGCCGCCGAGACGGCCGAGCTGGTCGGGTTCAACACGATCACGTATCTCGTCGGGCTGCTCGCCTGCGCCGGCATCGCGGTCACCTTCCAGCCGGCGCTCGCGCCCGGATTTCTGCGGCTGCCGCTCCACAGCGGGCGCCCGATCGGCGTCGTCGTGCTGGCGGTCGTGCTGGCGTACCTGGTCTGGAGCGCGGGCCGGCGGCGCCCGCTGCGTTTGGGAGGCCGGGCGTTGGCGCCCCCGACCCTGCCCGAGGCGCTGGCCCAGATACTCGTGTCCAGCCTCGACTGGGTCCTCTCCGGCCTCGCCCTCTATTGCCTGCTACCGCGACCGTTGCCCTTCCTGAGCTTCTTCGTCGTCTTCCTGCTCGCGCAGCTGGCGGCGCTCATCGCGCAGGTCCCGGGCGGTCTCGGCATCATCGAAGCGGTCGTGGTCTGGGCGCTCGGACCAGGGGCGGGCGCGGCGGCCGTGGCCGGCGCGGTCCTGGCGTATCGGGCGATCTACTTCGTGCTGCCGCTGGTCCTGGCGACGGTACTCTGGGGCGGGCGGGAGATGGTCCGGTGGCGCAGCCGCCGGAGGGCGTGAGCCGGGTACCGCGCGGGAGACGGAGGCGGAGTCAGCCGCCGGCGGGCACCGCCAGCAATGGACACCGCGCGTGGCGGAGCACCCGCTCGGTGGTGCTCCCGCGCAGCGCGTCGAGGAATCCCTGGTGCCCCCGCGTCGCCATGACGATCAGGTCGGCGGCGCACTCGCCCGCCACCGCCAGGATGGTCTGCACGACATCGCCCTGCCCGGTCATCGCACGCCAGCTCCAGCCGCTCCTCGGCGCGAACGCGAGCGCGGGCATGTCCGCCGGCGCGCCCACGTAGAGCGCCGTGAAGGCGACGTCCTCGCGGCCGAGCCCCGAGGCCACCCGCCGGGCCGCCTCGACCGCCACCCTCGGGCTCGGGTCCCCGGCGACGGGGATGAGAATGCTCCGGAGCGAGACCGAGCCGTCCGACCGCGACACGAAGCCCTCGACCCCCGGTGGAATGAAGAGCGTCATCAACCCCGACTCGCGCGCCAGGGGCTCGGCGACGGCATTCGAGAGCCAGCGCGCCCGCCCCTCGTGCTGGCTGGTGGCCAGGACGATGAGATCAGTGGGGTTCCGCTCGATGTACCGGAGCGAGGCGGTCACGGGGTCCGACTCCTTGGAGAGCACCTTCGTCACGTCGATGCCGAGGGCCGGGACCGCACTCCGGGGGCTGCCGGGCGGCAGGACGCGCCAGCGCTCCAGCATCTGCCGGACCCCCGGGAAGTCGGCCCAGGTTTCGCCGGGCGCTTCCCGGACGTGCAGGATGTTGAGGTCGGCGTGGGTGAGCAGCGCGATCTTGAGCGCGTGCGCGAACGCGACCTCGCTGCTCTCGGAGAAATCCGAGGGATGAAAGATACTGTTCAACGGCTGGGGCAGGTCGGCCGGCGGCATACGGGGCGTCCTCAGGCAGTGAGGGCCGCGGCCGCGCGCCGCGGGTGGCGGGACCCGTGGCGGACGACCCGTTCGTAGACCGACAACACCTGATCCGCCACCAGGGGCCACGCGTACCGCGCCGCCTTGGCCACGCCCGCCGCGCTCATCGCCCGGCGGCGCGCGGGATCATCCATGAGATCGATGACGGCGCGGGCCCACGCCGCCGAGTCGTCGTAAGGCAGCCGCACCGCCTCGCCGCCGCCGTTCACCAGGGCGTTGAAGCCGGGCCCCTCCGCCACGACCATCGGAGTCCCGCATGCCATGGCCTCGAGCAGCGTGATGCCGAAGGACCCCCGGGTCGTGGGACACAGATACAGGTCGGCCGACCGGTACCGCGCGGGCCGATCGTCGATCCGGCCCAGGAACTCCACCGCCCGGCCCAGCGGGGCCGCCTGCCGCTCGTAGTAGCCCCGCCACGGGCCGTCTCCCGCCACCGCCAGCCGGGCGGCCGGGTACCGCTCGAGGATCCGCGGCATCGCGTCGAGCAGCGTGCCGAGGTGATTGCGCGGCTCCAGCCGGTGGAGGAATAGGAGTCTCGGTCCGCCCGGCGCGGACTCCGCCGGCCGGCGGCCCGCGGGATGGAAGTACTCGGTGTCCACGCCGTTGGGGATGACCTCCCAGTCCGCGCGGAAATATCGCGACATGGCCTCGACCACCGGCTCGCTCACCGCGATGCGCGCGGCGTGCAGGTCGAGCATCCGCTGGAGCGGACGGCGGAACACCCGGCAGGCGGGGGAGCTGTCGAACCAACAGTGGAACGTGGCGACGACGGGAATGCCCACCCGGCGGGCGGCGAGAGGGGCGACGAGGCCGAAGGTGGGGGCCAGCCCGCCGTGGACGTGGACCACGTCGATGCTGTCGCGGAAGAGTGCCTCGAGGCGCTGCTGCAGCCGGCGCCCCACGGTAATGCGCGCCACGCCGCCGTTGGCGTAGATGATGACGCTCCGTCCCACCCGGCAGACGAAGTCGTCGTCCCGATGCGCGCCCTCCATGTTCGAGGTCACGACGGTGACATCGTGACCGCGCGCGCGGAACTGGAGGGCCAGGTTGTGAACGTGCTCCGGAACGCCGCCCAGCTGGGGATAGTAGTCCTCAGCGATCAGCGCGATGCGCACTCAGCCTCCCGCGAGTCGAGCCAACCCTCCACGTCGGACGCCGCGGCGATGAGCCGCGTCAAGCGCTTCGAACTCTCGCGGGGCGGCTAGGGACGCGCGCCGCCGCCACCGGTCGATGAGTGCCTGCCTGGCTGGAGTCTGGAAGCGACTCGGCGGGGTGTCAAGAATCTCGCTGCCGTCTTGAGCATCAGCGCCGATCGGAATATGAGCGATTTGGCGAGCAGGAGGGCGGAGTAGAAGAACGTCACCAGGGAGACGATCACGATACCCTCCGTCCGCCGGCGCGGCCCCCGGAAGGGGACCGCAGCCTGCCTCGACGGAGAACTACGCGGCTCGGAGGGTGGGCGTTGAAACCGGCGGTGGGTGTTGCGACGATCAGTCGTCGTCGTGCTCGTGCCGGTCGTCCCGGTCACGACGGCCGTGGCCGCGACCGTGACCCTCGTCACCGTCCTCCTGCTGGTAGTACCGCCCCTGACGCTCGTACACGACCACGGCCCGGAGACCGGGGTGGCGGTCGAAGCGGCGGGCGAAGTACCGGTCGCCGTCGTAGTAGACGGTCACCTGCCGGTACCCATGCTTCCGCCACCAGCCATAGGCGTTGCCGCGCGGAACGTGGAGCCGCTCCACCACGATGACCTCGCGGACCGGCTCGGTGTACACGACGGTCGGCGGCGGCGGGCCGACGTCCACGCCGGCGGTGACCGGCCCGCTCCGGACCACGACACCACCTTCCACGGTCGTCTGGGCCCGGAGCGGCAATGCGTACAGCGCCAGCATGACCGCGGTCCCGCCCGCCAGCATCTTCGCGTTCATCGGATCGCCTCGGAGTAGGGTCAGACTGCGAATCCGAGCCGAGATGCGAGCGACGTGCCACGGCGTAACCGCTTGTGGCGACTAGGGCTTCTTTCCTCCGGGCCCTTGCAACGTCCGGCAATCGGGACGAGATGCGACGCCGGCCCGGAGGCCGACCGTGATGTCGAGGAGGTCGCGCAGCATTGCCGCGGCGGTGGGGACCGGGTCCCGCTCGGCGCTGGTGGCGCTCGACCGGCCGGCGATATCGGTGTAATAGACCACCCCCATCTCGTCACCGTCCATCCGCGCGAGGGGGTGATCCAGCGGCAGCGGCGTGGGCCGCACGCTCAGGCGGAACCGTCCCGCCCCGTTCGACTCCGCCAGGCACAGGAGCACGATCCGCTCGCCCCTCCCCCCCGCCGCGCGGAGCCCGCCCGCCGTGAGCCCCGTGATCCCCTCGACCCGGACGTCGGCGAGGGACGTGGGCTGGCGCAGCACGGCGTTCGCCAGGATCACGAGCTTGTTGGCCGCGTCCCAGCCGTCCACGTCGAGCGACGGATCGGTCTCGGCCAGCCCGCGCCGCTTCGCCTCGGCCAGGACGTCGGCGTAGCTCCGCCCGGCCTCCATGGCGCGGAGGATGTACTGCGTAGTGCCGTTGAGCACGGCCTCCACCCGCAGAATCCGCGCGCCGGCCAGGTCGCGCAGGCCGATGTTGATCGTGGGCATGGCGCCGCCCACGCAGGCGCTGAACCGGAGCGGCGTGGCGCCGGCGCCGAGATCGCTCAGCGCGGCCAGCTCCTGGTAGGCGAGCGCGAGCGGGCCCTTGTTCGCCAGGACCACCGGGAGCCCGCGGCGGAGGGCGGCCCGGGTAACGTCGAGCCCCGGCTGGCCGGTTTGGAGATCGACCGGGGTCGCCTCGAGCAGGGCGTCCGCGGCCACCCCTTCGACCAGCTCCAGGGCCGGGGCCCCGGGGCGGCCGCCGGCGAGCGTCGCCACACTCTTGCCCCGCTCCTTCGCCGCCAGCACCACCGCGGGGTCGAGCCCACCGGGCGCGGCGGCGATTCCGCCCGAGTCCGCGGCCCCCACCACGCGGAACGCCACCCCGTAGCGCTCGGCGAGAAGGGATTCCTGGGTCTGGAGAATCCGGAGGAAGCTGCGGCCGACGTTCCCGAGCCCGACCAGCAGAAGGCGGCGGACGAGCGCCCCCGCCCGGGGGCCGCTCACTGCCGCATCCGTGCGCAGCTATAGTCCTGCTCCGGCATGAAGTCCTTCGGCTTCGCCATGATGGCGAAGCCGTCCTTCAGGTAGCCGGTGGCGTCCTTGAGCCGCTTGGGTTCGAGCCCGGGCACCGTGCGGTAGGCGTCGTAGATCGCCTCCTGCTTCGCGATGAATCGCTCCAGGGTGGCCGTCATCGCCTCGAGCGGCCGGCACATCCCGCGATACAGCCGCTGCCGCACGCTCTTGATCGGAAGTCTGCCGTCCGGCATGGCATAGGGCGCGTCCACCAGCCCGGAGAAGTCGAAGTCATAGGCCACGGGGTAGAGCGACGCCCGTCCCTCGAACTGCACCAGCCGGACGTTGTGGTTCATGACCACCGACCAGTCGGTGTTTCCGATCAGCCACTCGAACACGCCCAGCAGGTCCATCTGGGCCGAGTCCAACTCGGAATAGCTGGCCCCGGCGTGCTCCAGCACCCGGCCCCCGTTCCGGGCGGCCATGTCCTTGTCGTCCTCCAGGAAGAATCCGTAGCGGGTGATGGTCCTGGAGGAGTCGCGCGTGTCGGCGTAGGTGATCCGCGCGAGCCGGGCGCGATGGCTCAGGTCGGTCAGCTGGTTGTAGGCCCGGTACGTCCCGTACTCGACCAGGAGGTTCTGCTCGTAGCGCGCCCCCTTCTCGCAGTGCGTGATGAGCTTGAGCGAGCCCTCGCCGCCGAAGACGGTCCCCTTCAGCTGGTCCTTGGGGAAGTGCACCTTGAGCGGCGCGAAGCCGCAGGTGGACGGCTTGAGCCGGAAATGCCCCCGCGTGCTCAGCTCGACCGGGACCGTCATCGGCCCGGAATCACCCTGGAAGGTCAGCTGCGCCGGGTACTTCGGGGGATTGATGGTGTCCCGCTTGCCGAAGACCGCGCGAAAGTCGGCGCTCAGCGTGAGCGCCAGGGGGGCGTCGTCGCGGAACAGGCGCCGCGGGGCCTTCGGGGCCGCCGCCTCCGGCCCCGCCTGCGCCGAGGCGGGCGACCGGAGCGCGGCGACGCCGAGAACGAGCGGTACGAGAGCGGAGAAGCGACCGATGGTTGACCGCACGGGCCCTCCATGGCTAGCGATCGCGCCCACCATCATACGCCCGGATATTCGCCTCCGCGAGGGCGCTCACGGTCCCGGAGCGCCGGTCGTGGTGTCGGCCCAGGGCCCGATGCCGGTCCCCCCCATCCGGTCCACCCCGCCCATCATGTCACCCATCATGGCCCGGTGCTCCAGCGGCATGACGTTGCGGGTCGAGTCCCGGAACTCCTCCAGCTGGTCGTAGATCGCCGCCCGCTTCCCGCCGGCGGTGAGGCTGTCCGCCAGCAGCAGATCCGAGACGATGTCGTGCATCATGTGGAGGTTGTCGAAGATCGCCGCGGCGCGGGGGTGCCGCCGGGCGAACTCCGGCGCCACCGCCGCGGTCATCGGCATCACCTGCGGCATGGTGGCCGGCGGGTTGGCAAGCATGCGCCGGAACCGGGCCACGGTCGCTGCCACCCCCGAGCGGCGGGCCGCCTCGGTGCGGTACACGATCAGCGGCTCGTAGAGCCCCACCTGGAGCCAGTGGTACGCCCAGATGAGCCCGTTGAACCGGGGGTGCGCCCGGCGGAAGACCTGGCTGAACGCCTGGTCGTCCATCAGCTCCATGGCCTTGGGTGCGTCGGCGAACGCGTACGCCTTCTTCGACAGGTAGTAGTCGGTGATCCGCTCGATCAGCGAGTCTTTCGCCGGCAGGGACAGCCGTTCGTCGGCGTAGACGTCGTAGATCTGGCGGTGCAGCACGTGGGCCCAGTCGAACATCATCTTCGCGCGCCAGGCAAGCTTCGCGTAGTGCGGCTCGATGGCTTCTTCCGGCACCGCGAAGCGGGGCGGCCGCACGAGCAGGTCTCCGACGAGGTACCGGTAGGCCCGGTCCAGCTCCCGCTCGGCCTCGGGGCCGCGCTTCGTGAGCAGGATCTCGTACAGGATGGCGTGGCCGTAGTCGAACGCGTTGAACAGGCGGGCGGCGTCCGGATACCGTTTCAGGAATTGCCAGTTGAACCTGCCCGGATAGTAGAACTGCTCGTCCCGCCGGTCCTGTGCCGCGGCGGGCGCCGCCGCGCCCAACACGGCCATGGCGGCGAGCGCCCAGACGTGCGGTCGCATGGTCGGTCGCATGGAAATCACCTCCCCGCAGGCAGCAGCCCGCGCAGCGCGAAAGCGTGGGACAAGCCGACGGTGATCTCGAAATCCGGCCCGCTGGAGGTGAGCCGCCGGGAGAGGCCGAGGTCGAGCACGTCCGCAGGCGTCCATTGCCACCGCGTGCCCGCCGCCAAAGTGGCGATGGTAGGCCCGCCCCGAACCTCCTGCTCGGCGAGGCCTTCGACCACCAGCAGCAGGCTTTGCCGGAACAGCGTCCGGTCCACGGCGAGGCTGCCGGACCAGCGGGGCGCGGCCTCCGCCTGCGCCAATCCGTTCTCCGACCCGAAGCTCCAGGCCGCGTTCAGGTGCGCGCGGGTGAGCCCCCAGGAGCGGGTGGCGATGCCCTTGACCGTGAGCCGCGCCACGTCGCCCGCGAGCGCGCCCACCGGCAGGGCGAGGTCGGCCCGCAGGGCAAAGGCCGGCAGCGACCGGCTCTCGGTGTTGAAGTTGTAGAAGGCGTGGAGCCGGAGGCCGGCCAGCCCGAAGTCCGAGGCGCCGGGCGCGTGGACCCGCGCGAACGGGAGGGACAGCCCCACCTGGCCGTTCATGAACGCGCCGTACTCGACCTCGGGGGCCACGATCGTGTTGTCGAGCCCGCCGGGCAGGGCCTCGAGCCGCACCGGCGCGAGCAGCTCGAAGGCGTAACGCTCGATCGGGTAGGCGTCCTCGGTGTGCACGGGACGCCCGTCGTCGAGATTGCGATAGTCGATCTGGGCCGCCGCGGGCGCGGCGCTCAGGACGAGAGCGGCGACCGCCAGCACGGCGGCCGCATGGGTGGGTCGCATGCCTGATCCTCGTAGCCGGTCGATGACGGCGACCGCGAGGACGTTCGCGGCCGCGACTACGAGCGGGGTAACGGCGGCGGAGTGGGAGGCGCGAGGGCGAGTGATGCGGGCCCTGCGGCCGCGGGGGCGGCCGCGGCCCGGGCCGCGGTCGCCACGCCGAGGGCCGGCATGGCGGGAGCGCCGACCGCCGTCACACCCCCCGCGCAGGCGAGAACCGCGCACTCGGCCGAGGCGCAGTGGGGGCAGTCGCCGGGCATGCCGGCGCCCATACCGTGGGTGACGGCTCCGGTTTGCGTCCCGTTCCCCACATGCCCGGCATGTGCCTGGTGACGGGTGGCACAGTGATCGCCCGCGACTGCGGAGAGCGGCGCCCGCCCGGCCGCCAGGCCGAGCATGGCGACTACCGCGACGACGCGGCGGAGCAAGCCGAGGGAGCGCCGGAACGACATGGACCGAATATAGGCTCAGCCGGCGTGAGCGGCGGGGGCATGCGGCAGGGCGAGGCGCCGGGCGAGCGCGTCTACGTCCGCCAGGAGCGCGGTTGCGCCGCCGTCGAGCCATTGGCTCCGGAGCGCGGCGTACGCCGCCTCCGCCTCGACCCGCAGGCGATGGGCCAGCGCTGCGAGGCCCAGGCGCGGATCGTCCTCGCCGGGCTCGGGGTCGCGGACCGTCGCTTCCGGCTCGGTCCAGGCGAGCAGCTCGCGCGACGCCCGCCTCGCCTGCTGGAGCGCCGCGACCTGGAGGGCGCGGGCCAGGTCGCCCGCGAAGACGTGGGCGTCATGCAGACCGCCGAGCACGTCCTGGAGCTCCTTGAGCCGGGCGATGATGGCAGGGCCGCCCTCCACGTGCGGCGCGACCGGCTCCAGCAGGTAGCGGAGCCGCTTGCCGGCGATGCGCGCACGGTGCGCCTCCACCTGATCGGCGATGCTCCGCACCAGGGCGAGCTGCGCCGCCAGGCCGGCGCCGAGCTCGCCCAGGAGCCGTCCCAGCACCGCACCGCCGGTCTCGGCGGGAGGCACTCCCGGCGGGGCTACGAACGTGACCCGGATGCCGGGGAGCGCCGTCCGGAGCTTCGCTTCGGTCCGGGCGAAATCGCGCGCGAGCCGCCGCGCGAGCCGCCGGTCGGCCCTGGCCTTCCGGGACTCGAGCCGCGCGAGCATCCAGTCGGCGCCGGCGCGCTGGTAGTCGCGCAGCCCGTCGGCCCGGCTCTTCACCCAGGCGATGTGCACCTCGAGGTCCCGGCTCCGGCTGGTGGCCTCCGCGATGTCGCGCAGCCGCCGGCGGATGCGACCCGAGACCGCGGGATCCAGCTGCACGCGCCACGCCCGAAGGGCGCTCCGGAGGCGCCGAAGCGCCACCCGGAAGTGGTGCAGCGCCTCCTCGTCCTCGGGCCGCCCCAATCGGAGCCGGGCGGCGACGACGTCGTCCAGAAGCCGGAGCGCGATGAGCCGGGCGCTCTCGTCGGCGGGGAGCTCGAGCAGGTTGGGTGGCAGGTCCATGAGAAGCGCGTCACAGCGCCGGTCGCCAAGGTAGCGTAAGGTACTGGCAGGCCGGCATCCTGCCAGCCGCCGTGGCGCCGGCGTGCCCAATCCTCTAAGATGCAGGGCATGCTGCTGCCGCGGCGCGTGCTGAAGCGGAAAGAAGCGGACCGCGCTCTGTGGGTGACGCTCTTCGTCCTCACGGCGCTGGGCGTCGCGGTGGCAATGTGGCTCACGGCCAGGGCCGAGAAGAAGCTGACCGGCCGGACGGAGGAGCTCGCGCCGTCGGAGTTCGTGGAGAATCCGGCGGTACACCGGGTCGACTCCGTTGCTCCAGCCGCTCCCCTGCCCGCCGTCACCGACTCCGCCAGCCACCCCGACTCCGCCCCGTCCCGACAGGTCTCCGGGGCCGCCGAATCCGGGCCGCCGCCCCGGCCGGTCGCGGCAACGCCGGTTTCGGCGTCCGCGCCGGCCCCGGTCCCCAAGGTCGTGGCGCTGCTCACGACGCCGAGCAATCCGACGGTGGCGGCGATGACCCCCGCCTGCCGGAGCGCCATCCAGGCCCGCGGGCCCTTCCGCGACGCCCGGGCGGGGCGGACCTGGCCGGAGTGCATGGACGGCGCGGGCAACCCGATGGTCGTGCAGTTCTGCACCTACGCCCGGCTCGCCAGCGGGGAGTGGGTCCTCTCTGAGAACAACCGGAGGGCGCCGAGGTGCCAGGCCGAGTTTCCCCTTGTCCGCGATGGCAAGCTGAAGGGCCTCGCGAGCCGCTGACGCGGCTCGTGGAAGGAGCCCATGGGGCCGGCTGATCCGGGCGCTCCGGCGGGACTCGCGTGGCCGCTGGTGCCGCTGCTCGTGCTCGCGGCGGCGGGCGCCGGCTGGGCCGCACGCGGGCTCCTCCGGCGCCGCCCCCCCGCCGCCGGC
>Ga0187822_10000226_pt1 | contig 10574 bp, 7 predicted proteins | sample NC_wetland_sal_i_18_FD_132967 | JGI IMG/M metagenome (GOLD analysis project Ga0187822, IMG submission 132967) | Wetland sediment microbial communities from Neuse River Estuary, North Carolina, USA - SourceSoil_2 | ecosystem: Environmental > Aquatic > Freshwater > Wetlands > Sediment | place...
CGAATCTTCGAGCCGGAAGGAATACTCAGGGACAATTTCCTTGATTTTGGAACGGATGGTGCTTGCATTCTCTGTGCGTATCAGTTTCGCCAACTCGTTCAATTGCTGACAAAGGCGAAACCAGTCTTTCGATGTTCCACCTGTTCTCCTTATCTTGTCACAGCATGTGTGCAAGATACTCTCGTGGTGGTAAAAAAGCTCTTCGTGAAGTTTTTCACCTTCGCGAAGGCCCGTAAACTGAATTTGAATATCTTGTTCGAGTTGCCCGGAAAGACGGATGAGGTTGCGCGCAAGATCCAGAATTCGCACGGAATGCCCCATATCCAAAACCAGAATGTCTCCATGGTTGCCAATCGCGAAACTCTGCAAAACGAGGGCAACAGCCTCCGGGATAAGCATGAAAAAGCGGCACATCTCGGGATGAGTAAGTGTCAACGGTTGCCGGTTTTGAAGCTGTTGTTTTAGAACCGGGATCACACTTCCACTCGAGCCTAGGACATTTCCGAACCTCACAGAGACACATTTCATACGGCTCGCTGGACGAGATGAAAGGATCAATTCACAGATTCGCTTCGTGGCACCCATCACGTTAGTAGGATTAACCGCTTTGTCGGAGGAGATGAGCACGAAGTGTTTGCATCCTGCGTCTTCAGCTAAGTCCAACAGGCCTGGCAGTGCCAATACATTATTCTTCACAGCCTCTCGAACGTTGGATTCCATCATCGGGACGTGTTTGTAAGCTGCGGCATGGAAAACGATCTCCGGATTAAATTCTGCGAAGAGAGCACGAACGCGATCGGCATCGCAAACGTCCGCGATTCGGAAGCTGAGCTGAGCAGAACCACTATGCTCCATCACTCCGAGCCGGAGAAAGAACAGACCAGTTTCATTCTGATCCAAACTAATGAGATGAGATGGGCCATAATTCAGAATTTGTCGACACAATTCCGAACCTATCGAGCCAGCCGCTCCTGTTACGACAACGGTCCGGCCCTTGATTTGTCTCCTTACGGCTTCAAGATCGATTCGCACGGGCTCGCGCCCCAACAGATCCTCCAAGCTGACCTCACGGAGCTGACTCACAGTCACATGTCCGGCAATAATATCTTTGAGCGCGGGGACAGTCCGGAAAGGAATCTTTGCACCAGTACAGATCTCGACGAAACGGCGCATTTGTGCCGCTGTCGCCGACGGGACGGCGATCAGCACTTCGTCCGCAGCATTGGACAGGAGCACTGCGGCGAGTTGATCGACCGCACCGAGCACGCGGATACTCTCGATTCGGATACCAAGCTTGGATGGATCATCATCCAAGCAGCCTACAGCTACGTAGGCGCTTCCAGGAAGATGAATTTCGCGCAGGATCATGCGCGCCGCAGAGCCTGCACCAATAAGAATTACCCTCTTGCATGAGGAAGTGTCTTCTCGAACCGACTCTGCGAGCGCTCGGGAGAGTACACGCACGCCAGCCAGGAATCCAGCCGTCACGAGTGCCTCTAAGACATAAATTGTCCGAGGAAAAGCGGCCGCTCCTACCACAAAGCGCATAGTGATCCAAAAGAAAAGCGACCCCGATCCGACCGCCTTCAGAATGTCAATTGCGTCTCTAATTCCTACATACCTCCACCATCCCCGGAGGAGGCCGAAATACCCCATGGCGATAACACGGATGAGTACCAAAATGGGGATCGCCAGGAATAAAAGCGAACGGTCGGGGAGAGTAAAATCAAACCGTAACAACCAGGCAAACACCAGAGAACAAACAATTAGCCAGCCTTGGAACATAGCAGTAAACCAAGGCCTATAGCGCAGTAGTAGAAATGGGAACTTATCAATCACAGAGAGTCTAGGTGCCGGTGGTTATCTACGAAGTTCGGCCGGAGTATTCTTTGGCTCGGCTGAGGTAGAGAACGAGCTCATGAGAGTCTGCATGATGATTCGAAGATCGTTCTTGAGCGAGATTTGTTGAATGTAAGAAAGACCGCGAGCCAACTTATCCGGGAGCACGTTGGAGCGATAATACTCTTCAGGATTTTTATGGCCCGCAAGCAACTCTTCCTCGTGACGATAGGCGAGGCTTGCTGGATCGGTAATGCCTGGACGCGCAGACAACACGAGACGTTGTTCTGAAGTGTATCCAGCGACATAAATAGGCAACTCGGGCCTTGGTCCGACTAAGCTCATGTCACCGCAGAAAACGTTCCACAACTGAGGGAGTTCATCGAGTTTGTAGCGCCGGAGAAACCTGCCCACACGTGTCACTCTGCTGTCGCCTGCTACCGTGACGCCAAATCCCCTGCTAGATGCGTCCACTACCATGGAGCGGAACTTAAGGATTTGAAACTGATGGCCATCTTGGCCAACGCGAGTTTGGCGATAAAGGACTGGGCCCGATGTAGCAAGCTTTATGTAACAAGCGATTATCGCGAGCAATGGCCATAGCGTCAGTAAACCGATTACAGACGAAAATAGATCCAGCGTCCTCTTGCCGTGCCGTGCGTAAATGCTTTTCGAAATTGCGTTCTCTCGCGGCATTTTGACCGTGATTAGGCACCAGCAAACGGAGAAACCGGCACAGCGACGCGAGGGTTCCGAAAGTCCGCCGTTGTCTCTGAAACGCACGTGATTACCCATCGAATTTCTTCTTCAGTCATATCCGGATAGATGGGCAGCGAAAGACATGCATGGTATTCCCGTTCGGCTCGCGGAAATTGGCCTGCCCGGTAGCCAAATTCTCGCTGGTAGTACGGATGCATGTGCAGTGGAATAAAATGAACGCTACAAACGACTCCACGGCTTTGCAGTTCTTGAATAAAAGCATTGCGACCTTCCGTTAACAGCGCCAGGCGCAATCGCAACACATAAAGATGATAGGAGCTGATGCGGTCCGGCGGTGCCGCAGGAATTAAAAGCTCCTCAAAAGCCGCGAAGGCTGCTGAGTAGCGTTCCGAGATGAACTGACGTGCCTTCCGCATGACATCGCATTTAGCTAATTGCACCAGACCGATGGCAGATTGAAAATCTGTGAGGTTGTACTTGAATCCCGATTCCAGCACGTTGTAATGCCAACTACCGTCGGCACGATAGCGCTTCCATGCGTCGCGTTCGATGCCATGGAGGCGCATCAGACGCATTCGATCCGCCGCCAGGGGGTTGCCCGTAGTGATCATTCCGCCCTCGCCAGTGGTGAGCGTCTTAGTCGCATAGAAACTGAAACAAGTGAACTCGCTGATCCCGCCGATTCTCCTGCCTTGATATTCTGCGGGGAGCGCGTGAGCCGCATCCTCAATCACGCGCAAGTCATGCGCACGCGCTAACGTGTGGATTTCGTCCATATCGCAGGGTTGCCCCGCGAAATGTACGGGGATTATCGCTTTTGTTTTTGGGGTGATTCGCTGTGCTGCGTCTGCGGGGTCCAAATTCATCGTAACTGGGTCGATATCGACCAGCACAGGCCGAGCACCCAGATAGATCACGGCTTCCGCTGTTGCCGTGAACGTGTTCGTGGGAAGCAGGACCTCGTCTCCCGCCTGAACTCCTGCAGCTTCAAGTGCCAGGTGCAGAGCTGCAGTTCCAGTGGAAACCGCGATGGCATACCGCGCCCCGACGTAGTCCGCGAATTTTTTCTCAAATTCAAACGTCTTTGGCCCCATGGTAAGCCAGCCAGAGCGGATGACTTCACTGGCCGCCTGCACTTCTTCCTCTCCAACTGAAGCACGATGAAACGGGACTCGCAGCTTCGGAGAATGGTCTTTAGATCTGAGTGCTGCAGGAAGATGGACAGTTTGCATTCGATCTCCTTACCGTATTGGCAACTCGAGGCCGACTCGTGCCTCGGCGCAGCTAATCAAGCGGTGGTCGCGGATGGATGACTACTTTTTGCAAGCGACTACGGCAAAGCGGGGAGCAAGCAAAATTCTCGACCGAGATATTGCGTGGAGACTGAGAGACAAAAGGGAATACGCCTTATAAATCAGGTTTCGAAAGAAATGCTGTTGTCTGTTTCCGGGCAGAGGCAAAAGCGTCTGGACTTGAAATCCAGATTTCTCCAGCAGAAACGTTATTGATTTGGGGTTGTAGTAGAAGAGATGATCGCTTGTTTCAAGGAGCTGCTGCCGAGTTCCGCTTAATAGCTTGCCCACTCGATGGGAGGTGCGCCAGATTCTGCTGCCGGCCAAAGGCAACTCGAGCACGAGAATTCCTTGGGGTTTAAGGATGCGACGGAATTCCGCCAATTCCGCCTGCGGCGCCAAAAAGTAATAAAAAGTATCGATCACGCTAATGACGTCGACGGAGCTTTCCGGGAATTGTGCAGTATGAATGCTCCCTCTATGAACTGTGATTCCCTTACTGACAGCCCTCTCTGCTGTTTGGGACGAGAGTTCTATACCCCTAGTGCGCCAATTTGCTCTTGGAAAGAAGCGTGCGAGAAAAAATCCTGTTGCGCACCCTATATCGAGAATACATCCTCCCGCTTTCTGGCTTTGGATGTACTCCGCCACCCGAGCGAGAACGTGTTCCCTATATCGTTCGAACTTACTTTGGAGATCCGCCTCGCCGAGCTCTTGCGAAACTTCAAAGTGCGCAGTCAGTTCCTCCGGCGCCGGCTGGGGTAAGGCGAAACTGACGCCGCATTGGTTACACTTTATGAGTCTCCTCCGTCTGTACTCAGCAATTGTCTTAAGCAGGAGGCCTCGGCAAAGTGGACAAGCACTGCTTTCGGCACTGTCCAATGCTGCGGGCAATGCACAAAGAACATTATCTCGCATCAGCAAACTCCGATCGGATATCTCGTGCGGAAGGCTATTGGATATGGCTTTTTAGTCGCTGCGACGAGCGTCTTGTCGAGAGGACTTTTGCAAAGGCTAAATCCTTAATCATAAAAGTCGTAGAGGAACTCTCCAGCCGCGTTCGGAATCCTGATTTCTCGTAGGCTCGCAATGCGAAGACATTCGTTTTCGCCACCTGAAGAAATACTTGCGTCACGCCCTTGCAATCCAACACGCCATCAGCGGAAGCCAAGAGGAGCTTTGCGACTCCTCTATTACGGTACGGTGGGGCAACAACAACGGGCCGATATTCCCACCGAGGCAAATTCACCTTCCGAGAAAGACCGCGAATCCGCAGCCATCTCCAGAGGTGCCGGACATACTCTGCAAGTAAGGACGGCCTCAAAATGCTAAAGGCCAAGGCTGGAAGAGCTTGGCCGCTGAGCAATAGCTTGATACTTTTCGCTCGATCGCAAACCATCCCAACGAATCCCACGATCGAACCGTTATCTTCGGCACAAATAAACAGATGGTGCTCGCTTTCCAGGCACGCTTTGTAATAGGCCTCCGTCAACGCGAGGCCAAGCCTCGGAGAAAGATTGTCAATATGCAGAGCTGCGAGCGCCGGCGCATCGCCTTTCTCACACTTGCGGACGCGCACAGACTTTTCAGTTAGCACTTCCTCGTTCGTCCTAACCCGCGAAGTCAATTTGCCTGCTCGGAATTGATCATGTATCGCCGATGCTAAATGCCGGAAACGCCAGCCATCTGCCCGTCCGCTACCTGTACATGATTGTGTCTGCGCTTGATTGATTCGCGTAGCTGACGATCCTCTGCCCACGAAGCACGCGTATCATGCCGAGAAGAAAACCAACATTGGCGAGGCAAAACCCAAACGGAAGCGCAAAGATCCATGCTTGGTGCTGGCTTCGAGTCCGCAGCCATCCGACGACGGCCGATGCGTAGAAGCCGGCCTGCAACAGCCATAAGAAAGCGTACCGTCCGTGCAGGAACGAAAACGTGCTCGCCAAGAATAGGACAAGAAGAAGAAACGGAGTGAGCCAGCGCAGAAGCTTGTGAGAAACGAGCCCCCAAGCGGTACCCGGAAATCGCAGCGGATTCAAGATCGCCGGCCGGCTCAGTGTTCCCGTCCAATTTCGCGCCACCATGCGCGCCCGTGCACGCAATTCGCCATCAATGGTGTGAGGGAAAGCATCGAAGACGATGGCTCGCGGCTCCTGAATAACGCGATAACCCTGAAGGCGCACATCCAGCGGCAAGACGCAATCATCGCCATAACACGCCTCCATGGGAATAAAGAGTTCCCGCCGGATGGCCAGAGCTGTCCCGCTGGAAGTGGCCAGGGTCCCCAGGTCGCTTTCAAGCTGCCGCAGAAAAAGTTCGTAACGCCAGTAAAGTCCCTGGCCTTTGCCAATAGCATTGGACGGCTCTCCCAAATACAAAGCGGCCGTCGCCAGCCCGACTTCTGGGTCTGCGAAGTTCGAGGCCAACAGTGCCAGCGCGTCCGGCTGTGCGCACGCCTCGGCGTCCGTTAAAAACAAGATTTGACCCTTCGCTTCCAGTGCGGCAAGGTTTTGCACTCCGCTTTTCCCCATGCGTCCCGCGCATGGCAACAACCGGATTCGCACATCCCGGGCCGCAAACTTCTCCACTATCGCTTCGGTCCGATCTGTGGACCCATCCGAAGCGACCAGGATTTCCATCCGGTCACGGGGATAATCGAGCTCCAAGCAGTTCTGTAACTTTGCGGCGATCCGTTCTTCTTCGTTGTGCGCGGGCACGATTATGGATACGAAAGGTTTCTCCGCGGCTCCGGCACCGTCAGCAGCGCCGTCGCGCACGACGGCACGCCCGAAGAAAGCGCGCAGCAGCCACAAAATCGCCGCATAGCCCACCCAGGTGTAGGCGAGGATCAAAACCGCGCCGAGAAGCATTTCCCGCTCCCAATTCAATCTGACCATCTGCTCACCTGACGTTAACCAACTCGAGGTGCATACCTGCCTTAGACCGTAGCGGGCGAGACGATATTTTGGTTTCTTTGTCGCGACCGATCAGCAGACACAGAAGAAGCAGCAATACCGATACAAACGATAGGAAGGATATCCACAATAAAAGTCGACATATGGCCCGCGATGGGTCCTTCTACAACATGCACTGCATTCAGCACAAATAGTGCATAGGCGCCCGTTTTCAACGGGGAAAGACCTCCGGTACGGAGGAATACATATATTCCTTTGAGAAATCTTCCAAAGAGATACATTCCGCACATCACACCGACGATATGGAAATTGAGGAAAAGCTCGCCTATTAACGATGGTGTCTCACTTCCCGTCTCACCCATGTGGAAGATACTTGGCTCGAATTCCTCGCCGAAGCGGTAACCAAAAGCCATCGGCTTGTTCGGCCAAATCGCTCGAGGAATATAGAAATAAACGATGTCGTTGAGCGACGATCCGTACGCCAAATGTCCGAAGCTCTTCACGCGGTCTAGGATGAGGAGTGCAGAATCAAATTGATGCGAGCGTTCAAGCAGCATGCCCGCCCCGACCGCGCCCAGGGGCTGTCCGTCCTCAAACATGTCGGTTCCGGAATAACGATACGCGACCAAGACAGGGTAGGAGAGTATTGCCAACACGAGCGAGATAAGCACAGCCCGGCCGGTAATTGGTTTCTTTACGTAATTTCTGACGATCAGGAGGCCAAAGAACAAGACAAAGAGCGATTCCTTACTGCTCGTGAGAAGGAACGAAAACCCAGTGGCGGCGATATTCAAGAGCAGCACAAATCGTGCGCTAAATTGACTGTGCCTGGCGGCCAGCGCTGCCGAAATCAAAGCGCCCATGAACGCAAGCCGGAATAGGCCGGTCATGGGATAAAGACCACCCTCCGCCGTTCGCTTTACAAACGCACCCGGAACTCCACTGGATTCGTTTTGCCAACCATAACCCCTCCACAACTGGAATGCGGCGGCAACGGCGACTATGGCGCATAAAGCGCAAAGGCAAGAAATCATGCGCCGCGAGTGTGGACCTGCGAAGGGGCGTGATCTCGCGATCGAAACTGCTAGAGGATGACTGCGCTTGGAAAAGTAACCTGCGTACAAGCACGCGACGCCCACTGCGGTGAGCAGAAAAAGATATAAGCACGCAGAGGGATGATTTTGCAGAATTTCGTCCACTTCGGCGACAGGAGTTTCCACAAATCCACTAGATAACCATAGGCCCCTTACGCCCATACCTAAATAGAGGTAAGCAACTACGGGGTATATGATTTCGCCGAAGTCGAGATGGTTCGTTTTCTGCCAGTGTCTGCGCAGCGGCAGGAAGGTTACCAAGGTCAGAATTACGAAGCCGAAGATGGACATGATTGCGTTAGCAGAATGACGAAGGCTACGTGCGGTGTTCCTGGAGCTGCACGTGTTTGGGGGGCGAAAGCGCGTGGTCCCCATTCGTAAGGGGCGGATAAGGGTACAGCGATTCGGTAAAGTGACTAACAGCGTTCCGCACCTGCTTCATAAAATGATCGGACGAAAAGTGAGTGCGCGCACTTTCACTGTGACGGAGCGCCTTTTTCTCAGCATTCTCACCGTTCTCAATCTGACGAGATATCTTTTCGCAAGCTTCGTCTGCATTATCAAACAGCAATTCGTCGTCACCATCGACGATTTCAACCTGACCGCCCGAATTGTGAACGAACACCAGGCAGCCGCTAGCGGCCAATTCCGCCGGTGAAATTCCGAAATGCTCGTTAGGTGTGCAGTGGATCCCAAAACGGCACGCTGACATAAGCTGCGTCAACGAATCATGGCTGATATTTTCATGCACGCTGACGAAGGTTTTTCTGCTGAGAGCTAATCTCGTGATGTGGTCTCTGTACTTCCCCCGACCAAAGCCGACGATGTGTAGTTTCAGGCTTGGAAAGCGTTGACGCAGTTTTTCCACAATATATATCGCGTCGTGCAGCCGTTTCTGGGGGTGAAATCTTCCAATTGTAATGACGGCGAGATCACGCTTGGACCAAGCAACCGGTGCGGACTTCGAGATGCGAACGGGAGGGTACACGACATCCGCCGCCACGCCGTAGTAGGCGAAAATCTGCCGGCTACTCCACGCCGAATTGGTCAGAAGGCGCGATTTAGTGAGATCGATTCGCGGCGAGCAAGCTATAAAACGACACAGCAATTCGTTTGCAACGCGCAAGTAAAGGGAAGGACCTGAGAACTGCACGCGCATCACAGAGAAATGGCGCTGGGGAAAATGGATATACTGCAGATGAGCCGCAGGAAGCATCACCTCATTTGTGGCGCTCACGTACAGATCGTAATCTCGCGGACGATCACGAAGGCGGCGCACAAGCGCAGCCAACTGCAGAAGCCGCAGTTTTCGAAACCCGAAACGGGACCACTCTGGCCACAGGCAAAGTTTCAGCTTTTTCTGGTCAAGGTGAGTGCCGTAAAGACGGTTTAGCTCGGTGAAACTGACCTCCCGGCCGGTAGCGTTAAGGGTTACGTCGTGCACGTCCATCAATGCCTCGGCCATCCACGCTGTGACCGCGGTTGCGCCGCCCGGACTTCCCATCAGGTCAGACGCTAACAGGCAAATTCTAAGTCGTTTAGTCAAGTAAGTAGATAGGCTAGATCGTTGAGGCTACAAGACGAGGTCTTCATCGACGCGACGGCTTAGCAATCTTCCGAGGATGATCTGGGCCGTCCTTTTTGCTAAGTCGTCAAATGCAAGCATGACAATGCTGAACAGAGTAAGCGACATTGCGATGCGTATGATCGGTTGAACCGGGACCAGGGCCGCCAGTGACATCGCGCAGGCGGCGAGTCCTACTGGAAACCACGCCGGCGTGAACACCGGTAACGAAAGCAGCCGTCGTGCGCTGTGCATGGCTGCTACAGCGAAGAATGCTTCTCCGAAAACTACTGCCCACGCTATTCCTTGAGCGCCCCAAGCGAGGAACAAAACGTAGGAGAGCAGCGCCGTGGCAACCGTGGCCTTTACAGCAAGAGCCGCCACTACGTTCTGTCGATGGCTCGCGAGCAAGGGATGCGTAAATGTAAGACGGAGGGCGCAAAGCGGTATGACGAGCGACATGACTTGGAACGGCCACTGGGCCTCGATATATGAGCGGCCGTAAAGAATGCTCATTAGATAACCGCCATAGCAGAAGCAGATGACGCCCAGAGGCACCGTAAATATCAGTACGAGGTGCTGAAAAAGATTCTGCGATTCTCTGAACCTGCGGGGATTCGCGTAATCTTCTGATATATAGGGATAGAAACTGGAGGAGAGTGGCAAGACGGCGCTCGCCGCGATAAGAACAGGGCGCTGCGCAGCAGAAAAGGTTCCCACCTGCCCCATGGTTCCGAGCCAGAGTAGAACGTATATTGGCGCAACTTGATAGAGAGCCAATCCAAGGCTATTACCTGCAAAAGCCAGCGACCGCCGGCCGCTGGCCAACATGGCTAGATAATCTGGATTCGAAAATGGATTGATTCGAAGCCTGCGGCACGAGTAAAGCGTCAAAAAACCGGCCGATATTAACGGTGCGAACGCATACATAATCAGGGCCAGTGGCACGTCCTGCGGGCGTCTTACCAAAAGCAAACATCCGAGAAGAAGTCCCGCTCCTTTGAGTAGGTTGGCAACCGCGGTCAATCGGAACAAACGAAGTCCGCCGAAGTACCAATCCTGCGCGAGCGAGAAGGAAATTAAATATCCACATGCCGCCAGTAATGGCACTCGATAGCTTGCGAATGACGGCAGGAAACAGATCACC
>Ga0187822_10000228_pt1 | contig 10561 bp, 11 predicted proteins | sample NC_wetland_sal_i_18_FD_132967 | JGI IMG/M metagenome (GOLD analysis project Ga0187822, IMG submission 132967) | Wetland sediment microbial communities from Neuse River Estuary, North Carolina, USA - SourceSoil_2 | ecosystem: Environmental > Aquatic > Freshwater > Wetlands > Sediment | place...
CCCCGGTCCGGCCGGGAATTTCTGCGCCGCTTCTACGATGCGCTGCAGCGCGAGCCGGGAGTGGAGGCGACTACGGTGACCGAGGCCATCGAGCGGCACCAGCATTTTTCCCGGCTCACTTCTCTGGTTCCGGGCTCATGGATTCATGCCAATTTCAATGTCTGGATCGGAGCTCCGGAAGACAACCGCGCCTGGGACTACCTTTACCACGCCCGCAATTTCTACGCTCAGGCCGCTCCCGCGGCCAGCGAGGCGCAGCGGCAACTCGCCTTCGAAGAAATCCTGATTGCGGAAGGCAGTGACTGGAACTGGTGGTATGGCCCCGAGCATCATTCCGCCAACGACCGCGAATTCGACGAACTCTACCGCAAGCACCTTTCGAATATTTATCAGCTGCTGGGCGCGCGGCCGCCGGACAACCTGGCGCAACCGATTCTGAGCGGGATCGAGCGGCCCGCGGTGGTGCCGCAGACCGCCTACATACATCCCCGCGTCACTGGCGATAAGGTGCGCTATTTTGAATGGATGGGGGCGGCCGTCCACACCGCCGACCGCCATACCGGCGCCATGCACGGTAAACAGTTTCTGCTCGACTCTGTCCACGCCGGAATTGACGAGTCTTACATCTACGGACGCCTCGACTTTGTCGAGAACGAAGTTCCGGCGGTGGAATTTGAAATCGTAGTCAACCTGGAGTCTGTAGTCGAGGACGGGCCGCCGCGGCGCACTTTGCGGCTTGACGCAAGAGTGGAAGGCGGCAGGATACGGCGCTGGAAAATCAGCGTTCCCAACGCGAACCACTCTCTCGCGACCTCTGACCAGCCTCACGATCAGGTCGCCGTGGCTCTGCTGCGCAACTTCGAGTTCAAGCTGCCTCTGCAGTGGTTGCTGACTGTCCCCCTGGACTTGGCCCCGGAGAAGGCGAACCGGGAATCCGCCGAGCGGACGGCAACTCGGCTGAGGCTGCGTTTCAGCCTGTGGCAGAACGGCCTGCCCACCGACGCGCTTCCCGTGGAAGGATGGATGGAACTGCAGCTACTGAGCGAAGCGGATTTGATCTCGCTCTAGCCCATTCCGCGTATGTGGAGGACGGGCGTCCCGCCCGTCGAGCAGTGGCCTCGGCACGACGGGCGAGACGCCCGTCCTCCATGTCTTTTAAACGCGGGCTTTCACCGCGGCTGACTTACTGACCGCTGGCTTCAGCCGTCATCGCCAGCGGGCGGCTCAGTTCCATCATCAGCTCTGTCCCCGAAGGCAGTACCGCTCCACGTTTCTTGCCCAGCCAGTGCGCCACCGTAAGGGTAGCCCCAATCCCTCCACCGATCAGCAAGCCTCGGCCGTGTTTGGCCAAACCGCCGATCAGCATACCGGCGCCGGTGCCCATGCCAATCTCGGTCAGGTCCTTTCCATCCATACCGTCACCCTTGAATTGGCCTTCCGTATTTACATCGGTACCGTTGCGCAGACTGGTGTCCACCAGGTTGGCGTTGAGCATGTACCGTTGGCCATCGGGCAGGACCACCGTCTCGGGAAAAATTCCGATGGTGGGTTTGCCCGCGATGCGGCGCGGATCGTTGACCTTGGTCACCCGGCCCTGCACCGTGGCGCCCACCGGAATCACGGTCTTTCCATCCAGCATCACCGCGTCCACCACTCGCCCCGAGAAGGCATCGCCTTCCTTGCTGGAGAATGTGGACAGCGTGTTTTCCAGTTTGACTTTGAACGCGGTGCCCGCGGGGAGAGCCATATTGGTCTGCGCCCCAGCCGCCACCGCCAGCAACACCACAGCCAGCACTACAAGTATTTTCTTCATTCCGCCTCCTGGATTTTCCGAACTGAATTTGCTGATCCGGCCCCGGCCACCCCGTTCAACCGGAAACCGATACTCTCCTCGCTGCCTCCAACACCTGATCGACCGGCGCCCGATCCGTCTGGTTGTCCCCGCGATAGATGTACTCCACCTTCCGGTCGCGATCGATCACCAGGGTCGCCGGATGGGCAATGTGGATCGCGTCCACGCCCAGCCGGTGATACAGGCCATAAGCCTTGGTCACCGTGCGCTCTTCATCCAGCAGAAAAGGGAACGACACGGGATGCGATTGCAGATATTTCGCCGGCTTCCACACTCCCGTGCTTTTCTCCGCCGCGATGTACACCAGTTGCGCTCCCGCCTGTTCGATTTCAGCTTTCATGGGCTCTAACTGAGCCATGCGCTTTACGCAGTTCGGTCACCAGGTGCCGCGCAGGAACTCCGCGATCAGCGCTCCGCGCGACAGAAAACCGGAAAGCGATAAAATCCCGTCGCGGTTGGCCGCCGACAACAGAAATTCCGGCGCGCGTGAGCCGACAGCCAGAGTTTCCGTGCGATCCGGCATCCTGTTTCGACTGTAGAGCACAAGCGAATGTCCGCAGCCTGTGAAAAACTTCATGGAACCAGCGTAGGCACGGTCGGTTGAGAGCATGTGTAGTTCAGGCCTGTGCAGTTGATTGCTTGTGTGGTCGCGGGCGACTCGCCCGCGGAACGCCGGCAGCGGCGGGCCGGGTGGAGGGCCAAGAGCTTTTGTCCCCACATCCCTCAGAAACCCGCTGACTCTTTGCCGTCATCCACGTTTCGCGGGCGGGTCGCCCGCGGCCACACCGGAAAGCCGATATAATCACCAGTCTTACTCCACACCAAGCAAAGCGAGGGCATGCCGGCAATCATGGACGTCATCACGCAAATTCAGGACATACAGGCGCGGGAGATTCTCGATTCTCGCGGCAATCCCACGGTCGAAGCGCAAGTCACCCTGGCGGACGGAACCCGCGGACGGGCCGCGGTCCCGAGCGGAGCCTCCACCGGCGAGCACGAAGCGGTGGAGTTGCGTGACGGCGACAAGCAGCGCTACCTGGGCAAAGGCGTGCTCAAGGCGGTGGAGAACGTGAACGGCGAAATCGCCGACGCACTGGCCAACTCCGACGCCTCCGACCAGCGCGCCCTCGACCAGAAGATGATCGAACTCGACGGCACCGAAAACAAAGGACGCCTCGGCGCCAATGCCATCCTGTCGGTATCGATGGCGGCGGCGCGGGCTTCAGCCGCCGCCTTTGGCATGCCGCTTTACCGCTATCTCGGCGGGGCCGGCGCCAACATTCTGCCCACCCCGATGATGAACATCCTCCACGGCGCCGCCCATGCCGACACTAACGTGGACTTTCAGGAATTCATGGTCATGCCGGTCGGCGCGGAATCTTTCTCGGAGGCCCTGCGCTGGGGCGTCGAGGTGTTCCACACTTTAAAAGGCGTGCTCAAAAAGCGTGGCTACAACACGGCGGTCGGCGACGAAGGCGGCTTCGCGCCCTCGGTCAAGTCGAATGTCGAAGGCATTGAAGTGGTTCTCGAAGCGATCACGCAAGCCGGATACAAGCCCGGAGCAGACATCGCCGTCGCGCTCGATCCCGCGGCCAGCGAGTTCTATCAGGATGGCAAGTATGTCTTCAAGAAGTCCGACAAGTCGGCGAAGAGCTCAGATGACATGATCGCCTTCTGGGCGAAGTGGGTGAAAGATTACCCCATCGTTTCCCTGGAAGACGGTCTCTCAGAAAACGACTGGGACGGCTGGCAGAATCTCACCCGGGAGTTGGGCGAGAAAATCCAGCTCGTCGGCGACGATCTGTTCGTCACCAACGTCACGTTCCTGCAGGAGGGAATCGACAAGCACGTGGCCAACTCGATTCTGATCAAGGTCAACCAGATTGGCACGGTCAGCGAGACTCTCGACGCCATCGATCTGGCGCGGCGCAACGGCTACACGTCAGTCATCTCGCACCGCTCGGGAGAGACCGAAGATACCTTTATCGCCGACCTGGCCGTGGCCACCGGGGCTGGCCAGATCAAGACCGGCTCGGCGTCGCGCACCGATCGCATCGCGAAGTACAACCAGCTGCTGAGAATTGAAGAAGAATTGGGCGACGGGGCCAGATTTCTGGGGCTGAAAGCGCTGAACTTTGGCGGTTAGCCCAGGGTTGCGGTTGTGTGGGGCGGACACTCTTGTCCGCCGCCCTTGACTCTGATTTTCAGTCCTGGACACGGACCCCGAGCTGCGGCAGTCAAAGTACACCGGGATTTTCAACACCAAAATCAACGTCAAGGGCGGCGGACAAGAGTGTCCGCCCCACACAACTAGAATCCCATCCTGTCGTCGGCCGAAGGCCCGTAGGTGGAAGGCAGCGGTTTATCGTTCAGGCGCAGGTACACGCCGAGTTGGGCGCGATGATGCACCAGGTGGTTCAGGAACATCTGCCGATAGGCCAGAAAACGCGGTCCGTCGAAGATGGGCTTGCCGCCGAGTTTCAGCTTCCAGTTCTGGGTCCAGGCCTCGTCGGGCATGCTTTTGAGCGCAGCGCGGACCTTGGCCGCCCCCTCGTCGAAAACCTTCACCAGTTGGGACGCCGACTCCAGGGGAACCCGCGTACGAGTGCCGGCGGCGAGGTCGAGCTCGGGGGTAGTCAGCACGGTGACGCCAAATCCCGCCAGCTCGGCCACATGCGGAGCCAGCTGGTCCAGCCGCATCGATTTGGGATGGGGCGCGAAATCTTTCTTGTCTTGAGGGACGCGCTCCAGCATGGTGCGCGTCGTTTTCATTTCAGCATCAAATTCCGAGAGTAGAAGTTCGCTTAGAGGCATAGATTCTCCGTTCGTGTCGAAAATGCTTTGGCAGCAATCGCAAACTAAAAATGGATTCAGGCCAGCCACGACTATATTATGCGGCCGCGGATTTGAAAACCTCGCCCGGTCGCCTATAATTTCTCTTCTTTCCGATTTCGATTCTTCTGCGTCTCCGCAAGCCGTGATCCAGCGAGCCAGACAAAGCCAGGAGCTGAATGAGCCGTCCTAAACCACTGGTTCTTATCATTCTCGACGGTTGGGGCTATCGTGCCGAAACTAAAGCCAACGCCATCGCCCAGGCCCGCAAGCCCACCTATGACCGGCTGCTGCGCGAATATCCCAACACGCTGATCCAGACCAGCGGCCATTACGTCGGCCTTCCCGAAGGGCAGATGGGAAACAGTGAAGTCGGCCACCTCAACATCGGGGCCGGTCGCATCGTCCACATGGACAGCACCCGCATCGAGCTCATGATCCAGAGCGGCGAATTCTTTTCCCATCCCGTTCTACTCAGCGCCATGAAAAACGCGCGCGCGGGCGGCCGCCGGTTGCATCTCTTTGGGCTGCTCTCCGACGGCGGTGTGCATTCCTACCAGACCCATCTCTATGCTCTGCTCAAAATGGCGAAGCAAAACGGGGTTGACCGGGTCTTCGTCCACGCCTTTATGGATGGCCGCGACACCCTGCCCACCAACGGCGCTGGATATCTGGAACAGCTGCAGCAGAAGATGCGCGAGTACAACACCGGCAAAATCGCTTCCGTGAACGGCCGCTACTACGCCATGGATCGCGACCGCCGCTGGGAGCGCATTGCCAAGGCGTTCAATGCGATGGTTTTCGGAGATGGCGAAGGCGGCAAATACGTTGACCCGGTGCAGGGCGTGAAAGATTCCTACAACAAGGGTGTGACCGACGAATTTATCGTGCCTTTTGTTTGTCTCGACAATCGCGGCGAACCGCTCACCCACATCCGCGACGAGGATTCCTGCATCTGTTTCAACTTCCGCGCCGATCGGGTACGCCAGATCACCCGGGCCCTGGCCCGCAACAGCGGCCTGGACCCGCAGGGGGGAAGCGACCTGCCGGGAGCTGCCGATCTCGATCTGGCCATCCCCCGCGATCGCGTGCCCAAAAACCTGCATTACGTTTGCATGACCCAGTACGACAAGAAGTTCACGCTCCCGGTAGTCATTCCGCCGGAGTCGATGGACAACATTCTGGCCAACGTGATGGGCCAGATGAACCTGCGCAACCTGCGCGTCGCGGAGACGGAGAAGTACGCTCATGTGACTTATTTCTTCAATGGCGGCGTGGAGCAGCCGTTTCCCGGGGAAGAGCGACTGGTAGTGCCGTCGCAAAAAGTCGCCACCTACGATCTGAAGCCGGAAATGAGCGCGGCGGGAATTGCCGACGCGGTGATCAAAGCGGTGGAAGATGGGACGTTCGACGTCATCATCGTGAATTTCGCCAACGCCGATATGGTCGGGCATTCCGGAAAAATAGAGCCGACGGTGAAGGCCGTCGAAACCGTCGACGCCTGCCTGGGCCGGATCGAGCCGGTGGTCCGCGCCCGGGGCGGGGCCATGCTGATCACCGCCGATCACGGCAATGCCGAGATGATGATCGATCCCGTCACCGGCGGCCCGCATACCGCCCACACCACCAACCCCGTGCCCTTCATCGTGGTGGCGGACAACGGAAAGAAGTTCTCACTGAAATCCGGCGGCTCTCTGCGCGATATCTCGCCCACGGTGCTGGGCATGCTGGGCATCCCGCAGCCGAAAGAGATGACGGGCAGCGATCTGCGCCAGATCCTCAAAAGCACTTGACCTGCTTGTGTGGGACCGGGTCTTTGACCCGGTCGGGCGGTGCGAAGCGCCGCTCGCAGGTTGAGCAGACTTCGCCGCGGCCCTGCGGGCCGCCTGACCGGGTCAAAGACCCGGTCCCACACACGCAAAAAAAGCCCCTCATCACTGAGGGGCTTGTCTTACCCGCAAATCCTAGCTGGCTCTCGGCAGCGGCTTGTCGGTCTTCTGAAAGTCTGCTTTGGCCTCGCCGGTTGAAGTCACATCCTGCGCTCCGCTGCGTTCAAGAATCTCTTTGGCCTTCTTGGTCCAGTCGGAATCGTCGCAGTGCACCGACAGCAGGATTCCGCCTTCCTTGATCCGGCCTTCGTAGCGTTTGGCTTCAAATTCCGGAATGCCCATTCCGATCAGGGCCCCGGTGATTCCGCCCACGGCTCCGCCGACGCCTACGCCTGCCAGTGCTGCCATGATGGGGCCTGCCGCAATGAACGGGCCAACGCCGGGAATGGCCAGCGCACCGATTCCGGCCAGCCAACCCAGAGCACCACCGACCACAGCTCCGGTGCCGGCTCCCGTAGCAGCACCTTCCGGAGCCTTGGTGTTCTTTTCCGCCGCGAAATCCTTGGTGCCCTCATTGTGCGGGAACAGGACTGAGATGTCGGTGTTGCGGAATCCCGCATTGCGCAGCATATCCACTGCGGTTTCGACTGCAACCCGATCCTGATAAATTCCGAATGCTGCCGTATTTTTGCCTGCCATGTTGAATCTCCTTTTATTTATGAGTGTTGGTTAACGGTGAAATAGATTATTTGGACGCGACCTGAATCTCGCTGGTCACTTTGTCAGATCCCGCAATTTCGCCGGCCTTGGCTTCAATCGCCTGTTTTTCCTCCTCCGACTTCACCGGCCCCTTCAATGTCACCATGCCGTTCTGCGTGATGATCTTGATGTTATGGGCGTAGGTCGAAAGCGCCTTGTCTTTGATCAGCGCCTTGCGAATCTGCTGTGTGAGCTGGCGATCCGCGGCAGTTTCTTTCTGCTGATCGGCAGTCGGTTCTGATTTGTTCCGGTCGCGCTGGTTGACTTTAGTGTTGTCCGCAGCCGGTTGATCTTGATTTGGGTTGGTGTCCTGTTGCGCCCAGAGCGTACCCAGGCTGGCGAACAGCACCAGATGTGCAAGGAGTGCGCCGATCGTAAGTCGTTTCATTACAGATTACCTCCCACTTGTGAATTCAAGGCTTGGATGGCGGGCGGAGGTTGAGGGATGGCTCAGGCGGGGAAGAAATACGAAATGAATGCGAAATAGGGAAGGATCTGCGCTGATTTTCTCGAATTCAAACGGATAAACTCAAAGAATCATTCTTAATCCGTGAAGATCCGCGAAATCCGTGGCCTGCTTTTGTTAAGCGGCCTCCGCGATCCTGCGGATCAGGTCTTCCTGCTCGGTCTTGCTTTCCGCGCCGATCGTAAAGGCGTCGAGCACGCCCAGCGACAACGCGTATTTCAACGCCTCATCCTGCCGATTGCGCAAATCGCCCTGGCCGAGAATCTTCATTCCGACGATCCCTTTGCCAGCGGCCTTCATTTCGCGGAGGACGCTGACTACGGTATCCGGATCGGCGTCCATATGGGAACCAATGGGATTGATCCGCACCAGGTCGACTTCGACCCAGGGCGACTTGGCCGCGGCGCGCAGGGCCTCGATGCTGTGGCAGGAGCAGCCATGCGCCCGGATGATCCCTTTTTCCTTGGCTTCGGAGAAAACGTCCATCACGCCCCGGTAACGTTCCGTCCAGTCGCCTTCGGTGAGGCAATGCATCAGACAAATGTCCAGATAGTCGGTTCCAAGCTCTCGGCGAAAGCGGTCGAGATCCGCGCGGGCTTCGGCCGGGTCGCGAGCCCAGGTCTTGGTGAGCACCGTGACCTTGTCGCGTGGAACATGCTTCAGCGCTTCGGCCACGTGTGGATGGCTTCCGTAAGCATCCGCGGCGTCGAAAAAGCGCAAACCGTTGTCATGGCCGTTGAGCAGGAGATCGGACAGGCCCTTCACTCCCAGCGCGGTCTGATGAGAGTGATGTCCGCTGCCGACCGTGCCGGTTCCCATGGCCAGGCGGCTGGTTCTGATTCCGGTCTTGCCGAGCGTCACCGTGTCGGCCGCGCTGAACTTCCGTGGCAGGGCCGGCACCGCACTCATGGCCCGAGTCAGGTGCCGCGCGCCGATCCACGCCGCTCCCAGTCCGAAGGCTGTCCCGACTACGAACTCTCTGCGTCTCATGGCGCCTCCTGGTAATGAGGTTGGTTTCCAGCTTAGACGAAATCATCGTGCATCTGGATATCAGTGCCAGTCAATAGCATCTTTCAGGCGGTCATCCCGAAAACACTCTTTCAGGCTGTCATCCCGAGCGGAGCCAGCCCATTCGCCGCGAATAAGATGGTGGAGTCGAAGGAGCCCTCGCAGCGCACGGCAGTAGATGGCGAGGGATTGTTCCGGTTGCGAAAGTGTGCAGCTTATAGGGGTCCTTCGACTGCGCGGGCTGCTTCGCTACGCGAAGCAGCCACTCCGCTCAGGATGACAGCCTTAGAAAGTTTCCCCTCGCGTTTCTACAGTGTTTACCGTAGCAAAACCATTCGCGTGTTTACGGACTCCGTGCAACTCCAATCCGGACGCAGGGATCAAAGTAGAGTCTTCGGGCCAGGGTCGTTGTCATCAACTGATTGCGAGGTGACGCTATGCTTTGGACGATTTTTGTGATCCTTCTGGTGTTGTGGTTGCTGGGAATTGTGAGCTCGTACACGCTGGGCGGGTTCATCCACATTCTCTTGGTGGTGGCGATCGTGGTGCTCGTAATCCAGTTGCTGTCCGGCCGCCGACCGGCGCTCTGACCGCTGTCGCGGTCGTGTGCACCCGGCAAAATAAGCACAACAATCCTTCACAACAGTCCTTAAGGAGGAGAAAGTGAAAAGAACTCTTGCAGTAATAGTCAGTCTGATTGCCCTGCTTGGCAGCATGGCTCTGGCCGATGCCAAGGAAGATTCGGTCGAACGGCTGCAAAATGCCGGCGACGTCCTCAAGCAAATCATGGAAGCGCCGGACAAAGGCATCCCCGAAGAAGTGCTGGACAGTGCGAAATGCATCGTGGTGGTCCCGCACCTGATCAAGGCCGGCTTCATTTTTGGCGGCAAGCACGGCCGCGGAGTCGCCAGCTGCCGCACAGCCAAGGGCTGGAGCGCGCCCGCCTTCATTTCCGTCGGCGGCGGAAGCTGGGGTCTTCAGATCGGCGCCGAAGGCGTCGACCTGGTGATGCTGGTCATGAACGACAAAGGCCTGCAGCACCTGCTTTCCAGCAAATTCCAGCTCAGCGGAGAAGGCTCCGCCGCGGCCGGTCCTGTGGGACGGCATGCCTCCGCCGGCACCGACTGGAAAATGAATGCTGAGCTGCTGACCTACTCCCGTTCGAAAGGCGCGTTTGCCGGCCTCACCCTGGAAGGCGCCGTGATCGAACAGGATGCCGATTCGACCACCGCCATCTATGGCCGGGATGTGGGTTTTCGCAAAGTCCTTACCGGCCACGTGACGCCGCCCGCTACCGCGGCGCCCTTCATGGCCGCGCTTTCGATGGCCGGCCATCAGGCGACCGCTCACGAAGCCAAAGAAGAGATGCAGGACAAGAACGAGAAGAACTAGCGTCGAGTTTTTCAGAATCGCCGCTTCGTCGAAACGCCCCGCCATCCGGCGGGGCTTTTCTTTGGTTTGAGGTCGTGCCTGAGGCCGCGTAGGGACGGGTCGGAGCCTGCCCTGAGCGTGGTCGAAGGGACCCGTCCAGATCGAGCGCAGCTCGACGCTGATTCCCCCGGCACCGGCAAGACTCCGCCGAGCATCGCTCGGCCCGACTGGGTCCCTTCGACTACGCTCAGGGCAGGCGACCCGTCCCACACGGTCCATCGCACATCAACCGTCCTGCGGGTCCCGCGTGTACGCCCAGCCGCTGTCTGTGTTTGAATAATGTCATGGACCTGATTGCACACTTCACCCGCCTCTTCGCCTACGACGGATGGGCGAATCAGGAAGTCCTTAAGGGGTTGCGCGCCACGGCTACGCCTCCGCCTC
>Ga0187822_10000229_pt1 | contig 10558 bp, 12 predicted proteins | sample NC_wetland_sal_i_18_FD_132967 | JGI IMG/M metagenome (GOLD analysis project Ga0187822, IMG submission 132967) | Wetland sediment microbial communities from Neuse River Estuary, North Carolina, USA - SourceSoil_2 | ecosystem: Environmental > Aquatic > Freshwater > Wetlands > Sediment | place...
GGAGTTGAGCACGGAGCGGACGGGCAGAGCGAGGAACTCGGTGCCCCGGGCGCGGCGGTCGAGCGGCATGAGCGCCGGCGCCGTTGCCGGCGGAACGGGCAGCAGGCTCAGCTGGGGCAACTCGCGGAGGCGGGCCGGCGCGCCGGTGGTGGTCATCCGCACTTGCCGAAGCCGCAGCGGGGGCAGCCGATGCAGCCAGAGGCGGGGACGAGCGGACCGCCGCAGTCGGGGCAGGGGCCCGCGGGAGTGGTTCCGTTGAGCCCGGCGAGTTGGGCCGGGGAGCGGGGGATCCAGATGGTAGGGGCGAGGGGGGAAGGGTTCATGTCCGGGTCCGGTTCGGGCGCTGACCCGAATATAACCCGAACAAGCCTCCGGTCAATCAGCTATGGGGTTACTAGATAACGGCCAGCTTCCGTGCACTATCCCGCCTCAGGTTTGCCGTTCCGGCCACATACCAAGCGAATGGCAGTCCCCCCAACCCAGCTCGCGCGGCTCCGCTGTCGCAAACCCGACCCTCGCTGACGCAACCCCGCCCTATCTGAACCGATCGGCCGCCGGTAACCTGAAACGGGTCGAAGCGGGCATGCCGGCCCCGCTTAGCAGGCTGCCCCAGTCAGGCCGGCCACTCGATATCGCCGCCGGGACAGGCGCCATGGATCGATCCGACTTCCGTTGTCTCGCACCGCGCCGCTCTAAGGGACCCGCAACCTTCGTATGCGCAACATTTCTGGCTCAAGTCGCCGCCGGGCAGGTGCCTCATGCCAATCGCCAAGTGCGCGCCGCCGTTGAAGGGCAGACCGCTAGCACCATCCTAGCCTGGGGATCCACTGAGGTCCTGGTGGGCGCCGACGCTATACGGGGGGTGTACATCGGTACCATCAGTAAGGGAACGGGCGGGTTGAACCCGAGCTGTCCGACAGGCAATTGGTACGACCCCGCCAGTGTTCAGCGGTGGATACCGACGGCAGACAGCGTGATCCGTGCCGCCGACCCGGATACCGCCGACCTGCGGAAGAGTACCCAGACGCAGTTCTTGCCGGATCGCAGCGGCGGCGGCCTGATGTTGGGTCGGCTCCGCGCGACTCCCCTACACTGGGCTCCGTCGGCGACCCTGTTTTTTGCCGATTCGCTCGAGCGCGGCCAGCTCACCCTGGAAGGGGACAGGCAGGTCGCACGGGACCTGTTGCTCGCGCTCGCTCGCGCAGCGGCCACGAGCGCCGTCGCGGAAGATGGACAAGACCCACGCGCCCGCGTCTGCGACCAGTACATCCAGCTGTCATCCGCCCCGGCAGCGGGAGTTCAGCGCGTGCAACTACTGGATATGCCGGCGCCGAGCGTTCCCGATAGCTTCATCCAAGCCGGCCTCGATGGTTTGGTGCTGGTTCGCTACGTCGTCCTACCGACTGGCCGAGCCGACGCCATCACGGCGGACTTCGTGTTCGCCTCCTACCCTCTTCTAATTCCTTCTGTGCGGGCGGCCCTCTGGAAAGCCCGATTCGAGCCGGCGCGCAAAGATGGAACGCCGATTCCAACGTGCGTGAGCGAAGCCTTCCGCTTCAGGACACGGCACTGAATTACCCCACCCTTGCCGGAGACCATATGCGCGCAACGCTCGCCGTCACCGCGCTCGTCCTCGCCACCACGTCACTGGCCGCACAGCAGCCGACCGGACCCGACTCCGCCGGGGCCGGAGCGTCGGGACCAGGGGCCGCCCCAACACTCAGCCCACCCGACAAGGACGCCGTGCTCGCCGATGAGGCCCGCTGGCTGGCCGCCAACCTGCCGAAGCTCGCCAGCGCGAACGTTCTGCTGCAGGTCGATGAGCACGTCGGCGGCACCGGTGTGGCGGCGGGGCGGACCTGGGTGCAGCACGTCAAGCTCGATCACTGCACGCTGAACCTCGACCGCGTCTTTGAGGTGGTGGGCACCGATCCAGTCGTCTCCATCCCTAGGCAGCGACTGTCGCAGCAGGTGCCCTTGGACCACGTAGACCCCCGCTCTCTCGGCGTCCAGCAACATCCACTTGGCGGTCCCGGCATGACGTTCGTGGGCGGCGATCCCTGGCGACTGGTCCTGGCGATGGCGGACGGATCCATCCGCAGCGAGCGGGACGTCGATGCCTACGAGGAACAGGGACGGGCACGCATTTCGTCGAATGATGCCGAACTGGATCTGTTCGTATCGAAGCGGGAGGCCGGCCTCGAGATCGTCACCCATCTCGAGGCCGCGATCATGGCCTGCCGATGAACCGGAGGACCTACTTTTGCGACCAGCTCGGAGCGTCTGGTGCAAGCGCCCACGGCTGAACGCGAGGCGTTAGGCCGCACCGAGCGCCGGAGGGCACGTGCTTACGGTTATCCGATTGGTCCTGCTGTGCTCCGCGGTCCTGAACGTGCTTCTCGCCACGGTCCTCTGGCGCCGCGTCGGAATCCCCCTCGCGGCGCGTGGCAGGGCCTTGTTGACCCAGCGCGGCGCGCATCCACCGGCCTTCTTAGCTGACGAACGGGTGCAACGCATCTGGGCCATCGCGTCTGGGTTGGTCGTGGGCGCCCTCGCATGGTATCTCGGAACACCCACTGGCGCGGCGGCGCTTCGATCCCTCGGGGTTCCGGGTGCACCGTAGACGCTTGGGGTGCGGCCTAAACAAGCGGTTGGAGCTGCCGGGCGCGCGCCGCCCCGGGCTCCGCCCGGCGCAGTCCGCTAGTGGCGGACCGCGGGCCATAGAATTCGGAAGGGTGGGCATTCCGCCCGCAGCTGAACCGCGAGGCACTAGGCAGAACGCGGGAGACATCGTTGCAGCGGCGATTCGAGCGAGCCACCGCGGCTTACCAAGTCGTCTGCGGCCTGTGGGCGGTGGTCTTGCTTGCGGCAGGCGCTCCCCAGCTCGTTGCCAGCGGGCCCCGGTCGCTAATCGGGCTCGTGCTCCTTATCGCCGCCGCCGGTGGCATCGTCAACGAGGGGCGGATTTGCGACAGCGGACGGGCTCGGGCAGAGGTGCGCCGGATCCGGCGAGATAGCCGTGGTGGCCCAAACGGCCGGTCTGAGGCGGATCGTGCATGAAATCCGGTCGCTATCTGGTGACCCGTCAATCAGCTGAGTGGATGAGTTGGCAGGGCCGCTCGCCGCTGGCGGCCAGCTAACCATAGAATTCAGAAGGCGGGGCATTCCGCCCACAGTTCATCCGCAGGCCGTTAGGCTGCTTCCGTAGAACCGAGCTCCGCAGCACTGGAGGGTCGCATGCAGCTCACCTTGACCAACCGGGAGGCCGAGATTCTACGCGGCCTCCTGCAGGACTACCTGCCCGACCTCAAGCGGGAGGTCGCTCGCACGGAACAGCATCAGCTGCGGCACCTCTTCGTGGAGCGGCAAGAACTGGTCGAGCGCATGCTGGTGCAGATCACACCCGGCGCCTCGTAAGAAGAGCCGGCAACCTCCCATGATTCGCAGACTCAAGGACGGGCGTTACCGCCTCTATTCTCTGAAGAAGGATCCAAAGACGGGGCGACGCCGCAATTTGGGGACGTTCCCCACTCGAGCGGCCGCTGAGAAGCACGAGCGGGAGGTGGAGTTCTTCAAGCGGCGAGGCTGACGCAACACGCGACCGCCTGGCCAGCGGATCCGCAGCCGGTTCCCGCAAGGGACTACTCGCGGGCCGACCCCCGGCTCATATTTGTCGCACCCCTGCACACGATCACTCCGGAGAGGCCGACACATGGCCACGTCTCCTCCGACGGCGCCCCCGCTCCGCCACGTCACGGCGGAAGTGCTGACGCCCGTCGGCTGGATGAACGGCACGTTCCGCGTGCCGCCGCAACAACCCTTCCTCGACTTCCTCACCCTGGGCACCGTCGGGGGCCAGGTTCTCAAGTTCACCCGGGTCCGGGTGCCGCACGAGTCGGAGGTGGTCCCGTTCGTAGCGCTCCGGCCGGAGTCGGTCATCCTGGTCGCACCCAGCCTGACGAAGGAGTTAATCACGGCCCAGGATGGGGACGGCTTCACGCGAGCGCGCGAGGTGGCCTGCCTGCTGCCCGGGAGTGTCCTCCGAGGCACCTTGGACGTGCTCGCCAACATCCGGTTGTCGGATGATCTCGAGCGACGGGCTCATCTCATCGTGCTGCGTCGCTGCGTACTCGCGCCGTACGGCGGCACGCTGAACGATCCGGCAGCCCGGTCGCTGCCGCTCGCCATCGTCAATCTGAGCCACGCTGTCGGCATTTCGGACATGCAGTGATGGGGTCGAGCGGCAAACGCATCCTCGTCATCGAAGATTCGCCGCTGGTGCGGAACATGTACGGCCTGGCCTTCTCCCGCCGGGAGTACGAGCTGGTCACGGCCAGCGACGGCCGGGAGGCGTTGCAGCGGCTCGGGGAAAGCGCCTTCGACGTGGTCCTGCTGGACCTGAGGATGCCGGGCATGAACGGCGTGGACTTTCTGCGGGAGGTACGGCGACTGCCGGAGTTGGCCCGACTCCCGATCGTGCTGACGACGATCGAAGCGGAGGGCTCCGAGCTGCTCGAGGCGGCGCGGCAACTCGGCGTAACGGCCGTAGTCAGGAAGCCCTGGCACCCGCAGCAACTCCGCACCCTGATCGACGGGCTACGCAGAGTTGGGTGAAGACCCATGGCTGTCGGGTGCGTGCGCGCCGAGTGCTAGATCCTTCCCAGCAGCTTCCGGCCGAATTCCTCCGCCCGAGCCAGTTCCTCTCTATTGGGCCTTCCGCGATTGAACACTCTGGGGCCGAAATTGCCAATGAGGCGGCTCCACCCCAGTGCTGAGACCCCACCCAGGAAGACCATCCCCTTGTCCTCGAGGAGGCCTCTCAAAGTCTGGAGGGTCTTCTTATCACCGAACATATGCATGGTGCAGAAGGCCGCAGCCTTCTTTCCGCTCATAGTGGGCATTCGCGAGATGAATTCGCGCACTTGCCTTGTTGGCGCTCCGTACTGCACCGGCGTCCCGATACAGATGAGGTCGTAACCTTGCAGTTCCCGGCTTTCCACAGCGTCGATGCTCACTGCCCGTGTCCCCAGCCCAGAGCCGATGGCCAGTGCCAGCTTCTGCGTGTTACCACTCTCCGAGTGGTAAGCAACAAGCGCTTTCATGAACGACTCCTTTCAAGGATCGAAGGAGCGGGCGCGCCGGGTCTCGAGAATCGCAGCCACGGCGGCCCACGCCAGCAAGGGCACGAGCCAGATCACCCGGCTCTGATACCGGGCGTTCACGGAGGAGAGGGAGCCCAGCACGAGCGCGTTGAGGGCGAGCCCCGAGAACACGACACCGACCAGCGCCAGCAGCGGGCGGTTCTTCCCCGCCCAAAGCGCCGGCAGGCACCCGAGCAACACGACCAGCGCGAGCCAAACGCAAACCTTCTGCAGCTCGCCCGCCTCCTCGAGCGGCAACGCGCGCTGTCCCTGGCGCGACGCCCAGTATGCCGACACGGTGGACGGACCGAATACCGCCAGGGCCGGGGCCACCTCGGCTTCTGATCGCTGCCAGCCGGGCTCGGTGCCGAATTTCCCCGCCTGCCGCAGTGCGCTCCGGAGCGACGCTACTATCTGCCGGCGCCACTCCTGTCGCAGCGTGCCCCGCACGATCGCCCGCGCCTGGTCCAGAAATGCCGGATCGTTCCGATCCTTCATCCACGGCCCTGCCGGACCCCACAGGAACCAATCGGAGTCCGGGTGGAGTTGCTTTCGGTCGGCGCAGAGCAGATACTCGCGCGCGGGACAGGCCCGATCGAGGTAGCGCTGCGCCGTTCCGTCACCGACCAGACGCGCGAGATAGAAGAGGTCGGCACTCTCCGAAAGCACCGGCTTCCGGGCCACGACCCAGTTCGATGTCACCAGCACCCCGACCGCGGCCGCGAGCGGCGCCGCGATACGAGCGGCGACGCTCCCGAGCGACAGCGGTTCGCGGAGGGAGAGCCTGCGCAACAAGAGGCCCACTGCGGCCAGCGCGACGTAGAGCGGCAGGTGGCTGAGGTGGCTGGCGAGACCGAGCGCCAGGATGGCGGCCGCGGTCAGCCGCTCCCACCGCTCGAGCCGGTCGCCGCCGCACAGGGCGGTGAAGACGAGGAGGATGACAAGACTGGTGAAGAAGTCGGGCATCACCTGGCCGGTGAACCAGGGCAGGCTGGTGCCGGCGACGAGCCCGGCAAACATCAGCAGGAACGCCCAAGTGGACAGCGCCACGCCGGCGCAGCGCAGCGCCAGATCCACGGCGAAAGCAACAAGAATGCCCTGGACCAAAGGCAAGGCCCAGAGCGTGATGGGGGTCGCGAATGGCGTCAGGAGAAGCGAGTACGAGATCGGCCGGTAGAAGAACGGGTTCGGGAAGGCGCCGCGATTGGGCGGCGGCTGCACCCCGTGAGCGAAGGCGTATGCGTTCGTGAGGTAGCGGCCTGAGTCGAAGTAGGTAAGAGGAAAGCGGTTGAACAACGCGACGGCGCAGGTGAGCGCGCCGGCAGGCACGAGTCTCCAGCAGGGCTCCGCTCGTCTGCGCAAATCCGTCTCCCTTGCCGTTCTTCCGGGGCAGGTATGTTTCGTCAAGCATACAGCCCGGCGCCGTCGGCCGGAAACCACCCACGGCGGACTCCATGCGCTGTTTGACCTTTCTGGCACTTCTCTCCATCGCCGCGCCGACCGGCGCAGCCTGGGCCCAGATGGCGGTTCCGGCCGGCGGCGCAGGTGACTCCGCCGCCATCGCCGGTCTCGCGACCGCGCTCCAGGGCCACGAGCAGATCCGCGTCCGCCTCCGCACCCATCAGCCGGACCTGGTGCTCCTGGGTCCGCGACTGGACGAAGCCGAGATCCGGTTCGCGCGCTACGCGCCCGGATCCTGGACGTTCGACAGCACCACGGCGCCGCACCAGATTCCGCTGAACGAGATCGGCCGGGTGCAGGTCCGGAGCAGCGCATGGCAAGAGGGCGCGATCATCGGCTTCCTGGTGGGCGCGGCGGCGATCGAGGCGGTGAACGCGGCAGGCAAGTACCAGATCGACAAGGGCGAGACCCTGTTCATGGGCGGGCTGTTCGGGACCGGCGGCGCCTTCGTCGGGGGGCTGATCGCGGCCCCGTTCCATCACTGGCACACCGTCTACGCCTCGCCCTGAGCGGGCCCGGTGGAGCCATGACATCGAGCGGTTCGGAACCCGTTCCGGTGGAGCTGACCGAGTCCCAGCGCCAGCACCTCCGCGTTCTCCTCGGGCAGATCGAGGCGGTGGTCGCCGAGGTCGTGCGGCTCACCGAGCAGGAGCCCGCCGATCGCGCGCTGCTCATCGACCTGGCGGACCTCCCCATGGACCTCGGCCCCCGGGTCCAGGGCGAGGTCGAGCTGGTCCGCCAGGGCATCGCGATCCTCGCGGCCCGCTTCGCGCTCGAGCCGGAGCGCCGCTCGCGGGCGCGGCGGGCCCAGGCGCTCCTGGGCGTGGCGGCCGTGGACGCCGAGAATGCCGGGTCCAGGTCGCTCAAGGCCTACGGCCCGGTGGACCCCGCGCTGCCGCAGGAGCTGGATCCGACGCTGGAGGAGATCGGCCGGGCGCTGCGCAACATGGCGTCCGCGCTGGTCGAGGAGGCCGGCGGCGGGCCGGTCATCGAGTAGAGACCGCACGGTCGGAGGGACCCCATGCACGGATTCAAGGGCGAGCGGACGCTGATGCGGATCCACATCGGCGAGCGGGACAAGTGGCACGGCCGCCCGCTCCACCAGGCCATCGTGGAGTTGCTCCGGGCGCGCCACAACGCCGGCGCAACGGTCGTCCGCGGCGTCATGGGGTTCGGCGCCAGCACGAAGCTGCACACCGACCGGGTCGAGCTGCTCTCGCTGGATCTGCCGCTCGTCATCGAGTGCATCGACACCGAGGAGCGCATCGCCGCCATCCTGCCCGATCTGGACGAGATGATCGGCGGCGGGCTCGTCACGCTGGAGCGCGCGCGGGTCATCATGTACCGCGCCGGACTGCCGCCCGACGAGCGCACGGAGAGCTGGGAGATCGAGCGCACCGGCCGCTGGCAGCCCGACGCGTCCGAAGGGACTCCCGGCGGCGCATGAGGGGTCTGTGGGCCAGGAAAGCGGGTCAGCCCCGGAGCAGGAACAGCAGGCCCGCGGCCACCATCGTGGCTTCGATGATCGGGGTGAAGGCGCGGGCGGGCACCCGGTCGAGGATCCGCTTCCCCGCCCAGCTGCCCGCGAACATCACGGGGCCGAGCGCCAGGCCGATCAGCACGCTGTGGCCGCTTAGCACGGCGGCCTGGCGGTAGGCGACCAGCTTCACCACGTGCATGACGACCGTCGCGCACGCCTCCGTCCCGATGTACGCTCCCTTCACCAGCCCGTAGGCAAGGAACAGCGGGGCCATCAGCGGGCCCACGCTGCCGAAGAGCGCGGAGAGGAAGCTCGAGGCCGCGCCGATCAGTGCGAACGAGCGGAGCGGCGGGCGCCAGCCCGTGCCCGGCCGGAGCCGCCGCCAGACGACGACGAGGAGGAGGAACGCCCCCAGCAGCCGGGTAAGACCGGCGAGCGGGGCGTGGGCGAACACGTGCCCGCCGATCCAGGCCAGCGGGACCCCGCCAAGCGCAAACCAGCCCACGACGCGCCAGTCCAGCTCGCTGCGGTTGAGCCAGACCCGGCTGCCGTTGCCGATGAGCTGGGCGACCGTAAGGATGGGCACGGCATCGCGCACGCCGAACGCCCACGCGAGCACCGGCAGCAGCACGACCGCGCCGCCGAAGCCGGTCACGGCCGCGAGCGCCGCGGCCACGAAGGCCATGACGGCGACGACGGCGAGCTCGCCGGGGGACGTCACGAGGGGCAGTCTACGCCGCCTGGCCGGCCGGGGGCAGGATGGTCTGCAGTCGCTCCAGCAGCCGGTCGATCCGCTCCACATCCGCGGCGACCGCCAGCTGCCCCGCCTCGCGCGCGAGCCGCGCCCGCGCGAGCGCGTCGGCGGCGGCGCGGCCGACGTCCTCGACCGCCGCCCGCACCGCAGCCTCGAGCCGGCGCCGGCTCTCGGTCACGCGGTCGTTCAGGTCGCCCTCCACCCGGGCGGAATTGACCTCCAAGAGGTGGAGCAGGTACGCCTCCGCCGCCTTCCGGTCGCGCCGACGCCGCATGCCCGCCGGCATGACGCGCCGCCAGAGATGCCACCAGGGTGATGCCGGGTAGTGGTAGTGCATGAGAGCCGTGAAGTAGAACCGGCGCGGCGCGGTGAGGGTGTCGGCCGCGTCCTCCCGGAGCGGAAGGGGGGCGGCGTCCGGCACCGATTCCACGAGCCGCGCCGGGAGGGTGCCCGCAAGCTCACGGAAGCGCCGGGTAACCTCGGCGTACCGCTCCTCGGAGCGGCGCTCCATCTCCGCGAGCCACGGCTCCAGCACGGCTCGCGCGACGTCGCCCGCGGCGGCCAGCGCGGCCTCGCGCGTGGTGTCCGGCCGGCCCGCCGCCAGGCGCTCGCGCAACCGCTCATCCGCCCCCGGCGTCGCCTGCGCGAGAAAGGCCTCGCGCGCCGCCCCGATCCAGCGAGCCATGCGCTGCTCCTCGGCCGCGAGCAGCGGCGCCAGGTCCGCGAGGGCCCGCTCCGCGGCAGCACGCAGGTCGCCCAGCGCGTGCACCCGGCGCTCCGAGACCTCGAGCGGATCCACCAGCGCCCGGCGCCGCTCGCCGAGCTCCCAGGCGAGCCGGCCCGCGAGCCGCTCGAAGCCCCGCCGGGCGGCCGCGCCCAGGATCGTCGGGCCCGCCGACGCCGGCAGCCGCTCGAGCGTGCTCACCAGCTCCCGCCATTCCCGCTCGGTGAGCTCGTCCCGGCGGCCCGCGAGGGCACTCACCTCGAAGATCCTTGCGGGCGCGCGGCCCAGGCGCTCCGCCAGCATCCGGGTGGTGAACGCCGCCGCCTCGCGCCGCTCCGTGGCCGGGATCCGATCCGCCTTGTTGAGGACCACGATCAGGGTCTCGACCCGCTCGGCGGCCTGCGCGAGAAAGGCCAGCTCTTCTCCCGAGATCGGCGGGTCGGCGCCGAGCACGGCGACGGCCGCGTCGATGTGGGGAAGGAACTCGCGGGTGGCGGCCGTGTTGGGCTCGATGGCGGAGCCGAGGCCAGGCGTATCCACCAGGCAGAGGCCGCCATCGAGCAGCGGGCTCGGCATGCCGACCTCCACGCCCATGACGCCGAGCCGGTTCCCGGGGTTCCGCTCCTCCGACACGTAGTCGGCCAGGTCGCCGGGGTCCACCTCGCGCCAGCCGCCGGCGAACCGCACCCGGGCCGCAAGCCGGCCGTGGCGGAGCACCGTGGGCACCGCGGTGACGGGCACGACGCCGGTCGGCAGGATGGACGTGCCGAGGAGCGCGTTGATGAGGGTGGACTTGCCCCGCTTGAACTGGCCGACGCAGGCGACGTAGAAGCGGCCCTCGCCCAGGCGATCGGCCAGCTCCCGCGCCTCGGTGGAAACGGTGGGGACGGCAGCTTCCCCGGCCAACGCGGCGAGATCGTCGAGCGGCGGGCGACGGGTCATCGGACGATCAGTACCGGGCAATGCGCGCGCTCCACGACGCGGTCACCTCCGAGGCA
>Ga0187822_10000232_pt1 | contig 10544 bp, 21 predicted proteins | sample NC_wetland_sal_i_18_FD_132967 | JGI IMG/M metagenome (GOLD analysis project Ga0187822, IMG submission 132967) | Wetland sediment microbial communities from Neuse River Estuary, North Carolina, USA - SourceSoil_2 | ecosystem: Environmental > Aquatic > Freshwater > Wetlands > Sediment | place...
AGCCATGGACATGGCCCCGGCCACGAGCCCGGCCACGCCCGCGATCAGGACGGCCGAGCGGCTCCCTTCGGCCGACGCGACTCCCAGCACCAGGCTGGCCGTGGAGACGATGCCGTCGTTGGCGCCCAGCACCGCGGCCCGCAGCCAGCCGATGCGCTCGGTGCGATGGCGCTCGAGATGACGGGGACTCATGGGACCTCATGGGGTGGAAGACGATGCCGGCGCCGGGCTCGCGGCATGACGCAATCTAGGCGGTGAGCCTGCCTGGCTGTGTTCTACGCGACGGTCTCCGTCAACCGGCTCAGTCGACGCCACACCAGCCAGCCGACGCCGGCCCCCACGACCGCCACCATCCACCCGACGGCGAGGAGGCCGACGGTCAGGACGAGCCACGCCAGTCCGAAGGGGCTGGTCCAACCCGGCTCCGTCCACTTGATCCCGAAGCCGAACAGCAGCGCGAAGAGCACCAGCGCCGCCAGCGAGGTTGCGGCGCCCCGTAACGCCGCGTCCCAAGCGCTCCGGCAGCGGGCGGGGTCGAGGAGCGGCGCGCCAAGCGCGCCGCCGGCGATGGTGGCCGCCAGGCTCGGGAGCGCGACATAGAGCGTCAGGCCGACGACATTCCGGCTGGGGACGACGAGGGGGAGAAACCAGGCGCCGGACAACAGCAGGCCCGCCGCGCCGAAGGCGAGCGCGGCGAAGAGGCGGGGCTGGACGCGGGCGAGGCCGCTCATCGCTAATCGAACTCGACCCGTTTCGCCGATTGCTCAGGGCCAACCCGCCCCGCGACGATGTCCGCCCGAAAGTAGTTCTCGGCACGGACCGGCGCTCCCGCCATCCGCCGGAGCATGGCGAGCTGTCCGACGTGCGTCAGCGCATCCGCGATCGGCCCCTGAAAGAGCTTCTCCAGGGGGCAGCCAGGGGGCCTGTCCGATGCCAGGCGGTGGTCGAGCCGCTCCAGGCCGGCGAAGAAGCGGGAGACCTCGGCATCCCACGAGAGAGGGGCAGAGGCGTTCCAGCGATGCTCACCTTCGCACAGCCACAGCGCCCAGTCGAGCAGGTCGCCGATGTGGGCGAGGATCTGCCCCGGCGTGCGGGTGCCGGGCCGGGGGGTGTAGCTCCCGAACCCCTCCGGCGCGCCGGCGATGGTCTTGCCCCCGCGGTAGGCGAGCGTGGCCAGCGTGTGCCGGGCGAATTCGCGGACGGGGTCCGTCATCGCGCGCGCTAGGCCGGGGTCGGCCCGTCGGGGCGGATCACCGCGGCCGGCGTTTCCATGTCCGCCAGCGGGAGCACCTGATAGCGGGCGTAGTTGTACACCGGCGCCATGGCGAGCAGCCGCTCCAGCTCCTCGTTGGAGGCGACGTCATAGATCCATGCCCCGCCGTGCCGGCCGACGATGTGGTAGCGCGCCACGAGCTTGCCCTGGGTCCGCAAGGGCGCGGCGTAATCCGGCATGCGGAGCACGGCCTGCACGACTTCCGGCCGCAAGCGACTGAGCTCGAGCTCCCAGAGAACGAGAAATTTCATCGGTGGCTCCATGGCTCGTGTTTGTGGATCCGTGACCCGACCAGCCCCGACGCCTGGGCGCGAAGAGCTGCGGGCGCCAGCAGCCCGAACCCGAGCGCAGCGAGGTTCGCGGGAGTCAGGAGATGCGGGATTATCCTCGTCGACCCCGCGGCCGCCACTCCTCCGCCAGCAGCGCCCAGCGCTCGTGGTCCCGCCACCGGCCGGCGATCTTCAGGTACCGCCGCGAGTATCCCTCTCGGCGGAACCCCGCGCGCTCGACCAGCGCGATCGAGGCGCGATTGCCCGGCTGGATGTTGGCCTCGACCCGGTGCAACCGGAGCGTGCGGAAGGCGGTCCGCAGCATCAGCTGCAGGGCCTCGGTCATGTATCCCTGCCCGGCGTAGGACGCACCGATGTAGTACCCGAGGCAGCCGCTCTGGAACATGCCGCGCACGATCCCGGTCAGGTTGATCGCCCCGAGCAGCGCGCCGTCGGCCGGCCGATGGATGAGCCGGCAGGCCGCGGCCGGCGTGCGGCTCCGGGCGATGTAGGCGCGGAACGCGGGGACGGTGCCTCTGGTGCTGACCCAGTCGGCGAAGAAGGGGCGGCTCGCCTTCACCAGGGCGCACCACGCTACGCGGTCGTCGGGGCGCGGAGGCCGCAGGGCGACGAGCCGCCCCACGGCGGCCTCCGGCGCCGGCTTCCGGGCCGCAGGCACGCCGCGCCTCAACGGCTCGCGCCCTGCTTGAGCCTCCCGGCGAGCCGCAGGTCGCCGCACGTCCGCGACGCGCGCCGGCCGGCGGCCTGAGGGCGGTAGCTCTCGAGGTAGACCATGTCCACCAGTCCCGAGTCCGCCGCCGAGCGCGCTTCGGCGTAGCGCTGGCGGCAGTCGGCGATCGCGCGCAGCTGCCGCTGGACGGTGACCCGGCTGGTCCACCAGGCCAGGAGCGCCAGCGCGACGACCCCGAAGAGGAGGACGGCGGCCACGGGTCGAGGGGAGAGGGGAGCGGAATTCGCCACGGATCGTCGAGTCAGGGTGTCGGCACCGGACCCGCCTGCCATGCAGAAAGGGTCTCGGGCCGGTGCGAGTGGTGCAGCTCATCCAGCGGATGCCAGCCGGACCGGTGGGCCCGGACGGCTTCCGCGGCGGCTTCGGGCGACGAGTACGGTCCCAAAGGCGTCTCGTCTATGCCCAGCCAGACCTGCGCATGGTCGTGCGGGTCGCGCGCGATCCACAGCATGCCAACAGGGCTCGGATAGTGATACTCGGCTTGCATCAGCCCCAAAAAGGTAGCCCACGTGGCTTATCGGCGCGCCCGATGACCCGGTCCCTTTGCCGACCCGAGTGTCAGGCGCCGCCCGAAATGAACCACCACGGGCGAGCCCTCCGCCAGGAAGGCGGACCGGGGCGTCGCGGAGAGACACTCGGCGAAGCCCTGTCCATACACCGCCGGCACGTCGCAGTCGAGGGCCCCGGTCGCCTGCCAGACCCGCCACGGCGGATGCTCGACCTGATACTCCGTGGTCCCGCCGTCGCGCTGAACGGTATATCCCCAGTAATGCTCGGTGGTGAACTCCACCTCCGAGCCCGGCACCGGCAGGGCCGGCCCGCCGGCTACTTGCACCTGCAGCTGGTGCCACCGTCCGCCGACTGACCAGCCGTACGTGGCCCGCCCGGGCACGCCGTCGGCGATGCCGTCGATCGCCAGGTTGTGGCGCATCGGCACGGCGGCATAGGGCTCGTTGTAGAGCCAGCGGGCGGCGAGGGCGACGGCGCGCCGCGGGACGAGCTCGCGGACGAAGACCACCGCCCGCCGCCACCGGCCGTCCTCGGCCCGGCGCCGCACGTAGAACCGCAGATTCACCTCGTCGAAGTCGCGATGGCCAGGCACCGGCAGACCCAGGAGCCGGGTATCGAGAAACCTGAAGCCGACCATGCTGGCGAGCGTGGCGCCGTCGAAGTCGTCGAGCTCGGTGCCTGCCGGAACCAGGGGTTGGAGCAGCCCGCACGGTACTTCGTAGTTCAGCATGGCGAGATAGCGCCAGCTCGCGGTCAGGAACGGCCGGGACACGCGCATCGGTCGGTGGCCCGTCAGGCCGCGCCATCGGGGGATTCGGGCTCCCGCCTGAGCAAGGCGCGAAGCATGAGCCAGGCGATCACCCCGAGCAGCAGAGCCCCTATGCCGAACGCGGTGCGGCAGAGCCGCTCCGGCGGGATGAAGCCGAAGCCGCCGAAGCTGGCCTGGCATCGCCGGGGCCCGGGCCCGAACGCCACCCACCCGGCGATCCCGGTCATACCCGCTCCCATCAGAAAGGCCGGCACCGCCTGGGCCCGCAGGTAGCCAAGGGCCTGCAGAAGGAGAGTCGCGCCGGCCGCGGCGTAGGTGGCGGCTCCCAGATACACGACGCCGGGTGGCGCGCGCAGCCCGGCCCGGCCCGCGCGCGCGACGTATGCGAGCGCGACGGCCAGGCCAAGGCACCACACCGCTCCGGCGAGGCGCTGCCGCCGGTCTGGAGGTCGCGACACGGCGAGGCTGAGCCTACGGGCCGGCGAGATCTACGTGCAGGGTCTCCGGGGCAGCCGGAGGGACGCGGAGCGGGACGCCGGGCGTATCCACCTTCAAGGCCGACGAGTAGGCGATCTCCAGACAGGCGGCGGCTGCCGCCTGTCCCGGCTCGAGCGCCATTGCGTACAGGCCCTGGGCATCGGTCACCGCCTGCGCGGGCGAGGGCAACAGGGCCACGGTGGCGCCCGAGCACCCGGAGCGAAACGCCGTGGCCGTGACCGTGACGCCCGGTAGCGGATTGATGCTGGCCTGGACGTAGCCGGTCACGATCAGGGTCGGGTGCAGCGCGCAGAGCGCCCCGCTCGAGCACGCTTCAGTGGGGCCGCCCTGACAGGCGAGAAGGACCCCGGCCAGCAGCGCGACGCCGAGTTCGTGCCGGATCATGCAGCGTTCCCCCGTTCGGGCTTCCAGACGAGTAGGCCGCAGGCCGGTGCCCCGGCGAGGTCTCGGCGGTCGCACCAGCGTCCGACGAGATCATCGAGCAGCTGGAAGCGCGGCGGCTGCCCCTGCGCGCCCGCCCGCACGCCTAGGGCCCGCCGGTCCAGCCGGCGTAGCCGGCCACGACGGCTCCAGCCGCGATACACGCCACGGCGGCGGGCACGGAGAGCGCATGCAGCCACCGGGGGCCGGTGGTGGCCGTGATGAGCCAGGCGAAGAAGCAGGTGACCCCGATCGTGGCGGTGACCGCTGCCGCCTCGTGCAGACGGCGGCTCCGCACCGCGTCGGGGGAAGAAAGAGTGACCGCTCGGGCGCGACGTTGGCGCAGGGCCATGAGCACGGCCGCCCAGACGAGAATTGTGAGGGCAACGTCGAAGAGGATCGGAGGCCATCTCATGCGGGGGGCGCCGGCTCACCACTGGGCGAGTTCGAGGGAGCAGGGTCGCTGAAGATGTCGGGCATGCTACGCGCTGCCGCGCCGCGAGCGGACGGCCTTCTTGCGGCGGGCGACCGCCAGGGCGCCGTCCACCCAGAGCCGCAGCGTCTCCGGATCCTCGAGCAGGTCCTCCGGCAGGGCGTAGTACTGCATGACCTCCCCGTCGGGCCCCATCGGGCGGAACGGACCCATCCCCCGCGCCTCGAAGTCCGGCCGGTTGGTCTCGTCGACCTTGAAGTAGACCGTATCGTCGTCGATGAGCGCGAAGAAGAACTCGCCGCTGTAGATCCCCACGCCGCCGAACATGGCTCGGCTTCGCACGCTGGTCGTGGCGCGGGCGAGCTGCTCGAGGACGAAGCTCCGGAACGTGGGGCTGACGCTCATCGGAACTGGAGACGGCGCCGGGCCGGCGGCCTGCACGGCCCGGCGACCCCGTCCCCCCGCTTACAGGGTCCGCTGCCAGTATCCGACATCGATCCACCGGTCGAACTTGAAGCCGACGTCCTTGAAATGCGCGGCCTTCTGCATGCCGAACTTCTCGTGGAGCGCCACGCTCGCTGCGTTCGGCAGGGCGATCCCGCCGATGACGGTGTGCATCCCTCGCTCCTGCAGGATCGGGAAGAGCTGGCCGTACAGCCGTGAGCCTATTCCCCGTCCTGCGTGTGCCGGGTCGAGATAGACCGTGATCTCGGCCGAGAACCTGTAGGCGGAGCGCTCCTTCCATTTGTTGGCGTACGCGTATCCCACGGCCTGACCCCCGAGCTCGGCGACCAGCCATGGCAGCGAGGCCGACCGAACCCCTTCGATCCGCCGGGCCATCGCCGACGGAGAAACGGTCTCCTCCTCGAAGGTCACGACCGTGTTGGTCACGTAGTGATTGTAGATGCGGGCCACCGGTTCGGCGTCCGCTGCGGTGGCGGCTCGAATCATGGTGTCTTCCGTGCGGTCTACATGCGCCACGGGTGGGCCGCTCGCCTCAACCCGCGCGCGGCAGAGCGTACCACAGCACCGCCAGGAAGTGACAGGTGCTGCCGCCGAGTACGAAGAGATGCCAGACCGTGTGGCTGTATCGCGGCCGTTCCCGGACATAGAACAGCACGCCGCCGGTGTAGAGCAGGCCGCCAGCGAGCAGCCAGCCGAGGCCGGCGGCTGGAAGCGCCGCGGCGAGCGGACGGACGACGAGGACGGCGAGCCAGCCCATGCCGAGGTAGAGCAGGGTGGAGAGGCGCGGGAAGCGGAGGCCTCCCAGCGTCTTGAACACGATGCCCACGCCGGCCAAGGTCCAGAGGAGCGCCAGGAGGAGCCACCCCAACTCTCCGCGAAGGACCCCGAGGGCGAAGGGCGTGTAGGTCCCGGCGATGAGGCAGTAGATCGCCGCGTGGTCGACCACGCGGAAGACCCGCTTCGCCCGGGAGTGGGGCAGGGCATGGTAGAGCGTGGAGGCGGCGTACAGCGCCACCAGCGTGGCGGCGAACACCGTCGTGCCGATGACCAGGGGCAGATCGTGGCCCGCCCCCGCCGCGCCGAGGAGAAGCGGGACGCCCAGGAGACTCGCGATGAGGCCCAGGCCATGGGTGACGGCGTTGGCGACCTCTTCGCCGAGCGAGAGCCGGCGTTCGACGGTCATTTCCAATCCTGGCAAGGCTTTACGCTCCGCGAGCGGGCCAACGGCCCTGCGGTTCAGCGGCGGGCGGAGGTGCCCGCAGCCTCCGAATTCTAGACCCCCGGTGGCCGCGGACCCAGGCCGCCCACTCCGACAGGGCCTTGTACGGCGTCATGGAGCTCCCGGCAGTGGCGTACAAGAGCCAGACCGCGGGTTTGCCGGGCATTCCATTGGTGCCGGCAACGATCAGGATCGCATGCGCCGCGGTGTCGGGAGCGAGGTCGAGTATGGCCTCGACACAGGTCGGCGCAGCGAGCCCGTCGCCTCCCTCGCCGCAGTCGTTGACTTCCCAGCGGATGGCGCTGCGGGAACCACCCACCAACCGCGCGAGCCAGGGCTCGAACGCGATTGGTGGGAGGGTGGAGTCGAGAGAGGAGACGGGGACGTGCTGCGCCAGCCGAACGAGCTCCGGCTGCTGCGCGAGAATGGGTGCGGCAGGCCCTGCGCCGGCGATGATAAAGGGCATCGTGGCCAGATACGCGACGATCTTCCGCATCCGCCTTGCCCCCCGTCTACCTGGGCCCCTGGCCCTCCGGACCCACTCGACGCGATTCCGGTCCCTGGGCCAGCACCCGCTCGGCGAAGTCCAGGCGCTCCTGCAGCTCGCTCAGCTCGCGCCGCAGGTTGCCCATCTCGGCTTCCAGGACCTCGAACCGGGCCTGGCCCTCGCTCCCGTCGGGGCCCTGGCGCAGGTGCTGGGCCCACAGCCCGAACGCCAGCGCGAGCGCCGCGTGAATCGTGGCATGCCAGGGCTCGGCCGATCGAGCCGCGAAGGCGACTCCCGCCACGTTGATGGCGCTCAGCACGATGGCGATCGGGCGCCAGATCGCGGGTTTGAAGGTCATGGTGAGATCCTGTCGCCAGACAGGCCCGTTCCGTAAGAGCCCGAGCGTGTCGGACCAAGGTTTCAGGAGTAGCGCTGGATCACGTACCGGAGGAGCACCAGCACCATGACCAGGACGACGGCGATAACGACGCCCAGCGCCGTCTGGAGCCTCCGCCCACGCGCCATGGCCTCCTGTTGCGCCCGAATGGCGTCCTCCTGATTGCGCAATGCCTGCTGCTGGGCGTCGACCTGCTGGCGCTGCAGAGCCCGAATCTCCTCGAGCAGTTGAATAACGCGGTCCGTGTCCATGGCGCCCCGGGTGCGTGACGCTCTGCCGCCCGCCCGACGACCCTACGGTTCAGCTGCGGGCGAAGTGTCGAGAGTTCCGAATTCTACCCTCCGGCCCGGGCCGGCGCTCCCAGCCCGCGCGGGGCGCTCGCCGGGGAGCAGATGCCCTTCGAGCGCTCGTGATCACTCCGCAGTGTGCTCGGCAATCAGCTCGCGGACGCGCAGACGGTTGACCTCGAGCTCGTTGATCGAGAGCCGATCGATGGCGCCGTTCGCAAGGGCGAGGCGTTTGATGGCCAGTCGCCCGATGGCGAGCGCGCCCACGGCCAGCGCGCCAACGCTGACCACCGCCAGGGCGGTCGCGACGCGCGCGAACGCGACCTGCGAGCCAGCCGGGGGGTAAACCCGAAGTCGTTGCACTCTCATGATGATTCCCTCCGCTTTCAGCCTAGTCGACGATGAAGAGCGTGGCCCCTGCGGCGGTCCGCGAGCGATGCGGCTCGGCGTTGTCCGCCACCTGATAGCTCATGCCCGGCGTCAAACGGAACAATCGCCCGTCCGCCAGTTCGGTTTCGAGCTCGCCCGCGACGCAGAGGAGAATATGACCCTTGTGACACCAATGGTCGGCCTGGTAGCCTGGTGAATACTCGACCAGTCTCACCCGAACCGCTCCGAACTGCCGCGTGCGCGCACCCGCCACGCCGGCCTCGCCAGCCCCAACCCCCATGGCTCAGACTCCGAACTGCCGGCAATGATGATCGATATGGCGGTATTGGAGCGCGCCCCACGCACGCGCCGCCAGCGGACCGAAGGCCGGGTGCGCCGGCCACGCACTGTCGCGCTTCCTCCCCGCGAAGCGCTCGAGCGCGGCGTCGAACGCGGCCCGCTCCGCGGCCCACTCCGCGGGGGCAATCCCCAAGGGGCGTGCCAGCAGCTCGGGGGCTGTCGGCAGCCCCTTTGGGAACGGCATCAGGTACACGGCGAACTGCTTGAAGGGCGCGTGGCGAAAGAAGACAGGCACCGGACGCGCGGCCACCGGAAGCTCGCCAACGGCCATGCGGAGCGACTCGGTCAGGTGGGCGAGCATCTGCGGTGCGGTGAAGCGGCCCCAGCGCGGCGCGCTGTCGGGTCCGAGGCTATCCAGGCGGCGCCGGAGTCGTGCGCGGGCCTCGGGCTGCCAAAGCGTAGGCATGCGATGGAGTCTCTCAGCCGAGCCAGAGGTCGGTTCGACGGAAATCGGCCGGCGATGGGTCGTTCGCCTGCCGCGCGTGCCGGCGACGCCACGGTGCTGTCGTCAGGGCCTCTCCGTCTCATCCGGCTGGTGCCGGCGGTCGGCGGCGATGTAGGTGATCGTGTCCCAGGAGTTGTGAATGCCGATGAACACGAGTCCAAGGGCCGCGGCCGCAACAAGGGACAGTGCCGGTGCGGCATAGTGCGGCAGCAGGACCGCCGCCGCCAGGAGCGCCGCATAGGCGAGAAACGGAAGGACGGCATGCCACACCCAATCCTCCGGCACCGGTCGGTAGCCTTGCTGCAGGCGGGCCCGTCTGACGACTACCACTGAGTACACGACCCCGGCCACGCCACAGGGCGCAAGGCTGAGCCCCGCGATCGAGAGCGAAGGCCACGGCGCGCTCAGGAGGCAGGACACGAGCAGAGCGGCGCAGAAATGGAGGATCGTCGGGGTACCGAATGCGGCGATCTCGGCGGGAGTGGGGCGGGGCCGTGACTCGGCGATCAGGGCGATGACGACGAATTGCAGACCGGTGAGCGCCCCGGCTGACGAGCCAACGATGATGTAGAAGTTCTCCCAGGCGGCAAGGGGATTGCGAACGGCGTCGTCCACGAGGAACTCGACGTTAAGGTGCATGGGTACGCAAGCTCAGCTGGCGTCGGTACTCGGCTTCGTCGAAATGCCCCTGCGATTCGACGATGAGGCCATCGGGGCCGAGCGTCCATTCCTCGTACCCGCTGATGCACACGGCCTTGCCGGTGCCGCCGGGACCGGTATTCGTCCCGGTCCACGTCCAATGAAAGACTGGGTGGCCGCCCTCCTCGCTCACCGAGTCCATCTTCACGACCATGTCGGGAAATGCGGTCATGTACCCCTGGGCCGTCGCCGTGATCGCCGGGCGTCCGATCGCGGGAGCGCCGCCGTTGACGGTCAGGGAGCCGTTCTCCGCATAGTACGACGCCAGCTTGGCGGGGTTCTGGCTGCTCCAGGCTGCCGCGTAGCGCCTCGCGAAATCGACGAGCTTGGTTTGGTTCATCGCCGCCCTCCTCGGGGTGCAGGTGCTGAAGCCGAGAAGGGTCCCGGCCACGAGCGACACTATACGCGGGCCTCGGCGCAGCCGCCATACTGCTCGGGGATGCGCTGGTTGGTTCAGGCGCCGAGCTACCGAGGAGGCCGGGAGGCGGGAACCGAGTCATGGCGCACTCGATAACAGGTCCGCAGATGGACCTCGGTCAGAACCGTGTCTGCAGTCCCTGGGCTTACCGTGATCGAGTCCGGCGAACACCCCAGGGCGGCGACCTGGACCAGATGGGGCCCGGCCGGGACGGCGAGAAGTTCCGCAATGCCGTCCGGGCCCGCCGGCGCACCGCAGTGGAGCGCGACGATCACCGCATTGGCGGGGACGGTGAGTTGGCCGCCCGCCGGGTTCAAGAGCCGGACCCGGATGACGGAGGTGCCCTGTGCCGAACATCGCGCCGTGGGCGCCTGTGTGGACGGGGGTGCTCCGCGCCTGTCTAACGGGGGCACAGACCCGCCCAGCAGCAGGGCGGCCGCCACGACGCTGATGAGTCCGTGCATATCCCGTCTCC
>Ga0187822_10000234_pt1 | contig 10494 bp, 7 predicted proteins | sample NC_wetland_sal_i_18_FD_132967 | JGI IMG/M metagenome (GOLD analysis project Ga0187822, IMG submission 132967) | Wetland sediment microbial communities from Neuse River Estuary, North Carolina, USA - SourceSoil_2 | ecosystem: Environmental > Aquatic > Freshwater > Wetlands > Sediment | place...
GTCGGCACCTCCGACGGCATCGTGATGATCGAGTCCGGCGCCAAGGAAGTGAAGGAAGAGACGGTCGTGGACGCCATCGAATTCGCCCACACCGAAATCAAGAAGATTTGCGCCGCCATCAACGACCTGCGGCAAAAGGCAGGGAAGCCCAAGCGCCAGGTCACTCCGCCCGAGTTCGACCAGGCCTACTACGACGACCTGAAGAATCGCATCGGCGCCGACCTGACCGACCGGCTCGACACCCAGAAATATCCCAAGGCGGAAAGCTACACCCTGGTCCGCGAACTCAAAAAAGGTTTGCAGGCTGCCATCCCCGCCGAAGACGAGGCTGCCCAGAAGAAATTCAAGACCTACTTCGAAACTCTCCGCGAGCGAATCTTCCGCGAGCAGGTCATCAATCAGAAGCGCCGTCCCGACGGCCGCGCTTTCGACCAGATTCGAGACATCTGGATCGAAGTCGGCGTCCTGCCCCGCACTCACGGGTCCGCCATCTTCACCCGCGGCGAAACCCAGGCGCTGGTCACCACGACTCTCGGAACCAGCGACGACATGCAGCGCCTCGAAGTGTTCGAAGGCGAAGCCAAGAAGCGCTTCATGCTGCACTATAACTTTCCGCCGTTTTCGGTTGGAGAGGTTGCCTTTCTGCGCGGCGCCGGCCGCCGCGAAATCGGCCACGGCGCGCTGGCGGAACGTTCCATCGCGAACATCCTTCCGGGAGAAGACGCCTGGCCTTATGCCATGCGCGTGGTGTCCGACATTCTGGAGTCGAACGGCTCATCCTCGATGGCCACGGTTTGCGGCGCTTCGCTGTCCCTCATGGATGCCGGTGTTCCCCTGAAAGCACCGGTTGCAGGCGTAGCCATGGGACTGGTCAAAGAAGGCGAGCACTACGCCATCCTGACCGACATCGCCGGCGCTGAAGACCACTACGGCGACATGGACTTCAAAGTCGCTGGCACCAAAGACGGCATCACCGCCCTGCAGATGGACATCAAGGTCGGAGGCATCACGGCGCAGATCATGCGCGAAGCGATGGCGCAGGCCCAGCGCGGGCGTCTCTACATTCTCGACAAGATGAACGCGGTCATCTCCGCTCCACGCGAAAAGGTCTCGTGCTTCGCGCCGCGTATCTACACCCTGCAGATTCCGGTCGACAAGATTCGCGACGTCATCGGGCCCGGCGGCAAGATGATTCGCAGCATCATCGAACGCACCGGCGTAAAGATCGACGTCGAGGATTCGGGCAAGATCAACGTGGCCTCGAACGACGAAGCTTCGGCGGCCAAAGCCCTGCAGATCATCGGCGATCTCACGGCCACGGCCGAGATCGGCAAAACTTACCTCGGCACGGTCACCCGCCTGGCTGACTTCGGCGCATTCGTCGAAATCATTCCCGGCACCGACGGCCTCCTTCACATCAGCGAAGTCGCGGAGCACCGCATTAAAGACGTCCGCGATGAACTGAAAGAAGGCGACCAGGTGCTGGTAAAAGTGCTGGCCGTCGAAGGTAATCGGATTCGACTGTCGCGCAAAGCCATCCTCAAAGAGCAGCGCGCCAAGATGGGCGGTGGCGAACTTCCGCCCGACAACGGCGGAGGAGATGGCGGCGGCGAACCCGCGCACGCTCCTGCCCTGACTATCGAGGGCGGCGCCGACTTTGCCGACGATGAACCCAACTTCAACCGCGACGCTCCGGTAGCCGGAGGCGGCGCAGACCGCGGCCCGGAACGCAGCGGAGATCGTGGCCCCGATCGAGGTGGTGACCGCGGTCGCCGCCCCGGTGGCGGAGGCGGCGGCCGAGGACGAGGCCGAGGTGGCCCCGGTCGCGGTGGCCGCGGCGGTTTCGGCGGCGGCGGACACGGCGGAGGCCGCCACTAAAAATGTCGTGCGGTCGCGGGCGACTCGCCCGCGCAGGAGGGTGGGCGGGACGCCCACCCGACAGCCGGCGGGACGCCGGCGCTACTCATCCAGGCCGCGACAGAACATCGCGGCCTTTTTTGTTTCTACGACCGCCGCCGGGGCAGAGCCTGTCCTGAGCGAAGTCGAGGGTTGTCCCAGCAGCCCAGCCGGGCAAGTCGTGCAAAAGTCCGCCGCGAGCGTATCCTGACCCCATGGACAAAAAAGAAATCGAGTCCCCGAAGCTGACCGCCAGGTTCCTGATCTGGATTACTGGATTCGTGATCGTGCTATTCGCGCTGATCGCCCACTTCGTGTGGAGAGTTTTCTAGGAGCCGAAACGAGGGAACGGCGGGTGGCTTCGAAAAAGTACAAAACATCCCCTCTGTCCCCACATTTTGTCCCGTCTCCTACGGGGCGCTTCCATTTACCGCCGCCTTCCACTTCGCTGCAAGCTCCTGAAACTCGGCCGACCCGCGAAGTGCCTGAAACTCCTCCCCATCAAGCGCCGAGGCTTCATGAAACCCCGCGGCGAGCGCCACTCGCAACTCGGTGAGCGTGCCCTTCTTGTTGCCCAGCATGGCGTAGGCGCGTGCCCGTTGGTAGTGCGCGAACGCAGGATTGGCAGCCCCCGCCGCGGCCAAATCAAAATAGGCCAACGCCGCGCGATAATCCTTCTGTTCCATGCTGTGCTGGCCCGATTCATAGGCAGCGATCACCAACCCTCCCAGGGCCCGCCGTACCGCCAGCGTTTTTAGGTCGCTTGATTTCTGAGTGTCGTCGGCCCGTTTCTTGAGATCAGCAAATTCGTTTATGAGCGCGCCGACATCGACATTGTCGCTTTCGCCGGACCCGATTGCCTGCATCTGCGATGAAAGAGGATCGCTGATCTGCGCCTGCTGCTCCAGGGCCGATGCCTCCTGCTTTTGTTGGGCTTTCAATTCCTTGCTTTTCGCCAGCTCAGCCAGGGAATTCTCGGCGGAACTTACATCAGTCAGGTCCTTGAAATCGCGTATCAGGGACTGATACTGTCGCGCCGCCGCGAGCAAACTGTTCTTCGCTTGCAGGTCGCGGGCCTTGGCCAGTTCCTCGTCTACGGTTCGCTGAATGCGCGCCGAGTCGCGCGGGATTACACCCGCCACCATGGCCCGGATGTCCATCCAGTTCAGCGCCTCCAGCCAAACGTCAGGCGGCGCCCAGCCGTGCTGCCCATCAAAGACTCGAATCCGGTACTGAGCCCCGGCTTCTTCCAGCGTCTTTCGCAATTCTACGAACTCGCTATAGTTGAAGTCGGCATTGCCCACGGCGCCGAAGTAAGCGAACTTCATGTTCGGCGATGGCGTTTTGCCGATGGGAAATCCGGCGGCGTTTGCAATCACTCCGGCTGCGCAAGCGTCACAGGACAGAGCGATTGCCGTGACCAGGCGCGCTCCACCCGACATCCCGGCCAGGTATCGGCGCCGTCCTTCGATTGGGAACCTCTCCTGGGTATCTTTCCAGATCGCATTCGCGGCCGCCATCGAATCGGCCGTAGGTCCGTTGCGGGAGTTGTTGGACGCCGCCAGGATATATCCGAATTTCTCCGCCGCCGCTCGCGCCGCCTCCACAGCCACTTCACCCCGGGCGAGAGGGTCAAAAAGATAGACGATCGGCCACGTACGTGTAGCCGTGAACGTGGAGGGCAGATAGAGCGCATAACCCTGTTTGCTGTCTGCGCTGCACACAACTTGCGGAATCACCTTGCCGGCCGGAAACGAAAAAGGCGAAATCTGAGCCACTCCGTGTCCGCAGGCAAGGCCCAGGCAGGCAACGGTCAGAATCGCGCGATGCAATCTCATAAGTTGTCGGCGGGATTCCGAAGCAAGACAGTCATCGTGGGACAGCCCGCCTTGAACGCTCAATACTGCCCATACCGCCCCCGCACCGAATCCAGCAGCTTCCGCGAGTCATATCCAACCCCATCCTTGAAAACGATCTCGACATTCTCCACGTCCGAAATTTGTTTTGACGGATCGCCTTTGATCACTACGAGGTCGGCGTTTTTGCCTGGGGCGAGAGACCCGATCTGCTTGTCTTTACCCATGTACACCGCCCCGTTCAGGGTGGCAATCTTGATGGCCTCGACCGGCGAGAAGCCGGCTTCGACCAGCAATTCAATCTCACGCTGATCCCCGAATCCGGGGAGCACGTCGCCGCTCCCGGTGGGATCAGGGCCGGCGAGCAGCAGGCCACCAGCGGCGACGAAGGCTTGTTCCAGTTCCAGGTCATGCTTCCACAGCATCGCGGGATCGATTTTCGGAGGTGGTGCTGAAGCCGGCCGCGGCTGCCGCAGCAGGAAGAAATCTTCGCGCGCCTCGGGAGTCATGGCGTCGAGGACTTGCTGCCGCAACGGCGGACGCCCGCCGCCCAGGTCTCCTTCGAAAACCGGCAGGGTCGAGGTGATGGCCACATGATGGCTGACCAGCAGATTTATAAGGTCTTTTGCTTCCGACGTGCTCGGGTCCATGCGGGCAAGAGTTTCTTCGCCCGCGCTCTGACTGCAGACGTCGGGTTTCTTGCCGGTATCGAGCTGAGTATTCACGAAGAAGCCATGCTCCAGATCATCGATGCCGAGTTCTGCCGCTTCTTTGTAGGTCACGGAACAAAGATGGCCGGTGACTTTGATGCCGCGCTTGTGGGCAGCATCGATCGCGGCCTTCAACTCGGCACGGGTGATATTCATGTAGGCCTTGAACGAGGTCACGCCGCGATCGGCCCAGTACTCAACTGTCTGCCGGGCATCGTCGGGTCCGGTCAGGTGCGGCATCTGGAGGAAGTAACTCTGGCTGCCTTCAAGGTAAGGCCCAGTGACGTCCAGATGAGGGCCGGGAAGCTTGCCGGCGTCGATATCGCGCTTGAGGTTCAAATCGGAGTATGGCTCGACGCTGCCGGTGGTGCGCATGGTGGTAACGCCAGCGGCCAGATAAAGTCGCGGCGCGGAGAACGTCATCTGCGGGACCACGATGGGATCGTCAAAATGCAGCCGGCTGTCGAGATTCGGCCGCGCAATATAAAACAGATGATCGTGCATGCCGACAATGCCCGGCATTACCGTGTAACCACGAAGGTCGAGGACGGCGATGTCCTTGCCGGCCGCCACATCAGCGCCTTTCTCGATCGCCGCAATCTTGCCCGACTCGATCACAACATTCTGATCATCGACCGCAGCGGCTCCGGTGCCGTCAATGATGCGCACGTGGGTGAGGACAATCTTACCGGCGTTCACCCGGACGAGTTCCTGCACCGCCTTCGACAGTTCGGGAGTTTGGGCATAGACGGTGATAGAAGCCAGCAGCAGCACGAAAACTCGCGACAGACGGAGCGATGGCATGAACGCCCTCCACGGAACGGGAAACATTGTACGTGACCGGGCGATTTGGGGGCGCCCTCTGGGACGGTTGCAGTTTGAGCTAGAAGCGCACGAGCGTGGGCGCTCGCGCCTACACTCGGGCGGGAGCCGCGGCGCGCTTGGGCAGGATTTCTCCAATGCGGCGAATCTGGGCGCCTACGCCCTTGAGTTTTTCTTCGATATTTTCGTAGCCCCGGTCGATGTGATACACGCGGTCGATGATGGACTCGCCTTCCGCCACCAGTGCGGCCAAGACCAGCGACGCCGACGCCCGCAGATCGGAAGCGAGCACCGCGGCCGCGCTCAACGGCGCCGGCCCGCGCACCACGGCGCGGCGCCCCTCGATCTTGATGTTGGCGCCCATGCGCATCATTTCCAGGGCATGCATGAAACGGTTTTCGAAAATATTCTCGGTGATGATCGACGTGCCCGCGGCCTGGGTGGCCAGCGCCATGTACTGGGCCTGCATGTCGGTGGGAAATCCGGGATATTCCTCGGTGATGATATCGGCAGCCTTGATGGGATTGTCGCCCATCACGCGCACCGTGTCGGCGCCGGACCGCGTCTTGACGCCAACTTCGGCCAGCTTTTCGAGCAGCGAGCCCAGGTGAGTGGGATCGCAACCCGCGACATTCAAATCGCCGCCAGTCAAGGCTCCGGCAATAATGAACGTGGCGGCCTCGATGCGGTCGGGGATAATTCGATGTTTCGCGCCGTGCAGTTTGCTCACGCCTTTTACGCGGATCGTCGAAGTTCCTGCGCCTTCAATCTGTGCCCCCATTTTGTTGAGCAGTTCGGCAAGGTCGGCGACTTCGGGCTCGCGGGCGCAGTTCTGCAGGACGGTCTTGCCCTCGGCCAGGGCGGCGGCCATGAGCAGATCTTCAGTGCCGGTGACGGTGATCCTGTCGAACAGGATTTCGTTGCCGTGGAGGCGGTCGGCGCTGGCCTCAATGTAGCCGTGGTCCTGCGTGATTTTAGCGCCCAGGCGTTCGAGTCCTTTGATGTGAAGGTCGATGGGGCGGGCGCCGATGGCGCATCCGCCGGGAAGCGAGACCCGGGCGCGGCCGCAGCGCGCCACCAGCGGCCCCAGGACAAGCGACGAGGCCCGCATCTGTTTGACCAGTTCATAGGACGCTTCGGGGCTCGTCAGATTGCGGGCACAAATAGTGGTGCGATGCTGGGCGCGGCCGTATCCCAGTTCGACCTCGGCTCCCATCGCGGAAAGCAGCCGGCGGGTGGTTTCTATGTCGCGTACCTGCGGGATGTTTTCCAGAACGACCGGATCTTCCGTAAGCAGGGCAGCGGCCATGGCCGGCAGGGCGGCGTTCTTGGCGCCACTGACGCGAATTGTTCCCAGCAGCGGGTTGCCGCCGCGGATCACAAATTTGTCCATAGGCCTGTCTATTCTAACGGCGGCCGCGGAAAACCGTAGCCAGGAAATTGTTACCCAGGAGGACACGGCCCGCGGGTCCGGCGCGGGCGAGTGATTATTGTGGGGTTGGCCGGTTGTGTGGTCGCGGGCGCTACGAAAACCCTACAGGCTGCGCGCGGTGGTGATGGCGCGCCGCACATGGCCACCGGCGGATTTCAGCGCTTGCTCGGCTTCCTTGCGCTCCACTTGCGCTTGCAACATCACGAGTCCCACCGGGACGCTGTTTCCGGCCGCCCGTAAAGCCTTTCGGGCAATCTCCTCACTCACGCCCGCGGCCTGCTGCAGGATGCCTACGCCCCGCGCTGCCAGTTTCGAATTTCGGGGAGTGACGTTGACCATGAGGTTGCCGTAGACGTATCCCAGTCGAGTCATGGCGCCGCTGGAAAGCATGTTGAGCACCATTTTCTGTGCCGTACCGGCTTTCATGCGGGTCGATCCCGAGATCACTTCCGGCCCCACTTCAGTCACGATGGCGAGGTGCGCCGCCCTTTGCAGCGGCGTGTTGCGATTGCAGGTGACGGAAACCGTGTGGGCGCCTTTACTGCGCGCATATTCGACGGCGGCGAGGGTAAACGGCGTACGCCCGCTGGCCGCGATGCCCACGATCACGTCGTTCCGGCCCGGCTTTCTTTTTGCCATGTCGCGCCGGCCCAGTTCGCGGGAGTCTTCATTCGCCTCCACGGCCGAGGCCAGGGCGGCGGGGCCGCCGGCCATGATGAACTGCACGGTCCGGGGATCGACGTTGAACGTGGGCGGGCATTCCGCCGCGTCCAGCGCCGCAATCCGGCCGCTGGTGCCGGCGCCGACATAAATCAGCCTTCCGCCCCGCTGCAGAGCATTCGCGATCAAGCCGACTGCGCGCGCAATCTGGGGCAGAGCGCGTCGCACTGCGTCCACCACGCGGGCGTCCTCGGAATTGATCACGCTGACGATTTCCAGCGATGACTTCAAATCCAGGTCCGCGGAAGCGCGATTGGGCTGTTCGGTGGTGAGCCGGCTGAGATTCTCTCGCGATCGACTGGCAGCTCGCTTCAAAGCTTTTTCTCCAGGGCATCCACGATGGCATCGTGAAACGCGGGCCGCACATTTTTGATGGCCTTATTGCTGCAGTCGGGCCAGGTCCGGTTGGTCAGCAAGGTGATGGAAAGCTGGCGCTCGGGATCGATCCAAAGCGACGTGCCGGTATAGCCCAGATGCCCAAACGAACGGGCCGAGAAATATTTTCCCGATTGCGAGGGTGGGGAAGGAGTGTCCCAGCCCAATGCCCGGGAAGTGCCGGCTGGCAAGGCTTCCCGGCGAGTGAAGAGCGCCAGGGTTTCCGGGCGGACCAGAGGGCCTCCACCTGACAGAAGAATGTTGGAAAAAATCGCCAGGTCTTCGGCGGTGGCGAACAAGCCGGCGTGTCCCGCCACGCCGCCCAGCACGCTGGCATTTTCATCCTGGACTTCGCCCTGGATGACCCGCTTTCGGAATGTGCAGTCATCGGCGGTGGGCGGGATCGCAGCGCGCCAGGTGGCGGGTGGGTTGAAGGCGGTGTGCGACATGCCCAGCGGGCCGAATATTTCGCGCTGGCAGAACCTGTCGAGGCCCTCATCAGCGACGCGCTCTAGTGCCGTGGACAGAATGATGAAGCCGATATCGCTGTACACCGCCTTCGTGCCTGGATCAGCCGCCAGCGGAGTGCGGAATGCGGCCGCGAGCAGTTCATCCCTGGTGTTTGCCTTCAGAAAAAGCTTTTCGTAGGCGGGCAGTCCGGAGGAGTGCGCCAGCAACATGTGCAGGGTTACGGCGCTGCGCCGCGCATCGCTGCCGGCAAACTCAGGCACGATGCTGACCAGGGGCGCTTCCAGGTCGATGAGGCCGCGCTCATAAAGAATCATCGCCATGCTGGTGGTCGCAACCACCTTCGAGAGCGACGCCAGGTCAAAGACGGTTGCGGTAGTGACGGGAAGAGATGCGGGCTCATAAGTGAACCGGCCGAAAGCCTGCAGCGCGACCAATTCTTCCCCGCTGGTCACTGCGATAGAAGCGGCAGGAAAGGCCGCCTGGGCGATTCCTTTTTGTATGACGTCGAATGCCGAAGCAAAGATCGCGTCCTGCTGCTCGAAGGCGGGGGCAGGGAAGCGAGCGGCCGGGCTACCGGCCTTCGGCGAGGAAGAGCTTTCTGGCAAGGGAGTGTTGTGCTTGATGTTCGGGTTATAACAAAGTTCCCGTGATGGGTAAAGGTGCGGTTGAAAGAGACGAAGTTAGTGCTCAGCCAGAAACAGCTCCGGCAGCGGTCGCGGCCAGGCAACCCCACCTGCGTGCGCCTGCTTTGCGTCATACCGGCGACATTGGCGGTTGACACGGCTTTCTATCGTTCTATAATGATTCTCATCCGATAATAATGCGTCTCACCCATGCACAGTTCCGTGAGCTGGCCGCGAAGCACGGGTTGGCGGTCACGCACCAGCGCCAGGTAGTCTATGAGGCCGTCATCGCGGCCCACGGACATTATTCCCCGGAAGACGTCTACGCCGCCGTGCGGCGCCGCATTCCATCCATTTCCCTGGCCACCGTCTACAACAATCTGCGGCTTTTCATTGAATGCGGGTTGCTGCGCGAGGTCACTCCGCATGCGGCCACGTTGCGGGTGGACGGCAATCTCAAACCTCATCATCACCTGGTTTGCTCGCGCTGCAAATCGGTGCAGGACATCGAAGGAGAGTTCATTGATTTCAACCGGCTATCCCGGCATCTGCCGGATGGCTTTGACCTGACGCAGCCCCTGGTCGAGGTTTTTGGCCTCTGCCGCCGCTGCAGCGCCAAAAAATAATAGCTTTCATGCCGTACTCAATCCAAGATTCGAAGGAAGAAAATATATGGAAAACACACTCGCAACTTCATCAGGAACTGTTTCGCCCGAGGCTAAAGACAAGAGCACCGCAACCGAGTCGAAGTGCCCGGTAGCGCACGGCGTCCGAAGGTCCCACACAAATACAGACTGGTGGCCGAACCAGGTGAACCTGAAGGTCCTGCACCAGCACTCTCCGCTGTCCGATCCCATGGGCAAGCAGTTCAATTACGCGAAAGAATTCAAGAGTCTCGACCTCAATGCGGTGATCAAGGACCTGAATGCGTTGATGACGGACTCACAGGAGTGGTGGCCGGCGGACTTCGGGCACTACGGAGGACTGTTCATCCGCATGGCGTGGCATAGCGCAGGCACGTACCGCATCGGCGACGGCCGCGGCGGCGCTGGAAGCGGTCAGCAGCGCTTCGCGCCGCTCAACAGCTGGCCCGACAACGTGAACCTCGACAAGGCGCGGAGGCTGCTCTGGCCGATCAAGCAGAAGTATGGACGGAAAATCTCTTGGGCTGACCTCATGATTCTTGCCGGCAACGTCGCCCTGGAATCGATGGGCTTCAAGACGTTTGGCTTTGGCGGCGGGCGCGAGGATGTGTGGGAACCCGAAGAGGACATCTACTGGGGTCCGGAAGGCAAGTGGCTGGCGGACGAGCGCTACAGCGGCGATCGTGATCTTCAGAATCCGCTGGCTGCGGTGCAGATGGGCCTGATCTATGTGAATCCGGAAGGGCCCAATGGAAAGCCGGATGCAGTCGCTGCGGCGCGGGATATCCGAGAGACGTTCGGCCGCATGGCGATGAATGACGAGGAGACCGTTGCGCTCATTGTCGGCGGTCACACCTTCGGCAAAACCCACGGCGATGGCGATGCGGCACTGGTGGGCCCAGAGCCGGAAGCCGCCAGCATTGAGGAGCAGGGCCTCGGCTGGAA
>Ga0187822_10000236_pt1 | contig 10461 bp, 7 predicted proteins | sample NC_wetland_sal_i_18_FD_132967 | JGI IMG/M metagenome (GOLD analysis project Ga0187822, IMG submission 132967) | Wetland sediment microbial communities from Neuse River Estuary, North Carolina, USA - SourceSoil_2 | ecosystem: Environmental > Aquatic > Freshwater > Wetlands > Sediment | place...
CGTGAAACCCTGGCCTCGAATGGGCTGCTGCACCCCGCCCTGCTCCACGAATTTGCCGAGATTTTCCAAGGACGTGGGCTGGAGCCTCTGCCCGATGTTCAACAGTACGGCAAAGAACGACTATGAAACGCGAACTCTCAGCAATGTTTCTGGCTGTTTTCCTCCTGTGCGGAATTGCATCGGCCGCAGACAAAAACCACTCCGCCGTTGATCCTGCCTACCAGCAGTCGTTCGAGAAATGGAAAGGCGAACTGGTGGACGATCTCAAGCAGGAATGGCTGCCGCTGGCCGGACTGTTCTGGCTCAAGCCCGGAGAGAATAGTTTTGGCACGGATCCGAAAAATGCCATCGTCTTCCCCAAGGGCCCCGCCCATGCCGGATCATTCACGCTGCAAGGGAAGACAGTCACCGCCACGTTTTCTCCGGATGCCAACGCCATCATCGCGGGCAAGCCGGCCACCACGGCCGAACTCCAGCCCGACACCAGCGGGAATCCTACCGTCGTCGAACTGGGAAAGTTGCGGCTGCACGTGATCGTGCGCGGCCAGCGCGTCGGCATCCGGTTGAAGGACCTCGAGAGCGACGCGGTGCGCGAATACCAGGGGCCGCAGTTCTTTCCTCTGGATCTGTCGTATCGAGTGACCGCGACCTGGCTGCCCTCCGACGGCAAACAAACCGTCGATGTTCCCAACGTGCTGGGCGATGTCTCTCCCACGCCGATTGCAGGGACGGCCGTTTTCAAAATCAAAGGCCAGGAACTGAGGCTGACCGACCTGGGCGGCGACGCCGCCACCGGCCTGTTCTTCGTCTTCAGCGATCCCACCAGCAAGACGGATACTTATCCCGGCGGCCGATTCCTTAAGACTGACCCGGTGACCAACGGCACGGTGGTGCTCGATTTCAACCGTGCCTACAATCCGCCTTGCGCGGTCACGCCCTACGCCACCTGTCCCCTGGCGCCGAAGCAGAACCGATTGAGCGTCGCCATTCCCGCGGGCCAGGAATACGACCACAAACACGGCCACCACTAGAAGAGCTTTAACCACCATGGACACCAAGGTTCACGAAGGAATTCCTTAGTGGACCTTCGTGTCCCCGGCGGTTGAGCCTTTTCCCTTTACCGAGGCTCCGGCGCTAAAATAGGACTGTGATCAACTCGCTTCTGGATCGAAAGATCGACAAACGTCCTGACCAAGTTCGCCTGCAAGGCCGCATTCTTTTTCTCACCGAAGACCCGGAACTGATCAAGCGCCAGCTCGCCGGCGAAGACCTGCCCTGGGATAGCCAGAACCCGGCCAACAATCCCAAGCTGCGCGACGACATCTCGACCGATGAGATCACGCCCGCGCACTACTGCTTCTACTTCGACGAAACCCTAGGCGAGATCCCTTATCTGGGCCTGAAGTGCGGCGAGGTGCTGCCCATCGGCCGCAGCGCCGTGAAAAAAGGCGGCTTTGTTTGCGCGGTCAGCGGCAAGCGGCGGGGCAAGGGATCGAGCCGGGAACAGTCGCCCTACGCGGAAATGTGCGCCGGGATCCAGTTGGTGATCGCCGAGAACATTGAACGGATCTACAAACAGAACTGCCAGAACCTGGGCCTGCTGACCTCGACCAACTTTTCTCTGATCGAGAAGGTCCGCGGCGGAGAGGCGATTCCACTGGCCGAATTCACCGCCGGCGAAGACGAAATCACACGGCAAGTGATCGAATTCGGCGGCTTGTTTCCCTTCAACGTCGCGAGGCTGCAAAAGAAGGTTTTTCTACCTCCAATCAAGAGTGAATTGAAACTTGAAACGACAGGGAATCCTCGCCGTTACACAACGCGGCCCATGACCATCGCGGAAAAGATTTTTGCGCGCCACATGCTCGACGAAAAGGGGAATGTGGGAGTGCCATCCGTAAAACCGGGCGACACCGGCTTTGCCCGCGCCGACCTTCGTTTCAGCCACGAATACGTCACCCCCATGGCCGCCATTTTCTTTGAGCGCTACGTGGGCAAGGACGCCAAGGTCAACGATCCCTCGAGCATTCTGTTTTTTCGCGACCACCTCACCTTCCTGGACGAAGTAATCTCCGAAGAAAAGAAGAAACTCGGCCTGCTCGATCTGGCGACGCAACTCAAGCTGAAGCAGCAGGACTTCGCCGCCAAACAAGGCATCAAGCTGCACGGCGAGTTGAAGGACCGCAAAGGATCGGAAGGCATCTGCCATTCCATCGTGCTGGAAAGCTATGCGCTGCCCGGCCAGTTGAATATTGGTTCCGATTCGCACACGCCGCACGTAGGGGCGATCGGATGCGTGGCCTTTGGCATCGGCACGACCGACGTTTTCAATTCCTGGATCACGAAGGACGTGCGGGTCAAAGTGCCGGAGTCGGTGAAGATCATCATTCGCGGCAAGAAGCATCCCAATGTGACAGCCAAGGATTTCATCCTGAAAATTCTCAGTCTCGATTACGTGCGCAGCGGCAAGGCTCTGGCCAAGGTAATGGAGTACGCCGGCGAGGCCATCGAAGAACTGAGCGTGGACGAGCGCGCCACCATGACCAACATGGCGGCGGAAATCGGCGGCTTCACCGGCATCGTCGCGCCCGATCAGAAGGCAGTCGATTTCCTGGTGGAACGCCGTGGCATGGACCGCAAGAGAGCTGAATCGTTGATCGAGGGCCTGTATAGCGATCCCGGCGCCGAGTATGCGCACATCATTGAACTCGATGCCGCCGACATCACGCCCATGGTGGCGACACCGGGCGATCCCGGCAATGGCAAGTACGTCCGCGAATTGCATACGCCGGTTCCGATTGAGTTGGCCTACGGCGGCACTTGCACCGCAGGCAAAAACGAAGACATGGACATGTATGCTCGTGTGCTCGCCGATGCTTTGAAGCAAGGCAAGCGCATTGCCGGCTCGGTGAAGTTCTATATTCAGTTCGGATCGCAGGAGACGCGCGAGTACTGCATTCGCAAAGGCTATCTGGAGATCTTTAAGAAAGCAGGCGCGCACGTGATCGAGCCCAGTTGTGGCGCATGCATCAATGCCGGGCCGGGAGTGACCACGCGCCCCGAGCAGGTGGTGATCAGCGCGCAGAACCGGAATTTCCCCGGCCGCAGCGGCCCCGGCCAGATGTATCTGGCGAGCCCGCTGACGGTGGCGGCAAGCGCGGTGGCGGGATACATCGTTGAGTACGCGCCGAGCACGGAAAGAGAATTGGCGTCGGCCGGTCGCTGAAGTTCCAACCTCAACCCAATGTCATCCTGAGCGGAGTCGAAGGACCCCTATCATCACGGAGTGACGTGCGCCAAGGTTTAGGTAGCGCCGCCGTCCCGGCGGCTGTCGTGTGGGCGTCTCGCCCACACCGCAGAGACCCCGCGCCAAGCCAGCTGATGAATATCGAAAGGGCCGAGGGCGAGACGCCCTCGGGACAGCCGGCGAGACGCCGCTGCTACGAAAATCGATACTCACCCGGTATTGTGCAACCCCGCGGCGATACCGTTGATGGTCGCGCCCAGTGCGTAATCCACGCCATCCTGGTTTCCACCGGCACGTTTGCGGCGGAGCAGTTCGACCTGCACCAGGCTCATCGGGTCCACGTAAGGGTTGCGCAAGCGAATCGAGCGGGCCAGCACGGGATTCCCTTTTAATAGTTCCGCTTGGTCAGTCACGTTCAGCAGCATCCGTCGGGTGCGTTCAAACTCCTCCACCAGCATGTCCCAGACCCGTTCCCGCAGGCCGGCGTCAGGTACCAGTCCGGCGTAGAGGCGCGCAATGGTCAAGTCGGCTTTCGACATGGCCAGTTCCACGTTGCGGATCAAGTCGGAAAATAGCGGGAAGCTGCGCATCATCTCGCAGAGTAACGATTGATTAGCATCGTTCTGGAGTACAAAGCGCTCCAAAGCATGACCCACTCCAAACCATGCAGGGACCGCGTGACGGCTCTGCATCCAGCCGAACACCCAGGGGATGGCGCGGAGATCCTCCAGGCGGCGTCCCTGCCCGCGGCGCGGAGGGCGCGAGCCGATGCGCGCATGCTCCAGTTCGTTCACCGGCGTGGCCTGCTCGAAGTATTCGATCACCTCGGAATTCTCGGCGATGTTACGCCGGTAAAATGCGAAGGCGTCGTTGGACATCTGTTCCATGGCCGGCGCCCAGCGCTGATCGGCGCCAGGCGCGGGTCCCCGGGTGCGCGTGAGCGCTTCCAGGCAGGAAGCGATCATGATCTCCAGGTTCCACTCCGCCAGCACCGGGTCCGCATATTTCCAGTTGAGCACTTCGCCCTGCTCGGTAATGCGAATCTCGCCGGAAAAATCGCCCACGGGCTGGGCCAGAATCGCGGTGTGAGTGGGACCGCCGCCGCGTCCGACAGTGCCCCCCCGGCCGTGAAACAGGCGGAGCTTCACGTTACACTCGCGCGCCGCGCGATGCAGGTCGCGATGTGCTTTGTACAACTCCCAGATGCTGGTCAGCATGCCGCCGTCTTTGTTGGAATCGGAATAACCCAGCATGACTTCCTGCCAGCGTCCCCAGGAATCGAGCCGCGGCTGGTAGTCGGGTGCCCGCCAGATACGTTCCATGACCGAGGCGGAAGCGCGCAGAGCTTCAATCGATTCGAAAAGCGGCACCGGCATCAATCCCGGGTCATCGGCGGAAGCCGCGACCTGCACATCGCAGGAGGCGGCCAGCTTCGTGACCGCGAAGACGTCGTCTTCCGTCTGCGCCCCGCTGATGATGTAGCTGCGAATTGCGCAGGCAGGATACGACTTCTTCAAGCGGGCTATTTCCCGGAAGGTGTCGAGGACATCCTGGGTCGCAGCGGAGATCCCGTCAGTGTAGGCGCGAGCGCCCCGCTCGTGCTGACTGCTCCCGTGGCGCTGCCGCACGAGCGGGACGCTCGCGCCTACATTGGCTTCAATCTCAGCCAGTGCCTGAGCGTGCACCCGGGCGTGCTGGCGGATGTCGAGGGTTGAAAGATGAAACCCAAAAGTGCGCACCTGGCGCAGCAGCGGATCCATCACCAGCTCCGCCAGCCGCAGCCCTCGATTCACGGCCAGGCTCTCGCGGATCAGAGAGAGATCGTTCTCGAACTCGTTGGCTGAAGGATACGACTTGGGATCGGTGAGTCCTTCGCGGCTGTAGCGCAGGCGGACGACCATCAGATTCAGCAGCCGGCGATAGAGCTCGGAAGTAGAAATCCGGGATTGGTGAGCGTATTCGTCTCCCATCTGAGAGCCATATTCCGCCAGCCGGCCCCGGACTGCGTCGGACACTTTCACCTGGCGCAGCGAAGCGCTGAGCTGGTCGGTGGCGCGCTCCAGTTCCGCGATGTAATGGCCAATGATTGTATTTCGCGCGCGCTGCAACGCTTCGCGAGTCGAGTCCGGGGTGACGAAAGGGTTGCCGTCGCGATCGCCCCCAATCCAGGAACCAAAGAAAAGCAGGTCGGGGACCTCGCGGTCTTTCGCGTCGATCTCGTAAACCTGGCACAGGGAATCCACCAGCTCGCCGTAGAGACGGGGCAAGGCGGCGAACAGCGAAAAAGGATAATGGTCGAGCCCCATGCGGATCTCGTCCGTCACTAGCGGTTTTTCCAGGCGAACTTCATCGGTCTGCCACAGCGAAGTCACTTCCGCGAAGATCAGCGCTTCGAAGCGGCGGGCATCGGCCTCGGTGAGCGGCAGGCGGTCCAGGCGCTCCAGCTGCTTGCCAATGCGGCGGCGCTTGAGCAGCACGGTGCGGCGGGCGACTTCGGTAGGATGAGCAGTGAAAACCGGTACGACTTTTATTTTGCGCAAGACTTCCAGCGCCTGCCCCGCGTCGATTCCGGCGGCGCGCATGCGCCGGAACGTGCCGCGGAACGAGCCTTCCAGGGCAGGCTGATCGGCGTGCAGCTTGCCGGCCCGCCTCCGCCGCTTGCGATGGTTGGTTTCGGCGAGGTTGGTGAGCTCGAAATAAATTGCGAATGCCTTGGTGACGCGGTGGGCCTCGTCGACCGTAAGGCGGGCCACAATCTCCCGCGCCTGGTTGAGCAGAGGGTCTTCGAAATCCGGCGCGGCGGCAGGAGAGCGTGGCTGCTCCCGATGCTGAATGAAGATCCGCCGCAACTCCTCGACTACGCTGAGTAAAGACTCACCCACCTGCTCGACCAGCACCCGGCCGAGCAAGATTCCAAGCAAGCGCACGTCGCGACGGAGCGGGAGGTCCTTGGCGGGATTGGTGGTGGGGGCAGTCAGCTCGTCGAGCCGGCTGCGCTGGTCACCTGTATTCCAAAGTGAGGGCTCACCCATATCCAATCATAATTGAAGCGGGCCGGATTGTGTTTACAGGCGCGGGCCCAGCTGGCGCACGATGTCCCGCGGCTCCGGCCGCCGAGTGTAATCTTCATCGGCGGAGGCGTAAAGAATTGTGCCGTCGCGATCAAGGATGAAAGTAGCCGGGATGGGGAGTTCCCAACTGTGGTCGCCATTGGCGAACGGCAGATTGACGAAGGCCCGCCGATAGATGGCCTGCTGATCGTCCGGCACGCGATACGCGAGCCCAAACTGTCGCGCCACCTGGTTCCCGGCATCGCTGAGCAGAGGAAAACGCAGCTTGTGCTGGTCTGCCATGAAGAACGACTGCTGCACCGTCTGTGGCGAGATCGCCACCAGCGAGGCCCCGGCCTGTTCGATCTGGGGAAGAGCCAGGTTCATGGCTTCCAGCTGTCCCACACAGAAGGGACACCAGCGCCCGCGAAAAAAGCAGATCACGAGGCGACCGTCCCGCAGCAATTCGGCCGACGAAAGGGGCTTTCCGTTGTGGTCCTGGAGTTCGAAGGCAGGGGGTTGGGCACCGATCGATAATACATTCTCTGCCAGATGCGTTTGCTTCAGCTCGGCAATCACGCGGAGGTGGACAGCCTGAGTCTCGGGCGGGACATACCGGGCGATGAGCTCTTTGCGCTCGGCGAATATTTCCCCAAGCGAGCGAGTGTCCGTCCCGGGCGTGGATTCTTCCAGAGAGCGCCACTTCATAAATCGGACCTTGGACCTCGGACCTCGGACCCGAACTTCAAACCCCAAACACTCAACGCAGCATCGTCAGATCCTGGATCAGCCGAGGTCCGAGGTCCGACGCCCGAAGTCCGAGGTCCGACGCCGGGTTCAGGGCATCTTCATCCCAGCCATCCTGCGGGCGAAGCTGGGCTTGCCGATTTGTTTGAACATTTTTCGCATCTGGGCATACTGGCGCAACAGGTTGTTCACTTCCTGCACGCTGGTCCCGGAGCCGCGTGCGATGCGTTTGCGGCGGCTGCCATTCATGACTTCGTGGTGCAGGCGCTCATGCTGGGTCATCGAGTTGATGATCGCTTCCACGCGGCTGAGCTGTTTTTCGTCCACTTTGTCGGCATGTTTCTGTATTCCGGCGAAAGGGCCGACGCTCGGAAGCATGCCCATCAGGTTCTGGATCGACCCCATTTTCTTCAGCTGGCGCAACTGGTCGCGAAAGTCTTCGAGCGAAAAGCCGTCGCCGGTGAGGGCGCGGCTGGCCATCTCCTGGGCCTTTTTCTTGTCAACACTCTGTTCCGCTTTTTCGATCAGCGAAAGAATGTCGCCCATGCCCAGAATGCGAGAGACGATGCGGTCGGGATGGAAGGGCTCAAGCGCATCGTACTTCTCGCCTGTGCCGATGAACTTGATGGGCTGGCCGGTGACCTGGCGTATCGAAAGTGCCGCGCCGCCGCGAGCGTCCCCGTCCATTTTGGTGAGGACGACGCCGGTCAACGAAAGCTTCTTGTGGAACTCGTCAGCGGAGTTGACCGCGTCCTGTCCGGTCATGGCGTCGGCGACAAACAGGATTTCCTGCGGATTGAGCATCCGCTTGAGCAACTGCATCTCGTCCATCAGTTGATCGTCAATGTGCAGGCGTCCGGCCGTGTCCACGATCAGAACATCCGAACCGGTGTTGATGGCCTCGCGGCGCGCCTCCTTGGCCAGGCGTTCGACGGTCGCGGTGTTGGCCTCGCCGACTGCGCCTTCGTAAATGTTGGCCTTGATCGCCTGGGCAACGACTTTGAGCTGCTCGCGGGCCGCGGGACGATACACGTCAACCGAAACCAGCAGCGGACGATGTCCGCCTTGCTTCAACCAGTTCGCCAGCTTGCCGGAGGTCGTAGTCTTGCCGGAGCCCTGCAGGCCAGCCATGAGAATGACGGTCGGAGGCTGCGAGGCAAACTTTACCTTGGCGGTGTCGCGGCCCAAAATCTCTATCAATTCATCGCGCAGAATCTTGATGACCTGCTCGGCCGGCGAGAGCGCGGTTGCCACCTGTTGACCGACGGCCTTCTCCTGGATGTGGTCTATAAGCTGCTTGACGACCTTGAAATTGACATCAGCCTCGAGCAGAGCCAGCCGGATGGCGCGCAGCGCCTCCTGCATGTTCTCTTCGTTGAGGGTGGCCTCGCCCCGCAAGGTCTTAAAGGCGCGCTGAAGCTTCTCTGAAAGATTCTCAAACATGGCTGATGCTTATTCTATCAGTGGGACCGCAGGTGTCCCGTCCTCGTCCTCACGTTGGAATGGCGCCGAAGGACACCCCCACGACTGGATAGCTTGTCATCCTGAGCGGAGTGCGGCGGTTCGCTTGCGAACCGGCGCAGGAGTCGAAGGACTCCCAGCGCCACGATGAACGGTGAGTCCTTGGGTGTCGGAAGCTGGGACCTGCGCCAAAACTCGCCGGCATTCAAATAGCAGGGATCTTTCGACTCCGCGATGGCTTCGCCAAGGCGAAGCCATCGCTCCGCTCAAGATGACAATTTGTTTAATTGGTTGTCCGACTGAACACTTCTTTTGCCGCAATCACAGTGTTGCAGTGAATCGTTACGGTGTCTTCCACTCTTCGCGCGTAGCCGCCCGCGTACGTGACCATTACCGGAATATTCCGCGCCCGGGCCACACGAAATACCAGCTCATCACGCCGCTTCAATCCTTCCAGCGTGAGTGCCAATCCTCCCAACTGGTCTTCGCGATACGGGTCAGCGCCTGCGATGTAGCAGATCAACTCCGGCTCGAACTGGCGCAGGCCCGAACTGAGCGCGTTGTCCAGCCACGCCAGGTAGTCGTCGTCACCCATGCCATCGGGCAGGTCGACATCAATCGAAGAATGCGGTTTCCACGCCGGGTAGTTGTTGTGCTGATGCAGAGAGATGGTGAATACGTCGCCGGCGTGCGCTTGCCGGATCTTTCCCGCCGGGACCGGGGCCGGTGCCCCCGAAGTTGAAGGCAGGGGTTCGCCGGGAGTACGTGTGCCGGCAAAGATGGCAGCCGTGCCGTTGCCGTGGTGAACATCGCAGTCGACCGTCATGGCGGTGCGAATCTTGTCATCCCGCTGCATGCGGCGGATCGCCACCGCCACGTCGTGGATCATGCAAAAGCCCTCGCCATGATCGGGGAAAGCGTGGTGAAAGCCGCCGCCAATGTTGAAGGCCACGCGCTCGGTGAGCGCGTGCTGCGCCGCCAGGATCGAACCGCCGGCGGCGAGCCAGAAAGCATGCACCAGTTCCGGCGAGTAGGGAATCTCCATCTCCTGCTCTTCACGCGGGGAGAGAGTTCCGGTTTTCAGCTTCTGCACATACTGCGGGGTATGCACCAGCAGAATATCCTGGTCCGATGCCAACTGCGGGGATATGAAGTCTGCGGGTTCAGCGACTCCAGCTTCGATCAGTCGATCATGCACCCGGCGGTATTTCTCAGCCGGAAAGACGTGGGCTCCGATGGGCAGGAAATAGTCATCGCTGTAGATGAGTTTGAAGGGGAGCATGAAACCCAGTTCTCGGTTGTCAGTTATGAGTTCTCAGCGCTTTTTGACCGGCGGTACAAGATGCCGCCGCACCGGCACGATCGCGCCCTTCGAGGGATCAGCGGCGGCCGTTGCACGCGACAACACTTCCTCCTGGATGTACTTCACGAAGTCGTGAATCTGGACCTGCATTTCTTCCATGCGCTCGCGCATCTGAAGAATAATGGCGATGCCGCTGATGTTCACGCCCAGGTCGCGGGCGAGGGACAGGATGAACTCCAGACGCTGCAAGTCTTCGTCGGTGTACAGCCGTGTATTGCCCTCGGTGCGGGACGGCTTGAGCAGTCCCTCGCGTTCATAAAGACGCAAAGTCTGGGGATGGATGCCGTACATCTCGGCTACTGACGAGATCATGTAGGCGCCCTTGGATTTACGCTTGGTCATTCCTACTACTTTACCCCAAAGACAAAGGCCACGGATCAGCACCGGCCCTCACGGATAAATCCGTGAAATCCCAGTCAATCCGTGGCAAGGAATTTTTAGGCGGCGGGCTCTGGTTTCTCGGCGGCGGTGCCCCAACCCGCCGGCTTGAGGGTCACGTTCAGCAGATAGGCCACGCCTCCGGCGGCGATAAGGAGGAGTCCGAAGGCCAGGGCGCTCATGCCCAGCACGCGCGCGCTTTCGCCCCGGACCAC
>Ga0187822_10000237_pt1 | contig 10452 bp, 12 predicted proteins | sample NC_wetland_sal_i_18_FD_132967 | JGI IMG/M metagenome (GOLD analysis project Ga0187822, IMG submission 132967) | Wetland sediment microbial communities from Neuse River Estuary, North Carolina, USA - SourceSoil_2 | ecosystem: Environmental > Aquatic > Freshwater > Wetlands > Sediment | place...
ACCGGCCGTGCCGGAAGCATCCTCAGCTACCGCTCCGTTGCCGACCGCGGCCTCTTCAATTTCATGCTGGCCAAGGACTACGCCGAGAACGGTGATGCCCCGAATTGCATCGTTTATCTGCGCCGCGCCGCCGACGAGGGATATAAGGAGGTCGGCAAGGCCCGCACCGATCCGGCCTTCGCCAAAGTGATCGACGACCCCAACCTCAAGGCCCTTCTCGACGAGATCGCTCCTCTGCCTGCGCCGCCTTCGCCGGCCCCACGTTCCTGAATGAAGGCTATCGTCATCCCCAAGCACGGCGGTCCGGAAGTCTTGCAGCCCGCTGAAATCCCGGATTTCAAGCCAGGGCCGAACGATGTTGTGGTGCGCGTTCGCGCTTGCGCGCTGAACCATCTCGATCTCTGGGTTCGTCGTGGCCTCAACGGCGTCACATTTCCGCTGCCGCTCGTGCCGGGCAGCGATATTGCCGGCGAAGTCGCCACCGTGGGTACGCTAGTCCAGCGGGTTCGCCCCGGCGAAAAAGTCGTCCTTGCTCCGGGCGTTTCGTGCGGCCAATGCGCCGCATGCTCAGCGGGAAGAGACAACGAATGCCGCAAATACACGCTCTTCGGATACGGCCGCAATGGAGGCTATGCCGAATACGTGGTCGCTCCCGAAGTGAACGTCTTGCCCATGCCGCCGGGCCTCTCCTTTGAAGAGGCTGCGGCTGTGCCCCTCGTCTTTCTCACCGCTTGGCATATGCTCGTCACGCGAGCACGGCTGCTTCCCAGTGAAGAAGTCTTAATTCTTGGGGCAGGCAGCGGCGTCGGCAGCGCCGCCATCCAGATTGCGAAGCTGATGGGCGCTCGCGTAATCGCCACCGCCGGCAGCCGCGCGAAACTGGATAAGGCGCGCGAACTCGGCGCCGATGAGGTGATCGATCACGCGCAGCAAAAGATTTCGGAAGAAGTAAGGCGGCTGACGAACAAGCGAGGCGTGGACGTCGTCTTCGAGCACGTCGGCACTGCCACTTGGGAGCAGAGTATTCTGAGCCTCGCGACCGGCGGCCGCCTGGTCACCTGCGGCGCCACTACCGGCTTTGCCGCGCAACTCGATTTGCGTTATCTCTTCGCGCGGCAATTATCGCTGCTTGGTTCTTATATGGGCAGCCGCGCCGAGCTGTACGCAGTTTTGAAGCTCGTCGGCGAAAAGCGACTCCGCCCGGTCATCGATCGCATCTTTCCTTTGGCCGAAGCGGTTCAGGCGCATCGCCGCCTCGAACAGCGCGAGCAGTTCGGCAAAGTAGTCCTCACGGTCTGACGGGGAACAGCGCATTTTGCGATCCTGCGACCGCATGAGAAAATATAAATGAGGCTGATGCAATGAGCGTCGATGGCGGACGACAAGTGACTCTGGATAGGCCCGAAGACCTGACCAAGATTGTGAACAACGGGGGCATTATCCTGAGCCAGCTCGATAAGGCTGTGAACTGGGCGCGCAAAAGCTCGCTCTGGCCGCTCGCGTTCGGCCTGGCTTGCTGCGCCATTGAGATGATGTCCATGGCCGCGGATCGGTATGACATCGCTCGTTTCGGCGCCGAAGTTTTCCGTCCCTCGCCGCGGCAGGCGGATTTGATGATCATTGCCGGCCGCGTCTCCCAAAAAATGGCTCCGGTTATCCGCCGGCTCTACGACCAGATGCCTGAGCCCAAATGGGTGATCTCCATGGGTGTCTGCGCCACCTCCGGCGGCGTCTTCAACAATTACGCGGTGGTGCAGGGCGTCAACCAGATCATACCCGTCGACGTCTACGTTCCGGGCTGTCCACCGCGTCCCGAAATGCTCCTCTACGGTATCCTGCAGTTGCAACGGAAAATCGAAAACGAGCGCGGCAGTTTGAAAAAAGCGCTGAATCTCGCCTGATTTCCAGCATCGATTCGGGATTGCCTCAGAAATTTCGGCTGGCGATTGCCTCGCGGAGCGGCATGTGCATCACTTCAGCGATAGCAGTTCCGCACTGTAAAGTCGTACCAGGCTCGAGATATTCGCGGCGCAGGTAAGCCATTCCCACAGCTTTGCCCGCCAAAGGCGAAAATGTCGCGCTGGTTACGCGCCCGGCTTCCGTTCCGTCTGAGGCAAAGATCGCTGTCCCCGGTTTGGGCGCTTCGGCAGTATTGAACAGCAATCCTGTGAGTCGCCGGTTGACGTGGCCCCGCGAGCGCACTCGCTCCACGATTTCCTGGCCCGTGTAGCACCCCTTGGTGAAGCTGATGTGCGTCGATTCCACTCCCGCTTCCTGCGGAATGTGGTGTTCATCAAAATCGGCGCCGAACCAAGGAACGCCCGCTTCGAGCCTCAGCATGTCGAGCGCGCGATAACCAATCGGTGAGCCGCCCTGCTCGCGCACAGCCGTGCTGAGTGCGTCCCATGCCGCGGGCAGGGACGCGCGCGGCAACAAGAACTCCACGCCGGGTAAGCCGAAAAGGGAGTGCTGCAAGATACGGCAGGGAATCGCCGCGCCCGGAACTTCGCCCGAGGCTTTGATGTTAGCCGTGGTATGCCCGCCGGCGGGAAGCTGTGCGAATTCGATTTGCGTCAAGCCCCGTAGAAGTTCCGGCGTTCTCGGGCCTTCGAGCGCCAGCGTGCCTGTCTGCGCGGTTTCGTCGGTAAGTGTGGCATCATCCATGATGATGAATTTGTCCAGAATCTCGAACGTCCTCTGTCGCAGAAAGGCGTGGCTGAGCACAAGCAGACGATCTTCTAGCACCAGCGTGACGAGTTCAGCCAGCATGTGGCCCTGAGCATTGAGCAGCAGTCCTGGCGCGCTCTGGCCCGTCGCCAGATCGCGAATATTTCCCGAAGTGACGGCGTTCAGATATCGGACGCGATCAGGGCCGGTGAGCGAAAAGACCGCCCGAAAATTTGTATCGACCAGAGCCACGGTCGTCCGCGCCGTGTCGTATTCGGTCAGCGGATCGCGAAATTGCGCCGGCAGGCGCACGCCAAAATACTCGGCAAATTCCGCACCGGCCGCGCGGTGTAGTTCGGCCAGCGGAGTTTCCAGATCGGCGGCTTTTTCGGCGTTTTGTTCGCTCACAAAGCCAGTCTAGCAGAAACATCGTTTCGAGCAGTTCGCAAACGGGCAATGCTATATTTGCTAGCGACTGAGTATTCGCATGACTGACGCTACGTCAAAAACGATCATTCACGAAATCCTGCCTGTCGGCATGCTGCGATGCAATTGCTCCATCATTGGCGATCCTGAAACGCGCGAAGCCTTGGTGGTTGACCCGGGCGACGAGGCCGCCCGCATTTTGGAAGTGTTGGCGAAGCACGCTCTGACTGTGAAAGCCATTGTGAGCACGCACGCGCATATCGACCATGTGGGCGGCCTGCGCAAGATGCAGCAGGCTACGGGCGCGCCGGTGCTCATGCACGGCGACGATATGGAACTTTATCGTCACCTGGACGTGCAGGCGGCCTGGATCGGCATGCGCACGCCCGATCCCGTCAGCATCGATAAATTCTTGTGCGAAGGCGACACGCTGCGCTGGGGCCGCTTCGAAGCGAACGTCCTGCACACTCCTGGGCACACGCCCGGGAGCATCTCTCTCTATTTAGCCCCTCAGCAGGAAACCCAAGCCGGCGGGGCCTCTGCGAAGCTGCTCGCCGGAGACACGCTTTTTGCCGGGAGCATCGGCCGAACCGATCTGCCCGGCGGCTCGCTCGAGCAAATTCTGCGCTCGATTCATCAGAAATTGCTGATTCTTCCGGATGAGACCATTGTCTATCCCGGCCACGGCGCCAAAACCACAATTGGCCAGGAACGCGTCAGTAACCCCTTTCTTGAGCTTCCCCGTTCTTCTCGCGGATAAGTGCATCACGATAAAAAGGCGGTTAAGGGCACTCCGAAACCCCGCGCGGTTGCGCCAGGATATTGCCGATTTGGAAATCGCCTTGGCGGTCCTTCTTTACTCAGCATTTACTAGAGCGGCATAATTTCCGGTGAAATACGAGCCGCTTTGGGAACGGTTCGAGGCAATCGCACCCGAGGGCGCGCCGTGCGCGGTGTGCTTTCTACGGGCTGGCTTCCTGACCGTGAGTGATCGTCCGGAGCTCTATTTCTTTCGCGTCACCCGTGCCGCCGGTGCATCAGGAAGCACTCCCGAAGAGGTAGTCGTCGGCATCTCTGGCGATTCACTGAAAAGGTTTCAGAAACCGCGGCGCAGCCTGAGCCGGGAAGAGAAGATCGATTTGACGGGCTTGCTGCTGAAAAAGAATATCGAGGCCGGGAAGGCTCTGGATTCCAATAATCTGTTTATCCGGGATCATGAGTTGGCCATTTTGGCCGGCGAACTGGGAATCCCGGGATGAGGCTCGCATGAGACGCTCTGACTTGGTACAAAATGATGGCCGGAATTCGCCGCACCGCACCACCCAGATCGTCTTTGGTGAACGGCAGCATCTGCTGCGCGTGCTCGATTCGCTCGAGGGATCGCAGCTTCCCCCCGCGCGCCGCAATCACGAACGCCGCGTACTCGAGGAATTGATTCACGCCCGCACCAAAGAGCTCAACGAAGTGAACGCCTCGTGGGACGAAAAAGTCGGTATGGTTCTGAGTGCCGAGGCCAGTCCCGATCAACTGGAAAAATTGGTCAAGCAGGCGCCTAAGACCGATTTCTATCTGCTGCGCCTGATCAGCGAACATCCCAGGGTTTCCGCCAAGACGCTTGGGCGCCTCGCGCGTCATCCCTACGGCGCTATTCGCGAAAATGTCGCGCGGCATCCGAATGCCGATGCGGCCACGCTGGCGTGGCTTTCTCGCGATCGCAGCCAGCCGCTCTGGTATCTGGTGGCTTTCAACCCCAATACGCCTTCCACGCTCCGGCGCAAGCTGCAGGAGCGGCTGCGCAAGCTCGGCGAAACCTCGGCAACAAAGTAGGTCCGAAGCCAGAGGTTTTAGGCATCCCCTTTCGGCCACCGCCGGAGTCACATCCCTGCCATCAATCTCAGGAAAACGGTTTTCGTGGAACTCTCACGCTCGCGCGAAGAGACAAATTGGCTCTTTACGGGCTATACTTTTGGCCTATATTGGCCCAACCGGGAGAGCCAATGTTACCGCTACAACTTCAAGGCGAAAGCCACATTCCCCTATACGTGCAGCTTTGCGACCAGCTCCGCGCGCTGGTACACACCGGCGAATTGCGCGCTGGCGACCGCATTCCAGCCAGCCGCGAACTGGCGCAGCATCTGGGCGTGCATCGCACAACTGTGGCAAACGCCTATGCGGAACTTGAATCCGAAGGCCTGATCGAGGGGCACGTCGGGCGGGGTACATTTATCCGCGCAAATTGGCGGCCGCTGCAAATTGCGCCTCCGCCGCCCTCGCTCGTTCCGGGCGGAGCAATTCGGTGGGAATCGCTCTTCGCCGACGAGCGCGGAGATGACGCGCTGGATCGCCTGCTCCGCACAACGCCCGCGAGCGGCATTTCCTTTGTAGTCGCTCACCCGCCGGAGGAGTCTTTCCCGTTGGCGGAAATGCGCAATTGCTGCAATGCAGTTCTGCGACGGGAAGGCGCGCGAATTCTGCAATACGGCGCAACCGATGGTTATCCGCCGCTGCGCAAAGCTGTCTTGGACTTAATGCGCAGCGATGGCGTCCAGGCACGTGAAGAAAATCTTCTGATCACTGATGGTTGTCAGCAGGCGCTGGATCTCATCTGCAAGGTTTTCTTGCGGCCCGGCGACACCGTCGTCCTGGAGAATCCAACCTATCCCGGCACGATCGCCGTTCTGGCCGCGGCGCGGGCGCGCTGCCTGGGCGTGCCGGTGCGCACGGATAACGGCTCTGGCACGACACCTGGATTAGATCTAGCAGCTCTCGAGCAGACACTTGCCGCCAATCGCGTCAAGCTGATGATCTTGATGCCCGATTTCCATAATCCCACGGGACTATCCATGACCCTCGAGGCGCGGCGCAGGCTGCTCGAGATTGCCTCCAAGCATCAGGTGCCCATCGTCGAGGACCATATCTACGCGCGGCTCCTGGCTCGCGGAGAACGCCTGCCTTCGCTAAAGCAACTGGACCGCACGAATATTGTTGTGCACACCGACAGCTTTTCGAAGGTGGCTTTCCCAGGGCTGCGCGTTGGCTGGATCGCGGCGCCCGTTAACGTGATCGATCGGCTGCGCGTAGTGAAGCAAACCACCGATCTGCATACCGACCAGCTTTCGCAGGCGGTGATGGCCGAGTTCACGCGCCGCGGCCTGCTGCAGCGGCAAGTGGAGCGCGTACGCAAGCTCTGCGCCTCGCGGCTGGCTGCCGTGGAAGAGGCCTTGGTGCGGCATATGCCTTCCGATACACGCTGGACGCATCCGAACGGGGGCATGAGCATCTGGCTGGAGCTACCGGCTGGATTCGACGCCAATGAACTTCTCGTCCGGGCCCGTGAACGCGGTGTCGTCTTCGCGCCGGGGCGCTACTTTTACGTGCAGAGTCCGCAGCCGAATACATTGCGGCTTGGTTTTTCAGGATTGCAGGAGCGGCAGATCGCCCGAGGCATCGCTATCTTGGGCGACATCTTGCGGGCTGAGCTCACGAAGCGACATCGGGGCGCAAGGCGTTTCGAGCCGGCCCGCGTGGCGCTCGTATGATGCCATTCTTCGCGCTGTCTCGAGGTTTGCCATTCTTCGCATAGCGAAGAAGCTCTTATGAATTCTCAGAATAACGACGAATCTCTCATGATCTGTACCGCGCCAAAGAGCAAAAGTGTCATTCTGAAGGTAGCGAAGAATCTCTCTGGGTCCGTCGCTTCGGAAGAACGGTTGGGCTCACTTCCATGACCCAACCTGATCCCGCGAATCCCTGCTTCGGATGTGGCGGTGCCAACGCCCATGGAATGAAGTTGGCTTTCGAGTTCGATGAAACCAGCCAGCGCGTCATCGGGCGTTTCCGGCTCGGGCCGGAATACCAGGGCGCTACTGGCTTCATCCACGGCGGGATCATCGCCACTGTGCTGGACGAAGTCATGAGCAAGGTCAGCCGGTTTAATAACGTGCATGCCGTCACGGCCGAACTGACGGTCGAATACCTTCGGCCTGTGCGGGTAAATGAAGAACTGCAGAGCGAGGGCTTTGCCACTCGGCACGACGGCCGGGATCTATATCGTGAAGGCGAGATCCGGAACGCAAAAGGCGTTATTCTGGCCCGCGCACGCGGACATTTCGTAATTATCGACCCGGAACGATACAATAAGAAGAATCAAGCGAGCGCAGAAACGAGTGAAGTAAGTCCCAGCGCGGATAGGCGCGCAAGGAGTTAACAAATGGATTCGAGCAACGGAAACGTAAGTAACCAGTGGCGAGTGAAAGTTGGTCTCGCCGAGATGCTCAAAGGCGGCGTGATTATGGATGTGACCACGGCCGAGCAGGCGCGCATCGCCGAACAGGCCGGCGCCTGCGCCGTCATGGCGCTCGAGCGCGTGCCCGCCGATATCCGCAAGGAAGGCGGCGTGGCCCGCATGGCCTCTCCGCGAATTATTCGCGAGATCATGGATACGGTCAGCATTCCGGTTATGGCCAAGGCGCGCATCGGCCATTTCGCCGAGGCGCAGGTCTTGCAGGCGCTGGAAGTGGATTTCATCGACGAGAGCGAAGTCCTTACGCCGGCTGACGAGGAAAACCATATCTGGAAGCACGATTTCAAGGTTCCGTTCGTCTGCGGAGCGCGCAATTTGGGTGAAGCCCTGCGGCGCATCGCCGAGGGCGCGGCTATGATCCGCACCAAGGGCGAAGCGGGTTCGGGAAATATCGTGGAAGCGGTGCGCCATATGCGCACCATTGTTAGCGAAATGCGCCGGCTCACGACGCTTCGTGGCGATGAGTTGGTGCACGCGGCCAAGGATTTGGCCGCACCCCTCGAACTCGTGCGCGAAGTGGCGCAAAAAGGCAAGCTGCCGGTTCCGAATTTTTCCGCCGGCGGCATCGCCACGCCGGCCGATGCCGCGCTGGTACGTCAGCTTGGCGCCGAGGCGGTCTTCGTGGGATCAGGAATCTTTAAGTCCAACGATCCCGAAAAACGCGCTAAGGCCATCGTCAAAGCGGCCACGCATTTTGAGGACGCCAAGGCAGTGCTCGAAGCTTCCGAAGAACTCGGCGAGGCCATGCGCGGTCTCGACGTGCGCCAACTTGATCCTAAGGAACTGCTGCAAACCCGCGGCTGGTAGGTTTGCACCCAAAGTTAGCCGTGTCATTCTGAGCGGGTTTGCGCCGTATGCCCGAAGAATCTTTCATTTTGTTGGTTTGGGCTCATCAGCAGTCAGCGGTGAACTTTCAGGCGCTAACTGCATTGCCATGAAAATCGGCATCCTCGCTGTTCAAGGCGATTACGAAGCGCACGCGCGCATGCTCGAGCGGCTCGGCGCTGATTACGTGTTAGTGCGCACACCCGAAGACGCTGAGCAACTGGACGCCATAATTTTGCCGGGCGGGGAAAGCACCACTATGCTGAAATTTCTGAAGGAAGAAGGTCTCGAAGCCGCCCTGCGTGCGCTCGATGATCGAGGGGCTGCTTTTTTTGGCACCTGCGCCGGCGCGATTCTGCTGGCGCGCGAAGTGCGCGCTCCTGCCCAGGAATCCCTGGCATTCGCCGACCTGACGATCACCCGAAACGCTTACGGCCGCCAGTTGGCGAGCGAAATCCGCACCGCGCCATCGAAACTAAAAGCCGAGCCGCTGGAAATGGTGTTCATCCGCGCCCCGTGGATTGACGAGATTGGACAGGACGTCGAGGTGCTGGCGCGCGAAGGTGGCCGGCCCGTGCTCGTCCGGGACGGCCGCATCCTGATTGCCACCTTCCACCCCGAGCTAACCGACGACACGACGGTGCACGAATATTTCTTGAAACTTGCCGCGGAGCAGTCCTCCCGCGCTGGTTCCGAATCAGGTCACAGCGCCTCCAATTCCAGCGCATCGAAATCCATCACCTCGGAACCCGCATCTGCCCGATCCAGCCCGATGTCCCGCCGATAGGAGCTTTGTGCCGCGCGAAACCACCAGCAGCCGGGGTCCCCAGCGCGCGCCGCTTTTGCGTGCGCCGGGGTGGAGCGTTTCCCGGGAAGATTATCTCAAGTCCATCTGGGAGCTCGAACAGGACGATCAGGCGCCCATCAGTGCGCGCCTGGCAGAAGAACTCGGCGTCACTCCTCCGGCGGTAACCGCCGCGCTCAAGCGCATGACTCGCGATGGCCTGCTGCGCATCGAACGCGACGGCCACATTCGCCTCACGCGCAAGGGTCGAGCCGAAGCCGAACGCTTGGCCCTGCGCCACCAGCTTGCCGAAAAGCTTCTCACCGACGTGATCGGCCTCCATTGGACGCTCGCACATGCCGCCGCCGAACGCCTCGAGCACGGCCTTTCTCCTGAAGTGGAAGATTTGCTGATTCGCCGTTTCGGCGCAGACAGCGCCTGCCCTCATGGCGTGCCGCTGCGCGGCGGGCTCGCACGGCTGAAGCGCACGCAGAATGCGATTGCGCTCGCGGATGTGCCCGTTGGGCGATCCGTGGAAATTCTGGCCGTCTACGAAAAGGACCCCAAATTCCTGGAGTTTCTCGATGCGCGAAAATTGCGTCCCGGCGTGCGCATCCGGGTCGTGCACCGCGAATACGACGAGACGACAACAGTCACCGTCGCTGGTCACAAAGCTTACCTCGGCAAACCCGCCACAACCCGCATCTGGGGCCGTATCCTCGGCTCCTAGGAAATTTTCGCAATCGTGCTTCCCGCTCTCGCTCTCCCATTACTTAGAGGCGTCTTGAAATCGGGGCGCGGCAGGCGTAACGTTTGTGCCCCCAGTCTTTCGCTTGCGGGTGCTCGGAGGTGCCATGAGCGTGGAAATCCAGCTTCGTGTAAACGGCAAAGAACATCAGAGCGCGGTCGAGCCACGCCTGCTGTTGGTTCATTATCTGCGTGATGTGCTCGGGCTCACGGGCACGCACATCGGCTGCGAAACTTCCATTTGTGGCGCATGCACGATCCTGCTCGATGGAAAAGCGGTCAAATCGTGCACGCTGCTGGCCGTGCAGGCTTCTGGCGCGGAGATCACGACTATCGAAGGTCTCGCCGGCAATTCGCATAAGGCCGCTGGTAATGGCATCGGCAATGGTACTGGCGCGGGCAATGGCGCTTTGCATGCCGTGCAGGAAGGCTTCTGGGAAAAACATGGACTGCAATGCGGTTTTTGCACTCCTGGAATGATTCTGGCGGCAGTCGATCTACTGCAAAGAAATAAGAACCCCAATGAGGGCGAGATTCGCGGCGCGCTTTCCGGCAATCTCTGCCGCTGCACCGGCTACCAACATATTATCGAAGCTGTGCAGTACGCGGCCAAGAAGATGAGCGCGCGCAAGCGCTGAAGCGCTGAAGCGCTCGCGAATCGGGAGAACTCCATGACCACGCGATTTATTGGCAAGCCTCT
>Ga0187822_10000239_pt1 | contig 10409 bp, 8 predicted proteins | sample NC_wetland_sal_i_18_FD_132967 | JGI IMG/M metagenome (GOLD analysis project Ga0187822, IMG submission 132967) | Wetland sediment microbial communities from Neuse River Estuary, North Carolina, USA - SourceSoil_2 | ecosystem: Environmental > Aquatic > Freshwater > Wetlands > Sediment | place...
TAAAATCCCGGCTCCCAATCCACATAGACAGACGAGAGCCACGCGCACCAACATGCCGCCTCCACCACTGGACAGCAGCGCGACGTTAACAAGATTTCTTAATCGTTTCTTTACCATAGTTGCCTGATGGTTAATGCGGTGCACCACAAGATCGGCGCCGGGGCGCGCTCATTCCGGGCGCGCTCTTTCTTGCTCTGACTTTTCCACTAATTGAGAATTGTCTAGGCACCCTGAGGCTCTGGCCAATACGCGCTTAGCAAAATCTCCATCCCCTTCCTCAAGCGCTTTGAGCGCGAAAGCCATCAAGCGAGTGGCGTACAAGCGCAGTTGTTTGGCGTTCAAGTTTTGCTACGCTTTTGGGGCCAGATTGTCGCCCGAGACAACGAACAACGGTCAGAAACATATGCGATGCCGATTAAAATACTGCCTGCCGTAAGGAACAGAATTTTCGGAAGTATTTTCTGAATATTCGAGCATTCGCTTAATGCGTTACAATGATCGAGCGCATATCTCCGATTGGCACAAAGCGGACATGTCAGTCGTGAGGCAATTCGCCGCCTGATCGAGATTGCACTTATTATGACAAAGTCCAGATGGACCCTGGCAAAGGCAAGCGATGGTTTTGCACTCCTGAGGAAGCGGAAGCTGCAGGTTGGCGCCGAGCATTCAGGTAACGTTGTTGGTAGTTGATGACCTTTTTCAGGCATTGGTCCGGCTCGCGAATTTGCGAGGGACGCTCGCTAAAAAAGCTGCAAGACAATTTATGTTAAATGCCGAATTCCCTGATCATCGGCGTTAAATGAACATCAAGACAGATCGATCAAGTCTGTTTCTATGCAAGCATGCCATCGCAGATCGGGGTTCTGGAGGACTGTGGGCCTTATTGGCGCGGTCGTATTTGCCGCAAGCGCAATTGGCCAAGTCTCTGGGATCACATTGGCAGATCGAGGGAGCTTACGCGGGAAGTACCATTGGCCCGCGAAGATTCCATATCCTAAGGAAAATCCATATTCGGAGGCGAAGTTCAACCTCGGCCGCATGTTGTTCTTTGATCCAATCCTGTCCGGACCGCAAACCCGGTCCTGCGCCAGTTGTCACAATCCAGGGCTGGCCTGGGCGGATGGGCAGCCGCGGGCAATTAGCCTAACACAGGATCCGCTAGCGCTGCGCTGTCCGACATTATTCGGTGTGGCATGGATTCCAAAGCTTGGCTGGACCGGCCACTTTCCCGATCTGGAGAGCGTAGCGATGACGCCCATCACCGCCCCAAAAACAATGAATCTGCCGGAGACTTTGTTGATCGAACGTCTTTCCGCGATTCCGGGCTACGTCCGTGCATTCAAGGATGCATTCCATCAAGCTCAGATTGACCGGCGCGAGATCGAACAGGCGCTCGCAACATTCGAACGTTCGATTGTACCAACCCGAGCGCCATTCGACCGGTGGATCAGCGGTGACAGGGCCGCGATAAGCAAATCGGCAGAGCGCGGCTTCGATCTGTTCAACGGCAAGGCGAATTGCGCAGCGTGCCACAACGGTTGGGCCTTTACTGATTCCTCATTCCACGACATCGGAAGCGCGCAAAATGACGACCTCGGGCGCGGCGAACTATTTCCCAATTCCGTAACACTGCGTTATGCGTTCAAGACGCCGACCCTACGCGACGTCGCACGACGGGGGCCCTATATGCATGACGGATCGGTGCCGACTTTGGCGGCGGTGATAGACCTATACGATCGTGGTGGCATCGAGCGGCCAAGCCGAGCACCCGAAATCTATCCACTCGGCCTGACTAATGCTGAGAAGGCCGACCTCATTGCATTTCTGGAAACTCTCACTGGCGGGCCTGCCTCCGTTCAGTATCCCGCTCTGCCACCCTGATGCTCGTCGGCACGCGCAAGGACTGAAAACGGCAACCCCGATTGCCATTTGGTGGCTTGGGCGACCCCGATCATCTTCCTTTAGTAGCGCAGCACTTCCTGCCGGTCACTCAACCAAGCCTGCTCATCCGCTAGAGTCAGTACGTCCAGATCTTGTGGCGTCGCGGTCGCATCGTCCACCCATTCGCGCAGTAACGGACCGCCATTGATGACATCGATGGCGAGCTTGTCTCGCTCGTATTCATAAGCGAACTCGCGCCATAGCTGGTAGTCGGGATACAAACGGCGAATAGCCTTGAACGCGAGCGCCTGGATACGCCATGGCTTGAACGCCTGGTGATCGTAGCCGGGTCCTTCGGTGTGGATCTGAACGCCGTTGCACAACTTGCCGACATGTTTGTGGAACGTGGGCTCAAACCAGCAATCGCGCAGCCGGCAACCGCGCAGCCAATGTGGTGCGAGAGAAGCCATTTCTTTCATGACGGCTCGCGCATCGATATCGGGAGCGCCAAAAAGTTCGAGCGGTCGCGTGCTCCCGCGGCCTTCCGACAGCGTCGTGCCCTCGACCATCACCGTGCCCGCATAGGCGCGAGCCATCCACAAATTTGAAGCGTTTGGACTGGGGTTAACCCACGTCCGCTTGCCAAGCGGCCAACCGAACCCTGGCGCAGCGTCGGGCTGCCAGCCTCGCATCTCGATAACACGATACTCGACATCAAGCTTGAGGGTCCTGGTGAACCACGAACCAAGCTCACCGAGCGTCAGCCCATAACGCATCGTCAGCGGTCCGGCGCCCACAAAGCTTTGCCATCCGGCTCGCAGCATCAACCCTTCGACAGGTCGGCCAACAGGATTCGGTCGATCCAGTACCCACACCGCTTTTTGATGTTTCGAAGCCGCTTCGAGGATATAGCGGAGTGTCGTGATGAACGTATAAATCCGGCACCCCAAATCCTGCAGGTCGACGAGGATGACATCGCACGTATCCATCATTGCATCTGTCGGCCTGCGTGCTTCGCCATACAAGCTAAACACCGGGATGTCGTGTACCGGATCCTTGAAGTTTGGCGACTCGATCATGTTGTCTTGCTTGTCGCCACGTAAGCCATGCTGCGGACCGAACGCCGCGCTGATCGTTATATCGCCGCATGCGGTCAGCGCATCGAGCGAGTGTGTCAAGTCTGCCGTGACCGAGGCGGGATGAGCCAGCAATGCAATGCGCCTGTCACTGAGCGGCTTGCGCAAGGCCCGTTCGGCTATAAATCGATCGATGCCAAATTTCATGGTCATTAGGATTTCATATGACTTCAAGGGCAAAGGAATTGGAATGATGGAAATCCGCCTTGCCGGGTGGATGAGCCAACGCCCAATATGACCGGTGGCCGCTAATTTCCTCAATCACTGCCGAGAGCCCAACTCGCAACGTCGAGCCTTGGGAGAGCGGTAACTGGCCCAGCTCCAGTGACGCTTGCAAGACGTAGCGGTCGGGAGTCGGTTGCACCGTGATCTGAGGCGCGTTGATCTCGGTCGCAACACGCATGTCGGTGCGGTAGTCGCTGAACCGATAGGCCGCCCATCGTGTCGAGGGTGCAAAGTTGAATTCGTAATATGCGACGTCTTGGGAACTGCCAACGAAGGCCTCGAAGCAGGTATGCCGCCAGAGCTCGTCGGTCCGTGCCGCAGCGGCCACGGGTGACATAGCCAGATCGCTTATCCTACCGGTTACGGCATAGGCAAACACTAAATTACCGGTTCGTGGGCGTGCAACTTCTACCTCGATGTGCGTCACTGCAAGGCAAGACGAGTCTGGATGAAGCCGCAACGCCTGGCGCATGCTGGGATTGTAATAGCACAGTGGCTCAGCACACAGTGGGGAGCGCCGGCAGACGCCCCGCAACCATCGCGCCCGTACTATCCGGCCTACGCAAGCCGCTAAATTGGTTTATCGTCATTTTCGATTGGAAACTTGCTCCGCCAATGTTGCGCGATATCGACGCCACGACAGAACCACACCCGATCAAAACTGCGCATGTGCTCGAGGAGCTTGATCAAACCACCACATCGGCCGGGCCGGCCAATCAGCCGATCATGAAGGCCGATTGAGAGCAGTTTCGGTGAGCCGTTGCTGCCCTCGCGGTACAGCAGATCGAATGCATCGCGCATATAGGTGAAAAAATGCCCGGCGGTTGAAAATCCGCTGTTTTCGTTAAACCGATTATCGTTGGCCTCGTACGAGTAGGGAAAGGATAGAACGAAAAATGGACATCGCACCGATCAGAACGCGACGCGACTACCGAAATGCCCTAAAGCGCATTGAGAGCCTGATGAGGGCGAAGCGCGGCACGCCGGAGGGCGATCGCCTCGATGTGCTGGTGACGCTGGTCGAGGCATGGGAACGCCAGCACTACCCACCCGGTTTTCCCGATCCAATTGAGGCAATTAAATATCATATGGACCAGAACGGACTTCAGCCGCGCGATCTTATTCCCTTCATCGGCAGTCGTAACCGCGTCCATGAGGTGCTCAACCGTCGGCGATCGCTGACACTCAAGATGATTCAGCGATTACACGCGGGACTTAGTATCCCGGCAGAATCCCTTATCAAAGCTGGCCGGAAACGGGCGGCCTAATGATGACGGATGGTCGAGTTTCATCGACGAGAACGGCGGGGTGCCCCCGGCGTGCGGCTACGAAAGAAGCACCAGAAGAAGAGCTAGGTCGCTTGCGCGAGACGTCGCGGGAGTTTTTAGACGCCTGCCCAAAGACCTGGACCGACGAATGAGCGGCTGGCTACTTCCGGACCCCGTACGCAGCAATTCGGGCGCCTCAACTGGATGAACCCTCCCCCAGGCTCCTGATCTGTTTCGCTTTTCTATTTTAAATCTTGGCGGTTTGATCTTCATCAATGACTTGTCCGAGCTGGATGCTATCGTTCCAGATCAGCTCGTAGAGAAAGCCAATGTCAGTTCATGACGATCACTCGCGCGACGCCAGTGCATGCGCCGAACCCTTTTCGCCGATGGGATTGGTAATAATCGGAATTATCGTGTTCATTGGCCTCGTGCTCTGGCAGCATGGACCATCAATTGGGACACTCCTATTGCTGCCGGTGTTGCTGATTTGCCCATTGACGCATTTACTCTTGCATCGTCACCCGCATTGAAAGATGCAGCCGCGTCGTTGCGAGGGCTAGCCGGCGTTAAGGACCGCCTGATTACGAATTGCCGGCGCACGGGGTGGGGAAGCTGTGGGTTGACCCGAGGGCGATATTCCGACAATCAGCGGCCGAAATCAGGCACGCTACGGACCTAGGTCCTCAATACCGACCGCAGACTTAGTCGATATTCCCGTTTCAAGGAGGCAATGATGCTCAAATTCTACTACAGCGGAGCGCCGAACCCCACCAAGGTCGCCCTCTTCCTCGAAGAGACGGGCACCCCTTACGAAGCCATTCCCATCGATACCCGGAAAGGCGAACAGCACGGATCGGATTTTCTTGCCATCAATCCAAACGCCAAGCTGCCTGCCATTGTCGACGGCGATATCACGGTGTTCGATTCGAGCGCTATCCTGCTCTACCTCGCTGAGAAAACTGGTAAGTTCCTGCCCGCCAAATCCGACAAAGCGCGAGGCGAACTGCTGTCGTGGATGTTCTTCGTTTCCTCGGGCGTTGGCCCTTACTTTGGCCAGTCGGTGCACTTCCGTAATTATGCGCCAGAGAAGATTCCGTACGCCATCAATCGATATGCCTTTGAAGCGCAGCGCCATGCCGGCATCCTCGATGCCCGGCTTGCCAAACAAAAATATATGCTCGGCGACACTTACACGATTGTCGACATGAATGTGTGGGGCTGGGCGCGACTTATCCCGACCGTGCTTGGCGACGGCGGTTGGACGAAGTTTCCGAATTTAAAACGGCTGGTGGACGAGATCAGCGCACGGCCAGCGGCACAAAAGGCCGTTGCACTTAAAGATCGGCATAAGTTCAAGACAGAAATGGATGCTGAAGCGATCCAGGCCATGTTTCCGCATCTCAAGGTCAAGGTCGCTTGAGCCTGCTCGACGCCTGCGCTCCAAGTTCGCGGGGCATCACCATGGGACTTCCCCGCAGACGATTTTTCCGACTCGTGACCGGTGCTGCCGTACTGCCGGCCGTGTCGCGCGCGGCGTGGGCGCTCGATTATCCAACGCGGCCGGTGCGCATCATCGTCGGATTTCCCCCTGGCGGTCCCACCGACATTTTTGCGCGTCTAATCGGTGAATGGCTGTCGAATCGGCTCGGCCAGGCGTTCATCGTTGAAAACCGTCCCGGTGCGGGCAGTACGGTCGGTATCTCGGCCGTCGTTACTGCACCCCCTGATGGCTATACGCTACTATTGGTCAGCACGTCCGCCGTCATTAGCGCATCTTACTATCGGAATCTTAGCTTTGATCTAATCCACGATATTGTACCGGTGTGTGGTGTTGCGCTCGAACCTCTGGTCATGGTGGTCCATCCATCGGTTTCAGCCAAGACAATTCCTGAATTCATTGCACATGCGAAGGCAAATCCCGGCAAGATCATCATGGCATCGGTCGGCAATGGCACCACGCCCCAAATGACTGGCGAGTTATTCAAGATGATGGCGGGCGTAGACTTACTCCACGTTCCGTACCAAGGCGCTGCACCGGCTCTCACTGATATGTTGGCTGGCCGGGCACAGGTCATGTTCGAAGCGATGCCAACTCTGGTCGGCTATATACAATCCGGAAAACTGCGTGCCTTAGGCGTTTCAACCACGACCCGGTCACCGGTGTTTCCGGATATCCCCACAATCGGCGAATACGTCCCGGGTTATGAATCGAGCGTTTGGTTCGGTATTGCGGCGCGTAGACAGACGCCAGCCGAAATCGTGGAAGTGCTCAACAAAGAGATTAATGCGGGACTTTCCGATCCTGCCCTCAGTGCGCGGCTTGGTGAGTTCGGTGGCACTGCGCTTAAGGGCACGGCCGCCGAATTTGAAAGACTGTTCGTAGGCGATGCCCAGAAGTGGGCTAAAGTGATGAGAGCCGCGAACATAAAGCCAGAATAGAGCCGTGAATGAGGGTCAGAAGCCCTGCGCGGAGCGAGGGTCTCCATATCGGCCATCCGCTGATTCAAGCCAGAATGCGGTGACCGGAGCAGCATCTCCCACGACCGTTGAGCTTGGGTCAGTTCCTGCGCAGCAGTCCAGTCTCGACCAGTGGCCGCCGTTCGACTGTCTGCCACACCTCCGGCCGAAAAAGAAACTGGCGTTCTTTCTGGTCTCGAGCAGATGCTGCGCCACGACCCACTTGCGGCAGCGAGGAAGCCCCGCGCCCGCCCATGCCGGTGGGACAGTAGAAACGAGTTGAGCAGCCCAAAAAATTCCGCAAAAAACTCCAGATCCCTCAGTATGCTACGCACCGCTGGGGGGAGCTTTCATGATTCGGACGAAGCTAGGCCGATCCGCCTGGGGATTTGCAATGCTAGGCCTCCGCCTTGATCGGCTTGTCGCTTTGGCTTGCTTGACCTTGCTACTGCTGATTCCGCGTGCCGCGCTCAGCGATGCCGATGCGGATAAATCCGTGCCGAATGCGGAGATTGTGGCGCCGCCGGCGGAAGCAGATTCGCAGCATGCAACAGACAAAGCGACCGGCGCTGCTGCGGAGACCATACCGATAACAAATGGGACGTCGGCCGCGAACGAAAAGCCGGGTAACTCGAGCGATCAGGCCGAGATCCAGAAGTCGGCAGCCGTGTCGACACCCGTCGCGGCGACATCAGCAGCGACAGCGACTCCGGACCCACTGACCGCCGCTGAGGTCGAAGTTGCGGCTGCACCGGGGTCTGGGCCCGATAATTCCCAAACGCCTGCCGCGTCCGACAATCATCCTCCACCGACCACCACTGCAGCACCACCGAGTGCCCCGAACCAGCCCGCGGTGACGACCGATGCGAGCGCTGCTATCGATCCCGATGCTCCGATTACCGAACAATTGCGCAATCTTGCTAGTGGAAAATTTGATCACATCATCGGCAGTGCCGAGGAAAGGACAGCCATCGACACATTCTATTCCGGCCGCAATTATGCGCCGCTGTGGATCACCGAGGGCAAGGCTAATGCGCGCGCCAAGGCCGTAATTGCCTATCTTGGCGGGGTCTCGGCCGACGGTCTTGATCCAACCGATTACCCAGTTCCGAATTTTGACTCAATCAGTGATCCGGTCGTGCTTGCGGAAGCCGAGATTAGTCTGACGACTTCGGTCGTCACTTACGCGCATCACGCGCGAATAGGCCGCGTACATTGGTCGCGCGTGAGCGGCGATGTCTTCTACGAAGCGAGTGCGCCGGATCCCATCGAGGTCACGACTGTTGCGGAAGCCAAGGACGTGGCTAGGACACTTGACGCCTATGAGCCGCATTCTGAGCCCTACCTCGCGCTCAAAGCCAAGCTGGCGGAACTTCGTGCCAGCCAGCATGACTCCCACAAGACTCGCATCCCGAACGGGCCGCCGCTCAAGATTGGCATGCGCGATGAGCGGGTGCCGCTACTGCGCTCCCGGCTCGACGTTGCCGGCGACGGCGGCACGACCTACGACAAGGTGCTTGCCGATGCCGTAAAGAAATTCCAGGAGACGCATGAACTCAAGCCGAGCGGCACGCTCGACACGGCGACGCTCGAAACGCTCAACGGCCGGCAGTCAGATCGGTGGACAGACATCATTATCGCCAATATGGAACGCTGGCGGTGGATGCCGCACGATCTGGGTGCGACCTACGTCATCGTCAATCTGCCCGATTTCACGCTGCGCGTGATGCGCCAAGGCAAGCTGGTCTGGATGACGAAGATCGTGGTTGGCAAACCGACCACGCCGACGCCAATTATGAGCGCCCAGATGAAGTCCATCACCGTCAATCCGACTTGGAATGTGCCGGACTCGATCGCCACTAACGAATATCTACCTTTGCTGCAGCAGGACCCCACGATCTTGCAGCGGATGGGGTTGCAAGTCAGCTACAACGCCGATGGCACCATTCATCTTTCCCAGCCGCCGGGTGAGCAGAATGCGCTCGGTCAGCTCCGCTTCAATTTTCCCAACAAGTTTCTGGTTTACCAGCACGATTCGAACCAAAAATATCTGTTCGCCCATGATAGGCGCGCTGAGAGCCACGGCTGTATGCGGGTCCAGGATCCTGTGAAATACGCGGAGGTGCTGCTATCCATCGTGCGGCCAGGGGAAGGCTACACGCAGGATCGCATTCGTAGAATGTTTGGCTACAACGAAGCCGACATTCAATTTCCGACCCTAATCCCGGTCCACCTCACCTACCAGACCGCTTTCGTTGATGACGACGGCAAGCTGGAATTCCGCGAGGATCTTTACGGCCGCGACCAAGCGCTGCTTGCTATACTGAAGGGGAGCGAACGCAAACTTGCTGATATTCCCATCCAACGCAAGGACAGCACGATTCGTCGGCAGCTTCTGGCAATGCCTGACAATCCCTGGGGCGGCTGGGGACGTGGCTACGGGGGAGGGCTGAACTTCTTCACGCGATGGTTTGGTGGCCTATCCACTCCGGCCGTGCCGGCCCCGCGCCGACCCGTGGCGCAACATAGGGCGTATTATCAATAGTGGCTCGGTGAGCCTAATTGTGGTCCCTTTTGGCCGATCACGCAATTCTGGATGGCACCCACGCTGGCGTTTCCTACGTGCGCTTGTTGCTGTCTAACAAGAAAAAAGCTCCGCGGCCTCACGCGGAGCTTTGAACGACGACAGCGATACTCACAACAAATACATCCGGTGACCGCGTTTTGTTTTTTGGTCTGGTCGGATACTGCGCTTGCATTCAGACACATGTCTGCGGCTCTCACCGACCGATCTGCCCGGCTCACGCAGCCGGGCACGCCAACCCTGGGGGCGAAGGAAAGTGCCGTCGCGATCCGTCGCCTGATCAGACAAGCGGTCCTGTGAGGCTCCGCAGGTGATCGAGATTCTGCCGCCACAAGGTGGTGGTCGGCGAATCAACTCGGCACACCAGATTTGGCGATTGGGGGCCAGGTGGTCGGGTTGATCTCGTGTACAAGCTTTGCAGCGGCAAGGATTTTCGGTTCGGCAAAGCGCGGCCCGATGATCTGAAGCCCGATCGGAAGCCCGGCGGCGGTCTGCCCACACGGCGCCGAGGCGGCCGGAAGACTGCTCAGCGTCACTAAAAAAGTCGGCGCTATCCAATCGATGTAGCTGGTCATCTTTCGGCCGGCGATCGTATCCGGATAACCTTGTTCGACGGGAAATGGCGGGACAGGTGTTGTCGGCGTGAGCAACAGGTCAATCCGCTCAAACAATGTGCGCCAACGATGCCACAGCTCCGCACGCTTGCACTCGGCGCGCGCAATGTCGCCGATCGTCAGCTTTGAGCCAGCCTCGATATTGCCTTTTAGATTTGGCCCAAATTTTTCGAGTTCGTGCAACGATTCGAAAAACCGCACGGCCATGGTCAAACCGCGCAACACCAGATAGGGCTCGAGA
>Ga0187822_10000242_pt1 | contig 10343 bp, 10 predicted proteins | sample NC_wetland_sal_i_18_FD_132967 | JGI IMG/M metagenome (GOLD analysis project Ga0187822, IMG submission 132967) | Wetland sediment microbial communities from Neuse River Estuary, North Carolina, USA - SourceSoil_2 | ecosystem: Environmental > Aquatic > Freshwater > Wetlands > Sediment | place...
CGGAGCCGCAGCTGCTACTTCGAACTCATCAGCGAACGTGAGAACGATTTGCTTCGTATTCGGCGAGGCTTCTCTTAGCTGGTCACCGGCATCCTGCATTCCCCTGTCTAAGATCACAAGATCCGGTTTGAGTGTGGCAGCCACCTCAAGCAAGTCTTTGCTGTTGGCCGCTGTTCCCACAATTTCAAAAGCAGTATCAAGCAGTTTCGCCAAGGCCTCGATTGCGAACCTATGGTTGCTTGCTGCTAACACGCGTGGCCTGGTAGCCATTTGTAGTCCTACAGAACTGAACAACTATGCTCGTCTATACTCTTCACTTTTCGCCTGTCAGTTCTAACTGTCAGAAATACTGATTTGGAGAATGGGATGCCAATGGAGTGCTCGGTGTCCGAGACAGACTCAGGGCGATCAAGGCTCCCTGTTAAGACTAACAGTGTCCCCCCAACGATCAGGAGGGTAGAAACAAGTGAGATTTGTCTCGCTCTATTCGTAAGTGGGAGGCATCCGTATTTCGATCTAAACAACCGCTTGGAGGACCAATGAAGAGAGCGACCGTACTTTTGATTTCTGTTCTCCTGTTCTCGATACCCTCAATGGCACAAAACTTGCGCAACTTGGAAGTAGGAGGGGGCTGGGCCTACGTTTCGAGCAATTTCGGCGTCAATGGCTTCAATGTTGGCGCCGACTATTGGTTTACCCCCAGAGTGTCCGGAGTGTTTTCATACGACGACACTTGGAATACTTCCAGCCTCAGTACCTTCGAACTAACGTCGATCGGCCAAATCGCGATCAAGAGCCATCTCGAAAATTATTTGTTTGGACCGCGAATTGCATTAGGCAAGAAGAACATAAAAAAGTATGAATTCATACCGTTCGCGGAGGTTCAGATCGGAGGAACGTACGTGCATTCCGAAGTGCAACAACCCAGCACAGGCTTAAAACAAGCCGCTTCCGACAACGGCTTCTCATGGATGCTCGGAGGTGGCGCAGACTATGTGTTCAGTGACCATTGGGCCGCTCGGGCTAATCTGGACTTCTTGAGAAGCCACTTGGTCAATGCGGGTCAAAGTCAACTTAGGCTGGTAATCGGAGTTGCTTATTCGTTCCAGAGCCGGACACGGTAGCCAGAATCGGTTGGTCACGCACCGGGGCATGAGTGGCTTTACCCAGAGATTTCCTCAGAGAAGCGGCTTGGTGTCTACTTTTACGAGTAGGAGCAGATACTTTTCCGAACCAAAGCTGGGCGTTCCCCTTTTCTATCCGCTCTTCTCAGCTAGGCACAGAAGTGGAGAAGGGCTAGCATCCGGTTCCGCCCGGCGTACCGCGCAGGGTTGCGTCAGTTCTGTGAGGAGGTTTGCTACCCATGACTTTTCTCTTGAACCACCCGGTCGTTTTTTTCGTAATCATGCTGGCACTCCTTTGGATCGCAAGCCTGGTCGGCGAGTACTTTCACACGGAAAGTCTTCGTGAACGTATGGATGAAGAGAATTTTAGTCTTATTCTTGGGGCCACGCTTACGCTTCTAGGGTTGATTATCGGCTTCACCTTCGCTATGGCTGTTAGCCGCTACGATCAACGCAAAGCTTACGAAGCGCAGGAAGCCAACGCGATCGGCACCGAATATGTTCGGTTGGACGTCTTATCTGCAGCCAATACCACCGACCTACGCGCACTTCTACGTGACTACCTCAATCAGCGCATCCTCTTGTACACAAGTCGCGACTCTGAACTCTTGCGCCAGGCCAGAGCCAAGAATTCCCAACTGCAATCGGAGCTTTGGTCTGAAGTAACTGCCTCGGTAACAGCTAAGCCGAGCCCTGTGTCGGCCCTGGTCCTTACTGGTATGAATGACGTACTGAACTCGGAGAGTTACACGGAGGCGGCCTGGCGCAATCGCGTCCCGCTTGCCGCCTGGATTCTGCTGATCGCCATTGCAGCTTACTGCAATTTCCTAGTCGGCTACCATTCACACCAGAAAACCTCTATGTTGCTGGTACTACCCATTGCGCTTGCTATTTCGTTTTCCCTGATCGCGGACATTGACAGCCCACGCAGCGGGGGCATCCGTATTGCCCCGCAAAATCTAGAGAGCCTCGCTGATTCCCTCCGAACCCACTAGCTGCTTTCTCTCGTTTGACAAGAGACCTGAAGTCGTTGACAAAACCTCCCGATCCAGGAAGGTCGAGCTCTATGTCCTACGCCAAATTATAATTAATCCGCTTTCGGAATCGTGGCTTTTCGGAGTCGCTTGAACCCGATTCCCGGTCCACGATAAGGCCGACCTGACATTTCTGACAGTATCCTTCGGCGAACTCTTCTTCCACCCTGCACTTCGCAGGGATGCGCCTTCTACTAAGGACCACATGAACTACAAGGCGGCACAACTTTTCATCTGGATATGCTTATTAACGATCCCTGGTGGCATTCGCGCGCAAAATGGTGAGGATAATCCAGATTTCTCCTCAAGTATTGGCATGAGTATCAGTGCACCTTTAAGTCCCACCTCTCGTTATGCAAATTCAGGCTTGGGCGTAGATTACAGCGCTGGCTATAACTTCACCAGGCGCCATGCGCTCGTCGGTGACTTCATGTGGAATTGGCTCTTTCCGACTGGCGTCGCGCTTCAACCTCTCCGCGTCGCTTTGCAAACGCGAGATATTAGTGGACACGGCAATCTGTTCGCTTTTACAGCAAATTACAAGTTCGAGTTACGGGGAAGAGTCTTCGGAGCTTATCTGATTGGCGGCGGTGGCTTGTACCACCGAAGCGCCGAAATTACGAAAACAATCCCAGCGGGAACCAGCATCTCCTGTGACCCAGTGTGGCTTTGGTGGGGATATTCGTGCTCATTGGGCATCGTAACCAACAATTTGACAGTTGCTAACTCTAGTTCGAGCGCCTTTGGCGCAAATGGAGGGATTGGTTTCACAATCAGGGTGGGCGACCCACCGTACAGGTGGTATGTGGAGTCACGCTACCATTATGCGCCTACCGAAAACATCAGCACGCGCTTGTTGACAGTCACGGTAGGATTTCGATACTGAACTGCATACACCTCTTCCACGCTACCGACACCTAACCTTCGCGGCCTTCCTCCCAGAGACGCTATTTGTCCGTTGGCTCTCGATTCTCATTACACCGACCTCATAGGAGTAATTCCAACTACCGTCTCACTTCCGATCAGGGTCGGCAGCTGTAAGTCTTGCCAGTACCCAAGTTGAGCCAACACAGTACATTCTTTTCAGCAGAGCTGTAGCGAACAAATGCCATTGTGCAAGCAACCGTCGCCTAGAGCTCTGAGCTAACCACGGCACACTGCTACACCTATTCCAGGGTGCCGAATTCGTCAGAAATCAGAAAGGAGTCGGGACAATGAAAACGCTCGCAACCATGGTGACTCTGTTGCTTTTAATAGGAGCGCGCACTGCGGCCGCTCAGGATGTTCGGTATGACTTCGACAAAGATAAGGACTTTTCGAAATTTAAGACATATAAGTATGTGCCTATAGAAGGGGCCGACGAGCCTGATGGCCTAACAGCGAAGCAATTAACCGCGGCAATTGACGCCGAGCTTGGCAAGAAGGGGTTGACGAAGACAGACGCCGACACTGCTGCTTTATATATCGGTTACCAAACCGCTATCGGGTCAGAAAAACAGTATACCTCGTATAACACGGGCTGGGGTTATGGTGCGGGCTGGGGCGCGGGATGGTACGGGAGTGGTGGCATGTCGACTGGTACGACTTATGGCTCCTCATCTACGATATATGTCGGACAGTTGGACTTGAGTATTTACGATTCTGCTGACAAACAGCTCGTTTGGCGCGGCGTTGTTTCGAAGACCCTAGACCCAAATGCAAAACCTGAGAAGAAGCAGAAAAACATCGATAAGTCTGTAGAAAAGCTTCTCAAAAATTATCCGCCGCCCAAAAAAAATAAGTAACCTGTCGCAGCATTTTCTGACCGCAGCAGCCTAGCTAGAGGCCATCACTTCTGATTAGCCGGGACTAACGCCAATCAGATTCGGTCGCCTGGGCGATAGAGCAACGTATTAACTGGTTTTTTGATCCTGAGAGACGTTACTTCCGAGGGGCGTGGTACCCGGTTCTAGCATGGACCGTAAGGGAAGAAGATCCGCCCGGTGGGGAGTTCTCTCCCCCCGCAAAGCCTAGTATCTCTGCAGCAGGGAAATGTTAATGGTTCCGCGAAAGTGTCAGCCGAGCGCGGAGGCCAACTGTAACTTTTGTCAGCAGACAAGCCATTTGCTGGGTGGAGATAATCCGTCCAAAACCTCGAAAGGAAGGACCCATGTTTGTGAATCAGCCTCAACGATCAGTATTCTATGCGATTGGATCATTTGTCTTCCCACTTCTCTTGATGATGCCCGCTTTGGGTGATGATAAATCGAAAGATGAAGAGACGTTGCGGAATGCATCCACGGTTTTAAGCGCGATGCTTGAAGGTGGCAATGTACCGACTGACCTACTAGCGAAAGCGAACTGCGTCGTCGTTCTGCCAGGAGTGAAGAAGGTTGGCTTTGGCGTTGGCGGAACCGGCGGCCGCGGTCCGATGAGTTGCCGAGGGGGCAAGGACTTCAGCGGCAGTTGGTCCGCGCCGGCGATGTATACGGTCGGCGGCGCCAGCGTGGGACTACAGGTCGGCGCTTCGTCAAGCGACTTCGTGCTGCTGGTAATGACGCAGAATGGGGTTGATGCCCTGTTAAAAAACAAGACTGAACTCGGTACTAACGCAAGTGCCGCAGCAGGACCCAGTGGCGCTACCAGCACAGGCACGGGAACCGACATACTTACATATGGCCGGGCGAAAGGGCTGTTTGCCGGAGCAACGCTGGGTGCGGCTTCGCTCGAAGTGGATAACGACGCTAACGAACGCTTGTATGACAAAGCTCTCACGGCGAAGGATATCGTCATGGGAAGTGCCCTAAAGGCTACGCCGGGCGGCCAGAGCTTGGTCTTGCTGCTAAATTCGAAGGTACCGAAACACAGCAACTGATCATCTATGGCCGTGGGGTTAGGCTCGTTTTTCTCGGACGCATATCATTGTGCAATGACTTGTCCTTTTAACGAGGCGCTGACTGCCTGCGCAAGCGGGGCGGTCTCAGTCACGTGCCGCTCGCGGAGGCCCCTCCAGTACAAGACGGCGTTGCGGAAGAAGATTTCCACTTGACCATCGAAGGTCCAGAAGCGGCCTGCAAACCCGCAAAGAACTGCGCAGGGCACTTCTCGACAGTGGGATGTCAGGCCGAAGTCACTTCCGAGAACGGGCTTATCGGAAGTTGAGCCACGCTTACCTGTCAATTCTGACAGTGACGCTTACCTCTCCTCTCCTGTGATAAACGCACGGTGGCTAAGACCCAAGTGATTTTCTGGTGTCTCGCTGACTTGAGACGGCGTAGATCCTCGTGAGGAGATAAATCATGCCTGTACAGGCGACATCAGTTCCGATTGGTTTGCTGTTGTTGATTTTGTATCTGCTCACATCTGCAGCCTATTCCCCGCAATATGACAATTCCAACATGAATGGGATGCCAGGAATGGATTCTGGAAATACCACTATCGCTGATAGTCACGGGTTTGCAGAATTGACAGCTCGGCGCCTTGCAGAGACCCGAGTGAGCGAGTTTAATCATCACCTGACGGGTTTCTTTCTGTTTCTTGCAAGTATCTTCGTTTTCGCCGAGGAGTCTCTCCTGAAACGCTGGTCCCTAGTCAGCTACGTGTGGCCGATGTGTTTCCTAGCGGCGGGAGTTTTTGTTTTGGTTTTTAGCGATGCAGAGATCTGGCCACTCGGTCCTGAGACCCCATGGTATGCAGTTACCCACAGTCTCGAGGATCTTCAGCACAAAGTCTTTGCTGTAATTCTTCTTGCTCTTGGGTACGTCGAGCTTCAAAAGGCGAGAGGGCGATTCAAGGGAGTCTTGTCTGTGCTTTTTTGCGCAGTCGTTGCCATTTCGGGGGCAATCTTGCTGCAGTTTCATGTGCACGCTGGAGACATGAGCACGCCCAATGCCATGGAAGTCATGGGGCGTATCCAGGCGCAACATCGGTGGTTCGCGGCAACAGGTCTTGGAATCGCTGTAACGAAAGGGTTGGCGGAAATATCTCACAACTGGCGTCAAAAACTTAAGAAAACTTGGCCAGTATTGTTGGCTCTTCTAGGAATCCTTCTTATGGCGTACAAGGAATGACCCCTGCGGTAGAGATCCGAGTTGAGTTTGTACGCACCCGAAGCGAGTTTCAAAAAATACGTCTCCGCGCAAGCCGCTTCCCTGAAATCCGACTATCGGAGTTAGGCCTGCTGGGGAGAGCCAAAGGTGCAGCCGGTAGTTCTGCCAGTGTTCTCTCTCCGTCACGAGGTCTACCGTAGAGGTCGCGAACGGAGGCGTATAACGGATAACCATGGTCTGTGTTATGGATTCCCAAGTTTGCTACTCCTAGTTTTGGTTGGCACTTGTCCCAATCATCCCCGAACGCTTGCCCCGGCGACCACCCAACCCAATCACCAATTCTAACGCGGAGATTGACCGGGACATCCAGTTGCTGAGACACGACATTCGCTCCCAATTAAAGCAGCTCATCGCCGCGAACTTGAAACTCACCGATACAGAAGCCACTAAATACACTCAGGAACACAATAATCTTCGTGCGATGGCGCTCCGTGACAGCAGTCTCTACCGGCAGTAAATAAGTCTTACGAGGAGGAGTAATATGGCCCACAATCTCTTTCCGTTGAAGAAAGCCTATGCCTTTCTAAAAGGGCAGGGACTTCCGAACGAAGCTTGGGGCATTCGACTAAGTCGCGACCGATTCGGTGTCTTGAGGAGTGCCAAGGCGGTTGTTCTTCTTCAATGCAGATCTCTCCTGGAGAAGTTCATAGCCGATTGGTGGCCGGGCGGCTCATCTCCAGAAGGTCGGCGACACATAAACTCTCTTGTGCGGCTCTACGAACGATCCATAAAATCAAAAGACGCTACCGAGCACCCTCAACCTTCTACCGCGTGTGACGATGATGCTGCAAAGCACACAAAAATGCCTAGAGAGAAGTAAATCGATAAGAGTTAAGTTTCGTCCCGCCCGCGTACGTCTCGACAGCTTCCCAACGGCATTTTGGGAATGTAGCTTTTTCCCCCGATGGCCAAATCCTGAGAAGAGGAGTTATCGGCCGTTGGGCCAGACCGATGTAAACTCTCCCGTAACAATCTTCCACATCAGTCTCTATTCATGCTCCTTCGGGACCGGGGTCCAGGATTTGTCTGGGTTGAACCGCTCCATTTTGCTGAATTCTTCCAATGTGGTTGGCCCAAAATCCTTTTGGTAAACAACGCCGTCTTGGCTAATCATAAATGTTTTCAATCCAGTTTCGCCGTACTCGGCCGGTGCAGCCAATAGGGCGAAGCCCCCGATCATCAACCCTTTTACCACGTAGTCCATTGCTCCGAGCGGCGCGGCGGGTCCCTGCCCCTTCAAAATCTTGAAGAAATAACCATGGTACGGTTCGGCACGGTTGGTGTAGCCCTGTTCGATAGCGCGAGCAATCTTTTCGCCTACGGGGCCACCCCACACGCCGACTCGGTCTTGCCAGGCCAAGCCATCCTGTTTGCCGGGAGTGCTGATCACACGCTGGGCGTACTGGTTTACGTCGTAACCTTCGCGCTTCTGAAGGGCGTATTCGCGCTGCGCTTCCACATAGCCATGACAAATTTTAATTCTTGTTCTTCTGCAGCCACTGCTGTAGCTGGACAATTTCCAGGGGATATGTGGATGCCGCCAAAGTCTGGGCCAGCAAGGGGTCTGGATAGAGAGCAACGGGCGCCACCAGAGAATCCAAGTGGTCGGGCGCGATCTTCGAAGCTTGATCTTTTGACGGGGGCGCCTGCTTCGCCTGAGGCGACCGCATATATGCCGGGGTGTCGCCAGGCACGACAGCGAGTGCGCAGAGCATTGCCAGCAGAGATCGGAAGATAGCATGCTTTGGTTTGGCCTTCATGGGCATCGCTTCTCAGATTCCCGGATCGGTCCCCGAATCGGCATTAGTCTAGGCCAAGAGGTATCCTCGACAATGTAAGCGAGCTAACCCCACCATACTCATACTGCTTCGTCTCGTGAGCTGGCAAAAAGTACAGTAAGCTCTCCTGTCTGCGGACAGTCTAATGAGCTACGTAATAGTACTGGTCGGAAAATTCGGTTCCGCCGGTGAGTCGAGGCCAACGGCTCGATTTGCTTCAATCCGCCGTAAATAGTGTGGACGTGGTTCTAAAGTTGAGAGCGCGCAGGCCTGGTTTCAGGATGCGACTGGTCGTCCCTGAATTTGGGAGGACCTTCTTAGATCAGCGATCAGTCGCCAAGCGCTTTCTCCCCTATTTGATGATCGCACTCCAGATGCCCGGCCACTGATCGGCTGGATTAGGTGACAGTTTCCACGGTATTAGCACAGTATTAGAAGGTTATCGTACTCAATCACATTTTCCTGTCAGAAATACCAGTTGTTGCCTCGTGGTTCGCCCTCAAGAATAAACCACAGAAATACGACGCGAAAGCCGCGAACCGAACTGCAGTTGAGCTCCGAGAGTACCGTAAACGAAAGGAGGCTCGTTGCGCTATGACATTCGAGAGAGGCGCAAGCAGAAAAACGACGAGGTTAGGCGGGTGGTGGCTAGCCGTACTATATGGTGGGCTGTCCGTCTTCTCGCTGTTGCTAGGTTCAGGACATGCACAGGCACAGTCCAACATCGCAATTAATGCGGACACCACGTCAGATGATGCGAGCGCCACGGCACCTAATGCATACGACACGACAGCCGAGCCGCCCTCAAGGGATGAACCTCAGGGTGATGCGCAGACAGCGCCTACCCAAGCCCAAACTCCGCCAAAGCCATACTTAGATATCTACGGCTTCGCGCAGCTGGATCTTGGCTACGACGTCAAGACGAATGATCCCAACTGGTTTGATGTCAACCGACCTTCCAAGCTGCCATCGTTTGCGGGTGAGTTTGGCCGCGATGGTAGGACATATGCCAGCGTGCGGCAGACACGTTTCGGCGTCAAGGGGTTCGAGCCTACAGCTTGGGGAGACCTTAAAGTTACATTCGAGTTCGACATGTTCGGTGTAGGTCCGGACGCCGGCGAGACGACTATTCGACCGCGGCACTACTACGGTGAGTTGGGCCCCGTCCTCGCAGGTCAAACAAACAGTGTGTTCATGGATATCGATGTCTTTCCGAACATTCTCGATTATTGGGGGCCGAACGGAATGGTGTTTTTCCGTAATCCGCAGCTGCGCTGGATGCCGATCCGAGGAGACACACATTTGTGGATCGCGTTGGAGAGGCCCGGTGCATCCGCGGATGCGGGCGTGCTTGCAGATCGCATCGAGATTCAAAATGTGCAGGGACGATTCCAGTTTCCGGACTTGTCAGCACAGTACCGACAGTCCTGGAAGCGAGGCTACGTCCAAGGCGCAGCGATTGTTCGCAGCATCAAGCTCGATCATACAGCCACCGGTCCCATCAATCTCGATCAGAGCATAGTCGGATGGGGCGTCGATCTCAGTTCCAACCTAAAATTTCGCAACGACAAGGATGTTCTCCGGTTGCAGTACGTGTTCGGCGACGGAGTTGAGAACTATATGAATGATGCGCCGGAGGACGTCGCCGCCGAGCCCAATTTCGGCAATCCACTCAAGCCTGTGAAGGGGAAAGCCCTGCCAATGCGTAGCTTCGTTACATATCTCGATCACAGTTGGACTGACGCATGGACCACATCAGTGGGTTATTCCCAACTGATAGTCGACAATACGATTCTCCAAACTCCAGCCGCCTTCCACAAGGGTCAGTACGCCACGGTCAACCTGCTTTGGTCACCTTTTAAGGATTTTATGACTGGTGGCGAATTCCAATGGGCCCGCCGCACGAACTTCTCAGACGGCTTTCACGCGAATGACTACAGAATTCAGTTTTCCTTCAAGTACAGCTTCAGTGCACGTGTCGGAGGCTAGTCGCGAAGCGCGCGGAGAGCAAAGCTATGGTTTGACTTAGTGTTTATAGGAGGCAGCAAGCGATGTTGATAAAAGTTAAAGTTCCGAAAACTCTGATGACATTTGCGCTCGTTGGTGCGTTTTGTCTTTCGATGACCGGCCTGGCTCAGACGAAGCGAAGTCCGGTTGCACCGAATCGAGAGCAAGTACAAGCAATTGTGAACGAAGCATACACAAACTTCAAGAACGATACTGGCGGCAAAAACGCCGACTACATCCCCGAACTAGCTAAAGTGGATCCGAAATTGTTTGGCGTTGCCATTGTGACGACCGACAACCAGTCGCTTGCAA
>Ga0187822_10000244_pt1 | contig 10327 bp, 8 predicted proteins | sample NC_wetland_sal_i_18_FD_132967 | JGI IMG/M metagenome (GOLD analysis project Ga0187822, IMG submission 132967) | Wetland sediment microbial communities from Neuse River Estuary, North Carolina, USA - SourceSoil_2 | ecosystem: Environmental > Aquatic > Freshwater > Wetlands > Sediment | place...
CCCCGCTCGGCCGGCTGCCGGCGGTGGAACTCCTTCAGCGCTCGAAGGGCACTCTCGGTCGTCTCCACCACCAGTCCGGCAGGCACGAGATGCGAGGCGATAGCGCAAAGGCCGGGCCGGTCGCGCCACAGGGCCGCCACGGCGTCGCTCGGCAGTCCCGTGAGGACCGACGCGGCTGCGAGGCCGACGCCGAACGGGCGCCGCTGGACCAGCGCGTCGAGCCTCCGTCCCGGGTCGGCCGACCGCAGGTCGTCGGGCCAATCGGCACGGGCCGGGGGCAGCGGGTCCAGCACCCGCCCGCCGCCGATCGTGGTCACCGGGCTGAAGCTGCGCAGCACGAAGCGATCTCCGCCCCGCGCCACGACCGGCGACTCCAGCCGGAGGCGCGCGAGCCCGGCGGTTCCCGGGGCGATGGGACCCCGGGGCTGCACCCGCGCCATGACTTCCGCGGTGCCCAAGTGGAGGCGGACGCGGGTTCGGGGCGCGAGCGGGCGGGGGGCGGACGGGAGCAGCACGACTTCGGCGTCGAGGACACCGGTCGCCGCCCAGGGGACATCCGGCGTGACGACCGTGTGTCCCCGCCCCGCGTCCGCCCGGTCCAGGCCGGCGATGCCGACGGCGATGCGGGCCCCGGGCTCGCTCCGCTCGACCGGCCGCCCATGACTCTCGAGCGACCGGACCCGTCCCTCGCGCTCCCCCGGAAGGAGCCGCACCGCGTCGCCCACGGCCACGGACCCGGACCACGCGGTGCCGGTGACCACGGTGCCGACGCCGGCGACTGAGAATGCCCGGTCCACGGGGAGCCGGAACGCATCCGCCACGGGCCTCCGCCCGGCGGCCTCCGCATAGGCCCGGAGCCGGGCGCGAAGCGTGTCCAGACCCCGCCCCGTCACCGCCGACACGGCGACCGGGGGCTCGAACGCGACGCTGGAGCGCGCCAGCCGCTCACCCACCTCGGCGACGACCAGCTCCAGCCACTCGGGCTCCACCAGGTCGGCCTTGGTCACCACCGGCAGGCCGGCGCCGACGCCGAGCTGCTCCAGGACCGCGAGGTGCTCCTCGGTCTGGGGCATGATGCCCTCGTCGGCCGCGATCACCAGGACGGCGACGTCGAAGCCGGAGGCGCCCGCCACCATGGTCCGCACCAGATCCTCGTGGCCGGGCACGTCTACCGCGCCCGCCACCACGCCATCGCCGAGGTCCAGCGGCGCGAAGTTCAGATCGATGGTGATGCCGCGGCGCCGCTCCTCGGCCAGGCGATCCATCGGCCGGCCGGTGAGGGCCGCCAGGAGCGTGGACTTGCCATGGTCGATGTGGCCCGCCGTGCCGATGATCATCGAGCCGCCGCCGCCCAGGGACGCCGGGTCCAGAAGTCGAGTGCCGGCAGTTCGGCACCCTCGCCGAGGTGATACCGGACGTAGCGGGCCAGGAGCCGCTGGTGGGCGAGGAAATGCGGGAGATCGACCGCCGGCAGGGAATCGGGCGGTCCGACCAGGGCCGCGAGGTCGCGGCGCGCCCGCCCGGGCAGTCGGACGACCGGGTCCGGGCCGGCGCAGGCGGCGCAGAGCACGCCGCCGTCCTGGGTACTGAAGGATGCGTCGCCGGCCGCGTCCACCGGCGTCCCGCAGCGTACGCACTCGTCGAGCGAGGGCTCGAAGCCCAGCGTGCTCACCAGCTGCCAGACGGCACGGAGCCCCGCGGCACGCACGTCGGGCGCCGGCGCCGCCTCGAGCGCGGCGAGCGCATCGCGCAGGAGATCGAAGCTGGCCGGGTGCGGGTCGGCGGGTGCGAAGCGGAGCATCACCTCGGCGAGGACCGAGGCGACGGCGTAGCGCTCCAGGTCGGCCGCGATGCCGACCGGCACACGGATCAGGTCGAAGGCCGCGAGGGTGTGGAGCTCCCGATGCTCCTTCAGGTAGAGCTGGGCCTGGCCCTCGCTCAGCACCTGAAGCGCCGCGCCGAAGCGGCTCCTCGGGCGGAGCGCCCCCTTGGCGATCGCGCTCTGCACGCCGAGGTCCCGCGTGGCCAGCCGGACGATCTTCGAGGACTCGCTGTAGCGGAGGGTCGAGAGGACGATGGCGGGAGTGATGGCGACCGGCATTGCCGAAAGGTAACGAGGATCACACCCGGCTTGCGCGTCCGGCTCGCAGCCGCGTATAATCGGGCGGCATCACGATCCACCCAACGCGAACGCAGATCCACGGAAGCCGGTGCGAGTCCGGCGCGGCCCCGCCACTGTAACGGGCACGATCTCCTCGCTCATCATCGCCACTGGGAAACCGGGAAGGCGAGCGAGGGCCCGAAGCCAGGAGACCTCTGCTTCGCGCCACCACACCAACCCTCGGGGGAGGGAAAGGTGGCGACTCAGGCCCCTTCGCATCGGCCGGCGTCCGCCCACTCTTCGAGCCCTGAGGACGAGCGGGCACGTTGACCGGGCGGTTCCGGGCGCGCTCCCTCATCCTCAGCGCGGCAGCGCAGCTCGCCTCGGATCGCGAGGCGGGCACAGGCGTCGTCGCACCCCCGGCCACCGCTCCGCCAACCGGGGAGGTCCCCCGATGATCCGCACCCGCCACCCGTGGAGGCGCCCGGCCGGCGCCGCCGCGCTGCTGCTCGCCCTGACCCGGGCCCCGCTCCTGAGCGCTCAGACTCCGCGGGACACGGTCGCGCTTCCCGAGGTCAGCGTGACCGCGACTCGCTACCCGGTGCCGCCGGAGTCGCTGGCCGCCACGCTCACCGTGCTCCGGGGCGACGACCTCCGCGCCGAGGGCATTCGCTTCGTGGGCGACGCCCTGCGGCAGGTGCCGGGCGTGCAGGTGGTCCAGGGCGGCGGCTACGGCGCGCAGACCTCGCTCTTCGTCCGCGGCGGCGAGAGCGACTACGTGAAGATCCTGGTCGACGGCGTGCCGGTGAACGACCCGGGCGGCGCGTACGACCTGAGCGCCCTCACGACCGACAACGTGGAGCGGATCGAAGTCCTGCGCGGGCCGGCCAGCGTGCTCTACGGCTCCGACGCGATCACCGGGGTGGTGCAGATCATCACCCGGCGCGGCGCGGGCGCGCCCGAGCTCGACGCGGCGGCCGAGGCCGGGAGCTACGGCATGGTGCGGTGGGAGGGCGCCGCGCGCGGCGGGAGCGACGGAATCGGGTGGTCCGCCTCGCTCTCCCGCCTCACGACGGACGGGCTGTACGCGTTCAACAACCAGTACCGCAACACGGTGGCGAGCGCCCTGCTCCGGACCCGGGCGGGCGCCGCCACGCACGCCACGCTGTCGGTGCGGTACCACGCCGGGAAGTACAACTTCCCGACCGATTTCACCGGCGCGCCGACCGATTCGAACCAGTTCAACACCGAGCGCACCACCACGCTCTCGCTCGACCTGAGCCAGGGCTTCGGCCGGCTCCTCCGCGCCGACCTCCTGCTCGGGCGCAACGAGACCGTCCGCGGCTACGACGACACGCTCCCGCCGGGCCAGGGGGCGAACGCGTTCAGCGTGAGCCAGGCATCCATCCAGCGGAACACGGCGGACGTTCGAGTTCTGTATCTCGGGCTGCCCCGCACGACGCTGCTCGGCGGAGCGGCCTTCGACGACGAGCAGGAGCAGGACTTCTCGCGCTCCGACGGCGACTTCGGCCCGTCCAGCGACTCGTTCACCGCCGGCCGCACCAACTGGGGCTTCTACGCCCAGGCGACGGGGCAGCCGGACGCGCGGCTCCAGCTCATGGCGGGCGGACGGCTCGACGACAACCAGCGCTTCGGCACGTTCTGGACCTACCGGATCGCCGCGCTGGCCTTTCTCACGCCGGCGACCCGGCTCCGCGCCTCGGCCGGCAAGGGGTTCAAGGAGCCGTCATTCTTCGACACGTTCGCCACCGGGTTCACCAAGGGAAATCCCGACCTCCGGCCCGAGCACTCCACCAACCTCGAGGCGGGGCTGGAGCAGGACCTCGCCCGCGGGCGCGTCACCCTCTCGGTCACCGGCTTCACCCAGCGGTTCCGCGATCTGATCCAGTACTCGGCCGCGCCGCCCGTCCCCGACGGTCCCAACTACTTCAACATCGCGGCGGCGAGCGCGTCCGGCATCGAGGCCGGCGCCGAGGTCCGGCGGCTCGGCCCGGTGGAAGCCGGGGCCTCGTACACCTGGCTCCACACCAACGTGACCGACGCCGGCTTCGACAGCGGCCCGGACGCGACGTTCATCCAGGGCCAGCGCCTCATCCGCCGCCCGAACCACACGCTGACGCTCCACACTGGCGTGCGGCCGACCGCCCGGGTGCAGCTCGGCGCGGTCGTCAGCTTCGTCGGCAGCCGGGACGACCTCCTGTTCGCGCAGTTCCCCGCCCCGACCACCCGGGTGACGTTGCCCAGCTACCGCACCGTGGATCTCTCGAGTCGCGTCGTCCTGGTCCAGGCGCGCCACGGCTTCCCCGGCTTCGCCGCGCAGGCGCGAGTGGAGAACCTGTTCGACGAGCAGTACCAGCAGATCGCGGGATATCTCTCGCGCGGCCGGACCCTGGTGATCGGCGTCTCGTCGCAGCTGCGCTGACGTGGCGCACCCCGGCCGGCACCGGATCCTGGTGTCCTGGAGCGGCGGCAAGGACGCCGCGTGGGCGCTGCACGCGCTCCGGGCCGCCGGCGATGCAGACGCCGTGGGGCTCGTGACCGCCGTGGTCCCAGAGTTCGGCCGCACGGCGATGCACGGCGTCCGCACCGAGCTGGTCCGGGCGCAGGCCCGCGCCGCGCGTCTCCCGCTGCTCGAAGTTCCCCTGGCGTGGCCCTGCCCGAACGACCGCTACGAGGCGGCGTTTCTGGCGGGGCTGGCCGCGGCCCGGCGCGACTGGAGCATCACGCAGGTCGCCTTCGGCGATCTCTTCCTCGAGGACATCCGCGCCTACCGCGAGCGCCTCCTTGTGGGGACCGGGCTCGAGCCGGTGTTTCCGCTCTGGGGCGTCCCCACCGGCAGCCTCCTCGGGGAGATGCTCGCCGGCGGGCTCCGGGCGCGCATCGTGTGCCTCGATCCCGCACGGCTCGACCGTCGCCTCGCGGGCCGGGAGCTGGACCACGCCCTCGCCGCCGAACTGCCGCCCGCCGTGGACCCGTGCGGCGAGCGGGGGGAGTTTCACACCTTCGTGACCGAGGGGCCGATGCTGTCGGGGAGGGTGGCGGTCGAGCCGGGCGAGGTGGTGGAGCGGGATGGCTTCGTCTATGCGGACCTGCTGCCCGCCGTGGTCGAGCATGTCTGACCCGGCGCCGGTGCCGAGCCCGTGCCGCGCGACCTGCCGGCTCGGGCCCGACGGCGTGTGCGACGGCTGCGGGCGGACGATCCGTGAGATCTCCGAATGGATCGAGCTGGGCGTGGAGGCGAGGCGCCACGTGATGGACCGGGTCGACAGCTGGATTCCGAGAGAGCCGGCGCCGCGCGGCTGACCCGCGCCGTCCGCCCCTGCTCTGGACCGGCGTCAGTCGGGGGCGGCTTCCCCCACCCGGAGGGGAATCACCTGCGGCGATCCATCGCGCCAGGTAGTGACGGCGACAGGCCACCCGAATACCTCGGTCAGGATCTCGCGCCGGAGCACCTCGGCGGGCGCCCCGTCGGCCACGACTTTCCCCCGATCGAGCAGCACGATCCTGTCCGCAAAGCGCGCGGCGAGGTTGAGCTCGTGCGTCACCACCAGCCCCGCCAGCCCGTCGGTCACCAGCGCCCGCACCAATTCGAACAGCTGCATCTCGTGGCGCACGTCGAGCGACGCGGTCGGCTCGTCGAGCACGAGGATCCGGGGCTGCTGGGCCAGCGCCCGGGCCAGCCGCACCCGCTGCCACTCACCGCCGGAGAGCGTGTCCACCCGCCGCTCGGCGATGGGCTCGATGTCGCACCGGCGGAGCGCCCGCAGGGTGGCCTCGCGGTCGTGGTACCCGATGGGCGCGAGCGGCCCGAGGTGGGGATAGCGGCCGAGCATGACGGTCTGCGTCACGGTGAGGGGAAAGACGACCTCCTCCCGCTGCGGCACGACGCCGACCACCTTCGCGAGTGAGCCGCGGCGCCACTCGGCCACCGGCTTTCCGTCGAGCAGCGACGTGCCCCGCTCCAGCGGCACCAGGCCCAGCATCGCGTTGACCAGCGTCGTCTTCCCGCTTCCGTTGGGGCCGGCCACCGCCACCAGGCGTCTGGGCTCGACCCGGAAGCTCACGCCGTCGAGCGCCCGGGTGGCGATGCCGGGGTAACGGACGGCGAGGTCGCGGGCGGCCAGGATCACGTATAGTTCCGGCGCAGCAGCAGCGCGAACAGCGGCACGCCGACGATCGCGGTGACCGCCCCCACCGGCAACTCGAGCGGCCGCACGATGGTGCGTGCGAGCCCGTCGGCCAGCACCAGGAAGGCGCCGCCGACGAAGAAGACGGCCGGCAGAAGCTGGCGATGCATGGGGGTCCAGATCCGGCGCACCGCGTGCGGCACGACCAGCCCCACGAAGCCGACGATGCCGCAGACCGCCACGCTGGCGGCGGTGAGCAGCGAGGTCGCGATGTACACGATCCGCTTGCTCCGCTCGACGTCCGCGCCGAGATGCTTGGCGCTCTCCTCGCCCAGCGCGAGGAGATCCAGTGTCCGGCCGCTCAGGAGCAGGACCAGCAGCGGGACCGCCGCGTACGCCGAGAAGATGATGAGGGCGCTCCAGGACGCGCCGCCGAAGCCGCCCAGCAGCCAGAGGAAGGCACGCCGGAGCTCCGCCGCCTCGGTCAGGGATACCACGGTGGTCATGATCGCGCCCGCGAAGGAGCCGACCACGACCCCCGCCAGCAGGAGGACGCGCGGGTCCAGCCGGCGTCCCGCGACCACGCTCAGGCGATACACCAGGGCCACCGCGCCGGCCGCCCCGGCGAAGGCGGCGGCCGGCACCGCCCAGGGCCATTCGGGGTTGAGCGCGATCGCCAGCACGGCCCCCAGTCCGGCGCCTCCGGAGAGGCCGAGGAGATACGGATCCGCCAGCGGGTTGCGGAGCAGCGCCTGGAGCGACGCGCCCACGACGCTGAGGCTGCCGCCGACGAGGAACGCGAGGAGAACGCGGGGGAGCCGGAGGTCCCGCACGATGGCCGCGGAATCGGCATACGGGTGACGCAACCCGTCCCAGAGCTCGGCCGGCGAGAGGGTGACCGGGCCCGCCCAGAGCCCGATCGCAAGACTCAGCGGCACGAGGAGGAGGACGACGAGGGCCGCGCGCTTCATCTGGCCTGCTCCAGCTCTGCGTGGAGCCGGCGGATCGCCTGGGGAGCCCGAGGACTGGGGCGGCTGAACTCGGAGCCGTCGGCGCGCACGAACCGCTGCTCCCGCACGGCCCGGACCACCTGCCACTCGGGCCGCTCGGCGAACGCGGGAGGCTCGTTGCCCAGAAGAAGGATCACGTCGGGGTTCCTGGCCGCCACGGCCTCGATGCTGACGGGGGCGGAGGAGCTGGCGACGTCCGCAAAGACGTTCTCTCCACCCGCGCGCTCGATCAGCTCGGTGAGAAAGCTGCCCTGCCCTACCGTCATCGGAGGCTGGTCCCACACCAGGAGAAAGACCGTCGGTCGGCGCGCCGGCGCGGGCACGGTGGCCGACGCCAGATCGGCCTCGAACGACCGGGCGACGGAGTCGGCGGCCGGCTCCCGTCCGGTCAGCCGGCCGAACACCCGGGCCAGCCGGGGCACGTCGCTGAGCGAGTCCGTCCGGAAACGCAGAGCGGGAATGCCGAGGTTCGCGAGACGCCGCGCGGCCTCGGCGTTCTGGCCGGACGTATAGAGAAGCACCAGGTCGGGCTTCCGCGCAACGATGGCCTCGAGATTCGGGTTGATGCCGTCACCCAGGCTCGGCACCGCCTTCGCCTCCGGCGGGTAGTCGCACCACTCGGTGCGCCCGACCACGTCGCTCCCGGCGCCGATGGCGAAGAGCAGCTCGGTCGCAGCCGGGTTGAGCGAGACGATCCGGTGCGCGGGGAGGACGACGCGGGCAGTATCGCCCGCGTCGTCCGCGACGGGCACGCCGGCCGGCGCGCGGACCGTTGGCCGGCAGGCGGCGAGCAGCGCGAAGACGCCCGCAGCCGCAAGCCGGGCTCCCCGCCCACTCATGTCACGTGCTCCCGGACCGGCCGGCGAGCGCGGCCGAGAGCCGGGACTTCAGCTCGGCGCGCTCCGTCTGATAGCGGGCCCACTCGGCCGGGTCGGTGTCGCCTTCCCGGCCGGCATACCGCGCGTCGAGCTGGGCGAGCCGCTCGATCAGGGTGTCGGGATCCAGAGCGCGCGCGGGGGGCGAGCCCGCGGCCTTCGGGCGGCGGCGGAGGAAATGGAGCGCGGCCAGGACCAGGCCGACGCCCAGCCCTCCCACCAGAAGCGCGAGCGGCCAACCCGGCGTGCCGAACGGCCGGCCGAGCGTGATCCGAACCGTGGCGCCCGCGGGAACCGCCCCCATCCACCGCCGGTAGATCCGCCCCTGAATGACTTCGGTATCCGCCGGCGCGAGCGCCCCACCGGTCACCCTGGCCCTCGGATCGGCGACGAGCACGTTTACGAAGTCCGCCTTCTGCTCGAACGGAAGCGTCAGCGTGCGGACCGTAGCCGGCAGGCCGTATTGCACGATGAGCTGCTTTTCTCCCGGCGCGACCGGAGCGAAGAGCAGCAGCCGGTCCCCTTCCCGCTTGAGCGCGTCGGGGGAGGCGTCGCCTTCCCCCGCGGCGAGCCCGAACGTGCCGCTCGGCAGCGGCACGGACCAGGACGGCCGGAGGGTGTCCGGCGCCACCAGCGTGCGATCGCTCCGGTTCCGCAGCACGATCAGGTCCAGGATGCCGCGGTTACCGTCCTCGCCGGGGTCCGCGATCACCAGATGGCGGGCGCCGAGTTCCACCGGCGTCCGGCTGGAGGTATCGGAGACGACGATGCGGAGCGCGGTATCGGGAGCCGCCGGGTCGAGATGCACCGTCGGCGAGAAGTACTCGATCCCGTCGTAGCGGGAGCTCGTGAGATAGACGGAGGAGGTGTCGGGGACGAACCGGAACCGGAAGGCGCCGTGCCGATCGGTGAACGCGGAGTCGATCGGGCCCTGCACGCTGCGCCCGACCCGGTGCAGCAGGACCCGGGCGCCGGCCACCGGGATCGAATCAGCGCCCGAGGTCCGCACCACCCGGCCGGCGGCTACGGCCTGCGCGGAGAGCACGGCTGGAGCCGCGGGGAAGACCGTCAGAAGCAGGCGCAGGGCGGCGTGCAGCGAGCGATGGGCACTCAAGGTCCCCGCCGCACCCGCAGGCCGCCCCACCGTGGAGATTGCAGTATCCGAGGCTGGCATTGGAGCACAGAAGTTACACCGGGCAGTGCCCGTTGGTGTGCCCCGGCGGCCCTAGCGTGCGGCCCGCTCAGGATCGCCTACGGTTGGCCTCCGAGCCTTACCTCGAAATCCCCCTGACAGCCGAACTTCACCCAGATCGAGACCCCCGCGTAACCCCAGGCGCCTGGTCCGCCACAGCGCCCGCCGCTCCGGTCCCGCAGGAGACGCGCCTCCGTCACGGTGCCGCCGGCCTTGCAGAAGGTCATCTTGTCGCCCTGGCTGGCGCAGGAGACCACTTGCGTCCCGGGCGCCGGCGAGAGTGACGGTGACGGTGAGGGCGACGAGCGCTTCTCGAAGACGACTACGTTGTTGACCGCTTGGCCTTTCGCGTTCGTCCCCCTGGTGGTAAGCGTCAACGTCTTCCCGTCCCTGGACACCACCCGCATGCTGGTTTGGACCACTTTGCCCCTTCGCTTCAGCGTGGCCTGGGCGGTAAAAGCGTTGACACGCTTAAATGAGATGGCGTCGAAGTCCTGTGAGCCGGCAACCCGGTAATCCTTGCCGTCATACCTGGCGGTATACCGCAGGAGGGTCGGCTTCCCCTGGGCATCAATTCCCCTCAGGGTGTACTTCACGTCCGCTCCGGTCTCCTCCCACATGCGGGTCTGGCTCCTTGGCGGCGGACCGGGGCTGAACCTCGATTTGGCCAGGTTGAGCTCCCATGTGCCGCTCGCAGGGTCGGTGGCCTGTGCCGACAAGCGCACGCCGGGGAAGCCGAGGCTGAGCACGGCTCCGAAAACCAGTGCGCGGGAGAGTAGCTGCATCGTACTCCTCCTTCTCCGGTACCGAGGGAGCATGTCTACGCGTCCTGCCCGCCGGGCAGGGCTGCCCATACGATACTCCTCCATCAGGCGACGCCGATGACGCGCGCGCCACTCGGGTCCTGGTTGAGGGCGGCTCGATGGATCGGGGATATCGTGCGGCATGACGGAGAATGACCTGCCAGGCGCGTTCCCGCCAGCGGACCGCGGATCCTGGCC
>Ga0187822_10000250_pt1 | contig 10193 bp, 8 predicted proteins | sample NC_wetland_sal_i_18_FD_132967 | JGI IMG/M metagenome (GOLD analysis project Ga0187822, IMG submission 132967) | Wetland sediment microbial communities from Neuse River Estuary, North Carolina, USA - SourceSoil_2 | ecosystem: Environmental > Aquatic > Freshwater > Wetlands > Sediment | place...
AACAAGAAGCTCGGCACATTCGTGCAGGCCTATGGTTCCGACCAGCTCGACGCCAGCCTGCTGATGTTGCCGTGCGTCGGCTTCCTGCCGGTAAGCGATCCGCGCATAGTCGCCACCATCGCCGCGATCGAGCGAGGGCTCCTTCGTGACGGTCTGGTCATGCGCTACAGCACCGAGGAAGTAAAAGATGCGCTGCCGCCCGGCGAGGGAGCATTCCTTGCCTGCAGCTTCTGGCTGGTCGATGTTTACATTTTGCAGGAACGCTTCGGAGAAGCCGAAAACCTGTTCCGTCGGCTCGTCGGGCTTTGCAACGAAGTCGGCCTACTAAGTGAGGAATACGATCCAAGTTCCAAACGCCTGATCGGCAACTTTCCGCAAGCCTTTTCGCATGTGGCCCTGGTCAACAGCGCCTATAACTTGACGCGCGTGCGCAAGCCCTTGCTTCAGCGCGCCCAGGACGAGCACGCGCCGCCCGCCGCAGTGCGGGAGAAGGTGTTATAGGCGGACGCCAGCTTCGCTGAACGGCCGTTGTGAAGTCGGTTGCGGTCCCGGATTCGCCGGTCCGCATGCTAGCTTTTGATGAAAGTGCCGTTGCGCAGTTCGGCGACCGCCTGCTCGAGCTGCGCGCGCGTATTCATCACGATTGGCCCGTACCAGGCCACAGGCTCCTCGATCGGCTTGCCGGACACCAGCAAGAAGCGGATGCCGCGCTCGCCGGCCTGGACTTCGATCTCGTCGCCGGAGTCAAATAGCACGAGCGAGCGGTCGCCCACCGGCTCGCGCATGAGCAGCTCCTCGCCGTCGACCTGTTTCTCGGTGAGAACACCGAAGGCTCGCGACGCCGAAGCAAAACGGCCATCGCCCTCGAAAATGTAAGCGAAGGCATGGCGCTCGGTTTCGACTTTCAGCTTTTTACGCTTGCCGGCGGGCACCGCGATGTCGAGGTAGCGCGGGTCGGCGGCGACGCCGTCGACCGGGCCCTTTTTGCCCCAGAACTCGCCGCACACGACGCGCACGCGCGTGCCGTCATCGTCGACCACTTCGGGAATCTCACCCGCTTTGACGTCCTGATAGCGCGGCGCCGTCATCTTCAGCGACGCCGGCAGGTTGGCCCAGAGCTGAAAGCCGTGCATGCGGCCCTGCGTATCGCCTTGCGGCATCTCCTGATGCATGATGCCGCGGCCCGCGGTCATCCACTGCACGTCGCCGGCGCCGAGCGTGCCGCGATTGCCGAGGCTGTCGCCGTGCTCGACCGTGCCGGAGAGCACATAGGTGATGGTCTCGATGCCGCGATGCGGATGCCAGGGAAAACCGGCGAGATAGTCCTGCGGCCGGTCGTTGCGGAAATCATCAAGCAGCAGGAAAGGGTCGGTCTCCTGGGTATCGCCGAAACCGAAAGCGCGGCGCAACTTCACGCCGGCGCCTTCGATCGTCGGCTTGGACTGCACGATGCGTTTGATGGGGCGAATGGACATGACGATGACGCTCGGGCTGCGCCGCGAGCCCTCCCAAAATTGTGGCTTGTTCTGAAGCTAAATAAATGCGGCAGGCGCCGCCACAAGAAGGCACACCGCTGATACCGGGGCAGCGCACTCAGCAATGTCGAGCGTTCCACGCTGTTGTTGCTTTCAATCAGTTGCACAATTCGTTGAATGGCGGCTCCGCCGGGCATGGCGGAATCGACGATGTGCCACCGCCCGGGCCGCTCGTCGATCCGGAACCGTTTCTTGCGCCATAACCGCCGGTGTTCGGGCCAGTGACGACGTTGCAGAAGTTCGCCGTCATTTCCTCAATGCAGAACACGCCGGTTATCGGCGCTTGCGTCAATCCCGTTGCGCCGCCTTGTGTCGACGATTGCGCTTGACCGTTCGGCGTCACCAATTGTGCGGCGGCGGGCGATGCCGCGAAGATGAGTGCCGCAATGATTGCGAATTTGTTCATATCGGCCGCCTGCGCGCGCTGCTCCAGCACCAATAAAGCCAGGCGAGGCGCCGCGCACAGCGCCCGATTGCCACTCTGGCTCAAATGTCCCACCAAGAGAAACCGAGCTGCTTCTTGGTTTGTTCCGGAACCCGAATGGCCTGTGATATCGGTCACAGACTAGGGGGTGCCGGCGTGCCAAAAAGAATCAAGCACGTAGAGGTATTACTCGCCTCGCGTGGCCCAATAAAAAAATTGGGAGCGTCAGATGAGTTATTTAGCCGATGTCGCCAACCAGCGACCGTTGCTCCGCATTACCGCCCAGGTCCTTCTTGCATTTTGTTGTGCAGCGCCACTGGTGTTGGCATTTTCGAGCTTCGTTGCCTACGGTGTGCACGCGCTAATGCATTGAGCGACGTTGCGGTTTGCACCACTGCGGACTGCCGAGTTTCCGCCTGGCCGCTTCCTCAGAGGGAGACTCTGGCGGCAAACGCCAGCCTGTTCGGGCCGGACACCGCCACTATAAATTCAAAGCTGACGATGAACGTCGTGAAATTCCCTGTAAATTGGCTGTTTAACGGCTACTGAAAAAAGGGCCATGCGTCGAAAACCGCCCACGCGTCCGTGCCCGGAGCCAAACAAAAGCGCACCAGATCCAAACAACCGTCCGCCCGCGCGCCGCGCTTAACGGATCACGCCGGTCGCGACCATCACCGATACTGTCTGTTCGTAAAGTCGATGGGTCTCCACCGTCACCCACAGAGCGGCTACGAACGCACAACCGAGAACAGCGGACGCAACATACCTCACCATTCCGATGGTCCTCTCCCGCGCTTTTGCGCTTCCACGACCACAGCACTGCGGCTCAGGGCCGGATACTGATAAATAGCCGTCGGTCCGCCGGCGAATAGCGCAAAGCCCCGACCTAAAAACATCAACAGGTCTCTCATGACACGAACAGGTCTCTCATGACACGCTCTGCGCGATGATCGTGGTCACGGCCACGCCGGTCGTGAAGGCGAAAGCAAGGACCATAACCACGAAGATCGTTTTCATGACACTCGCCCTCTCGCCCTCGCCAAGTTAAGCATGGCAGAACCGGCCGGGCGTTCTGTGACATGCATCACGGAACATCGTTTTTCAGCGGGCATTGGCGGCGCCACCCGCAGGCGGGTCTGCCTTCTAAGTACCTCTATTCATTAACGTTCTTGTTTCATTCTGCTAGCGCTGGCGTGTTTGATCGAGGTCAAAATCAAACGTCGTGAACCCGTCAGAGCACTTGCCGAGGCTTTGATTTTTATTGTTTCCCGCCAGGGCGCTGCTGCAATGTCCAGCCGTGCGCCGTCATGCAGGCTTCATAGACCTGCTCGTTCGTGGTCCCCGGCGGCGGCGGTTCTTGCAGCGTCCGCATGCAGACGGATTGATCTTGCGCCAGATCGCTCTTTGATGCGTCGGGCTTCACCCAGCGCGGAGCGGCGCAGGCCGACAGCAAACAGGTCCCGACAATGGGCAGCAACAACAACCGTGCGCTCACCACATCGACGTCCCCGCCAAGCCGCTCAAAAATTATATCACACGGCAGGCGCGCTAGCGCTGGCGCACTTGCACACCCGAATCGCCATCGTTGAACGACTGATCCCCGACGAAACAAACCGATATGCCGGGAGGAAGGCTCGGAACCAAGCGCCCGCTCGGCCAAATGATCAGGTCAGTATTAGACGGGCATTGGCTGGCATCCGCATAGGGATGCGCCGGCGTGCCATCTTGCGTAACAGGTGGCTCGGCTTTTGAAACCGTGCCGGTCGTGTCGTCTTTGGAGCCACCGCTGGCGGGTCGCGGAAGAGTAGCGGCAAGCCCGATAACAACGATCGTCAACAGCGCGATCCATCCGCGGCGCGCTCGTTTCGGGCCGTAACTTCTCTCTGACATTTTCCACCACCCGGGCCGAATACAAACATAATCGGCTTTTCGAATGGATGCGAGGGTGTTTTTGGAAGGCAATGCAGAACGCCGGTTGACGAAGCCGAGCGTTCTTTGATTCAAGTCAAACTTCGTCGCCACGCGCCCGGCTAAAAATTCAGACAATCCATTTGACAGGCCGAAACGACCAGCGGGTTCACGTGAAGAGCCATCGGCTGCGTAAATTCTTTGCTGCGGTACTTGTCGTTTGCGCTATCGCCGCGGCAGCAAACTTCCTTCGCTCGCTGCGGTTCAATCCGGACCCGAGTGCCGACGCAGGCTTCATCACACGCGCGCAGCGAAAATCGGCCCCCGGAATTACCGTAAGCGTCAGCGCCCTTGGCGAGGGCGAAAGCCGGCAAAGCTTCGGAGAGGATCTTGCGAAATACGACATCCAGCCGGTCTGGCTCTCGATTACCAACGAAACCGACGATCAGCTCGTGTTTCTTCCGATCGCAATGGATGCGGATTATTACTCACCCTATGAGGTTTCCTACAGGTTCCACGGCGCCTTCTCTTTCGCCACAAATCGCGCGCGCGACGCGTTCTTTCTCGAACACCAAATCGCAGGTATTCTGCCGCCGCATTCGACCACAACCGGCTTCGTGTATGGTGAGCTCGATGCGGGCGTAAAATACGCCCACATCGTCATCTCCGGGAAAAATCGCCTGGAAACGTTCGATTTCGCGCTCCCGGTGCCAGGGCCTTCATTCGTCGGCACCGGCATCAGCGCCGACAAGCTCTATCCGGGCCGAAAGATCGAAGATCTCGAACTTGATCCCCTAAGAACGACACTTGCCGGACAGCACTGCTGCACAACCAATGCTGACGCCACACGCAATGGCGACCCGCTCAATATTGTCATTATAGAGAGCAAGAAGGATCCGATTGTTCCTTTTATTGCCCGTGGCTGGCATCTCGCCCGAACGCTTGATGTGGCAAGTGCAATCGAGACAGCGCGCGCGTTCTTGTTTCGGGAGGCGTTTCTCACCTCGCCAGTCAGCCCGTTGTACATGTTTGGCCGTCGCGAAGATGTCGTCTTGCAGAAGGCGCGCTCGACCATCAATGAACGCGTCCACGCGCGGTTTTGGCTGGCGCCGTACACATTCGAAGGGCGGAGAATATGGGTCGGACAGGTCAGCCGGGACATCGGCGTTCGCCTCACCGCGCAAACCTGGAACCTGACGACGCACAAAATCGGATCGGACGTCGATTTTGATCGGGCTTTTCTTCTGCAGGACTTGTTGATGTCGGGATTCGTCGAGCGCTATGGCTATGTCGATGGCGTGGGCGCGGCTCCGGAATCGGCACCGCGGGCAAACCTCACCGGTGATCCTTATTACACCGACGGATTGCGCGCCGTCATTTTTTTGTCGAATCAAACGACGCCGCTTGAAAATATCGACAGGCTTCCCTGGCAGGTTCCGCCGCCTCCCGCGCAGGAGCGTTAAGTGTCGGCGTGAAACCGCGTGCGGTCAGCGGCGTTGCCGGGATGGGCCTCGGCGGCGTGGCTTCGTGAAAGACAATTCTGCAACGATGTGGTCAACTAGGGTCAAAATTCATTATTTGCGCGGCCGTCCCCTCGGGTTGCAGCCAAAATCGCCGCCGGGTTCGTCGAAGGGCTCGACCGTATTGCCGATATGCTCTTCGCCCTTCTCCTGTCCGGCGAGCGATTTTGGCTGCAACGCGGCTCGCGGAAATAATGAGTTTTGACCCTGGCGACAGCAGAACATCGCCCTCAAAGGAGACGACAATGCCTACGAGGAGATTTGAGCGAATGACGCGGGATCATATTTTGGTGGGGGGATGCGCAATCGTGTTTGGCGCCTGCGTCTTGATCGGTAATGCACAAGCGCAGTATGTGCCTCCTCCTACGCCGCTGCCACCGCCCGTTTTCAATCCGTCCAGCCCCTATACCGTGCCTCAACCGAAATACACGCCCATCACGCCCACAACACCAAGCGCCGCCGCTCCCGGATATGTGGTTAGCTCGCCGGTGAGTGGACGCCTACCGCATACAACCGCTCGCTCTCACCGACAAACATCCGTCGCAAAAACGCGCGCGGTCCATCACCGTGCCGGCTCCGCAGTCGTTCGCCCAGCGCCGGAATCTTATTCCTACTATTACTCGCCTTTCGGATATAGCTATGGCTGCCCCTGGCGGCGCGGATGGGACGGATATTGGTTCCGAACGTCGCCCTGTTCGTGATTGAAAAGCTGAGTTCCGCCGTCACAGGTTCTGATGCTGTGGACGGCGCGCACTGCGCGACATCAAAGTGCCAAAGGGTGGTTACGCGAACCGTTGATCTTGGCAAGGGTAAGGCGATCGCGTGCGGCAATAGACAATTTTACGAGCTCCGCTTTGGCCATCCTGGTTTTTATTTATCACCGATCTGTGCCATATTCGTGAGCGAATGTGTTGTTTAACTTTGTGCTCATGGCACGAGAACTCGATCCGCTCAAACTGACTTCACCGCGCATCTTCCTCCTCCGCATGCTGGTGTTTGTGGTGCTCGTAGGCGCGATTGTCGGTGTATTGCGCAAGCAAATCGAGATCGCGTTCATGGCGAACCCGGCCCTGAACGGCCTGATCATTCTAGTACTCCTGATCGGCATCGGGCTGGCGTTGCGGCAAATACTGCGGCTCTATCCCGAGATCGCCTGGGTCAATGGCTTTCGTCTCGGTGATCCAGGCCTCGCGGTCAAACGCTCGCCGGTGCTTCTGGCGCCCATGGCGTCCATCCTTCGTAGCCGCGCTGGGCGCATGACAATCTCGGCGCAGATGATGCGCGGTATCCTGGACTCGATCGCGACTCGGCTCGATGAGGCGCGCGACATCTCGCGTTACATGACCGGGCTACTGGTATTTCTCGGTCTGCTGGGGACGTTCTGGGGCCTGATTGAGACGGTCACCTCCGTCGGCGGGGTTATCCAGGGATTGAAGGCAACGGGAGACGCGGCCTCGATGTTCGATGCGCTCCGCGGGGGTCTTGCTGCCCCGCTCAGCGGCATGGGAATTTCTTTCTCATCGTCTTTATTCGGCCTTGCCGGGTCTTTGGTGCTTGGCTTTCTCGATCTGCAATCGAGTGGAGCCCAGAACCGGTTCTACACCGAGCTCGAGGACTGGCTTTCCACCACGGTCTATGACCATACCGCCGAACCCGTCCTCGCCGAGGGCAGTTCTGGCGACATGCGAAATGCGATTGAGCGACTACGTGCCGCGGTTAGCGAGGCCGGCGGTAACAAAGCCGCATCGGCCGCCATGTCCGATCTGGCCGAAGCGGTCCAAGGCCTGGTTGCGCAAATGCGCATTGAGCAACAGACGATTCGGAGTTGGGTGGATAGCCAAGCCGAGCAACACCGCGCGATCAAGGAGCTCCTGCAGATCCACGCTGCACGAGGAGAAGTGGTGAGTTCGATTCTGCCATCCGCCGGGCGCTCGGTCGAAGAGAAGATTTGAAGGGAATGATGTGCCTTGGCCCGCATTTGTGTGCGAACCTGATGAATAAAACCTAGACTGGAACCGATGGCGCTCGCACGGATTCGCCGCGGCGAAAGCGGCATGAACTACTGGCCGGGCTTCGTCGATGCTTTATCGACTCTGATTCTCAGCATCATTTTTTTGCTTAGCGTTTTTGTCGTCGTCCAATTTTATTTGCAGCAGGAAGTTCAAGGCAAGGATACGGCACTGCAGCACCTTAATGGGCAAATTGCTCTGCTGTCTAAACTCCTGTCCATGGAAAAGACCAGCAAAGCCGACCTGGAAAATCAGCTCGGCGGCCTGAAATCGTCGCTTGCGGCGGCACAGAACGATCGGGACAGATATAAGGGTCTTTATGAGGGGGCCGCCGCCGCTCAGATGACAGCGGAAAGCAAACTAAATGAGCTCTCAGGCCAACTCGAAGGCGAGAAAGAAAACTCAAGCAAGGCCTTCGGCCAAATCGACCTGCTTAACCAGCAGGTCGCGGCATTGCGTGAGCAGTTAGCGGCGTTGGGGACGGCGCTTGACGTTTCCGAGAAAAAGACCAAAGACTCTGAGGAACGTATCAGCGAACTTGGTCAGCGACTAAATGTTGCGTTGGCCCAACATGTACAGGAGCTGTCGAGCTACCGCTCAGATTTTTTTGGTAAGCTCCGAGAAGTCCTAGGCAATCGACCCGACATACGTATCGTCGGGGATCGTTTCGTCCTGCAATCGGAAATATTCTTCGACACCGGCAGGGCCGATCTGAAACCTGAAGGTCGCACCGAACTCGATAAGGTGGCAGCTGCAATCGTCGAATTGGAAAGCCAGATTCCATCTGAAATTCCCTGGATCCTGCGCGTTGACGGTCATACCGATGTACGGCCGATCATTGGACAATTCAAATCGAATTGGGATCTGTCGGCGGAGCGGGCAATCTCAGTGGTGCAATACCTGGTTGGAAAAGGCGTGAAACCATCTCGGCTCGTGGCTGCCGGGTTCGGCGAGTTCCAGCCGATCGATAGTGGTACGACCGAGGATGCCTACCGTCGCAATCGCCGCATCGAGTTCAAGCTCACAGAGCGCTGATTCTTTCGACCGACCAGCAGCAAGTCCGAGTTTGGCGTCACCCGCGCCAGTAGCGGTCTTCCCAGCTGCGGGAAAGCCGCATCGCCGAGAGAATGAGCCCGGCCATTGAATAAGTCTGCGGGAAATTGCCCCACAGCGCGCCGGTGTGCGGGTCGACATCTTCGGAGAGCAGCCCGTAGCGATTGCGATGCTGCATTGCGTCGGCGAACAGATCGCGCGCGGCGTCGCGCCGGCCGAGCGACCACAACGCGTCGATCAGCCAGAACCGGCAGATCAGGAACGCGGTCACCGGCATGCCGAAATCGTCGGCGCTGGCATAGCGCATGACATGTTTTTCGCGCACCAATTCGCGCTCCATCGCGGCGACGGTGGAGGCAAAGCGCGGATCGTCGACTTCGACCACGCCGAGATCGGCGAGAAGCAGCACGCTGGCGTCGAGATCGTCCGAGCCGAACGCCGCGGTAAAGGCGCCGCGCTTTTGATTCCAGGCACGCTCAACGAGTTCCGCATGCAGCGGCTCGGCGATGCCGTTCCAGTATTTGGCGCGCGGCTCAAGCCCAAGCCGCATGGCGATCGCGGCGAGCCGCTGGCAGCCGGCCCAGCACATTGCCGCCGAATGAGTGTGCACGCGCTGGCGACCGCGGTATTCCCAGATGCCGGCATCGGGCTGAAACGCCTTTTCGGCGGCGCGGTGGCCGAGCGATTCCAGCAGATGAAATAGACCCTCGTCGCCTGGACGCGGCAGCCGGCGGTCGAAAAACATCGGCATGGCGGCGAGAATGACGCTGCCATATGCATCATGCTGTACTTGATTGACTGCGGCATTGCCGATCCGGACCGGGCCGTCGCCGCGGTAGCCTTGCAGATCGGGCGCCGTGCGCTCGTGGATCGCGGTGGTCGGCACCACGCTGTAAAGCGGCCGCAGCTCCTCCTCCTCTGGCTTGGCCGCGATCGACAGCGTGAATGAAATGAACTCCTCCATGGTGCGCGTCGCCCCGATACGGTTGAGCGCCTGTACGACGAAATAGGCATCACGCAGCCAACAATAACGGTAATCCCAGGTGCGGCCGGAGGACGGCGCTTCCGGAATTGAGGTGGTATGTGCGGCCACGACCGCGCCGGTTTCGTCGAAATTGGAGAGCTTCAATGTTATCGCGGCGCGAATGATCGCTTCCTGCCAATCGTAAGAGATCGACAACCGGCGCACCCAATCCGTCCAATAATCATGCGTGCGTTCGATGAAGTCGCGGCACGTCGACTGCAAATCGCCGGTGAACGGCTCGTCCGGGCCGAACACCAAATGCAGCGGGCGGGTCAGCACGAACGGCGCCTCGCTGTCGATCAGCGATAACGGCGCGTCGGTGGTCAGGCGGATCACCGTGGAGTCGTTGGCATAGCGGATGTGATTGCTGCCGAGCGAGCGATGCGGCAGCGTCTTGCCGTAATCGCAGGTCGGCCGCATGCGGATGGTGATGCGCGGCAGCCCGGCGAGCGGCTCGATGATGCGGTAGAGCTGCGGCGGCCGGAACACGCGGCCGAATTGGCGGAACCGCGGCGCCAGATCGGTAATCCGTACCTTGGCGCCGTGGCGGTCGGTCAGGATGGTGGAAACGATCGCGGTGTTGCGCACATATTGCGATTGATAGTCCACCATGTCCTCGAGCAGGACATCGGAGAATCCCTTCTCTTCGCGCCCCGACAACAGCCGGCAGAAAATCGGGTCGCCGTCGAAGCGCGGATAGCACCACCACACGATGCGCGA